>JGI12053J15887_10000064_pt1 | contig 30700 bp, 31 predicted proteins | sample MedBloCAOM1_O3_FD_15887 | JGI IMG/M metagenome (IMG submission 15887)
ATAGCCGATCTTGGGCGTGAGCGCCGGCGTGACGATATGCGCGGACGCGGTCGAGAGCAGCAATGTGTAACCATCCGCTGGCGCGCGCGCAACATGCTGGGCCGCGATCGCGGTGGCGGCGCCGGGCTTGTTGAGGATGACGACCTGCTGCCCCAGGCTATCCCCCATGGCCGACGCGAGCGGGCGCGCCAGCACGTCGGCNGGNCCGCCGGCNGCGTANGGGTTGACCANCATGATCGNGCTCGATGGATAGGACTGCGCNNGCGNNAGCGNGGCGGTGGNNNAGGCACTCAATGCAAGCGCCNNGGCGCATNCNNCAANGCGATTCCACGCGCCGATACCTTTCATGGTCCCTCTCCGCATTCCCGACGTGCTCGACATCGCCGGTTCGGAATGGTAGCCCGAAGGTCTTTCCAGCGCCATCTGCGGGCCGCTGCCCACAGGACCCTCCATGAAGCTGCACTGGTCCCCGCGTTCGCCGTTCGTGCGCAAGGTGATGATCGTCGCGCACGAGCTCGGCCTGACCGAGCGCATCGACTGCGTGCGCACCGTGGTGGCGACCACCCGGCCGCACGCCCCGTTGATGGAAGAGAACCCGCTCTCGAAAATCCCGACGCTCGTTCTCGACGACGGCACCGTGCTCTACGATTCGCCGGTCATCTGCGAATATCTCGATTCGCTGCACGCGGGACGCAAGCTCGTTCCGGCCGACCGCAGCGAGCGCATGACAGCGCTGCGCCGCCAGGCGCTCGGTGACGGCTTTCTCGATTTCCTGCTGCTGCTGCGCAACGAGCGCGAGCGCACGCATCCCTCGCCGGTCCATGTCGCGACCTTCGGCACCAAGAAACAGGCCGCGCTCAAGGCGCTGGACAAGGAGTCCGGAGATCTCTCCGCCTCGCCTTTCAGCGTCGGCCACGTCGCGATCGGCTGCGCGCTGTCCTATCTCGATTTCAGGTTCGCCGATGAGGACTGGCGGGCCGACCATCCCGGCATCGCGCGCTGGCATCGCGACTTCAGCCAGCGCCCGTCGGTACGCGCCACGGAGCCGGTCGATGACCGTTGAACATCCGCAGAGCGGGCGCTGATATGGCGGGGCCGCTGTCGCATATCCGCGTGCTCGATCTCAGCCGCATCATGGCGGGACCGTGGGCCGGACAAATATTGGCCGACCTCGGCGCCGACGTGGTGAAGGTGGAGCGTCCCGGCGCGGGCGACGATACCCGCGGCTGGGGACCGCCGTTCCTCAAGGACAAGGCCGGTCGCGATACCAGCGACGCCGGCTACTTCCTCTCGGTCAACCGCGGCAAGCGCTCGATCGCGGTCGATCTTGCCGATGCCGAAGGCCAAAAGATCGTGCAGACGCTCGCGGCGCGCGCCGACATCGTGCTGGAGAATTTCAAGGCCGGCGCGCTGGCGAAATACGGCCTCGGCTACCACGATCTCGGCGCGGTCAATCCTGCGTTGATCTATTGCTCGATCACCGGTTTCGGGCAGAGCGGGCCGCGCCGCGACCAGGCCGCTTACGACTTTATGATCCAGGGCATGAGTGGCCTGATGAGCGTCACCGGCGAGGCGGACGGCAAGCCGGGAGCCGGACCGCAGAAGGTCGGCGTCCCCATCGTCGACATCATGACCGGGATGTACGCCGCGATTGCCGTTCTGGCTGCGCTGGCGCGCCGGCAGGTGAGCGGCCAAGGCGAGCATATCGACATCGGTATGCTCGATGTCGGCGCGTCGTTTCTCGCCAATCAGGCGATGAACTACCTGATCTCGGGGCGGGCGCCGCGGCGCGCCGGCAACGCGCATCCCAACATCCAGCCGCAGGACGTGTTTGCGACGCGCGACGGCCATCTCGTGCTCGCGGTCGGCAACGACGACCAGTTTGCCAGATTCTGCGACGTGCTCGCGCGGTCGGACATCGCCAGGGACGAACGCTTCCGCACCAACGCGGGGCGCGTCCGCAACAACGCGATGCTGACGCCGCTGATCGCCGAACTGCTGGCGAGCCGCGAGCGCGATCACTGGGTGCGCGAATGCGCGCGCGTGGGCGTGCCGTGCGGGCCGATCAACACCGTCCCGGAGGTTTTCGCCGATGAGCAGATCAAGCATCGCGGGATACTGATCGAGATCGCGCATCCGGTCGCGGGCCCCGTACCGCAAGTGGCGTCGCCGATGCGGTTCAAGAACGCCCCGCTGTCGCACGACCGCGCGCCGCCTCTGCTGGGCGAGCACACCGAGGAGATTCTGCGCGAATTGGGCTGGCCGGATGCGAAGACGCATGCCGCATCGGACGAGAAATGATCTGCACTTCTTGGAAGACTGCCGTGCCGCGGATTCCGCGCGCTCCCTCTCCCCGTTGGGGAGAGCGTGGGGGTGAGGGGGTTACAGGACTCTCGATAGACCTTAACCCCTCACCCCACCGCTCTCCCTATGGGAGAGGGAGCAGACCGAGCCAGCCCCTAGATCCGTGGCCCACCTTCCCAACAGGAGACATCCGTTGCCGCGCATTCCGCTCTTTCCAACAGACGACATGACGCCGGAGCAGCGCCGCGTCCACGATGCCGTGGTCGCCGGCCCGCGCGGCGAGCTGCGCGGGCCGCTGCGGGCGGTGCTGCATCGTCCCGAGCTCGCGGACAAATGGCAGCAGTTCGGCGAGCTGTTGCGCTTTCGCACCTCGCTGCCGCCGCAGCTGAAGGAGTTGGCGATCCTGGTCACCGGACGGCATTGCCACGCCCAGCTCGAATGGCATATCCACGAGCAGATGGCGCGCAAGGCCGGTCTGCCGCAGGCGGTGATCGACGACGTTCACGCCGGCCGCCGGCCCACCGCGCTCGATGCCGACGGCCTCGCCGTCTTCGATTACGCCGAGGAGCTCAATCGCCGCCAAACCGTCGGCGAGGAGAATTACCGGCGCGTGCTCGACCGCTGGCAGGCGGTCGGCGTGGTCGAGCTGACCGCGCTGATCGGCTATTACACCATGGTGGCAATGACGCTGAACTGCCACGACATCCCGCTGCCGGACGGGGTGGCGCCACCGCTGCCGTCGGCTCCGGAGTAACCCGCCGTTTGCACCAGCGGAGACATTGATCATGCGGATTTGTTCGCTACCCTCCATGGCACTGTGGCTGACGCTCATGACCCAAGCCGCATCCGCAGACGACCAACGCACGCGCGAGCTCCTGCGCACCGCCGACGGCCAGATCGACGTGATCACCGAAGGGGCCGGACCGGTTATCATTCTGCTGCCGTCGCGCGGCCGCGATTCCGAGGACTATGACGAGGTCGCGCACGGCATCGCCAAGGCCGGCTTCCGCGTGCTGCGCCCGCAGCCGCGCGGGATCGGCCAGTCGGTCGCTCCGATGCGCGACATTACGCTGCACGACTTCGCACGCGACATCGCCGCGGTGATCCGGCACTACGGCGGTCCGGCGGTGATCGTCGGCCATGCCTACGGCAACTGGGTGGCGCGCATGACGGCGGTCGATCATCCCCAGCTCGTGCGCGGCGTGGTGATCGCCGCGGCGGCGTCGAAGACCTATCCACCCGAGCTCAGCGTGGCCGTCACCAAGAGCGGCGACATGTCGCTGCCGAAGGAGGAGCGGCTCAAATACCTGCGCGGGACGTTCTTTGCGCCCGGCAACGATCCCGCCATCTGGCTCGACGGCTGCCACACGGAGGCGAGCGAAGCCCAGCGTGTTGCGGCGCTCGCGACCAGGCAGGCGGAGTGGTGGTCGGCCGGCAGCGTGCCGCTGCTCGACCTGCAGGCCGACAACGACCCGTTTCATCCGATCGAGCGCATGAACGAGCTCAAGGACGAACTCGGCGACCGCGTCAGCGTCGCGGTGATCCGCAACGCCAGCCACGCTTTGCTGCCGGAGCAGCCGGCGGCCGTGGTCGCGGCGATCGTGGCCTGGGTGCGCGGACTCCAGTCCATATCCCGTTGACTGGACTCAGTGAAGCGGCAAACTCGGCGACTTCTGCTTCGAGCCCAAAGGGATACGCTCGAGAGCAGGCTACTGCCGCATCAGCACCAGTGGATCGGTGCTGGCGGGGATGCGCTCCCAGGTCGCGGGATCGCTCTCGGAGAAGCGCCAAGTGCCGCCGCTGCCGCTGAGCAGCAGCCCGTCTGGATCGAGCCGCCAAGTCGAGAGCGCGAGTCCGGCGACCGACGCATCGCATCCGGGCTTCACCGTGATCTTGTAGCTGTCGCCGCCGGCGGACGCGTTCGACAGCGTGAGCTTGCACAGCGGCTTTTCGAATTCCCTGAGCAAGGTCCATTCGCCGAACACCTGCTCGGGGCTCACCGTGGCGGCCTTGATGGCGGCCTGGGTGCGCATGAAGAATAGCCCCTCCCCCTTCCGCTCGGCTTCGTACATGTGCGACTCGACTTCGGTGAAATCGAGCACGATCGCGCCCTTGGAGTTGAACAGGCGCACCGCATCGTTCGGCCCCATGCCCCAGACCGTCACGTCCTTGAGCGACGGGAAGGCGGTGCCGCAGGCCGCATCGAGTTCCAGCTTGAAGCCGCCGGTTATGACATCGAGGTGGAAGTTGAGCGGGCAGGTCTTGTCGCGGGCGGCGTTGGAGATTTCCCAGGCGCCGACCATGCCCTTGGCCGCGTCGCTGGGCTCCGGGGCCTGGGCGTGCGCACTGGTGGTGCAAAGGCCAAGCGCGATCAGCGCGAAACGGATGCGAGCCAGCATGAGAAAACCAAATCCGGTGGCATCGGTGCGGACGCTATCACGACGCGATTGCGTCGTCATGCCTGGCTGCGCCGTGGTACGGCAGGTCTGCGAAACGTTCATGAGCGGGATTTACCCGATGTTTACGGGCGTTTCTTCGGCGGCCAGGGCGTCTCCGCCACCGGGGTCAGCGGCGGTTTGCCCGCCGACCAGGCGAGAAGATTGTCCACCACCAGTTGGTCCATCTTTTCGCGCGTCGCGACCGACGCCGAGCCGAGATGGGGAAACAACACGACGTGATCCATCGCGATTAGCTCGGGCGGCACTTCGGGCTCGCCAACATAGACATCGAGACCGGCCGACAGGATGGTCTTGTCTTGCAGCGCCTTGATCAGCGCCGCCTCGTCGACCACCGAGCCGCGTGCCATGTTGATGAGGATGCCGTCCGGACCGAGCGCCGCGAGCACCTCGGCATTGATTAGGTTCTTGGTTTCCGCTCCGCCCGGCGTGATCACCATGAGCACGTCGACGTCGCGCGCCATGTCGACGAGCTTGGGATAGTGCCGGTACGACACCCCCGCGGCCGGCCGGCGCGAATGATAGACCACGGGTACCTGCATGGCCTCGAGTCGGCGCGCGATCGCCTGCCCGATGCGACCCAGGCCCACCATCCCGACGGTGCGGTTGCGCAGCGTCGCCTTGCTGAGCGGGTACCCTTTCTGCGCCCATTTGCCGGCGCGCACGTAGCGCTCAGCCTGGGGAAATTCGCGCACGGTGCATAGCAGCAGCCCGAGCGCGGTGTCGGCCACCTCCTCGGTCAGCACATCCGGCGTGTTGGTGACGGTGATGCCGTGCGCACCGGCCCAGGCGGCATCCACATGGTCGTAACCGACGCCGAAGGACGAGACGATTTCGAGCCGCGGAAAGCGCTGCATGAACCCGCCATCGACCCGCTCCTCGGTGCCGGCGACGGCGATGCCGCGCACCTGCGGCGCGGTCCCGGCGAAAAACGTCTCCCGATCCTTGGCGTCGGAGAATTTGACGAGATTGAAGGCGCGCGCCAGCCCATTGACGATCACCGGCTTGGGCGGCCCGATCAGCAGAACGTCGGTCATTTCAGCAGCCATCGTTTCTTCCTACACCAACATCGTGAGGGGTTGCTCGACGCATCCCTTGAACGCCGACAGCAGCTGCGCGCCGAGCGCGCCGTCGACCACGCGATGATCGCAGGAGAGCGTGACCGACATCACGCCGGCGAATGCGACGCCGCCGTCCGCGGTCTCGATCGCATGCCGCCGCGCGGCGCCCACCGCCAGGATCGTCGACTGCGGGGGATTGATAATGGCGGAGAATTCGCGCACGCCGTGCATGCCGAGATTGGAGATCGCGGACGCGCCGCCCTGGTATTCGTCGGGCTGGAGCTTCCGCTCTCGCGCGCGCGCCGACAGCTCCTTCATCTCGCGCGAGATCGCCGACAGCGTCTTCGTGTCCGCGCTGCGTATGATCGGCGTGATCAGCCCGCCCTCGACCGCGACCGCGACGCCGATATCGGACTGCGTGAAGCGCAGGATGCGGTCCTCCGCCCACACCGCGTTGGCGGCGGGCGCGCGTTGCAGCGCCACCGCCCAGGCCTTGATGACGAGGTCGTTGACCGACAGCTTGAAGCCGGGATTGCCATCCGCGTCCTTGGGCGCGGCCGCATTCGCCTGTTCGCGCAGCTTGATGAGGGTGCCGATCTCGACGTCGGCGGTGAGGTAGAAGTGCGGGATGGTCTGCGTCGCCTGCACCAGCCGCGTGGCGATGGTGCGGCGCATGCCGTCGAGCGGCACCTCCTCGAACGGCACGTCGCGGTAAAGCGCCTTGATCTGATCGGCGGAAGGGCCGGTGAACGCGGGCGGGACGCGCTTGCTGGCCGCCAGCGCGGTCTCGACGTCGCGCGCGCGGATGCGGCCGTTTGGACCCGACGGCCGGATCGCCGCGAGGTCGATGCCGCCCTGCGCGGCGAGCCGCCGTGCCAGCGGCGTGACCCGGGTGCCCCCGGCCAGGCGTGCGGGACCGTAATTGCGCTCCGGCGTGCGCACCTCGAAAAACGGATCGAGCTTGATCGGCACATGCGCCGCCGCAGGCGACGTTGCGAGAGATGACGCCGCCGCAGGCTGCATCGCAGGAGGTGTCGCCGGGGCGGCCACGGGCGGCGAAGCGGCGCGCGCGGGTGCGGCAGCAGGCGTCGCCTTGCCGGCGGATTTTGCGCCGGCAGCCGCGCCCGTGCCGTCCGCGATCACCGCCACCACGGCGCCGACCGGCGCGACCTCGCCCGCCGCCACGCGAATCTCGGTGAGTACGCCGGCGGAGGTCGAAGGCACCTCCATCGACACCTTGTCGGTCTCGATCTCGAACAGGTTGTCGCCCGGCGCGATGGCGTCGCCGGCCGACTTGAACCATTGCGTGATCTTGCCTTCCGCCACGGTCTCGCCGAGCTGCGGCATCAACACGTCCATCTACGCGTTCCCATTTCTTGCACGCGCGCCACCCTACGGGCCGCGCCTTGCTGCACGCTCACTTGAACCGCTCCCACACCACTTCCTGCTTGGTGCCGACCGGGCGCAGGATCAGGCGATCGCCCGCGAACTCGTAGCTCCGCACGTAGTCGGTGAGCTCGCCCGGCTGCACGCTCGCTTGGCGATGATGTGTGATGGTGCCCGCGCGCTCGTCGATCGTGTAGGTGCCGAAATAGGCGACGTAGTCGGCCAGCGACGCCTTGGCCTCTTCGGGGGTGGGCTCCGGGCCGGCCATCCGCACGTGTCGGTCTGGCGCGATCTGCGCCGCCATGGCGCCGCTCGGGTCGTAGTAGATGATCCCTTTGGGATTGCTCCCGCGACCTGGCCTGGGCTTGCCGTCGATCGAGGTGCCGACGTAGCGCCACGCACCGAAGAAGCGCTTGGCGACCTCGCCCTGCGGCGGCGACTGGGCGCCGGCAGGGATTGCGTCAAGACCGCTCACGAGAAGCACCGCCGGCAGCACGATCGCCCTGATCCCGCGCATCGCACGCTCCTGCAATCGCTGCGTTCGATCACCATGTCACCGAGATATATTGCGTCTCCAAAAACTCCATCAGGCCTTCGTGCGCGCCCTCGCGGCCGATGCCCGACTGCTTCATGCCGCCGAAGGGCGCGGCGGGATCGGAAACGAGCCCGCGGTTGAGCCCGATCATGCCGAAGTCAAGTTGCTCGGAGACGCGCATGCCGCGGCTCAGGTCCTTGGTATAGAGGTAGGCGACGAGGCCATACTCGGTGTCGTTGGCGCGCTTGATCACCTCGCCCTCAGACTTGAAGGTCTGGATCGCCGCCACCGGTCCGAAGATCTCCTCGCGCAGCATCATGGCTCCGTCAGGCACGCCGTCGAGCACGGTCGGCGGATAGAAGTGCCCGGGGCCTGCNGGCGACTTGCCGCCGGTGAGAACCTTGGCGCCCTTGCCGACCGCGTCCTCCACCAGCTCGATCACTTTCTTCTTGGCGTCGGCATTGACCAGCGGACCGACCGTCACGCCGTCGTCGAGCCCATTGCCCACCTTTAGCGCCGCCATCTTGGCGGCAAGCTTCTTGGCGAACTCGTCGTGCACCTGCTCGTGCACGTAGAACCGGTTGGCCGAGGTGCAGGCCTCGCCCATGTTGCGCATCTTGGCGATCATCGCGCCCTCGATCGCGGCATCGATGTCGGCATCCTCGAACACCAGGAAGGGCGCGTTGCCGCCGAGCTCCATCGCCGGCTTCACCACGTTGTCGGCCGCCTCATGCAGCAGCTTGCGGCCGACCTCGGTGGATCCGGTGAAGGAGACGACGCGCACGCGTGGATCGTGCAGCATCGTGCTCACGACCTTGCCCGACGAGCGCGAAGGAATGACGTTGACCACGCCCGCCGGAACGCCCGCCTCCTCGAGGATCGGCATCAGCGCCAGCATGGTGAGCGGGGTATCGGAGGCGGGCTTGAGCACGACCGGGCAGCCAGCCGCGAGCGCAGGGCCGATCTTGCGCGTCGCCATGGCGGCCGGGAAATTCCACGGCGTCACCAGCACGGCGATGCCCGCGGGCTTGTGCTGCACCACCATGCGCGCGCCCGAGGCCGGGGCGCGCGACACCTCGCCGATATTGCGCACCGCCTCCTCGGCGTACCAGCGGAAGAACTCCGCCGCGTAAGCCACTTCCCCACGCGAATCCGAGAGCGCCTTGCCGTTCTCGATGGTGATCAGCTTCGCGAGCCGCTCGGCGTCGCGCATGATCAGCTCGAATGACTTGCGCAGGATTTCGGCGCGCTCGCGCGGCTTGCGTCCGGCCCAGTCCGCGAAGGCGTCGCTGGCGGCGTCGACCGCGGCCTTGGCATCCTCCACGGTCGCGCTCGCCACCGACGCGATCTTGTTGTCGGTCGCGGGATCTAGCACGTCGAAGCGGCCGCCGTCGGAGGCCTTGCGCCATTTACCNCCGATCCACAGATCGGTCGGCACATTGGCNAGGAGATTGTCGTATCTGGAACTCATGGTGACCTCATAACTCCCCGGGTCGTCATGCGCGGGCTTGACCCGCGCNTCCATCTTCTTGCGAAGACGGATGGATTGCCGGGTCAAGCCCCGCAATGACCCTGATTGCTGACATTCGTCATAGTTATTTGCTACCCCTGCATCGACCGCTGCACGCGATCGACGATGCGATCGACGGTCGGCAGCGCGATATCTTCCAAAATGTCGGCGGCCGGCAACGGAATGTGCGGGGTCGTGATCCGCACCGGCGGCCCGTCGAGATCGTAGAACGCCTCGTCCGCCACTATCGAGACGATCTCGGCGCCCCAGCCGCACAGCCGCGGGTTTTCCTCGACCGTGAAAAGATGATGCGTGCGCGCCACCGAGCCGAGGATGGTCTGGGTGTCGAGCGGCACCAGCGATCTTACATCCACGACTTCGCAGTCGATGCCGTGTTCCGCCTTGAGCGTCTCGGCGGCGGCGAGTGCGCGCGGCACCATCAATGCCAGCGCCAGGATGGTCGTGTCCTTTCCCGGACGGACGATCTTGGCGATTCCGAGCCGATCGACGATCTCGCCGTCGGGCACGTCGCCCTTGGTGGCGTAGAGCGATTTGTGCTCGAAGAAGATGACGGGATCGGGGTCGCGCACCGCGGCCGCCATCAGCCCGATGACATCGCGCGGCGTCGACGGCGCCACCACCTTGAGGCCGGGGATCATCATCGCCCAGTTCTCGACGCTCTGGCTGTGCTGCGCGCCGAAGCGCGAGCCTGCGCCGTTGCCGGTGCGCACCACCAGCGGGCATTTCACCTGGCCGTTCGACATGTAGCGGCTCTTGGGAAATTCGTTGGCGATGTAGTCGAAGCAGACCGCGAGGAAATCCGAGAACATGATCTCGGCAATCGGCTTGAGGCCGGTCATCGCCGCGCCCATGGCGGCGCCCAGGATCGCCTGCTCGGAGATCGGGCAATCGCGCACGCGCCTGGGTCCGAACTGCTCGTAGAGCCCGACCGTGGCCTTGAACACGCCGCCGGGCTTGCCCACGTCCTCGCCGAAGAAGATCACGTCCTCGTCGCGCGCCATCTCCTGGGCGATGCCGCGTGCGACCGCGTCGCGATAGGTCAGTTCCGCCATGCAAAGCCCCCGTCGGCATAGACGTCAGTGGTGAGCAGCTCGAGTGGCGGCGGCGGCGCGGCCTTGCACGTCTCGGTCGCCTCGTTGACGCGGCGCATCACGTCGCCATCGATGCCAGCGATCACGTCGTCGGCGATGCCGAACTGCCTCAGACGCTGACGATAGAGCTTGATCGGATCGCGCTCCTTCCATTTTTCGAGCTCGCCGTCGGGGCGGTACTTCGCCGGGTCGGCGCGCGAGTGCCCGCTGTGGCGATAGGTCATGCACTCGATCAGCGACGGCCCGCCACCGGCCCGCGCCTTGTCATAGGCGGTGATCGCGGCCCGGTATACCGCGTCGGCGTCGTTGCCGTCGACGATGATGCGCTCGAGGCCGTAGGCCGACGCCCGATCAGCGGCGGGATGCTCGACCGCGGTCACTTCGCTGATCGGGGTATATTCCATGTAGAGGTTGTTCTCGCACACGAAGATCACCGGCAGCTTCCACACCGCGGCGAAGTTCAGCGCCTCGTGGAAGGCCCCGATATTGGTGGTGCCGTCGCCGAAGAAGCAGACGGTCACATCGCTGTCGCCCTTGTACTGCGCGCGCAACGCCGCGCCGCAGGCGATCGGCAGGTGTGCGCCGATGATGGCGTAGGAACCCATGACCCCGTGCTCCACCGAGGTGAGATGCATGGAGCCGCCCTTGCCGCGCATCAGGCCGTTGTCGCGCTGCATCAGCTCGCCCAGCACCTTCTCGATCGGCACGCCGCGCGCCAGCGTATGGGCGTGGCCGCGATAGGTGCAGAACGAGAGGTCGCCCGGCTTCATCGCGGCGGCGAAGCCCGCGGCCACTGCCTCCTGGCCGAGCGAGAGATGGCTCGTGCCCTTCACCAGGTTCTGCAGGAACAGGTCGAAGGCGCGTTGCTCGCTCTCGCGAATCTCGACCTGCAGGCGGTACAGCGTGAGCCGCTTCTCCTCGCCGATATCGTCGTTGATGCCGGGACGAGGGCCGTTGGACGCACGCGCTGGTTCTTTCGCCATTAAACTCCACCTCGACATCGGCCGTTGAAGGGCAGCCGGGACCGGCCGCAGCGGAAAGTAGCCCCCGGGGCCAAGCTTATGCAACGCGTATTCTTGCCTGAGCGCTCTTGTCCCGGGCGCGGCGCAGCACGAAGTGATGCGACGCGGACCAGGGACCGTTCCAGTCCGTGGCGGTCCCGGATCAGCGGTGCACCGTTGCGCGCGACGCGATCAACTTTTTCGGAGGCGGCGTCGGCTCATCCGCGTCGCGCTCCACGCTGCACCGCATCCGGACACAGGCGTTACGTCTTTCTCGTCAGGCGCTCGCGGTGGAGGATATAGAGCCCGGAAGCGACCACGATGGCGGCGCCCGTGAGCGTCCAGCGGTTGGGCAGGTCGCCGAACACCAGGAAGCCCAGCACGATCACCAGCACGATCTCGGTATAGATGAAGGGCGACAGCACCGCGGCGGGCGCCAGGCGGTGGGCGGCGATCAGGAAATAATGGCCGACGCTGCCCATGGCACCCGACGCCACCATGAGCGCGATGACGATGGGCTCGCTCGGCGTGGTCCAGACGAACGGGATCACCGAGAGCAGGACCAGGGCGCCGACGATGTTGGAATAGAACAAGGTGGTGCCGTTGGAATCGGTGCGGGCAAGAATGCGGGTGATGATGGAATAGAGCGCGTAGAACACCGCGGCAGAGAGCGAGAGCAGCGCCGCGGGGTGGAAGGTGCCCGCGCCTGGGCGCGTCACCACCAGCACGCCGATGAAGCCTACCGCGATCGCCGCCCAGCGGCGCCAGCGCACCCACTCGCCCAGCATCGGCCCCGAAAGCGCGGCGACGAAGAACGGCGTCGAGAACACCAGCGCGATGGCCTCGTCGAGCTGGAGGAAGCGCAGCGCGGCGAAATTGCACAGTGTGGAACCGAGCAGCAGCATCGAGCGCCCGATCTGCAGCGCGGGCCGCGTCGTGCGCATCAACCCGGGCGTCGTCCATGGATTCGACACGATGAACGGGAACAGGAATGCGCCGGTGTAGCGCGCCCACACGATCTGCAGCGTGTTCATGTAGAGGTTGAGATATTTCGCTGTCGTGTCGAGCATCGCAAAGCACGCCACCGCCGCGCACATCAGCGCGATGCCGGTGAGGCGCGAAGCGCGCTGGTGCGATGCGTCGTCGTGCATGTGGAGGATCGGTGCGATCGGGCGTAGGATGTAGGATGATGGCGGACCATTGGCATTTCCGAGGAGAAGACACAATGCGGGCTTTGCGCCGGACCTTATCGATTGCGGCAATGCTGGTGTCGCTTGCCGGCATGGCTGCCGCCGCCGAAATCCGCGTGCTCAGCGTCGGCGCGGTGCAGAACGCGGTGCGGCCGCTGGCGGTGGATTTCAGCAAGGACACCGGCCACAAAGTCATCTTCACCGTCGGCTCTCCCGCGGTCGTCGCGCAGAAGATCAAGGACGGCGAGACCTTCGACGCGGTGATCGTCTCGGAACCGGCGATGGACGCCCTCGACAAGGAAGGCATCGTCAATCCGGAAAGCCGCGTGCGGCTCGCCAATACCGGCATCGCCGTCGCGGTGCGCGCGGGCGCGCCGGTGCCGAACCTCTCCACCCCCGACGCGTTCAAGCAGGCGCTGCTGGCGGCGAAGTCGGTAGTCTACGGCGATCCGACGCTGCCCAACCAGAGCGGCGAAAAGGCCGAACAGATCCTCGCCAGTGCCGGGCTTCTCGACGCGCTCAAGGGCAAGCTCCGGATCGTTCCCGGCCAAGCGGAGAGCCAGGACTTGATCGCCAAAGGCGAAGTGGAGCTGGGCCTGTATAATCTCAGTGAGATCCCCGAAGGCAAGGGACTGAAAATCGCCGGTCCGGTGCCGGCGCCGCTGCAGCTCTCCACCACCTATGAAGGCGCCTTGATGTCGGACGGTTCGGTCCCGCAGGCCGCGCGCGAGTTCATCAGGTTCCTCTCCGATCCCGACGCGCGCGCCAAGTGGCTCGCCGCCAAGCTCGAGCCGCTCGCGGATCATTGAGGAGTCGATCGATTGGAACCCCATGTAAGGTGGGTAAACGCGCCTGGCACAATGCCGACCCAAACAGCCGCTCGTCCGTGGCGCCGTGCCCCGCGTCGGCGGATAGCATCCTTCGAGGCTCGCTGCTCGTATCTGAGGATGACGGGTCACGGATAGGTGTCACTCGCAACGGAGGTGCGCCATGAGAAATGTCTGCATCCTGGCGGCAGCAATCGCCATTGTTGCTTCGCCGGCTTTCGCGCAGTCGCGCAAGGCCCAGGCGCAGCGTGCGCCGCAGGCGACATCGTCCGATCCGTATGGCGGCCAGAAACGTTACACCGATCCCGACCCCAACGTCCAATTCGAGATCATGCGGCAGCAGAACTGGCGCAAGGGCGGCTGATACCGCTGCCGACGACGCGCTACCGCGTAGGGTGGGCAAAGGCGCAGACGCACGGCAGCCCTCGCCGAGCGCCCGCTGCAGCGCGGTGCCCACGCGTTTCGGGCGCGCTTGCCTCATCCGACGACGCGTGGGCACCGCGCACGCGCAAGCGTCGAGGGCAGTGAGTTGGATGGGTGCGCCTTTACCCACCCTACCGCTGTTTCCCCGATCACTCCTGCATCGCCTCCTCGCGCTTCGCCCGCAATGCCGGGAGCGCGATAACGAGGAGCAGCACGGCCGCGGCAATCAGGAACGCCGCCGAGATCGGCCGCGTGAGGAACACCGACGGATCGCCGAACGAGATCATCATCGTGCGGCGCAGGTTCTCCTCCATCATCGGCCCGAGGATGAAGCCGAGCACCATCGGCGCCGGCTCGCAGTCAAGCTTGAGCAGCACGTAGCCGACCGCCGCCAGCGCGGCGATCTCGTAGATGTCGAAGATCTTGTTGTCGACCGTATAGACGCCGATGCAGCAGAACACGAAGATCGCGGGAAAGAGGAGCCGGTAGGGAACCGCCAGGAGTTTCACCCATAGCCCGACGAGCGGCAGGTTGAGCACGAGCAGCATCAGGTTGCCGATCCACATGCTTGCGATCAGGCCCCAGAACAGCGCGGGCCGCTCGGTCATCACCTGCGGGCCCGGCGCGATGCCCTGGATCATCAGCGCCCCGATCATCAGCGCCATGGTCGGGTTCGACGGGATGCCCAGCGTGAGCATCGGGATGAACGAGGTCTGCGCGCCGGCATTGTTGGCCGATTCCGGTGCCGCCACGCCGCGGATGTCGCCCTGGCCGAACATGCGCGGGGGCCGCGCCACTTTCTTCTCGACCATGTAGGCGGCGAACGACGCGAGCAGCGCGCCGCCGCCGGGCAGGATGCCGAGGATCGCGCCCAGCGCGGTGCCGCGGGCAATGGAGCCGATGCAGGTGCGCAAGTCTTCCACCGTCGGCAGCACGCTGCCGATGCCCGAGGTGAACACCTCCTGCCGCTCCTTGTGCTCGAGATTGAAGATCACGTCGGTGATGCCGAAGAAGGCCATGGCGAGCGCGACGAAGCCGAGCCCGTCGGCGAGCTCGGGCCAGCCGAAGGCGAAGCGGATGACGCCGGAATTGACGTCGGTTCCGATCAGCCCGAGCAGGATGCCGAAGCACACCATGGCGATCGCCTTGAGCAGCGAGCCGCGCGCCAGCACCACCGCCGCGATCAGCCCGAACACCATCAGCGAAAAATAATCCGCCGGGCCGAACTTGAGCGCGAGCTCGGCCAGCGGCGGGGCGAAATAGGCGACCACTAACGTCGCGATGCAGCCGGCGATGAAGGAGCCGATTGCGGCAATGCCGAGCGCCGGCCCGGCGCGGCCGCGCCGCGCCATCTGGTAGCCGTCGAGCGTGGTGACGACGGAGGAGGTCTCGCCCGGAATGTTGACTAGGATCGCCGTGGTCGAGCCGCCATATTGCGCGCCGTAATAGATGCCGGCGAGCATGATCAAGGCCGGGGCGGGCTCGAGGCCGAAGGTGAACGGCAGCAGCATGGCGACGGTCGCCACCGGCCCGATGCCGGGCAGCACGCCCACCAGCGTGCCGAGAAAGCAGCCGATGAAGCAGTACAGAAGATTCTGCCAGCTCAGCGCGACGCCGAGCCCGAACGCGAGATTGCCAAGCGTCTCCATTCCGCCACTCATGAATCCGGCCAGAGCGGAAGCGGCAGCCCGAGCAGCCAGACGAAGACCCCGACCGAGAACAGGATCATGACGGCGGCGAGCGCGAGGTTCTCCCACGGGCGCACGTCGCGCGACGCATAGGCGCCGACCAGCACGAGCACGGCGACCGCGGCGATGAGGCCCAGCCGTTGCAGCGCGATCCCGAACAGCACGATGGCGAAGAGCGAGATCCCGATCGGGCGGGCGTAAAAGCGCGGCACCGGCTCGCCGTCGAATAGCAACGAGCGCAGCGTGATGACGGCCCCGAGCCCGGCAAGCAACGCGCCGACCAGCGTCGGGAACATGGCCGGACCCATCCGGTGCAGGTCGCCGAGGCGATACTGTTGTGCAAGCAGAATAAAGCCGCCGCCGATCGCGATGAAGATCAGCCCCGCCCAGAAATCCTTTGGCGACCGGATACGCATCATTTCATACCGGAGAACGCGCGTAGGGCGCGTAGGGCGCAGGGTGGGCAAAGTGGAGCGTGCCCACGCGTGTTTCCCTCGACGCGGGAAAGGCCGAGTGGGCACGGCGCACGAAGCACCGTGACCATCGCGCTACCTCGGCTTGCGCCTTTGCCCACGCTACGCGACCACGCCGGCCTCCCATCCGCCTCATCCTGAGGAGGCGCGAAGCGCTGTCTTGAAGGATGGGGCGGCCCGTGCATCGAGACGCACACACGCAAGTCGGGTTTACCCGACTTGCGCCGCTTTTAGGCACCCGATCTCGGGTAAACCCGAGATCGGGTGTGCGCTCCTCAGCATGAGGCCGAGCGGGAGTATTGGCGCGCTGCACGGAATCAATCCGGCCGGATGTTCGCCTTCTGTACGATGACCCGGAAGCGCTCGGTGTCCTGCTTCACGCGCGCATCCAGTTCCGCCGCGCTCGATGGGATCGTCTCCACGCCGCCGCCGGCGAAGCGTTCCTTGACGTCGGGCATGGCGAGGATCTTGATCACCTCGGCGTTGAGCTTGTCGATGATCGGCTGCGGCGTGCCCTTGGGCGAGAACAGCGCAGTCCAGTTGGAGGCGTCCACGTCCTTCACCCCTTGCTCCTGCAAGGTCGGCCAATCGGGATCGAGCTTCGAGCGCTTCGCCATGCTGACCGCCAGCACCCGGATGCGTCCGGATTTGACGTGCGGCGCCACTGACGAACTCGCCAGCACGCCGAGCGGGACATCGCCGCCGGCGAGCGCGGCCGAGGCCGGCGCGCCGCCCTTGTAGGGGATGTGCTGAAACTGGGTGCCGGTATTGAGCGCCATCCATTCGAGCACGATTTGGTTGATGCTGCCGTTGCCGGGGGTCGCGACCGAGAGCCGTCCGGGCTGGGCCTTGGCCGCGGCGATGACGTCCGCCACGCTCTTGTAGGGCGACCCGCCGTGCACGGCGAGCACGAGCGGCGCGTCGCTGACCGCCGTGATTGGCGCAAAGTCGCGCTGCACGTCGTAGGGCATCTCCTTGAACATCGCCGGGTTGATCGCGACGTCGCCGCCGGTGGCCATGACCAGCGTGTAGCCGTCGGGCGCGGCCTTGGCCGCCGCCGTCATGGCGATGAAGGCATTGCCGCCCGGCTTGTTCTCCACCACCACCTGCTGGCCCCAGGCTTCCGTGAGCTTGGCGCCGACGATGCGCGAGGCGATATCGGCGATGCCGCCAGGGGCATAAGGCACCAGGAGGTGAATCGGCTTGGCCGGGTAGGTCTGCGCCTGCGCGGGCATCGCGCAGAAAACAACAAGCGCCGTGACGACACTGACGAACCAAGACATGGACACCTCCTGCGCCGACGCCTGCTCACGCCGGGAGCTCCAGCCTGCATGAGCGGGCACCCCCATGGCAAGGCGCGGGAGCGCCGCAGCCCGGGCGTCGCTCAGACCTCGCGGGCCATGGCGCTCTCGTGCCAGCGCCGCAGCAGCAGGTGGGAGACCAGCGACAGCGCGAAGAAGATGACGACCCCGGCGAGCGAAAGCAGCAGCAGCGCCGCGAACATGCGGGGAATGTTGAGCCGATAGCCGGCTTCGACGATGCGATAGGCGAGCCCGGAACCGGCGCCGGCCGAGCCGGCGGCGATCTCGGCCACGACCGCCCCGATCAGCGACAGGCCGCCCGCGATCTTCAGCCCGCCCAAGATGTAAGGCAGCGCCGCCGGCAGCTTGAGCTCCCACAGCACCTGCCAGCGCGTGGCGCCGTACAGGCGGAAGAGATCGGCGAGGTTGCGATCGACTGAGTTGAGGCCGAGCGTAGTGTTGGCCAGCACGGGGAAGAACGCGACGATCCAGGCGCAGGCCAGCACCGCCGCCGGCTGCGGCAGATAGACCAGCAGCAGCGGCGCGATCGCCACGATCGGCGTCACCTGCAGGATCACCGCGTAAGGATAAAGCGAATATTCGATGACGCGCGACTGGTTGAACAGCACGGCGAGCCCGATGCCGCCGAGCGCGGCGAGCAGAAAGCCCTGCAGCGTGGTCGTGAGCGTGACGAGGAGCGCGTCCCACAGCATGGCCCAATCGGAGATGAGCGTTGAAAAGACCAGTCCAGGACTCGGCAGCACGTAGGGCGGAATGTCGGCCAGGCGCACGATCAGGCCCCACAGCACCACGCCGAGACCGAGCACGGCGATCGGCAGCAGCACGCGCAACGCGCGGTCGGTGCGCGGAGTTGCTTCCTGCTTTGGTCCCGCCTCGGTCATGGTCTTTTAGAGCCGCCCTCTCTCAGCTTGGCGCAAGCAAAGCGACGCGCACTGGCGGCGCCACAGCGTCCCCTCCCCCGCTTGCAGCCGAACTCGGGTTTACCCGAGTTCGGGCAATCTATTGACTGGCCGAAGCCGGAAACATCCGACTTCGGCTGGCGGGTTAGGGTGGGGGCACGCAAAAAGATTCTTGCGCGTTCGCGTCTCGATGCTAACCCGCGCGCTTCGAGCAAAGCTTATCCCCTCCCCACCCCTCCCCGACGCAAGTCGGGCTTGCCCGACTTGCGCAAGAATAGGCCGCGACCCGGGCAGGCCCGGGGCGCGCGGGGAGGGAGTGCACCGAGTTTGCTGCTCGTCCTGCTTCCATTTTCAACCCTCCCCTGCCGTTATCGCGCCCGCCAGCGCCTCCGACACCTGCCGGCAGTAACCCGCATAGTCCGCCGACGTGCGGAAGCGTTCGTCGCGCGGATAGGGCGCCTCGATCGGCAGCTCGGTGAAGACCCGGCCGGGCCGCGACGTCATCACCACGATCCGCTGCGAGAGGTACACCGACTCGAACACCGAATGGGTGACGAACACCACGGTCTTGCGCAGCGACTGCCACAGCGTCAGCAGGTCGTTGTTGAGGCGAAAGCGCGTGATCTCGTCGAGCGCGGCGAACGGCTCGTCCATCAGCAGGAGCTCGGGCTCGGTGACGAGCGCGCGCGCGATCGACGCGCGCATCTTCATGCCGCCCGAGAGCTCGCGCGGATAGCTCTGCGCGAAGCCGGACAGGCCGACGCGGGCGAGCGCGGCATCGACGCGCGCCGGCGCACCCGGCTTGAGCCCCGCGAGCTTGAGCGGCAGGCGCACATTGGCCGCCACCGTCGCCCATGGCATCAAGGTCGGCTCCTGGAACACGAAACCGATGCGGCGCGGACCTGCGGCGCGCGCGGCTCCGGCGTCGGCCTCGGCCCACGCGATCGTGCCGCTCGACGGCTCGCTCAGGCCGGCGATGATGCGCAGCGCGGTCGATTTGCCACAGCCCGACGGGCCCAGCAGCGAGACGAACTCGCCCGCGCGCACATCGAGGTCGAGGCGGTCGAGCGCGACCACGCCGTTGGCGAACGTCTTGCCGACCCCGTCGAGCGCGACGACGGGCGCGCCGGAGGTCAACGGAGGAGCGGCGGAATCAGCCGGCACGTTGCAATGTTGGGTGGTCGGGGGTCGCACGCGATCTTATACCGATGGGCACGTTTATTCCGTTTCAAGGTCTTCGCGACTGATCCCGCGTCCTGCGCGCGAGCTGTTCCGCGCCTGTTCGATTCGACGCAAGAAGCGCGGGTCATGTTCGAGACGGTATTCGAACCAGTCCTCTTCGGACTCGAAGCCGATCAGCACACCCGCGGGTTTGCCATGGCGGGTGATGATGATCTCCTGCGTCTCGGCCTGCCCGAGAAACCGAGAGAGATCGTCCTTGATTTCGGACAGCGGAACTTCCTTCATTCCGGACTTGCGAACTGTGCGAGCCATGACTCGGCCTCCGATTTGGCCACGATCGCCAGAACCTCGACGGTCGTGCCGGAAACGTCGTAGAACACCCGAACCTCGCCCACGCGCAGCCGATACTGCGGCCGGACAGACTTTTCGGATAAGATCATGCGACCGAACGAATATATAGAGCGAAATCGCGATTCAATCTGAAGCGATTTCGCTCTAGCGTTGAAGCAAATGGCTGAACACACGGACGTTGTCGTCATTGGCGCTGGTCCCGCAGGGTTGGCGGTCGGTGCGTGTCTTAGAAAAGCCGGCCTGGATTTCATCATTCTTGAAAAGGATCACCAGGTTGCTTCGTCCTGGCGTCGGCACTACGAGCGGCTGCATCTGCATACGGTTAAGCAATTGTCGTCCCTGCCCTACGTCCCCTTCCCCGCGGCCTATCCTCGCTATGTGCCAAGACATCTGGTGGTCGAATATCTGGACAGCTATGCGGCGCACTTCGATTTGAAGCCGCGGTTTGGCGATGCAGTGCGCTCCGTACGTCGGAATGGAACTGATTGGCTCGTCCAGGGCACGTCGTCTTCGATCAGCGCCCGCTATGTCGTGATCGCGTCCGGATCCAATACCGAGCCCGTGACCCCATCCGTTCCCGGGATAGAGACATTCAGGGGAAAGGTCATCCACAGCGCGGACTACGTCAACGCCAAGCCGTTTGCCGGCCAATCCGTCCTGGTGATCGGCATGGGTAACACTGGTGCCGAGATTGCTCTCGATCTATCCGACGCCGGCGCGCGGACGAGCATCTCGCTGCGCAATGGTGTTCACATCGTGCCGCGTGACCTGTTCGGCATTCCGATTCAGATCGTGGCGATGCTTGCAACCAGCGTACTTCCTCCGAAGGCCCTCGACGCGCTCTTTCCCGTCATTCTCGACGTGGCTCTCGGCAACCTGTCGAAGCATGGCATCAAGCGCCCGAAACAAGGCATGTTGCAACAGGTCGCCAGCTCGGCCAGGATTCCGGTTCTCGATGTCGGCACAGTTCGGAAAATTTCTGAGGGAGCGATCAAGATCGTACCGGGAATATCGGAGGTCACCGAGGACGACGCCGTCTTCAATGGGGGTCGCACGAGCAAATTCGACGCGATCATCTTTGCCACCGGATATCGCCCGAACTATCGAAGCTTTCTTGCAGCTGACGACATCAAGACGCTCAATGACGGGACGCGAGGCGGGGAAAACCGTGGCTCAACGATTTATTTTGTGGGATTCAAGAATCCCGTGACCGGATTGCTTCGGGAAATCTCCAGAGAGGCCGTTGGGATCGCCGACAGTATTGTTCGCCGGCGAGGACGGACAGCGGCACGCTACCGGGCGTGACCACGCGCCGGCCGGGCAGCATGAAGATTGCGACCTTCAACATTAACAACGTCAACCGGCGGCTGCCGAACCTGCTGCAATGGCTCAAGGTGGCGCGGCCCGACATCGCTTGCCTGCAGGAGCTCAAGGCGGCCGACGCGGAATTTCCCGCCGATGCGATACGCAAGGCGGGCTATCACGCGGTATGGCGTGGGCAAAAGACCTGGAACGGCGTCGCCATCCTCGCGCGCGGCAAGGAGCCCATCCTGACGTGCACGGCGTTGCCGGGTGACGCCGACGACACGCAAAGCCGCTACATCGAAGCGGCGATCGATGGCGTCCTCGTCGGCTGCATCTACCTGCCGAACGGCAACCCGCAGCCCGGCCCGAAGTTCGACTACAAGCTTGCGTGGTTCAAGCGCCTGCAGGGGCATGCGCGCAAGCTCCTTCGCGCGAACATGCCGGTCGTGCTGGCGGGCGACTACAACGTCGCGCCGACCGAGCTCGATATCTACCCGACCACGTCATGGGATGATGACGCGCTCGTGCAGCCAGAAAGCCGCGCGGCCTATGCCCGCCTCGTCAAGCAAGGCTGGACGGATGCACTCCGCGAAAAGTACCCGGACGAGCGCATCTATACCTTCTGGCACTACATGCGTAACAGATGGCAGCGCAACGCCGGCCTGCGGCTCGACCATGTGTTGCTCAGCCCGGTGCTCGCCGCGCGCCTGAAAGATGCGGGCGTCGACCGCGACGTCCGCGGCAAGAAGGACGCCAGCGACCACGCGCCGGTCTGGGCGCGGTTGAACCGGTAGGATGCCTCGGCAAGACAAGCCGAGTTGCATCAAAAAAGCTTCGAGTGGATTTCGGCACGCACCTGATGTCATGCGTCTTGGCTATTTGCGTAATCTCCATCGAATGATCGGAGACTGCGCTTCCTTCACTTTGGCCCGTCGCGATCGGGAATGCCGTCAACGTCCCGTAATCCGCACCAGTGAAGCCCGCTCGATGACGAGCGTGCACACGGCGCTGCTGTTCATTAATCCATCCTGTTCAGCAGTTCCTCCATGCGATCGAACCGGCCCTCCCAGAAGGTGCTGTAAGAGCCTATCCACCCAATCAGTGGCGCCAAACCTTTGGGCTCCGCGCGGTAGTGGGTCTGGCGCCCCTCACGCCGGTCACGCACGAGTCCGCATGCCCTTAGGACGGCAAGATGCTTGGAGACTGCAGGCTGGGGAACGCTCGACTGATCGGTCAGCAGGCGAACCGTCCGCTCGCCGTCCCGGGCCAAACGCTGGAAGATCAATCGGCGTGTCGGGTCACCCGAGGCCCTGAAAAGTCCAGCGGCCTTGTCATCCCTGTTCCTGTTCAGCGCGCGGATCATCGAAGCGCCGCTCATGCGTATTTACGCTCGATCTCGTCGAAGAAAAGCCGCTGAGTTTCTCGAAGTCCCCGGCTGTCAGTCTGATCTCATCGCCCAGTTTGTATCCGAGCACGGACTTGGGAGGATCGTACTTGATCGTGCTGTCGGCGATTAGGTGGCCGTCACCCTTCATGAAGGAGCCGCACAGTATCCGGACCTCGTTGAGCGGATTGCCGTTCTTCAGCCCGCAGCTCGACTTCTGTGGCCAAAAAGGCTGTCGAGAGCCAAGACCATGTTGCCAAAAAACTGGTGCTCGAAGTCCGCGAGCGAAACGTCGTCCCCATGCTTTGCGGCCACGGCCTTGACCGCCTCATAGGCGGACAATTGCCTGTTCATGCGCGCCCGGCATTTATCGACGTAGTCCTGCTTGTAGCTGCTGATGCTGATGCTGATGCTGAGCATTGGACGGAATACCCCTAGATCGATAGCTCTGCAGCTATTATATAACGTGTGAGTTATGAATTAGTCAAGCCCCACACACCCGGGCTCACGAGCTTGAGGACCACCCCAAACGGGCGCATCTGGAGAAATTGGGGCTCAGAGTTGACCAATGCTGCCGCTGTTGCGAAGCGACCATAGTGTTGCGGCGTGGTGCGCAATCTCCGGAAGCTCCAATTGTTGAGCAGCAGGATCAGGAACACAAGGCGACCGGCCGCGGGTACGGCGACGCGAAGCTAAGTCTACTCTGACCCACTTATTCTTTCGCTGACCCCACATATTCTTTCGCGACAGCCTCGACCCTCCTGGGGGGCTTCGTCTGGAATAATGGGTCCTGTTGGGTGTTAGATCGGCGGGCGGCCCGTATTGGAGGATAGCCATGATCGTGATCCGCTCCGCTCTCGTCTTGCTTGCGGTCACAGCCTTTGCTGCGATCGATGCCCGCTCGGCTGCCGCCGAAATCTACCGGCCATGGTGCGTGCAATACAGCGGCGGCAGTGGCAACAACGGCCTGACCTGCGCCTTTAGTTCCTTTGAGCAATGTATGATGACGGGTGGCCCCGGTACGGGTGGCTCGTGCGTGCAGAATCCGTGGTATTTGTGGTACGGAGAGCATGGCCAAGGACAAGGCAGCGGCGACCGGCGGCGACCCAAGCGGCAATGAATCGCGCGTCCGCCTTACCGCGATTGGTTCGTGGCAGTGGCGGCCGAATGCGGCGGCGCCATTCATGGTTACCTGCTGATGAGCTCGATGACGGCTTCGTCGAGGCCTTGCCCGTGCGGCGACGAGCGGCAGCTACGGCGACGCGAAACTAAGTCTACTCTGACCCCACTTATTTCCCCCACTTATTTCCGAGCAATGTGCCGCAAAGAGACATGGCGCGTGTTTGGCCGAAGTGGTGGCCGACATCAAGGCGGCGGGCATCACGGCGAACTAATCCAGCGAGTCCTGATGTTTCCCGCCAACCGAGCGCAAAACCAATTATCAGGCGTGAATAAGTTAGGCCACCCTCTGCAAACCAAAGACGAGGCGAACGATTGGCGGGCATTCGCGGCGGAGCTGCTTCGCGTCAGACGATAACGACCGGTCGATTGACGTCTGCGCCTGCCGCGCCCCATTCGAAACCAACGGCCTCAGCCGGGACCCATGGACTCCATGATCTGCCAAATGATCCAAACGGCCACGCATAGCAGAGCGACACAGGCTCCGAAGCAGCCGAACACTCCGAACGATGCGCGCTGCCAGTCGTTCAGCACCTTAGAAGCCTCTCTGTGCGCTCCTGGATTTCATGCGATCCACCAGGTGGCAATCCCGATGAGGACGAGAATGGCGATGCATGCGACAATAAGAGCGATCAGCCACTCGCGTGCCAAGCCGATCGTAAGCTTTTTCACGTCGGTATCTCCCCGCATTCTGCTCGGAGCATTGTAGCTCAAATCCAGCACGGTGTTGGATCTGGAGATTGCAAGCCGCGGCGACGTCATGCCGATCGGCGCATCGGTTCGTTTCGCTGACGAACGATGTTGTGGATGATGCGGACGGCGTCCCTGGAGATGTCCCGCAGCAATCCGGTCACGGTATTCTCTAATCCCACAAAATAAATCGTTGAATCCGCCTTTCCCCGGTCTGGGGTCGCGTCATTGCCAGGCTTGACGTCGTCGGCCGATCTGAATCGGAATGCGGAAGAAATCGCGCGGGACGATGTGAACACCGCTGCGCAGCGAGATGCTCGTCCGCGCGAAGGATGCCTTGGCGGCTGCGAAGGCTCGTGGTGCGCGATCGAAGGGTGAGGAATATCGGCGCGAGGCGGCTGAGTGCGCCGTAGGTCAGTTGAAATGTGGCGGCCCGCTGCGGGCAAAGCCCAAATTGTAATTGCTAAAAACGAAACTAGCGGTACTCTACAACCCATAACAATAACAAATATTCCATCACCGAGCACGGCGAGGGTCAACATGCAACGCAGGACGGCCGCATGGGCCGTAGCGTCGCGGCCAACATCCTACCTTCTTGTCGTCGAGCGCAGCGACGGCCTGCGGTCGCAGCACTCGGTCTCGCCCTGTGGAGGCTCAGCCATGTCTTTGCGAAATCTCATCAAACTCGCTGCTCTGGCTTCGACCTGCTGGATGAGCGTCGGCCAGGCGCTGGCCGAGAACCGGATCGCCCTGGTGATCGGCAACTCGAGCTACACCTCGGTCACCGCGCTGCCGAACCCGGCCAATGACGCCAAGGCGATGACGAATTTCTTGAATTCCGCCGGCTTCCAGGTCGTCCAGGCGCCCGATCTCACCCAAAGCGACATGCGCCGGACGATCGCCGATTTCGCCAAGACGGTCACGGAGAAGGGGCCGGACACGGTCGCGCTGGTGTTCTATGCCGGCCATGGCCTGCAGGTCGACGGCGAGAACTTCCTGGTTCCGGTCGACGCCCAGATCGAGCGCGAAGCCGACGTGCCGCTCCAGGCCATGCGGCTGGCCGATCTCATGAATGCACTGTCCTCGGTTCCGAGCAAATCCCGCATCGTCATCCTGGACGCCTGCCGCAACAATCCATTCTCGGCGATCAACAAGACCGCCGGCCGCGGGCTCGCGATCGTCGACGCCCCGAACGGCTCGATCGTGTCGTACTCGACCGCGCCGGGCACCGAGGCGCTCGACGGCGATGGCCAGAACAGCCCCTACACGACGGCGCTCATGAAGATCGGCCACGAGCCGGGATTGCAGATCGAGCAGTTGCTCAAGCGCGTCCGGCTCGACGTGAGCAACATGACGGCCCGGCAGCAATTCCCGTGGGAAAGTTCGTCCTTGACGGTCGAATTTTCGTTCTTCCCGGCCGGGAGCGCACAGGAACGCGCGGCGCCGGCGAACAACAGCCAGCCGGGCACGACCGGAAAGGCCCGCTCGGAGACCCGCTCGGTGGAGGCCTGGCAGAAGGAGTTGAAGTCGAAGAGCGCGCGCGAGGCCTACGAGATCGTGGTGCGCGAAGATCAAGTCGAAGGCTATCAGGCTTATCTCGCGCTCTATCCCTCGCAGTCGACGGCACCGGCGATGCGCAGCCTGTCCGAGCGGCGCCAAGTGATGGTGGCCTGGTACACTGCCGTGACCATCAACACCGTCGCGTCCTACAAGGCTTTCCTCGCCAGCTACGGAACCAGCGACTTCGCGGCAACCGCCGAACGCCTGATCGAACGGGCGCTCACCCGCTCGGTCTCCGGCGCGGCCGCTGCCGCGTTCGCCTCCGTCGGCCCGGCCTGCCCGTGCAGCCTGCCGGCAACCCCGACGCTGCGTCAGCGGCGCACCGATACGACGCCCACGCAGACGCCGACGCAGAATACCGGTTCAAAAGGGACCAATAGCCCGGCAACCAACGTGGCAACCATCGATCCAACCCCGGTGATTCCGCCGGTCGTGGCGCCGCCGGTGGTCGTGGTGCCGCCCAAAATCTCGGTCTATCCGAAGCCTCGCGACCACAAGCCGCCGCGCGGCAACGACCATTCGAAGTCGACCCCGGAGACCAGCAAGGGGAAATCCACTAGTGCGCACAATAATAGTCCCCCGACCACGCGCGTCCGCGCCGACAACACGCCCCAGCGCGCGAACAATGGTCCCGCGACCGCTTCATCGGCGCCCTCGTTGCCGCTTGGGCTGATCATGCAGGGGATATCGATCGGCATACGGTCGGGTGGTCAGTCCGGAGGGCACCGGAGCACGGGCGGCATGGGGGGACACAGGTACTGACATTGCCCCCAGGAGTTCAGGTCCCGCGCTCTCGGCGGACGCAAGTCGGGCGAGCCCGACTTGCGCAATGTTGACCACAGGGTGCTTTCGGAGCGCGCGGCAAGGGCATGATGGGCGTGACGCTGCGCTATCCCTACGAGGTTCGCAAGGAGAGGAAGACTGGAAAAACTATGCCCGTTTTCGGCAATTAATTTCCGTTCTCGTTTCACCTAACGTTCCTACTCGTCGGCCCGTGCTGGCCTCTTTTACCCCCTGTGGTCCCTTTTGAATCTGCGAGTGGCCCGTTTTGCGCGTGCGGCCGCTAAATCAAAACTGATAGTATCCCTAAAAAAAACGAAAGGCGACTTACCACACAAACCCAGGGAGAGAACCGATGCGCAAAGTCGCACTTACGCTCGCGATCGCGCTGCTATTCGCCGGGTCGGCGGTCTGGACGGCCGACGCGCAAACCTCGCGCGGGGCTAATAAGATCGCCGCGGAGGCGCAGAATTTTACGCTGATCGTACCAGCGGCTTGCCGGGGATGGGGACCCTACTGTCGTCCAGGATTTACCAGGGTCTGCAGTCGGTATCGGTGTTGGTGTCGGCCGTGTTAGTAGTTTCCTAAAGCGCCTTCCGGCGAAGTGGGAACCGGTTCGCCGCAGAAAGCGCGTCAAACGTAAGGAATCTGGAGCGGTTTCCGATTCCAACGAATCTGAAACCGCTCTGGTCGGCGGCCGGGCTTGACGCGAGATCGAGGCCGCTCAGTTGGAGGCCTCGTCACGAGTTTCATTTGGCCGGCTTTACGAAGCAAACAAAATTGTCGTCTGGCCGGTTGCTAGTCGTGCAGCCATTGGCTTTCGCAAATGCCGCTGCTGCGAGACGCGCACGTTGATCCGATTCCCCTGGCGGAAAAAGCAATGCATATTGGCCGTAGGCCACGCATGTCTCCTCGCCGGGCTCCATAGCAGCAAGTTCGGCCTTCAAATCGTCTAGTGTATATTTCATCCGCTCCCCATTTCCTTCGGGGACCGCAACTTGGCGGCCTCGATTCTCAAACATTGCAAAAATATCACAGTAAGGAATTTTCAACGCGCATCAATTGTCGGGGATACGTGAACGCTCTAATCTATGCGCGCGCCGCGCTTCCTTCGGGGCGAAGTGCGGCTCAACCTCCAAGGAAGCTCCGATCGCCAGTCGGCGGTCGGGGCTTCTTCCTTATATATTGGCTCGCGCGAGATATCCCACGAAGATCGGCAAACAACGGGTCAGGGTCGCCTCGATTGTGGTCTCCGCAGCATGGCCTTCGTGGTTGCTTCTATCTATGCCGTAGCCGTTCTTTTCTGCGTGGGGATAACGGCATGGATCGTGCGAGCTTGGACCCGAAGACGCTATTGGCACAAAACCCCGAGTGACCTGCATTACATCGCGGTCGGCGCGGCGCTGCTTGTGGGTGCGGGGATCGGGATTCTGATCGCTTCGCAGATCGTGGTGGTGCTCGGCTATGCGGGGTAGAAATCGACCTCGCCTCTCCCGTCGCATCCACGGGGCCGATCAGGTACTTTACAAACCACCGTCGTATGTGGTGGCATGCTCCCATTACGTGGGAGGAGTCCGATGGCAATTACGACGCCCGAAATGCCGCGGCAAATAGGGACGGCCTACAGAGATGCCGTCGACAATATAATCTTTAATAAGAAACAGCAGTGGGTGACAACCAACTACGCCATACTTGTATATGCGGCCATTTTCGCGGTCTCAGCGAATTTCTTTAGCCGTAACGACATGGTGCGAGCACTGCTTGGTGTACTTACGCTTCTTACGTTTTTATATCATTTGTACATGCTAAAACTACTCCAGGATGCAATTACATCCTTTAGGTCTCGGCTAGCATGGATCTACAGGACCTACTTCACGGCAGAGGAGCAGGCGGGCTTGAATTTATCGTTTGAGCCGAAGCCCTACACGTACCAAGCATTTGTATTGCTCGGTCTGGTAGCCGTTTCTACTATCGGGGCAGCGTTGACTGAGTTTTATTTGTTCTCTGTCCGCAACTGACGTATCGGATCGGCAGCCTCGTTACCCGGATTGAAGCTGGGCGGCTCGGCTAGATGCTTGGGCTGCTGGGCTAGCATTGGCTAGCTCCATACACCAAGCCGAGCCGTACACACCGTCTCACCTTCGGAGCAAACGCGCGAGTGGTTCTGCCGGCGAGGGTGAAGGATCAATTAATGGTCGTCTCACCGCTGTTACCCTCGACAAACCGCAACACTGCCCGTGCAAGCGCCTCAACTACCTTGTGTCCAAATTTATCCAGTTCCGGTCCCAGCCGCAGCCTCGACTCAATTTCCTGCAAGGTCGCGCCGCCGCCCTCAGCGTTCCCTTCCGCTGTTTCTTAGAGCGCTTCCAGCGAGGTGGGAACCGGTTCGCCGCAGAAAGCGCGTCAAACGCAAGGAATCTGGAGCGGTTTCTGATTCCCACGAATCTGAAACCGCTCTAGCCCACATTTCGCGCCACAAGGGGTAGCCCGGGAGACGGCGCATCAGCCTGTTCGGCGGTGCGGCAACCTGAACAAGAGCGCGGGCCGTGAAGCGACTTCGACCGATCTACCGATTAACGCGAGCAAGCGGGTATTCGCGCGGGCCCTCGGTATCTGGACCCTTCGCGCGTTCGTGCTTGGCTTCAAACCTTAGCCACTCCCAGCCGACAGCCGCCCACAGCCGCCGTAAGACCGCTCCACGGGCGGATCCGCCAGCCCTCCCAACTCTTCTCAATAATCCGCGCTTCCTGCCGTAGCACGATCTTCGCCTTCGGTCGCCGGAGTTTGCGTCCATTCTATTTCACCACTCCCTAGATCTACCGCTCCTGCGAAGTGGTCGCGTTCCTGCTTGCTCTTGCATGGCGGCGTGCATCCACTCTCTCGCTAACACCAGCAATCTGGATCGCAACTCCCGTGATCTCTCCTGATCGGCGAGCCGGATGCAGTCGCGTGCAAAATCCTCGAAGTCGGGATCGGGCTTCATAGCGCGGCTCCAACATTCGTTAACGTTGCAACTCGTTGGATTTCGCGAAGTTCCCCGGTAAAATTGGCAGGGCAGGCGCCTCAATCGAGCCCCGTCACCAACCACGTCAGAAGCGCGGCGGCTGTTGCGACGGCCGCGGTGAAGACACCGCTGGGGGGCTCCTCGACGGAGTAGTGCTCATACGCCGCCATGCCGACAACCGTCGTGACCCCGACGATCAGACAGGCGACGGCACGGAGGGACCTACTCATACCACGATAGTAGCATCTCAATCGCCTACCGCCCCTCCACTTGCTTGACCCAGGCCCCCCCGGCGACGGCGCCCGAGTGTCTCAATACTCACGACCTCGGCGTCGAGCTCAAGGGAATTAGGCGCGCCGCTCCACATGAGGATCAAACAAAACAGGCGTGTCTCGATGTCCGTGCTGGCTAGTGCCTTGATGAATCTGCGCTCCGCGGTATTGAGATACCTACGCGCACGCTCGGATTGAAAAGGTTCGTGTGATGTAGAGGTGGCTGACGCATTTGGGACAAACGACGACGCTCTCGCTTCTGGCGCTGAAACAAAAATGGCCAATTGTGTTGCGCTGACGGGGGGTCGTCGCGCGGCAGGCCGCGTCCTGTGCGGTTGCCTACGTGGAGCGCATACACGGCGGCTACCGCTGGGTGCCAACGGCTATCAGTCGAATTTGTGAGGCCGCACGCCACGCCAGAACCGATCAGATCGAAGCCCTCGCCTGACCGCGCAGGTGTTTCAGAGGCAATCGATTCGTTTCCTTCAATCTGTCGAGAACGATCGAGGAGCGCACGTGCGCGACCGCCGGATGCGGCAGAAAGACATCGGCGAGAAGGTGGGACAAATCTTTCAATGTCGGCACCGACATCTTTACCAGGTAATCGGACTCACCGGTGAGCGAATAAGCCTCTTGAACCTCGTCGATGCTCCGAACCAGGTCCAGAAAGCGCTGGGCGTTGTCTGGCGAATGGGTAGCCAGAGTGACGTGCACAAAGACCAGCACATCCAGCCCGAGCGCGTCGGATGACAACGTTGCGTGGTATCCGGTTATCACACCGTTGTCCTCGAGCGCCGCACGTCGTC
>JGI12053J15887_10000065_pt1 | contig 30512 bp, 33 predicted proteins | sample MedBloCAOM1_O3_FD_15887 | JGI IMG/M metagenome (IMG submission 15887)
TTTGATCTGGTGTCCCAGCGGCCGGCGGCTTGCGGCAATCCGTGCCGCAGGCTCATGCCGCGCATTGCAGCCGCCGATATGAAGCCGGGCGTGACATGGGACGGGCGCGCTTCATGGTATCGACCAGCTCGCTGACTTGACGGGGATACGCGACGAAGAACTCAGGCTCACCGCNACCGCGACCACGCGAGNACTCCGCGCTTCGAACCCGGTTTCCGTCCCCCATAATGGGGCGGAAATATTGCGACGCACCAGTTCCAAACGATCCGTGGAGGCGATATTCATCTTGCTGATTTAACGGCATTTTAAGGGCGAGCTCCTCACGCGCCGATCAAAGAATTGTGCGTTGCAATAAACGGCCCGCAAGGCCAATTGGGCGGGGCACGAAAGAACAATGGAGAATGAACATGAAGACGACCGTGATGAAATTGGCGTTTGCCAAGTTTGCCATCGCATTGGCCCTTGCCGGCGGTGTCGCACTCGGTGCCGTCGCTGTGTCGTTGACGGGGGCCACTGCTTCGTTCGCCCAGCAATGCATCCCGCATTACGACAGCTCGGGCGCGCAAACCGCTCCGTACTGCTGAGCGATCCGCAGCACCCTAATAAACGGAAGAGTCCGGGCGACCGGACTCTTCCCATTTGTGCGGAGGTAAAGCGGCACCCAGACCGGCGAGTTGTGCAAACGATACCGACGAATGCCGCCGCCGAGGCGCATGGTGCGTTGCCGGCCGAGCGGATGGATGATCGCGGATTTCGCCGCCGCGCCATCCGGGCTACGCTCGCGGACAATGCCCGCTGCAACGCAATCACGCACCCTGCGCCGTCCACTCTTCCGTCTGGCATGGGCCGTCGTGATTGCGATTCTCTTCGTGGTGCTGCTGCCCTATCTGCTCGTGCCGCTTTATCGCGTGGTCAATCCGGTCTCGACCCCGATGCTCTGGCGCTGGGCCACCGGCGCGCGCGTCGAGCACAACTTCGTCCCGCTCGAGCGCATGGCGCCCGCATTGCCGGTCACCGTCATTGCGTCGGAGGACGGGCGGTTCTGCAGCCATCGCGGCATCGATTGGCGAGAAATCAGTGAGCGGCTGGAAGACGCCGACATCAGCGAGGCGAGGGGCGTCTCCACCATCACCCAGCAGACCGCGAAGAACCTGTTCCTGTGGCATGGGCGCAGCTTCGTGCGCAAAGGCTTGGAGTTCCCGCTCGCGCTGTGGATCGACCTCGTGCTGCCCAAACGGCGTGTGCTTGAAATCTATCTCAATATCGCGGAGTGGGGTCCTAATGGACAATACGGCGCCGAGGCCGGAAGCCGCTATGCCTTCAACAAGTCGGCGCGCGCGCTGAGCGCGCGCGAGGCGGCGTTGCTGGCGGCGGTGCTGCCGAATCCGCGGCGGCGCAGCGCCAAGCAGCCGGGGCCGGCCGTGCGCCGGCTCGCGGGCATTTACGAAACGCGTGGCGCGGCTCAGGCCGGGCTCGCGTACTGTGCCAAAACCATCAGTGCATCAAGGCAGTAGCAGGGGGCGTGGAGCGCGGATGCGGCCCTAGCCTTTGCCGGGGCGATCCTCTATAAGCCCGGTTTTCAGGGCGCCCGGCGCCAAACCCAAGAGCAAGATCAGGAGCAGGACCATGGCCGTCCCGAAACGAAAAACATCGCCCTCGCGGCGCGGGATGCGCCGTTCCGCCGACGCCCTCGCACGGCCGACCTATGTCGAGGACAAGGATTCCGGCGAGCTGCGCCGGCCGCACCATATCGATCTCAAGACCGGCATGTACCGGGGTCGTCAGGTGCTCAAGTCGAAGAAAGAAGCCTGACCCCACGCTTGGCTCATTGAGCGATTGAGCGATTTGCCGCTGGCGCACGTGCTGTGTGCCCACGCCGTCACGTGCCGCGGTAACCCGGGCGTGCACCTTTGCCCACCCTTTATCCGCTGCTAGACTTTGCGCCGGCCACGCCCCGCGCGAAGAAAGCCACCGCCATGTACCTGATCTCTTTTCCCCTCCTGCTGCTGCCGTTTGCGTTCTTCAACATCGTGGTCTTTCTGCTCAACATACCGCTCAGCGATCCGGTCTTCACCATTCCGCTGATGTCGGCGCCCACCATGCCGCCGGTGTTCGATCGCAGCATTCCGGTGACCACCGGCGACCTGATCGTCGCGATCGGCATGCTTCTGCTCTACGTCGAGGTAGTTAAATCCGCGCGTCCGGGCGGAAAATCGATCATGGACCACGTGCTCTCGTTCATCCTGTTCATCGCCATGGCGGCCGAGCTTCTGCTGGTGCCGCGGGCGGCGAGTTCGACCTTGTTGCTCCTGACCGTGATCAGCTTCGTCGATGTGATCGCCGGCATCTCGATACGGCCGGCGCGAGAGGAGACCATCGTGCTCGAACACAGGGATCGGGCGCCAGCTTGAGGCTTGGCGCGCCCAAGGCTTGTTGCGCCTCAAGACCCCTGCCTGATGCGCCAGGGTTACCCGCCGGTCTCCGCGGTGAAACCCGCCGCCTCGATGCCGGCGATGGCCGCCAGTTCGTCGTTGTCGGAGGTATCGCCGGACACGCCCACCGCACCCACGAGGGCGCCGTCCTTGTCGCGCATCAGCACGCCGCCCGGCACCGGCACCAGCGCGCCCCCGGACATCTCGATGAGCGCCGCCGCCATGTGCGGCCGCTCGACCCCGATCTGGTGCAGCCGCCGCGAGCCCGTGCCGAACGCGACCGCGCCAAAGGCCTTGCCGGACGCGATCTTGGACCGCAGGATCGGGTTGCCGTCCTCCTCGGCATAAGCGCGCAACGCCCCGCGGCTGTCGACCACCGCCACGCCGAGCGGCTTGAACTTCTTTTCGCGCGCGACCGCGAGCGTTTTGTCGAGGATGGTGCGGGCTTGGGCAAGCGTCAGTGTCATCGCGTCTCTCCTTGCTAGCGACAGTGCCGATCACGAATAGCGTAACAGCGCGACAACAGCCATGAGCCGCGATTTCCAGCTGCCGGGCCGCTCGCCGGTCATTGCCTGCGAGGGCATGGCCGCCACCTCGCATCCTCTGGCGAGCCGCGTCGCCATCGAGACGCTGCGGGCCGGCGGCAATGCGGCCGATGCCGCCGTCGCCGCGGTGGCGGTGCTGTGCGTGGTCGAGCCGCAGATGACCGGAATCGGCGGCGATTGCTTCGCTATGATCCACCCGCCGGGAAAACCGGTCTGGGGGTACAACGGCTCCGGCCGCGCCGGCGCGCGCGCGTCGGTCGACGCACTCCTGGCGAAGGGCATGCGCACGATCGCCTCAGACTCGATCCATGCCGTGACGGTGCCGGGCGCGGTCGATGCCTGGGCTGCGATCCTTGAGGCGCACGGCCGCTTTTCCCTCGGCCGCGCCCTCGCGCCCGCGATCCACTACGGCGAAAGCGGATTTCCGGTCGCATCGCGCATCGCTTGGGATTGGGCGCGGGCCATCGGCAAGCTCCGCGCGGATGCCGGCGCCACGCGCCATCTCCTGTTCGACGGCCACGCCCCGGCGGAAGGCGATGTGGTCAGATTGCCAGCGCTGGCGCAGTCGCTCAAGACGATCGCAGCGAAAGGGCCGCGCGCCTTCTACGAGGGGCCTATTGCGCAGGACATGGCGGCGACGGTGGCTGGCCGGGGCTCTTTCCTGACCGAGGAGGATTTCGCCTCCCATCGCGGCGAGGCGGTCGCGCCCCTCGCCACGAACTACCGCGGGTTCGACGTGCTGGAATTGCCCCCCAACACCCAGGGCCTGACGGCACTGGTGCTGCTCAACATCCTCGAGCGCTTCGATCTTGCGGCGTTGGATCCGCTCGGCACCGACCGCTTCCACATCGCGCTCGAGGCGGCTCGCCTCGCCTATGCTGTGCGCGATGCCCACATCGCCGATCCCACCGCAATGCGAATTTCGCCGCTGGGTCTGCTCGACAAAAATTTTTCGGCGAAGCTTGCGGGCCGCATCGACCGTGGGCAGCGCGTGCCGTTGCCGCGTGTCCCGTCGCCGGGCGACGATACCGTCTATCTCACGGTCGTCGATCGCGACCGCATGGCGGTCTCGCTCACCAACACGCTTTATTCCACGTTCGGCGTCGGCATCTGCACGGAGAAAACTGGCATCATGCTCACCAACCGCGGCGCTTGTTTCGTGGTCGATCCCGACCATCCCAACACGTTCGGCCCCGGCAAGCGGCCGATGCACACGATCATCCCGGCGCTCGCCTTCCGCGGCGGCCGGTGCGACCTGTCGTTCGGGGTCATGGGCGCGCACTACCAGCCCATGGGCCACGGGCAACTCATCACCAACATGGTCGACTATGGGATGGACGTGCAGGCGGCGATCGACGCGCCGCGCGCGTTCTTCGTGGGGGAGAGCACCGTGGTGGAGCGGGGGCTGCCGGAAGTGACGGTCGACGGCCTGCGGGCACGCGGCCATGATGTAGTGCTGGCCCCATCGCCGTGGGGTGGCGGCCAGGCGATCCAAATCGACTGGGAGCGTGGCGTGCTGATCGGCGGTTCGGATCCGCGCAAGGACGGCTGCGCACTCGGATACTGAAGCAGATTGCCCCAGCGTTAAGGTGACGCTAGGACGCCTTGTCCTTGTCGCTCAGGCGCTCGAGACGTTTCTGCATCTCTTCCATCTGGCGCTTGAGATCGTGGATCTCGTCCCCGCTGCCGCCCGGTTGCGGCGTGGTTCGGTCGGTCTCCGCGCCCAGCATTCCCTCGCGCCGAGCGAACGGCGTGAACATGGCAAACGCGCGCTCGAACATTTCCATGTTCCGGCGCACCTGGTCCTCGAGCGCGCCGAACGGGCTGCCGCCGAAGGCCTGCGCCATCTGGTTTCGAAACTTTTCCTGCTCGCGGGTGAGCGAGTCGATGGAGACTTCGAGATACCGCGGCACCAGCATCTGCATGCTGTCGCCATAGAAGCGGATGAGTTGGCGCAGGAAGGCGATGGGAAGAAGACTCTGCCCCTCCTTGTTCTCCTGCTCGAAGATGATCTGGGCCAGGACTTGTCGGGTGATGTCCTCGCCGGTCTTGGCATCATGGACGAGGAAGTCCTCGCCCGCCTTCACCATGGACGCGAGGTCTTCGAGCGTGACATAGGTGCTGGTGCCGGTGTTGTAGAGCCGCCGATTGGCGTATTTCTTGATGGTGATCGGTTGGTCGGACTTAGCCATGGCGTGCACGCTCGACGATGATCTGGTTGAGTACGGTATGCGTAATATCATCGCCGGTGTTGGCGTCGTAGACCACGAAATCCTCCTCGTCCTCCACCAGGGCGCCGAGGTCCTTGATCGTCACGTAGCTGCCCGCAGCCGGGTTATAGAGCCGTCGATTGGCATATCGCTTGTTGACGACCGGTTCCGCGGACATGATGATCTCGGTGCGCGCCTGTCCCGCGGACAGCATAGCCTGTTTTTTTTGAACGCGGCCACCGTTTTATCTGAAGCCGGCCGCTGGCAAGATCGCTCGGTGGGCCCTCCCTCGCACACAATTGATGCAGGACAGCCCGGCGATGCTTCCAATTGACAGGCTTCCACCCACATCCAAGGATGCGGCCACGGGCGAGGGACCACTGCCGCGTCACGCGGGCGTTGCCAGGAGCCGATAGTGAGCCGGCAGGCGAGCTACCGTTGCCGTCCAGCCGATATGAAAGGGAGTTATGAGATGAAGGACGATATTGTCATCGTCAGTGCGGCGCGCACGCCGGTCGGCGCCTTCAACGGGGCGCTTGCGGCGCTGCCCGCCCACGAATTGGGGAAGGTGGCCATCCAGGAGACCCTCAAGCGCGCCGGCGTCGAAGGCGCACACGTGTCCGAGGTCATTTTGGGTCAGATCCTCACCGCCGGTCAGGGCCAGAACCCCGCCCGCCAGGCTTCGATCGCCGCCGGCATCCCGGTCGAGAGCCCAGCCTGGGGCGTCAACCAGCTCTGCGGTTCCGGCCTGCGCGCGGTGGCGCTCGGCTACCAGGCCATTCTCAACGGCGATTCCGAGATCGTGGTTGCCGGCGGCCAGGAATCCATGAGCCAGGCGCCACACTGCGCGCATCTGCGCGGCGGCGTGAAGATGGGCAATTTCGAGATGGTCGACACCATGATCAAGGACGGCCTCTGGGACGCCTTCAACGGCTACCACATGGGCAACACCGCCGAGAACGTCGCGCGCCAGTGGCAGATCACCCGGGCGCAGCAGGACGAGTTCGCGGTCGGGTCGCAAAACAAGGCCGAGGCGGCGCAGAAGGCGGGAAAATTCAAGGATGAGATCGCCCCGGTGACGGTGAAGTCCCGCAAGGGCGATGTGGTCGTCGACGCGGATGAATATCCCAAGCATGGGACCACGCTCGATGGGATCGGCAAACTGCGGCCGGCTTTTAGCAAGGACGGCACCGTCACAGCCGCCAACGCGTCCGGCATCAACGATGGCGCCGCTGCCGTCGTGCTGATGACGGCGAGCGAGGCGGCCAAGCGCGGCAAGACGCCGCTCGCGCGGATCGTGTCCTGGGCGCATGCGGGCGTCGATCCCGCGATCATGGGCACCGGGCCGATCCCGGCTTCGCGCGCAGCGCTCAAGAAGGCGGGATGGAACATCGGCGATCTCGATCTGATCGAAGCCAACGAGGCGTTCGCCGCGCAAGCGTGCGCCGTCAACAAGGACCTCGGCTGGGATCCGTCGAAGGTCAACGTCAACGGCGGGGCGATCGCGATCGGTCATCCGATCGGCGCCTCCGGCGGACGCGTGCTGGTGACGCTGCTCTATGAGATGCAGAAGCGCAATGCCAAGAAGGGCCTCGCCACGCTCTGCATCGGCGGCGGCATGGGCATTGCAATGTGCGTCGAGCGCTAGCAGGAGGACAGACGACCGGAGCTAACGGCGAGGTTATGGAGTCGGAGGACAGGCGAATTCGCAATCTGTCCTCCGTCCACTAGCCTTGGTCGTCGGACGCGGATAATAGAAAAATCGCAGGGAGGAATGAATATGTCACGCGTTGCGGTGGTGACGGGCGGAACGCGCGGAATCGGTGAAGCGATATCGAAGGCTCTCAAGACCGCAGGTTACAAAGTTGCCGCCAACTACGGCGGCAACGACGAGGCTGCACAGAAATTCAAGGCCGCGACGGGCGTTGCGGTCTACAAATGGGACGTCTCGGTATACGAGTCCTGTGCCGCCGGCCTCAAGCAGGTCGAGGCCGATCTCGGTCCGGTCGAAGTGCTGGTCAACAATGCCGGCATCACCCGCGACACCATGTTCCACCGCATGACGCCCGAGCAGTGGGGCGCGGTGATCAACACAAACTTGAATTCGCTGTTCAACATGTGCCGTCCCGTGATCGAGGGTATGCGCAGCCGCAAGTTCGGCCGCATCATCAACATCTCCTCCATCAATGGCCAGAAGGGGCAGATGGGTCAGGCGAACTACTCGGCCGCCAAGGCGGGCGAGCTCGGCTTCACCAAAGCGCTGGCGCAGGAAAGCGCCAAGAGCGGCATTACCGTCAACGCCATCTGTCCTGGCTATATTGCCACCGAGATGGTCAAGGCGGTGCCCAAAGAGGTGCTGGAGAAAAACATCCTGCCGCACATCCCGCTTGGCCGGCTGGGGGAACCCGAGGAGATCGCGCGTTGCGTGGTCTTCCTCGCCTCCGACGATGCCGGTTTCATCACCGGCTCGACGCTGACCGCGAACGGCGGCCAGTACCTCGTTTGAACGCAAGGCGTGATGCGCGCACCAAGGTCCCTAGAGCGCCGCGCCGGGCGGCGCCCAGCCCTTCGGCGCAAGCTCGAAGCCCTTGAAGTCGAAGCCCGGCGCCACCGTGCAGCCGATCAGCGTCCATTCGCCGAGGCTCTGTGCGGCCTGCCAGGTGTGCGCCGGCACGATCGCCTGCGGGCGTTCGCCCGCGGCGAGGTCGGGCCCCAGCGTAAAGCGCTCGACGGCGCCGTTCATGTCGGCCGCGATCTCCGAGCCTGAGGGCCGCTCCAGCGTGGTAATGCCAGGCCTCGACCGCATCGACCTTGTGCCAATGCGAGCGCTCTCCGCGCGCAAGCAGGTAATAGATCGCCGTCAATGCCGCGCGTGCGCCGTCCACGGTTCGGGTGTCGCGGAACGTCTCGCGAAAATGCCCGCCCTCGGGGTGGGGCTTGAGGTCGAGCAGGCGGATGACGTCGGCGGCGGATGGCATCGCGGCTCTTTCATCGAATAGTCCGACGATTGTCTTTCGGATGTGGCGATCCTACGCTGTTGTCGCCGCTCCCGGCGACGGCTTGGCGAGCGCCCTCCGCTTGGAAATATTGGACAACAGGAGGCGACACATGAGCATGCCTTTTACCCGCTTGATCGTTGCCGCCTTTGCGGCGACGCTTTGGTCGCTATCGGCGGCCGGACAGAGCGCGCCAGCTCCAACCGAATGGATAGGCGCCCTGCGCCAGGGCGGCTACGTGATCGTGTTCCGCCATGGCGCCACCCATGCGGATCAGGCCGACACCGATCCGCTGAATCCCAAAAACGTCGCCCAGCAGCGCCAGCTCAACGACGCCGGCCGCGCCAAGGCCAGGGAGATCGGCGAGGCGTTGCGCAAACTCACGATTCCCGTCGCCCAAGTCCACACCAGCGTGTTCAATCGGGCGGTCGAGACCGGCAGTCTGATGGGTTTTGGCGAAGTCAAACCCTCGCCTGACATCAGTGAGGGCGGCCTGGTGGTCACGCCGACGGAGAACAACCGGCGTGCCCAAGCGCTGCGCAAGCTGGCGGCGACGGTGCCGCCCCCCGGCGCCAACATCGCCGTCGTCACCCACAAGCCCAATATCCTTGATGCATTCGGCAAGGATTGGTTCGAGGTGCGCGAAGGCGAGGCGTCGGTATTCAAGCCGGATGGCGACGGATACAAGTTGGTCGTGCGCGTGCAGCCCGACGACTGGAGCAAGCTGGCGCAGGCGGGGTCCAACTGAGACGCGATATTACGATCTGTTCTTGCGCTCGCGGATTTCGGCGAACACTTTCCACGCTGGGCTGCCGGCAAGCCCGACCGATTCTGCCACGTCCGGCATATCCGCGCGCAGGAACGGGTTCGCCGCCTTTTCCTCGCCGATGGTTGAGGGAATGGTCGGCTTGTGGGCGGCCAGGAGTTTGTCGACCTCGGCCCCACGCGCCTTGAGCGCCGCGTTGCTGGGTTCGATCGTCTTGGCAAAGCGAACGTTAGCCTTGGTATATTCGTGGCCGCAATAGATGCGGGTGTCGTCGGGCAGGCCGCGCAGCTTCAGCAGCGATTGCCACATCATTTCCGGCGTGCCCTCGATGACGCGCCCGCAGCCGATCGAGAACAGGGTATCACCGACGAAGGCAACCTTGTCGGCCGGGAAGAAATAGCTGATATGGCCCGCGGTGTGGCCCGGCGTTTCGAACACGCGTGCTTCGAGCGAGCCGACCTTGACCTTGTCGTTCTCGCGTACCGTCGCATCGACCAGGGGAATGCGCGCGGCTTCCCCCTGGGGCGCAACGACGCGGCAGGAATACTTCTGCTTGAGTTCCGCGATGCCGCCGGTGTGATCCGCATGATGGTGGGTCACGAGAATATCGGTGAGCCGCCAGCCGGTTGCTTTCAGCGCCGCCTCGACCGCCGCAGCCTCGGGCGCATCGATCGCCGCGGTCGCGCCGCTTTCGGAATCGTGCAGGAGCACGCCGAAATTGTCCTGGAGGCAGGGGAAGAGATGGATTTGCGCCGCCATGTCGATCGCTCTCCGGATACGTGGATCCAAGCTTAGGTAGGCACCCCCGTACACTGCCCGCAAGATCGTGGCTATGGATTCCGGGGCTGACCTGGGTCGCGGCCAGCCTGCCGTACGCGCTTCATGCCGGTTCCGGCTGAACCGACCCGGTTCGAACGAAAAAACAGATCCGTGCTACCATTCCTGCCATGTCCATAGACGTCGTCGATCTGCGCAATTTCTACGCCCAGCACCTTGGCGTCGTAGCCCGCCGTTTCGTCGGCCGGGGCATCCGCAAGCGCTTTGCGGATACGCGCGGCATGAGCGTGCTTGGGGTGGGTTATCCAACTCCCTATCTCGGTCTGTTTCGCGAGGAGGCCGAGCGCTGTCTCGCCTTCATGCCGGCGGCCCAGGGGGTGGTGAAATGGCCCTCAAATCGGCCCGGTCTCGCCGCCCTCGTGGACGAACTCGAACTGCCGCTCACCGATTCTGCCGTCGATCGCGTCCTGCTCGTGCATGCGCTCGAAATGGTGCACGACCCGGCCGCCTTGCTGCGCGAGGTCTGGCGGGTCCTGGCGGCGGGCGGCCGCCTGCTCATCGTCGTGCCGAACCGGCGCGGGGTCTGGGCGCGTCTGGATACGACGCCGTTCGGCCACGGCCGACCCTATTCGCGCTCGCAGATCACTCACCTCCTGCGCGAGGCTTGGTTCACGCCGACAGGATGGGGCGAGGCGCTACACGTCCCGCCGGTCGCACGCGGTTGGTTCCTGCGCTCGGCGGTGGCCTGGGAGCGGGCGGGATCGGCCGTCGCTACCCCGTTCGCCGGCGTCCACATCGTGGAAGCAACGAAGCAGGTCTACCGCGGGGTTCCGGCGCGGCGCGAACGGGTGCGTTTGGTGCCTGCACTGGAGCCGGCGCTCGCGCCCTGAGAACGGATGGATTGGGCGCGATAGCCTGCGCGAAGCGAAGCAATGCGGGAACAGTGACCCGGGGTCACTTGGCCCTACAGCCGGTGAATGCAATCACTCGCGCGCGGTAGGCTCGTCTCCGCCGTCACCGCCGCCCTGAACGTCGGGGCGCGGGCCCCGGTGCCGCCGGCGCCGGCGGTGCAGCGGGAAACGGTCGGGCTGGTTGTCATGGCCGTTCGGGCCCGGCTGCTGGCCTTGATGAGGCTGCTGCTGCTGCTGTGGCTGTTGCCCACCGGTGATGAAGGACGGCAGCCGCTCGACATCGCCTTCGGCGGCCGCGTTGCCTTGCTGCGGACGTTGAGGTTGGTGCGGCGGTTGCTGCGGAAAGGGTTGTGCATCGCGCGGGATATAGGGCTGCGGCTCGCGTGTACCGTACGGGGAATCGCCTGGACCGCCCATGGATTGTCCGTCGTCGTCGCCGTCGTCGAACCCCTCGTCGCGCGCGCCTTGCATCTCGTTCTCGCCGCGGGCGAAATGCGGGTTGTTCTGACGGAACTGCTCCTGCGCCACCGCGATCACGCGGTAATAGTGCTCGGCATGCTGGTAGTAATTTTCCGCTGCGATCGGATCACCCGAGGTCTGCGCGTCGCGCGCGAGCTGAATGTATTTTTCCGCGATGTGCGACGGATTTCCNCGAATTTTCACATCTGGCCCGTTCGACTCGTAGACGCGCACCATCGGATTGTGATTCTTGCGATGGTTGTTGTTGCGCCCGCGCATGCGCTTGTTCTGACCGTTTCTCATGACTCGCCTATTGCCAACCCCTTCATTGTGGCGGCCTGCCGCCGCCGTGCTTCACCAAAACAAGTCGACAGTCTGTCGCACGAGCAACACGCCAGCATCCGCGTTCCGGCCCGTTCAAGCAGGAGCAAAATACGGCGCCTTCGCCGCGATGTCAGGTTCCGTGTCGCGAAGCAGCAACCCCTTGACCGCGGCATACCGCGGTGTTGCCCACCTCTTCCTCACGGGCATGTCCGCCTCACCCGCGGATCAGCGCCGAACCGATGAAGCATCTCGTCCCGATTGGGCGAACTATCTGCCGGGTCATCCGGCGTCCTTCGTTCGCTTCGTCCGCACCGTCGGCTCTCCGCAGTCCTGCTCCGGGGCTCGCTATCGGCGCTCAGTAATCTCGGGTCGATTCCTGCCCGAAACCTAGTCGGTCTTGATCTACAATCCAAGCGCTTTTTTTCGCACCAGGAATGTGGAGGAGTCATGGCAATGCCCGCAAAACGAGAGCTCGGGCGATGCCCGCAAGATCGTGCCATGGCGCCCCTGGCGCAAGCCCTGTCGGGGCAAAAATCGCTGTTACGGCGCTGAGTTGGTCCCGGCCGAGTTCCATCGCCAGAACTCCATTCGGTGCGAGCAGGCGGGGAGCATGAGCGGCAACTTCGCGATACCCATCAAGCCCATCCGGCCCGCCATCGAGCGCGCGCCGAGGATCGTAGTCGCGCACTTCGGGCTGCAAGCCGGCAATCTCCCCGCGCGCGACATAAGGCGGATTGGAAACTACAACGTCGACCGGCCCCTCAAGCGCTGCCCCATAATCGCAGGCCACGAACGATGTACGGGTAGAAAGGCCGAGCGCGGCGGCGTTGTCGCGCGCGCAGCCGAGCGCGGTGACGCTGATATCCGTGCCGATTCCGAAGGCGTTCGGCAACTCCGAGAGCAGTGCCAGCAGCAGCGCGCCGGAGCCGGTGCCGAGATCGACGATGCGCAGCACGCGCGAGCTCCGATGTTCGCCGTCCAGAGCAGCCATCGTCGCCTCGACCACGGTCTCGGTTTCCGGCCGCGGCAGGAGCGTGTCGGCATTGAGCTTGAAGGGGAGCCCCCAAAATTCCTTGCAGCCGAGAATGCGCCCGATCGGCTCGTGGGCGAGCCGGCGCGCTGCCAGCGCAGCGACCGCGTCTGCTTCCTCGGGCGCGAGCACGCGGCCGGACTGCGCTACCAGCGCAGTGTGTCCGAGCTTGAGCGCATGGCCGACGATAATGCGCGCGTCGAGCTCGGGCGCATCGATATTTTGCTCACGGAACTCACGCGCGACACGCCGGCGCGCCACCTCGACGGGAAGCCCGGCAAGTGTTTCGGACTGGGTGAAAATCGTATCCGCGGCCTTCACGCTGGGGTCCTTGCGCTGTGCCGACATCTGCTTCGTCACCGGGTTCATCCCGGAATGACAGAGATCATCCTACCGTCCCCTCGGCCGCCAACAGCTCCGCCTGGTGCTCGGTCATCAGCGCTTCGATGATCTCGCCCAGCGCCTCGCCCTCGATCACCTGCGGCAGCTTGTACAGCGTGAGATCGATGCGGTGATCGCTCACGCGCCCTTGGGGAAAATTATAGGTGCGGATGCGCTCGGAACGGTCGCCTGAGCCGACTTGGCCGCGCCGTTCAGCGGCGCGCGCCGCGTCCTGCCGCTGACGCTCGTAGTCGTACAGCCGGGCGCGCAGGATTGCCATCGCCTTGGCGCGATTCCTGTGCTGCGAACGGTCCTCCTGCATCATGACGACGATGCCGGTGGGGATATGAGTCATGCGCACGGCCGACTCGGTTTTGTTGACATGCTGGCCGCCGGCGCCGCCCGATCGCAAGGTATCGATCTTGAGGTCGTCCTCGGCGATATCGATATCAACTTCGGCGGCCTCGGGCAGCACGGCGACCGTGGCGGTAGAGGTGTGGATGCGGCCGGAGCCTTCGGTGTCCGGCACTCGTTGCACGCGATGGACGCCCGATTCGAACTTAAGCCTGGCGAACGCGCCGCGGCCGCGGATTTCCGCGATGATCTCCTTGTAACCGCCCATCGTGCCCTCGCTGGCGGAGATCACCTCGACCTTCCAACCCTGCTTGGCCGCATAGCGTTCGTACATGCGGAACAGGTTGCCGGCGAACAGCGAGGCCTCGTCACCGCCGGTCCCGGCGCGGATTTCGAGGATCACGTTGCGCTCGTCCATCGCGTCTTTCGGAAGGAGAGCGAGCTTGATCTCCTGCTCCAGCGCGGCCCGCCTTTGCTCGAGCTGCGGCTTCTCGGCGGCGGCCATCGTGCGCATTTCCGCGTCGGTGGAGGAGTCCGCGATGAGCGCATCGAGGTCCCCGATCTCGGAGACCACGTTGCGATAGTTCGTCACCGTCTCGACCACGGGACCGAGCTCGGCGAACTCGCGCGAGAGCTTGACATAGGTCTCGGGCGTCACTTGAGTTGCAAGCTCGCTTTCGATCGCCTTGTGGCGCGCGAGTAGCGCATCGAGCTTTTGCTCAGGAAGCATCGTCACCTCGACTCAGCACACCGAGGTCATGGACGCCGTGATCCTGGGCTCGGCGCCAGCCGGTTCACATGGGTTACGCATCAAAGCTGCAGCCCTTCCTCGGTTGCAAACGCCTTAAGGCGTTCGCGGATCGGCAAGCTGCCCGCCGGACTGTCGATCAGGGGCTGGATCAGCGCCGCGGCCTTCCGGGCATTGAGATCGAGCAACATGGCCTTGACCGGCCCGACCGCAGAGGGAGAGAGCGAGAGCGAGCGGTAGCCGATCGCGACCAACGCCAGCGCTCCGATCGGCTTCGAGGCGAGTTCCCCGCACAGCGTCACCGGCTTGGCATGGGTTCGGCCGTGGTCCGCGATTGCCTTGAGCGCCCGCAAGACCGGCGCCGAGATCGCATCGAAGCGGTCGGCGACGCGCGAATTGCCGCGGTCGGCGGCGTAAAAAAACTGCACGAGATCGTTGGAACCGACCGAGAGAAAATCGACACGAGCGAACAGTTCGTCGAGCTGGTAGAGCAGTGACGGCACCTCCAGCATTGTGCCGACCTCGACCCGCTCCGGCAGTTTATGGCTGTGCCGGCGCAGGTGGGTGAGCTCGCGCTCCACCAGCGACTTGGCCTCGTCGAATTCCTCGACGGTCGCGACCATCGGGAACATGACTTTCAGTTCGCGCCCGCCAGCGGCCCGCAGCAGCGCCCGGATCTGGCTGCGCAGCAGGCCCGGCCGGTCGAGCCCGAGCCTGATGGCGCGCCAACCCAGCGCCGGATTTTCCTCCTCGACGTTGCGCATATAGGGCAACACCTTGTCGCCGCCGATGTCGAGCGTGCGGAATGTCACCGGCCGCTCGCCGGCGGCGTCGAGGACAGCGCGATAGAGCGAAAACTGCTCGGCGGTGCGAGGAAGCGTCGCTGCTACCATGAACTGCAATTCGGTGCGAAACAGACCGATCCCTGCCGCGCCGGTCTCCTCGATGTGCGGCAAGTCGACGGCCAAGCCGGCATTGATCATGAGCGCGATCTTCTGACCGTCCTTGGTCACGCACGGCTTATCTCGCAAAGCGAGGTATTGCAGTTGCCGGCGGGCGCGCAGCCGCACTCGCTCGATATACGCCGCTTCCATATCGGGCGACGGCCGCACATGAACGTCGCCGGTCGAGCCGTCGACTATGATGGCATCGCCGGGGTCGGCGACGCCGGTGGCATTGGCGATTTCGCCCACGGCCGGGATGCCGAGCGCCCGGGCGACGATCGCCACATGCGAATTCGGGCCGCCTTCCTCGAGCACGAGTCCGCGCAGGCGCTTGCGGTCGTAATCGAGCAGCGCCGCCGGTCCCATGGAGCGGGCGACGAGGATGGCATTTTCCGGCAGGCGGTCGCGCGACGGTGCGTAGTCCTGGCCGAGCAACTGGTGCATCAGCCGATTGGCGAGTTCGTCGAGGTCATGCAGGCGCTCGCGCAGATATGGGTCGGTCGCCCGCAGCATGCGCGCGCGGGTGTCCGACTGCACGCGCTCGACCGCGGCTTCGGCGGTGAGCCCGGTTGCTACGGCTTCTTCCAGCCGGTGCACCCAGCCGCGGTCGTAGGCGAACATACGATAGGCTTCGAGCACGTCGCGGTGCTCGCCGCCGTCGGCGACCTCGCCACGCTCGAGCAGCACGTCGAGATCCGATCGCATGGTCTCGACCGCCGCCTCCAGCCGCTTCAACTCCTTCGGCACGTCGTCGGCGATGAAATTGGTGATGACCACGCGCGGCTCGTGCAGCACCACGTGACCGAGTGCGATGCCGTCGTTGAGCGCCATGCCGGCGAGCTGCAGCGGCCGGCGGGCGGCGGGTTCGGCGCCGGGCTTGGCGATCGCGGACAATTCGCCAGAGGCGATCATCTCGGCGAGCACCATCGCGGTGGTCTGCAGCGCCTCCTCTTCCTCCTCGGTGTAGGTGCGCCGCGCCCGATTCTGCACCACCAGCACGCCCAGCGTGTTGCCGGCGCGCAGGACCGGTACGCCGAGGAAGGAGTGGTAAATCTCTTCGCCGGTCTCCTCGCGGTACGAGAAGGCCGGATGGTTCTGGGCTTCCGACAGGTTGATCGGGTTGGCCTCGCTCGCGACCAGGCCGACCAGGCCTTCGTCCGAGCGCAGCACGGTCTGGTGTACAGCCTCCTTGTTGAGGCCTTCGGTAGCGTACAGCTCGAGCGTGCTGTCCACGCGCAGCACGTAGACCGAGCAGACCTCCGCAACCATATTGGCGGCGATCAGCACCACGATCTTGTCCAGGCGCTCCTGCGCGCTGACCTGCTCCGCCATCACCTCGCGAAGCCGGCGCAACAGCACGCGCGGACCGCCGAGCGCGCCACGCATGACGTGATCCCTCGGGCAAGCCCAATCCGGCCGGGGCAGCCCGCCCGCGGCTCGACGAAAGTCAGGAAATGGTACCCGCCGGGCCCGGGCGCCCGCAGCGGCTACAATCCATCACGCCGTATAGCGAATGCGGCGTGGCCCGGGCAAGCCAAAGCGTCCAGTCCGCCATCTTACCAAGCATAACTCGCCGAAATACGACCGCTGGCCGCGCGGAATTCGTCGCTGTCGATCAGCGCGGCGTAGACATCGCGCAGGCGCGGGGCAGAGGGCAGCCTCAGGTTCTCCCGCGACACCGCTGCATTTGGCCCGAACAGCCGCTCGATGGCCCGTTCCAGGTCATTCGCGCCGGCGGGTCGTTCGAGCGTGGAGAGGGGGATATCGCCGGTGAGGAGCTCGATGAGGAGGTCGCGCTCAAGCAGCGGCAGGCGCGTCATGGCGCTGCCGGCCAAGAGGCTCGCCAGTCGATGATCGGGATGCGCCTCGTCGGCCAGCGCGGGCTTGACGTTTCGGAATTGGAAGGCCTGGTCGAAGGCGACCGGCGCGGTTTGCAAACAGCGCGCAAGCTCATCGGCCTCTTCCGCAACGTAATAGCGGTTGAGGGTGTCGAACCAGACGTAGCGATAGCTGTGCTTTGCGAGAAACGGCTCCCACGCCTCCCACGCCGGCGCCAGTGTGTAAGGTGCGAGCGCCTCGACCACCACCACCTTCGGCCGGTAGTTTTGCCAATCGCCGCTGAGCAGCACGTCCTGTTCGGCCCCTTCAACGTCGACTTTGAGAAAGTCGAATATGCGCGGCGCGTGCTGTACGCACAGTTCCCTGAGCGTTGTCACCGGGACGACAATGGCTTTTGAAGCCTTTCCGAATTGGCTTTCCGCCGTGCGCGCATGGCCTTCGATCATGGTCGAGAGGCCGTGGAAGTCGTTCACGACATAGAAGGTGGCTTCGCCCGCGGCTGCGCCGACGAGGGTCTCGAGATGACGATCGCGTGGCCGAACCGCCGTGGTCAAACGCGCGAGCCAAGGGTTCGGTTCTACCGTGACGCCGTTCCATCCCTTGAGATAGAAGACGAAGGACATGTTGTCGTAGACCGGATGGCCGGAGCCGATGTCGATGTAGAAGCCTTCGTCGCGGCCGCCGAAGCAGCGCATGAGGTAAAGGTCCTCGAACCGCTGGGCGTAGGAAATGATCTGAGCTGTGGACATGTCTTTACAAAGCAGCAGCCAGTAGGGTGAAGCGGGATTTTAACACTCGGTCAATGGGGCATGGCGCCGTGCCCACGCGTAGAAGTCAGACCGGCTGCACCTCGAACGCGTGGCAGGGCACGCAACGTCATGACCGCAGAGAGCCGGATCGCGCGCCTTGGCCTACCCTGCGCAAGCTGCCCCGCCTCCGGGGCCCACGCATATCATTTGTCCAACTCATACAGCGAGTGCAGCGTGCGCACCGCGAGTTCGGTGTAATTGGCGTCGATGAGCAGCGAGAACTTGATCTCGGACGTGGTGATGGCACGGATGTTGATGCCCTTCTCCGCCAGCGCCTTGAACGCCTGGGCGGCCACGCCGGCGTGGCTGCGCATGCCGATCCCGATCACCGAGACCTTGGCGACGTCGGTTGCGCCGTCAACGCGGTCGTAGCCGACTTGGTTCTTGACCTTGATCAGGACGTCGGTCGCGCGATGGTAGTCGGAAGCCGGGACCGTGAATGTCAGATCGGTGGTGGCGCCGTCGCCCGAGACGTTCTGCACGATCATGTCGACGTTGATATTGGCGTCCGCGAGCGGACCAAAGATCGCAGCCGCGATGCCGGGCTTGTCCTGCACGCGGCGGATCGAGATCTGCGCCTCGTCCTTTGAAAAGGCGATGCCGGTGACGACCTGCTGTTCCACGATCTCCTCCTCGCCGCAAATAAGCGTTCCGGGCGGCGTCCCGTGCGGATCGATGTCCTCGGGTTTCTCGAAGCTCGATCGCACGAAGATGCGCACATTGTGCACCATTCCAAGCTCGACCGAGCGCACCTGCAAGACCTTGGCGCCGAGCGAGGCCAGTTCCAGCATCTCCTCGTAGGCGATCCGGTCGAGTCGCTGGGCGCGCGGCACGATGCGGGGGTCGCTGGTGTAGACCCCATCGACGTCGGTGTAGATGTCGCAGCGCTCCGCCCCGATGGCAGCCGCGATCGCGACCGCGGAGGTGTCCGATCCGCCCCGGCCCAGTGTGGTGATGCGGCCCGTCTCCTCGTGCACGCCTTGGAAACCGGCGAGCACCGCCACCTCATGGCGATCCTTGAAGCGCTTGATGAGCTCTTCACCGTTCACGTCGAGGACGCGTGCCGCGGCATGGGCGCTGGACGTCAGGATCGGCAATTGCCAGCCCTGCCAAGAGCGGGCGTTGATGCCCATTCCCTCCAGCACGAGCGCCAACAGGCCGGCGGTCACCTGCTCGCCCGATGACACCACCGCATCGTACTCGCGCGCATCGTGCAGCGGGGCGGCCTCGCGGCACCAGGCCACCAACTGGTTGGTGGTCCCCGCCATTGCGGAGACAACCACTGCCACGTCGTGGCCGGCATCGACCTCGCGTTCGACATGGCGAGCAACGTTGCGGATGCGCTCGATATCGGCGACCGAAGTGCCGCCAAACTTCATTACAAGGCGGGCCATGGCGGGCTTGCGGGCTTCTCCGGCAGGATTGGGGGCGCGCGATCCGCGCTTTACGGCAAGCCCACGCGCGAAAACGCGGGTATACATACCGGTGAGGCCGGGAGGCCGCAAGCGCGCCTTGGGAGAGCTTGATGGCAAGCAGTGCGAAGCCGAGACGCGATTCGAGCGTCGACGAGGCCGAGGTCGCGCGCTTTTCGGCCCTGGCCAGCGAATGGTGGGACCCGCGCGGCAAGATGGCCGTGCTGCACAAGTTCAATCCAGTGCGCCTCGGCTTCATCAAGGAAGCCGTGTGCCGGCATTTCGAGCGGGATGCCAAACGGCTCGATGCGCTGTCAGGCCTGCGCATGCTCGATATCGGCTGCGGCGGCGGCATATTGAGCGAACCCTTGGCACGGCTCGGGGCCGCCGTCGTCGGGGCGGATCCGTCACAGACCAATATCGCGGCGGCGAAGCTGCATGCGGGCGAGACCGGGCTCGCCGTGGACTACCGCGCGACCACCGCCGAAGCGCTCGCCGATGCGGGCGAGCGCTTCGACATCGTGCTCGCAATGGAGGTGGTCGAGCACGTCGCCGATCTAAGTTTGTTCGTCTGCCGCTGTGCGGAAATGGTAAAGCCCGGCGGCGTCATGATCACGGCGACACTCAACCGCACGCTGAAGAGCTTTGCCTTGGCGATCGTCGGCGCCGAATACGTGCTGGGTTGGCTACCGCGCGGCACCCATCAATGGGACAAGTTCGTGACCCCGAACGAACTCGAGGCCACGCTGGAGCGGCACGGGCTCGCCGTGCTGGACGAGACCGGGGTGATCTACAATCTCATCGCCGACCGTTGGCAGCTGTCGACCGACATGGATGTGAACTACATGGTGGTGGCGGAACGCGCTCGACCCTGAGGACGTCTTTTTTTATCGCTGCGTAAGGTCATTCGCATGATCCTGGAACTGGTATTGTTCAATTCGACGCCCGGCATGGACCGCGCCGCCATACTGGAAGATGCCAAGCACTCGATCCCGCATTGGCGGGCCAATCCCGATCTCGTGCGCAAGCATTACCTTTTGAGCGATGACGGCTACGGCGGCGGCGTTTACATCTGGCCGTCGAAGGAGGCGGCACAGCGGGGCAATGATGTGGCGTGGCGGGAAAGCGTGAAGAAACGCACGGGGTTCGAACCGGTCATCCGGTACTTCGATCTGCTCATGGTGGTGGACAACGAGAAGGGCTCGGTCACCGAATGGACCGGGAGCGGCGACGCTCGTCAGGTCCCATAGTGTAGACGGTCGCGCGAAGAGTACGGGATGTTCGATCCTTCGTGGCTCTGGGCCGCCTTCACCCTCGTCGCGGCCTCCGCGCAGACCGTGCGCAACGCCACGCAGCGCGAACTGACCGCGAGGCTCGGCACCGTGGGCGCAACCCATGTGCGTTTCCTGTTCGGGTTCCCGTTCGCGCTCATCTTCCTCATCGCCGTGATGATCGCGCTGCGGCAAGAGCTGCCGGGGCCGCCGCTGATCTTTTGGGCGTGGGTGATCGACGGGGCGCTCGCCCAGGTCGCCGCCACCGCGTTGATGCTCGCAGCCATGAACGACCGCTCCTTTGTGGTGGTCTACGCATACATCAAGACCGAGCCGGTGCAGGTGGCGCTGTTTGGACTGGTTTTTCTCGGCGACGCGGTGACGCCCATCATGGCGGCGGCGATCCTGGTCGCCACCACCGGCGTCGTCACCATGGCGCTCAAGCCGGGCACCTCGGCGGACCTGAAGTCGACGCTGCTCGGGCTTGCCGCCGGCGCGATGTTCGCGCTCTCCGCAGTCGGCTTTCGCGGCGCGATTCTGAGTCTGGCCCTTCCGAGCTATGTCATGGCGGCGACCTTTACCGTCGTCGTGGGGCTCATGCTGCAATCGGTGCTGCTCTCGCTTTATCTTTGGCTGCGCAATCCCAAAGTGCTCGTGTCGATCGTGCGGGCCTGGCGGCCGTCGTTGTTCGCGGGCCTCATGGGTGCGCTCGCCTCTCAGTTCTGGTTTCTCGCCTTCGCGCTTGCCACCGCCGCGAGCGTGCGCACGCTGGCGCTGGTGGAGGTGCTGTTCGCGCAAGCGATCTCGCGTTTTGTGTTCAAGCAGCCGACGACGACACGCGAAGCCGTCGGCGTCGTGCTGATCGTCATCGGGGTGGTGGTGCTGCTGTGGGCGGGGTAAGTGGCATCAATTTTGCTCCTTCGCGTCGGGACAGGAACCGTCCAAGCGACGTGCAGGAGCAGATGCCATGACCAGCTTTTCCCGGCGCGATCTTGCGAAGGGCGGGATGGCGTTGGCCGGCGGGGCGCTGGTCCGCCCGCGGCCGGCTCGCGCCGCCGCCAAGGTTCGACTGCTGACCAACTGGTTTGCCGAAGCCGAGCACGGCGGCTTCTATCAGGCCGCGGCCGCCGGCCTCTACGACAAGACCGGGCTCGATGTCGACACCATGACGCAGTTCTCGCGCGACCTCGGCATCCTCGAGGGACACCCGGCCTTCGAGGAGATCGTCGCCGTCCAGTTCGCGGATTTTTTGCAAGGCCAACCCGGCTGAAGCTCGCGGAGCGCGTCAATTCCGCTCGTCGGGCAGCACCGGCAGGGGGTGGAATTCGATCCCTTCCTCGTGCAGCTCCTTGGCCTGATCGGGAGAGGCTTCGCCGTAGATCGAGCGGTGCTCGATCTCGCCGTAGTGCATCTTGCGCGCCTCTTCGGGAAATTTCTGCCCGACATAATCGGCATTCCTGGTCAGGTGCTCGCGCAATTCCTTCAGCTTCTTGCGGAACTCGCGCTCCTGCGGCGACACCATGGCGACCGGAGCCGGCGTCTCGGCAGCTGCCGCAGGCGATGGCGGCGGCTCGGTCGACGGCAGTGGTGCTGGGGCTTCGTCGCGCTTCTTCGCACCCGACACCCGCGGCGCCATGATCGTCTTCTCGATCTTGGTGGAGTCGCAAACCGGGCAGGTCACAAGCCTACGCTTGACCTGGGTGTCGTAGGTCGCCGAGTTCTGGAACCAGCTCTCGAATTCGTGCCCCTTGTCGCACGTCAGGGCGTAACGGATCATGCCGGGCCTCGCACCGCGTGGAGATGTGCCGGTTCCGCCATCGGCTCGATCACCTCGAAGCGCCGTCCGTGCTGAAGCGAAGGAATTTTTGCGCGCGCTGCCGTGACGTCGGCGGGATCGATCACCGCCAGTATCACACCCGGCTCGGTGCCGCCCTCGGCCAGAATGCGGCCCCAGGGGTCGACCACGAGAGAATGACCGAAGGTTTCCCTGCCGTTTTCGTGCTTGCCGCCTTGCGCCGCGGCCAGCACGAATGCGCCGTTCTCGATGGCGCGGGCGCGGTTGAGCACATGCCAATGCGCCTCGCCGGTCTGTCGCGTGAATGCGGAAGGGATGGCGAGAAACGAGCTGCCGGCCTCCGCGAGCGCGCGGTAAAGCGCGGGGAAGCGCAGATCGTAGCAGACGGTCAGGCCGAGCCGCCCCCAGGGCAGGTCGGCGGCGACGCCGATTTCGCCGGGACGGTAGTTGCGCGACTCGCGATAGCTCTCGCCGCCGCTGAGATCCACATCGAACATGTGGATCTTGTCGTAGCGCGCGATGATTTCGCCCTTGCGGTCGATCAAGAACGAGCGGTTGGCCGCTTTTTCCGGCAACAGTTTGATGGCCAGCGACCCGACGTGAAGGAAGATACCGAGCTTGCGCGCAAGCTCGCGGAAGGCGGCAAGGCTCGCATCGCTCTCTTCGGGCGCCAGCGCCGCGAACAGCCGCTCGCGCTTGACCTCCAGTATGTTGGTCATCTCCGGCGTCAGCACGTAGTCGGCGCCACCGTTCTTGGCCTCCTCGATCAGCTTCACCGCGGCGTCGAGATTGGCCTGCGGCGAAAGGCCCGAGCGCATCTGCACCAGACCGGCGGTGAAGGTCGTGGCCTTGACGGCGTTCATGATCGCGGACCGTCGCCCGCGCCCGCAAGTGCATCGCCGCGGCCGAGCAGGGCATCGAGCTTGCCGGCCTGCTCGAGCACATGGAGATCGTCAGAGCCGCCCACATGGGTCGAGCCGATGAAAATCTGCGGCACGGTCATGCGTCCATTCGTGCGCGCCACCATGTCACTTCGCCCTTTCGGATCGCCGCTGACGTCGATCTCGGTGAACTCGACCCCTTTGCGCGACAACAGCCGCTTGGCGGCGTGGCAATAGGGGCAATAGCGGGTAGTGTAAATCTCGACTTGGATCATGTGAACCGCAGGCCTTCCCACCGGTTTATATGGGAGCGCGCCCCCCCGCCACAACCCGGGCGAATACCAGCACGTCGACGGAGGCTGCGCCGCCCCGCAACAGCGCCCGCGCGCAGCCGTCCACGGTCGCCCCCGACGTGAGCACGTCGTCGACCAGCACCAGTTTGCGCCCGGTTACCTCGGCTTTGCCCTCAGCGGGGACGCGGAAAGCTCCCTGGACGTTCTCCGCCCGTTCGGACTTGCCGAGACCGACTTGCTGTGGCGTGGCCTTGACGCGCTTGAGCGCGCCATGGGCCACGACCCGCCCGCTCGCCTTGGCTATGATCTCCGCCAGCAGCGCCGATTGATTGAACCGGCGCATCCACTGCCGCCGCCAGTGCAGCGGGACCGGAACGATGGCGTCGGCGTCCGCAAGCAGTTCGCGCCCGGCATTCGCCATCCAACGTCCCATGGTCGGGGCAAGGTCAAGCCGGTCGCCGTATTTCAAGGCGTGGACGAGCTTGCTCGAGATATCGTCGTAGCACACGGCAGCCCGCGCGCGGTGATAGGCCGGCGGATCGGCGATCGCCTCCATCGACAACATGCCCGGTCCGCTGTCGAACGGGAACGGGATACCGAGCCGCTCGCAATAGGGCGGTGCGATGAAGGAGAGCTTGGACCAGCACGCCGGGCACAGACCCGCGCCGTCGACCGGCTCGCGACAGGTGGCGCAAAGCTGCGGCAATGCCACATCGAGGACGCGCGCAAGGCTGGCACGCAAGGCGGCGGCAATCCTTCCCCGACGCCGGGCCGGAATTCGGCTCGCTTCCATGTCCCCTTGCATGGGATCACGCTACCGCCACAACGCAAGGAGCTCAATGCACGAAGCTCCGACCCGTCCGCACCACAGGCACACATGGTATTGAAGAAAATGGTTTCGCCCGCGCCCACTGTTTTCGACCGCCAGCTCGTGCGCGCGCGCCGGCGGCGCGCGGCGGCGTTGGCATCGTCGAATTTTCTGGTCGACCGCGTGGCGGAGGATCTGTCCGATCGCTTGGCGGCGGTGCTCCGCCGCTTCGAATGCGCGGTCGACCTCGGAACGCCCACCGATGCCGTCAGGCGCGCGCTCGCCGCCAGCGGAAAGGTCGGCACCATCATCGCCGCCGATGCTGCTCCCATCGCCCTGCCCGGCGCGCGGGGCTGCGCGGCGGCAGGAGATGCGCATCTGGTCGTCGTGGCCGACGAGGAGGCGATGCCGTTTCGCGATGCCTCGCTCGATCTCGTGGTGTCGGTGCTCGCACTCCAATTCGTCAACGATCTGCCCGGCACGCTCATCCAGATCCGCCGCGCGCTCAAACCCGACGGCCTGCTGCTCGCGGCGCTCGCTGGCGGCGATACGCTGATCGAATTGCGCCAGGCCTTCGCTGCCGCCGAGGCGGAGATCGATGACGGCGTTTCACCCCGCGTTGCGCCATTCTCGGATGTGCGCGACATGGGTGCGCTGCTTCAGCGGGCGGGCTTCGCGCTGCCGGTGGCCGACGTCGACCGGATCACTGTGCGCTATGGCTCACCGCTCGCGCTGATGCACGATCTGCGCCGCATGGGCGCGACCAATCCGCTCGTGGAGCGCAGCCGCCGACCGCTCAAGCGCGCCACACTGATGCGAATGATGGAGATCTATGCCGAGCGTTTCTCCGATCCGGACGATCGCATCAGGGCCACGTTTGAGGTCGTCTGGCTCTCCGGGTGGGCACCGCATGAGAGCCAGCAAAAACCGCTCGCGCCGGGCTCGGCGCGGCAGCGCCTTGCGGACGTGCTCGGGACCCGCGAGACCAGGCTGCCGCGCGACAGCGATCAGTAGTTTGCCGGTCAATCAGAAGCGCTTCCAGTCAGAAGCGTTTGTCCGATCGGCCTTTGGCTGGGATGCCTGACGGCCGAGCGCGGTGGCCGAATTTCATAACAGCATCATCAAATGGGACACCAGCGGCTCGTCCGCCGGCGGCATCGGGTAGTCGCGTAAGCGGTTTACGCGTACCCACGCCAGCTGCTGGCCTTCCAGCGCCGTCGCCGTTCCCTCCCAACGGCGGCACACATAGAGCGGCATCAGCAGATGAAAATCCGGATAGCTGTGGCTGGCGAATGTCAGCGGCGCGAGGCACGCCTCGTTGACGACGATCCCCAGTTCTTCCTTCAGTTCCCGGATCAACGTCTGTTCCGGCCGTTCGCCCGTCTCGACCTTGCCGCCGGGAAACTCCCATAAGCCGGCCATGGGCTTGCCTGCTGGCCGCTGGCCGAGCAGCACGCGGCCGTCCGTGTCCACGAGAGCGCAAGCGGCGACAGTTAAGAGTTTCACGCTCACAACCTGCGACCGAAAAGCGAGTCAAGGATGGTTGGCCGCGCGCGAGTGAAGTCTCGGCTCAACGCGCGGCGGTCAATTCACGTGAGCGCCCGTTTGTTTCGTCATTCGATGGCCCAGGTGATTTCGACCTCGGCGGTGGTCCTGATGGTCCCGACCTCGATGGGAACGTCGATTTTTGCGGCGGCACGCAGGGGTATGTCGGCCGCGCCGTCCATCGCGCTGAACCGGCTGCGCGGAGGATATGCGATGTCCTGGATCGGGCCGAGCTTCACCTTGGCAGCCTGTGCAAGGCCTTGCGCCTGACGGAATGCGTCTTCGACGGCCTTGGTCCGTGCCTCGTCGGACAGCTTTTCGAGGTTCGTCAGTCCGAAATGCACACCGGCGATATTGGTGGCGCCTTGATCGAGAATTTGGCGCATGAACGCTCCCAGACGCGAAAGATCGCCGAGCTTGACCCTGACCATGTTGCTCGCGCCGTACCCGTCCGGTTCCTGTCGCGTTGTCCCGTTCGGGTCGCGCACGGTCTTGTAGTTCGGCGCCAGGTTGACCGAGGTGGTCTGGATGTCCCGCTCGGCCACGCCGAAACCCTTTGAAAAATCGATGATCTTGCGGGCGACCGCCGAGTTCTGATCGAGCGCGACGGTTGGCGACGAGGCCCGGTTCGAGATGCCGACTTGCACCGTCACGTAGTCGGGCACGGCCTCGATCGTGGCCCGGCCGACAATTCGCATTTTCCCTTCGCGAACGCCTTGGGCGGACGCTGGCGCCGCCAGGATGGCCGACAGCAATGCGACGACCATGACCATGGGCGCGACCAATCGAATCATGACCGATAGTCTCCGTTGATGGCCACGTACTCCTTGGTGAGGTCGCAGGTGAGCACACGATCGCGTCCGCGCCCGAGCCCGAGCGCGACTTTCAGCGTGATCTCCGGCTTCTTCATCGCGGCGGAGACTGCGGCCTCGTCATAGGCGGGATCACGTTCGCCTTTGTGGGCGACGCGGATGCCGCTGAACCAGATCGAAAGCCGGTCGCGGTCGGCGCGTTCACCGGCCTTGCCGACCGCCATGACCACACGGCCCCAGTTGGCGTCCTCGCCGGCGATCGCCGTCTTGACCAGCGGCGAATTGGCGATCGAGAGCGCGATCTTGCGCGCCGAGGGTTTCGATACCGCGCCCTCGACGATGATCTCGACCAGCTTGCGGGCGCCCTCGCCATCGCGGGCCACCTGCTCGGCCAGATTGGCGAGGACGGCATCGAACGCCTTGCGGAAGGCCGGCAGCCGCGGGTCGGAGAGCCGCGTGATTTTCGCCACCCCACGCGCGCCGGCGGCTCCGGTCGCAAATGCCAGCAACGTGTCCGAGGTCGACGTGTCGCCGTCGATGGTCACCGCATTGAAGGTGTCGGCGACGCCCTGCTTGAGCAGGCTTTGCAGCACGGCCGGCGCGATCGGGGCATCGGTGAAGACGAAGGACAGCATGGTCGCCATGTCGGGTGCGATCATGCCGGCGCCCTTGGCGATGCCGCAGATGGTGACCGGCGTCGCTCCAAGCCGGACCATGGCGGCGGCGCCTTTCGGAAACGTGTCCGTGGTCATGATCGCCCTGGCCGCGGCATCCCACTCGCCGGGGGTGGCAGTCGCGATGAGCTGATCCATGACCCCGCCGAATTTCGTCGCATCGAGCGGTTCGCCGATCACGCCGGTCGAGGCCAGAAAGACTTGTGACGGTTTGCAGCGGGTGGCCGCGGCGGCAATCTTGGCCGTGAGTTTGGTCGCCTCGCGCCCGGATTTGCCGGTAAAGGCATTGGCATTGCCCGAATTGACCACCAGCACGCTCGCCACGCCCTGCTTGAGCTGCGCACGGCACCAGTCGACGGGGGCGGACGGACATTTCGACCGCGTGAACACGCCGGCTACCGTCGTGCCAGGCTCGAACAGCGCCAACAGCACGTCGATACGCCCGGGGTAGCGGATGCCGGCGGCGGCGGTCGCCAGCCTGACGCCCGCCACCGGCGGCATGTCGGGAAACTGCTCGGGCGCCAGCGGCGAGATTGTGGTCGTCATCGGTTCGAGCATTCCGGCATCATGCCCGACCCTGTGCCGGCATGTCTGGGAAATCAGGGTACATAAAGCTGCGCGCGCCTATCGCAACTCGGAATTGCCCGCGTTGTTTGCCGTCAAGCGCCCCACGTCAACGACCCCCCGCGGCGCCCCGGCACGCCATGCCAGGAGATGTGGCAGGTCGTTCGGATTTTGACCGATCAGTCCTTATTTATTTCTGCTCGGGCGGCTTCGGCTCGGTAGGTTTTTGCTCAATCGGTTTTTGATCGGCTGGCTTATCGAGGCGCTCGACCTTCGCGCTCTGGCGCAGCTTGGTGATGAAATCGGTCTGCGCCTTGCGGGCCAGGAAGGCCTCGATCTGGTCCTTCACTTTCTCGAATTCCGGCGGCTGCTTGGTGCGCTTGTCCTCGACCTTGATGATGTGCCAGCCGAACTGCGTCTTCACCGGGTTCGAGAGCTGGCCCGGATACATCTTGAAGGCGACATCGGCGAATTCCGGCACCATCTGATCCTTGGTGAAATAGCCGAGGTCGCCGCCCTCGGCCGCACCGGGATCCTTGGATTTTTCCTTGGCGAGCGTCGCGAAATCGGCGCCGCCCTTGAGCTGATCGAGGAGCGCCTTCGCCTCGTCCTCGTTCTCGACCAGGATGTGGCGCGCGTGCACCTCTTCCTGACCGCCCATGGACTTCACCGCGTCATTGTAGGTTTGGTGCAGGGCGTCGTCGGTGAGCGCAGCCTTGGCTTCGTCCTGCAACTCGTACCCCATCAGGAGTTTGTTGCGCAGGAATGCCAGCCGCCGCTTGAACTCGGGATTGTCGGCGAGCTTCTTCTTGTCGGCAGCCTGGGTGACCATGATGATGTCGGCGAGGTAGGAGATCAGGTGCTCGCGCTTGGCCTCGGGCGATGCCGCCTGCATATCGGCGCCTACATCCTCCTCGGCGAGCGCGAGATCGCTCTGCTTGATCTCCACGCCGTTGACCCGAGCGATGACCGGGTCCGGCCCAGCCGGCGCCTCGGATGAGGAGTTTTTCGAGCATCCCGCAGCAACCGGCAGGACGAACAACAGGGCAGCAAGGGTCGCGAACGCGATCGGACGCTGGCGCGGCGTCGCACGGGGCAGCGGATTGGGGGAGATCATGGTGTGGTCCTGGATCAGGCGGGCGTCGGAGGCGCGCCGGACAGTTAGGTAAAACAGCCCCGGTTGGCAATCACTTAAGGGCCGATTTTGACGACAACGTGAGCAAGTTCATGGCCGATTGACAAGGATGTGACCCCCTCCTATCTCTCCACAAACGCGGCCCATCCGGCCGCAAGCCGCCGTCGTTTGCATGAAGAACGCTCGAAAAGTGCGGCATTTTCCGCATTCCGCGGCCTTGGACGGACCTGCGCAGGTTGCCGCAACAAGATCGGTTTCTTCCGTGGCGTTCCTCCCCTCTCGGATTTGGTAAGGTGCGGCCTAGGCACCTGAGACGTGAAGGACTTACCGCATGATCGGCGTTATTGCCCGCAAGCTGTTTGGTTCTTCGAACGAGCGGCGGATCAAGGGATATCTGCCGCGCGTTGGGCAGATCAACGCGCTGGAGAAGGAGCTCGAGGGTCTGTCGGACGAGGCGTTGCGGGCGCGCACGGAGGCTTTCAAGCAGCAGGTGGCGGAGGGAGCGAGCCTCGACGACATTCTGGTGCCGGCCTTTGCCACCTGCCGCGAGGCGGCGAAGCGGACCTTGGGGCAACGGCATTTCGACGTTCAGCTCATCGGCGGCATGATCCTGCACGAGGGCCGCATCGCGGAGATGAAGACCGGCGAAGGCAAGACGCTGGTTGCGACGCTTGCGGTCTATCTCAATGCGCTCGGCGGCCGCGGGGTGCATGTGGTGACGGTGAACGACTACCTCGCCAAGCGCGACGCCGAATGGATGGGGCAGATCTACAACTTCCTCGGGCTCAAGGTCGGGGTGATCGTGCACGGGCTCGACGACGAGCAGCGCAAGGCCGCCTACGACGCCGACGTGACCTACGGCACCAACAACGAGCTCGGCTTCGACTATCTGCGCGACAACATGAAGTACCGGCTGGAGGACATGGTCCAGCGCGGGCATATCTTCGCCATCGTGGACGAGGTCGACTCGATCCTGATCGACGAGGCCAGGACCCCGCTGATCATTTCGGGACCGCTGGATGACCGCTCGGAGTTCTACAACACGATCGACGCCTATATCCCGCGGCTGGAGAAGGGGGACTACGAGGTCGACGAGAAGCAGCGCACGGTGACGCTGACCGAAGCNGGCATGGAGAAGATGGAGCAGACGCTGCGGGCCAACGACCTGCTCAAGGGGGACTCGCTCTACGACGTGGAGAACGTCTCCACCGTGCACCACGTCAACCAGGCCTTGCGGGCGCACAAGCTGTTCCAGCGCGACAAGGACTACATCGTGCGCAACGGCGAGGTGGTGATCATCGACGAGTTCACCGGGCGGATGATGCCGGGTCGGCGGTATTCGGAAGGGCTGCACCAGGCGCTGGAGGCGAAGGAGCGCCAGCCGGTTCAGCCGGAGAACCAGACGCTGGCCTCGATCACTTTCCAGAACTACTTCCGCATGTACGAGAAGCTGGCGGGCATGACCGGCACGGCNCTGACCGAGGCGGACGAGTTCCTCGACATCTACAACCTTGAAGTGCTGGAGGTGCCGACCAACCAGGCGATGGTGCGCATCGACGACGACGACGAGGTCTATCGTACGGCGGCGGAGAAGTATCGCGCGATCCTGACCCTGATCGACGAGTGCAAGGAGCGCGCCCAGCCGGTGCTGGTAGGCACCACCTCGATCGAGAAGTCGGAGCAATTGGCCGAGATGTTGCGCCAGCAGGGCTGGGAGCAGCACGACTTCGCCGACCCCAATGCCTTTGCGGCGCTCTATTCCGGCGACGACGGGGCCTCCAAGGCCAAGGTGTTCGC
>JGI12053J15887_10000066_pt1 | contig 30399 bp, 27 predicted proteins | sample MedBloCAOM1_O3_FD_15887 | JGI IMG/M metagenome (IMG submission 15887)
ATAGTCGGACATCTGCGGCGCGCGCAACATGACACCGTCGCCTGCAATCGCAGGCATCTGGTCGGACAAGCTGACGGTGCGGAAGAAGGCCATGGTGATCTCAGACGACAGGCGGCGGCCGACAGAGACGGATGCTTCCCTCTGCCCGAATTCCGTCGTCCGTCCTCTGTCGTCGGTCATCCGATATCATGCGGCCCGGCGGTAAAGACTGTCGGCGATCGTAGCAGCACTTTCAAGCCCGGCACCCGGACCGAGCGCCGCGACGGCGGGCCGCCCGCGGGCGATCAAGGCGCGCCCGGCGGCGCGGGTGCTCTCGACCGTCACGGCTTCGATGCGCGCGACCAGCTCGTCGAGGGGGATGGGCCGGCCCCAGGCAAACATCTGTCGCGCGAGCTGCTCCGCGCGGGCGCTGGAGCTCTCGAGCGCCATCAACAATCCGGCCTTCATTTGTGCCTTCGCGCGCGCGACTTCCGCCTCGTTGATGGTCTCCGCCGCCGCGCTGACCTCGTCGACCACCACGCGCATCAACTCGGCGACGTCCGCCGCATCGGTGCCGGCATAGAGGCCGAACATGCCGGTGTCCGCGTAGGGGGCATGGAAGGAATAGATGGAATAGCAAAGCCCGCGCTGCTCGCGCACCTCCTGAAACAGCCGCGAGGACATTCCGCCGCCGAGCAGATTGGTGAATACTTGCAGGCTGTAGAGATTGGGATCGCGCTGCGGCAACCCGTGCATGGCGAGCGCGATATGCACCTGTTCGAGATCGCGCGTCTCGATCCGGGAGCCCCCGACAAAGCGGGCGGGCTCGGGCGTCGGTGCCGCGGGGCCGGCGAAACTCGCGAACCGCCGCTCGACCTCCGCCACCACGGACCGGTGCTCGACCGAGCCCGCGGCCGCAATTACCATGTCAGGGGCGCGATAGTTGCGCGCAAGATATTGGGCGAGCCGGGCGCGGTCGAACGAGCGCACCGTCGTCGGGGTGCCGAGGATCGACCGGCCGATCGGTTGACCGGTATAGGCCGTTTCCTGGAGCCGGTCCCATATGAGATCGTCAGGTGTGTCCTCGGCGGCGCCGATCTCCTGCACGATGACATTCTGCTCGCGCCCCAGTTCTTCGGGATCAAACGATGGAGCCGCAAGGATGTCGGACAGCACGTCGAGCGCGAGCGGCACGTCGGCCCGCAGGACGCGCGCGTAATAGGCAGTGGTCTCGATCGAGGTTGCCGCATTGAGGTCGCCGCCGACCGCCTCGATCTCCTCCGCGATCTGGCGAGCGGAACGGCGCGACGTCCCCTTGAACGCCATGTGTTCCAGCAGATGGGAAATGCCATGCTCGTCGGGCCGCTCGTCGCGGCTGCCGGCGCCGACCCAGACGCCGAGCGAAGCGGTTTCCAGATGCGGCATCGTGTCAGTCACCACGACGAGACCCGTGGGAAGACGCGTGACTTCGACACTCATGCGGCGGCTCCTTCGTGTGCGGCGCGACTGATGGAAAGGATATGGTGCTCAACCGCCATCTGGTCGACCGGGAGCACGGTCACGCGCTCCGGACGCTGATCGAGATCGGCGAGCCATTCGGGAAGGACGGGCCGGACGCCGCACGCCGCCTCCACTGCATCGGGGAACTTGGCCGCGTGAGCGGTGCCCAAAACGATCATCGGAACCGACGGATCGCGGGATTCCTTCTCGGCCACTGCAACGCCCACCGCGGTGTGAGGATCGATCAAGTGCCCAGTCTCCCGCAGCATCGTGCGGATGGCCGCGGCCGTTTCGTCTTCGTCCGCCCGGTCGGCGGAAAAGACTTCGCGCATGCCCGAGAGCGCACGCACCGACAACGCGAACCGTTGCGACTGGGAGAGCGACGCCATCAACGCGCGCACGGCACCGCTGTCGCGGTCATAGGCGTCGAACAACAGGCGTTCGAAATTCGACGCCACTTGGATGTCCATCGACGGCGAGGAGGTCGGGATGACGTCGCGCAGGTCGTAGGTACCCGTCGCGATCGTGCGGGCAAGGATGTCGTTCACATTGGTGGCGATCACCAGGCGGTCGACCGGCAGACCCATGCAGCGCGCGACATAGCCGGCGTAGACGTCGCCGAAGTTCCCGGTCGGCACCGTGAAGGCGACCTTGCGATGGGGCGCGCCGAGCACAACCGCCGCGGTGAAATAGTAGACCACTTGCGCGACGATGCGGGCCCAGTTGATCGAATTGACGCCCGAGAGTCGCGCACGGTCGCTGAAAGCATGGTGGTTGAACATGCCCTTCACGATCGCCTGGCAATCATCGAACGTGCCCTCGATCGCTAGTGCGTGGACGTTGTCGTCGCCGGCCGTCGTCATCATCCGTCGCTGCACGTCGGAGATGCGGCCTTGCGGAAACAGCACGAAGAGATCGGTGCGGGCGCGGCCTCTGAACGCCTCGATCGCCGCTCCGCCGGTATCGCCCGACGTCGCGACCACGATGGTGGTACGCTCTCCGCGCGCGGCGAGCGCGTGGTCCATCAGGCGGCCAAGGAGCTGCATGGCCAAGTCCTTGAACGCGAGCGTGGGCCCGTGAAACAGCTCCAATACGAAGTCACTCGGCCCGAATTGCATGAGCGGCGCGACCGCGGGATGGCGGAAATTGCCATAGGCCTCACGCGTCATGCGGCCGAGATCGTAATCGGGGATGGCATCGCCGACGAAGGGGCGGATCACCTCGACCGCCACCTCCGCATAGGGCCGGCCCGCGAAGCCCGCGATGGCGTCCGCCTCGAGCCGCGGCCAAGTCGCAGGGACGTGGAGGCCGCCGTCGCGCGCGAGCCCTGCCAGGATCGCCTCGACGAATCCAAGCGGTGGGGCCTCACCCCGGGTGGATACATAGCGCACGGGCGTTGGCGCTCCGAGTACGGCTACGCGGCCCACTGCGCCGGGCTTTCCTCGCCCTGCGGGAAGACCGCATAACCTATTGAATTAACTGATGTTACCAGCGAACGCGGGACGCCGGAACGCGAATGCTGTGAACATACTGGGAAGGCGCGGCGTCTACAAGGAACGGCTGCCCCGCTGATTATCAGTCCGGCGGCGGCCGCGGAGCCAGAACGCGAACATTACCACGATCACCGCGGCAAGCCCGTACCAGGTGATCGCATACTGCAGGTGCTCGTTGCGCAAGTTCACCTTGAGCGCATCGGGATGGGGCAGCCCGCCGGGGGGCGGCGGGCTTTCCAGCTCGATGAAAAACGGTGCGACCTCGCCCCAGCCCTTGGCGTCGGCGATGGCCGTTTGGTCGCGCACGAACCAAAGGTTCCCTGCGGGACTGGCCGCGGGCGCGAAAAAGCCACGCGGTTCCGGCCAGCGCATCGCGCCAACCATCTCCACCGGCCCGCTTACCTCGCCGGCGCGGCGGGTTGCTGGATCCTGGCGACCCTCCGGGACGAAGCCACGATTGACCACGACGAGGCCGATGGAGGGAACCCGCGCCGGCGCAAACACCCAATAGCCGGGTCCGGCGACGTCACTGCGCAAGGCCGATCCGCTGGCGTAGACCAACGCTTCCGCTCCCGGCACGAATGCCGCAGTGAATTTGACCCGCCGGAACTCGTCCTCCGCCGGATCAAGCTTGGCCCATTCCTCGCGCGGCGGCAGAACCGAGGGGGCCGCCGAAAGACGGTGCTCAAGCGCGTCGATCAGCGTTTCCTTCCAGGCCTTGCGTTGGATTTGCCAGGTGCCGAGCGTGGTGAAGGTTACGAGCGCCGTAAGCGCAAACAGGCTTGGGATTGCGAGACCAGCCCGTGACCACCGCGCCGGCGCGTCCCTCACGGGGCATCGGGGCCGCTGAGGCGGCCCTCGGCGGCTTTATGGTGATACTGCAAGGCGATGAGCAGTCCCTTCATCGGACGCAATGGCCCCAGCGTCGTAAGTAGGATCAGCGGTCCCCACAGCACCGCGTGCACCCAGTATGGCGGCGCGTAAAGCATCTCCACGGCCAGGGCCGAGCCGGCCACAATGAAGCCGGAAATGAATATGACGAAAACCGCCGGGCCGTCGGCGGAATCGGCAAATGAAAAGTCGAGGCCGCAGTATTCGCAGCGTGGCTGTAGTGCGAGAAACCCCTGGAACAGCCGGCCTTTGCCGCAACGCGGACAGCGTCCCAGTAGTCCCGCGACCATCGGCGACCGCGGCCGGGTGGAATCGGAGGGGTCAGTCACCACGCAAACCTTTCTGCTGGGCACTGCCTGCGACATGGCGTACCGCGCCGCAATTCTCAAGATCTGGCTGGCGTGCGATCGTACGCTCTTCAGGTCATTGCAACGGCACGAGGTCGCCCAACATGGTCGGAATGAACTCCGACACGGTCGGATGGATGTGCATCGCCCGCTGCAGGACCGTGCAAGAAGCCTTGGCATACATGACATCGAGAACGCAATGAATGACCTCGTCGCCCGACAGCCCCAGAAGCGAAGCCCCGAGGATCTGCTTCGATTCCTTGTCCACCAGGATCTTCATGAAACCCTTGGTCTCGCCCTTCTCATAGGCGCGGCTCACGTCCTCCATGGCCATGGTCGCGATCAGCGCCGGCCGACCGCTCTTGCGCACGTCGGCCTCGGTCATGCCGGCGCGGCCAAGCGGGGGATCGGTGTAGAGCGCATAAGCATTGATACGGTCGCTGACCCGCCGCGACTCGTTGTCAAGAACGTTGGCCGCGACGATCTCGAAATCGTTCCAGGAGGTGTGGGTAAAGGCGCCGCGGCCGTTGCAGTCCCCCAACGCCCAGATGCCGGGGACGTTGGTGCGCAACTGATCGTCGACCTGGATGTAGCCGTGAGCATCCGCTGCAATGCCGGCCTTGTCGAGACCGAGATCATCGGTGTTGGGCCGCCGGCCGATCGCCAACAACAGGTGTGAGCCCGTTACCTGCGACCGCGTTCCCGCCGCCTCGATGTTCACGGCGATCTTGTCACCCAGCTTTTCCATTCCGACAACTTTGCTACCGAGGCGGATATCGATTCCCTCCTCCTTCAGAATGTCAGCAACGGCTCGCGAGACATCCTCATCCTCCCGAGCGATCAAGCGGGGTGCAAGCTCGACGACGGTGACCTCGCTTCCGAAACGCCGATAGGCCTGCGCAAATTCGAGGCCGATGTAACTGCCTCCGAGCACGACCAGATGCGGCGGAAGGAAGTCGACATCCATCATCGAGCTGTTGGTCAGGTAGGGCGCCTGCTCGAGCCCCGGGATCGGCGGCACCAAAGCTCGTCCGCCGACATTGATGAAAATCCTGTCGGCCCTGAGCACCTCGTCGCCGACCCCCACCTCTTTCGGCCCGACGAAACGGGCGTGCCCTTCGTAGACCGTGCAGCCCTCGAGCGCCTTCAGCGAGCGCTCGATGCCGCGGCGCGACGTACCCACAACCGCATCCTTGCGCGCCTTCACCGCCTTCATGTCGACGCCGACGGCGCCCGGGATGACCACTCCGTAATCGGCGGCGCGGCGCGCCAGATGCGCCGCATAGGCGCTCGCAACCAGCGTCTTGGTCGGGGTGCAGCCGGTATTGATGCAGGTGCCGCCAAAGAGCTTGCGTTCGATGATGGCAACCTTCCAGCCTGCTGCCACCACCCGCCGCGCCAACGCTGGTCCGGCCTGTCCGGTGCCGATAATGATCGCGTCGAAGTCCGCCATGACTGGCCTCCCATCTGACCCTCCCGATGCCCAGGACCACGGGATAACCACTTAGGGACTACCGCGGATTGTCGATCACAACAATTTTCACAACTCGGCGACGAAAAAGGGAGCGGCAATGCCGCTCCCTTGATCGACGGGCTTTGCGCGGTCGGACGCGACCGCTTCGGCACAGCGGCATGCGCTCTAATGTCCGGCAGCGTGCGCGACGCTCTCTCCTCCCGAGCCCCACACATAAATGCAGGAAAACAGAAACAGCCAGACCACATCGACGAAATGCCAGTACCAAGCGGCAAACTCGAAGCCGAGATGCTGGGTCGGCGTGAAATGGCCGAGATAGGCTCGGATCAGGCACACGATCAGGAAGGTCGTGCCGATGATCACATGCGCGCCGTGGAATCCGGTCGCCATGAAGAAGGTCGCACCATAGATGTTGCCGCTGAAATTGAACGCCGCATGGCTGTACTCGTAGGCCTGCACGCAAGTGAACGCGAGACCGAGCACGATGGTGAGAATCAGGCCCCATTTGAGCCCCTCGCGGTCGTTCTCCAGGAGCGCGTGATGGGCCCAGGTCACGGTCGTGCCCGACGTGAGCAAGATCAGCGTATTCAGCAGCGGCAGGTGCCAGGGGTCGAAGGTTTCGATGCCTTTCGGCGGCCACACCCCGCCGAACAACTGCTCGCGGGTGAGCTGGTGCATGTCGGCAGGAAACAGGGCGCTGTTGAAATACGCCCAGAACCAGGCGACGAAGAACATCACCTCGGATGCGATGAACAGGATCATCCCGTAGCGATGGGAGATCTGCACCACCCGCGTGTGGTAGCCCTCGAAGGTCGCCTCGTGCGCGACGTCGCGCCACCAGCCGATCATGGTGTAGGCCATGCCGATCACGCCGACGCCGAAAATATAGGGTGCGGCCGCGAACATATGGTGCATCCAGGTGATGCCGCCGACCGCCAGGAAGAACGCGGATATCGAGCCGACCGCCGGCCACGGGCTCGGCGCGACCAGGTGGTAGTCGTGATGCGGCTTGGCGTGGGCGTCGGCCATTTCGGGTGTCTCCGTCTCTCGATGAAGCAGCGGCGCCTTGCGCGCACGCCCTATGTCGAATTCAGCTCCGTCCTGGCGCGCCTGTTGCGCCGCTCTCCACTCGCGGCGTTTCAGGCTGGCGCACGGGATACATCGTGTAGGAAAGTGTGATGGTGTCGAGACCGTCCTGCTCGGAATCCTTTGCCAGTTCGGGATCCACGAAAAACACGACCGTCATGTCGCGCGTCTCGCCGGCTTTGAGTCGCTGCTCGTTGAAGCAGAAACAGTTGATCTTGGAAAAATAGCCGCCCACGGTGGGCGGCGCGACGTTGTAGGAGGCGATACCTACGGTCTCGCGCGCCGATTCGTTGACGACCTTGTAGTTGACCGTCACCACCTCGCCGATCCTGACCTCGATCAAATTCTGTTCCGGCTCGAAGCGCCAGGGGAGCCCGCCGGATATATTGGCGTCGAAGCGCACCTTGACCTTGCGATCGAGAACATGCGCCGGCCCGGCGCTCGCGACCTGCGGAGTGCCGCCGAATCCGGTGGTTCGGCAGAACCAGTTGTAGAGCGGCACCGCCGCATAAGCCGCGCCCACCATCGCCGCGACGAACACGCCACAGGCGCCCGCGACCACGACGTCGCGGCGCCGAGTCGTGCTGCGCGGGTTGATCGGCTCTTGCATGATCACAACGGACGATTCAACACGGCCGGCCCCTTCACCAGCGTGACGACGTAGAACAGGATGACCAGTGCGCCAAGCGCGAGCGCAATCGCGATCGAGCGCGCGCGGCGGCTGCGCTTCTGCTCTTCGGTAAGGACGATCCGTTCCGGCTTTTCGTCCATTTGTGCACCAGCATATCTCGCCAACATGTCACCGGGACGTCGCTCAGACCCAACGAGCGCCAACGACGCCCTCGACCAGCAGCACGGCGAAGAGAACGAAGAGGTAGAGGATGGAGAAGGCGAACAGTTGCTGTGCCGCGCGCTCGCCACCCTGACCATCGCGCTCGTTGCGCACGCGCCAGGCAAACGCGACCATCAGCACGCCGCCCAGCACCGCCGTCACCCCATAGATCGCATCGGCAAAGCCGAGCAGCCACGGCGCCGCGCCGATCGGCACCAGCGCGACCGAATAAAGCAAGATCTGCCACCGGGTCTCCTCCGCGCCGGCGACGACCGGCAGCATCGGCACCCGGGCGCGGGCATAGTCATCGACGCGATTGAGCGACAGCGCCCAGAAGTGCGGTGGCGTCCAGAAGAAGATGATGAAGAACAGGAGACAAGGCTCGATGGAAACGCCGCCGGTCGCCGCCGCCCAGCCGATCATGGGCGGAAAGGCGCCCGCCGCGCCGCCGATGACGATATTCTGCGGCGTCGCGCGCTTGAGCCACATCGTGTAGACGACGACGTAGAAGAAGACGGTGAAGGCGAGCAGCGCCGCCGCAAGCCAATTCACCAGCAGGCCGAGCACCACCACCGAGAAGGCGGACAGCGTCATGCCGAAGGCGAGCGCCTCGCCCGGTGCGACGCGTCCTTGCGGAATCGGGCGATCCGCGGTGCGGCTCATCACCGCGTCGATATCGGCGTCGTACCACATATTGAGCGCGCCAGCGGCCCCGGCGCCGACGGCGATGCAAAGCAGCGCGGTGAAGCCGATCACCGGATGGACGTGCCCCGGCGCGATCATGAGGCCGACGAGTGCGGTAAAGACTACGAGCGACATCACCCGCGGCTTCATCAGCGCGACGTAATCACCCACGCTGGCGATGCTCGGCTCCTGACGCGCAGCGGACACCGCGCTCCGTGCCGGACCCGCGAAACTTGAGCCTTCGCCTACCAGTGACATTTTGATCCTATGCTCGGCGGTCAGATGATTGGCTCGCGAGCGGAACGTCCGTCGGACACCGGACCGCCGCCATTATTTGATGAGCGGCAGCTCATTGTATTGATGGAACGGCGGTGGTGACGGCAGCGTCCATTCGAGTGTGGTCGCGCCCGGCCCCCACGGATTGTCCGCGGCCCTTTCCTTGCGGACGAACGCCTGGGCCACGCCGAAGAAGAAGATCAGCGCACCCAGCCCCGAAAGGTAGGAGCCGAGCGACGAGACCAGGTTCCATCCGGCAAACGCGTCGGGATAGTCGGCAACCCGCCGAGGCATGCCGGCAAGCCCGAGGAAGTGCTGCGGGAAGAAGACGATGTTGACGCCGATGAAGGTGACCCAGAAGTGCAGCTTGCCGATCGTCTCCGAATACATGTAACCGCTCATCTTCGGAAACCAGTAGTACCAGCCGGCGAAGATGGTGAAGACGGCGCCGAGCGAGAGCACGTAGTGGAAGTGCGCCACCACGTAGTAGGTGTCTTGCAGCGAGCGGTCGACGCCAGCATTGGCAAGCACCACGCCGGTGACGCCGCCGACCGTGAAGAGGAAGATGAACCCGATCGCCCAAAGCATCGGCGTCTTGAACTCGATCGAGCCGCCCCACATGGTCGCTATCCACGAGAAGATCTTCACGCCGGTCGGTACTGCAATCACCATGGTTGCGACCACAAAGTAGGCCTGCGCCGCAGTCGACATGCCGACCGTGTACATGTGGTGCGCCCAGACCACGAAGCCGATGCCGCCGATCGCCACCATGGCGTAGGCCATGCCGAGATAGCCGAANACCGGNTTCTTCGCGAAGGTCGCNACGATCTGGCTGACCATGCCGAAGCCCGGCACGATCAGGATGTAGACTTCGGGATGCCCGAAGAACCAGAACAAATGCTGGAACAGGACCGGATCGCCGCCGCCGTCGGGGGTGAAAAACGTGGTCCCGAAATTGCGGTCGGTGAGCAGCATGGTGATGGCGCCGGCGAGAACCGGCATCGCGAGCAGGATCAGGAACACCGTCACCAGCTGCGACCACACGAACAGCGGCATCTTGTGCATCGTCATGCCGGGCGCGCGCATATTGAAGATCGTGGTGATGAAGTTGATGGCGCCGAGGATCGACGAGGCGCCGGCAAGATGCAGCGAGAGAATGGCGAAGTCGACCGCGGGGCCGGGATGGCCCGTTGTCGACAGCGGCGCGTAGATCGTCCATCCCGCGGCGACGCCGGGAGCACCGCGCTCGCCCTCCACGAACAGCGAGATGATCAGCAGCGTGAGGGATGCCGGCAAGAGCCAGAACGAGATGTTGTTCATGCGCGGGAACGCCATGTCGGGCGCGCCGATCATGAGCGGCACCATCCAGTTCCCGAAGCCGCCGATCATCGCCGGCATGACCATGAAGAAGATCATGATCAGGCCGTGTGCTGTGGTGAAGACGTTGAACATGTGGGCGTCGTGGAAGAACTGCAGGCCCGGATGCATCAGCTCGAGCCGCATGCCGATCGACAGCGTGCCGCCGATCAGGCCGCCGACCAACGCGAAGACGAGGTACATCGTGCCGATGTCCTTGTGGTTGGTCGAATAGACAAAGCGCCGCCAGCCGTGCGGATGATCGTGCTGGTCCTCGCCGTGAGCTTTCGCCGTAGTAGCCATGACTGGTAGTCCCTCGAATGTGTCGTTGCGCGCCCGCCGTTATCCGCCGCGGTCCGGCGTCACCGGGCCGCCGGTTGCGCCGCCGCGACATTGGTAGCGGGCAGCATCTCGTCGCGGGCGTATTTCTTCTTCGCGTCCTCGACCCAGGCGGCAAAGGCCTGCTCGCTCACCACGCGGACCGTGATCGGCATGAAGGCATGGTCCTTGCCGCAGAGCTCGGAGCATTGGCCGTGATAGACGCCTTCCCGCGTCGCCTTGAACCAGGTCTCGTTGATGCGGCCCGGAATCGCGTCGATCTTGATGCCGAACGACGGCACCGCGAATGCATGGATGACGTCGGCGCCGGTGACGATCACGTGCACGGTCTTGTTCACCGGCACCACCATGTCGTTGTCGACCGACAGCAGCCGCGGCTGGTCCGGCTTGAGCTCGTCCGCCTTGAGCATCAACGAGTCGAACTCGAACTTGCCGTGGTCGGGATAGCTGTAGCTCCAGTACCATTGCTTGCCGGTGGCCTTCACCGTCATGTCGGCGGCCGGCAGGTTGAGCTGCAGAAACAAGAGCTTGAACGAAGGTACCGCGATCACCAACAAGATCACGATCGGGACGATGGTCCATGCCACCTCGAGCAGCGTGTTGTGCGTTGTCCGCGACGCGACCGGATTGGTGCGGGCGTTGAAGCGCGCCATCACGATGAGCAGCAGCACCAGCACAAAGGCGGTAATGGCGGTGATGATGATGAGCAGGAAGTCGTGGAACCAGGTGATATTGTCCATCACCGGAGTGGCCGACTGCTGCAGCCCAATCTGCCAGGGCGAAGGCTGCCCGAGCCCGGCCATCGCCGCCTTCGCGCCCGTCAGGAGGACGAGGCCCGTCACCGCCAATGCGGTCAACCGCTTGAACACCAGCATCGTCGGCATTGCTCCTTCGAATGAGGCTCCGTACGCCCGCCGCTCTGCTCGGCTGACCGGAGCCGCTGCCACCCCGCCCTGAGCGCAGCATCCGCCTCGGGACGCGTCCTTGGCGGGCTCCTCGGTGCGCGTGCGGCGGAACCTGAGGGGAATCCTGGCTTCTCAAACCATAATTTCGGCCCTATCGCAATGCACCCGATCATATCTCCCATGCGACCATTGGCCGATCGCTGGGGCCACCCCGAAGGCCGTTTTTTCTACCCTTTCTCGGCCACAATGCCTTGTTTTACTAATCCTTGACGGCTAGGTCCGACCATGGTTCGAGGGGCTTGATTCGGCCCCAGTCGGGGATAGCAGGGCGCTGACGACGATCGAGGCACGGGGACTATGGGTTNATTTCACCCGGGAATGCTTGTTCGCGGAATGAGANCGTTGCTCGCGGTCGCCACGATGACACTCGCGGCCTCTGCTGGCACCGCCGAACGCGCGGCNGCGCAAGGCGCGGTCAAGTCGGTTCACAGTGACTGGCAGGTTCGCTGCGATACGCCGCCTGGCGCGCAGGGCGAGCAATGCGCCCTGATCCAGAGCGTGACCGCGGAAGATCGGGCCAATGTCGGCCTCACGGTCATCGTCCTGAAGACCGCCGATCAGAAAAGCCGGCTGATGCGGGTGGTCGCCCCGGTCGGGGTGCTGCTCCCCTCCGGCCTCGGGCTCAAGATCGATCAGGCGGACGTCGGGCGCGCCGGCTTCGTGCGCTGCCTGCCCAACGGCTGCGTTGCCGAGGTGGTCATGGACGACAACCTGGTCAAGCAGTTGCGCACAGGCCAAACCGCGACCTTCATCATCTTCCAGACGCCCGAGGAAGGCATCGGCTTCCCCATGAGCCTCAAGGGATTCGGTGAAGGCTTCGACAAGCTCCCGTAGGGCGCGCGGACCTTTTTCCGCTGCATTCGATTTTAGGCTGCCGCTATCTCGCAAGTTGCGGCGCGGGCGACTATCTTGGGCTGCATAGCCGAAATTCGCATGCCGCCAGGATCGCGCCAAACCATGACCGCTCCAACCATGTCGCTTCTCGACCGTGCCGGCCTCGACCGCCAGGACGCCCGCCGATACCTCGCCCGCGGCCTCGAAGGCGCCGACGACGGCGAGCTCTATCTCGAATACGCCCAGTCCGAGATGCTCGTGTTCGACAACGGGCGGCTCAAGCAAGCCACCTACAACACCGATCAAGGATTTGGCCTGCGCGCGGTCAAGGACGAGGCCGTGGGCTACGCCCATTCCTCCGACATTTCGGAGGCGGCACTGGCGCGCGCGGCGGACGCGGTACGCGCCGTCAAGGGCGACTATTCCGGCCGTTATGCCGAACCGCCCAGCCGCAGCAATGCCCGCCTCTACGGCGACGACAACCCGCTCGGAGCGCCGAGCTTCGAGACCAAGGTGCGGCTGCTCGAAACCATCGACGCCTATGCCCGCGCGAAGGATCCACGTGTGCGGCAGGTCTCGGTCTCGTTCGGCGCAAGCTGGCAGGTTATTGAAATCCTGCGGGGCGACGGCGAAACCTACCGCGACGTTCGCCCGCTGGTGCGGGTCAACGTCTCCATCGTCGCCGGCGATGGAGAACGCCAGGAATCGGGCAGCCAAGGCTATGGCGGGCGCGAGGGCTTCGCGCGTTTCCTCGACACCCATTCATGGCAAAGCGCGGCTGATGATGCCGTGCGCCAGGCGCTCACCAATCTCGAGGCCGTGCCGGCGCCGGCCGGCGAGATGGATGTGGTGCTGGCGCCCGGCTGGCCCGGCGTCATGCTGCACGAGGCGGTCGGGCATGGCCTCGAAGGCGACTTCAACCGCAAGAAGACATCGGCCTTTGCCGGTCTGATGGGACAACGCGTTGCGTCCAAGGGGGTCACCGTCGTCGACGACGGCACCATCGCGCAACGCCGTGGCTCGCTCTCGATCGACGACGAGGGGACGCCGACCAATCGCACCGTGCTGATCGAGGACGGCATCCTCGTCGGTTACATGCAGGACCGCCAGAACGCGCGCCTCATGGACATGAAGCCGACCGGCAACGGCCGCCGGCAAAGTTATGCCCATGTGCCCATGCCGCGCATGACCAACACGTATATGCTCGCCGGCGAGCGCGACCCCGGCGAGATCATTGCCTCGGTCAAGAATGGCATCTACGCCGTGAGCTTCGGCGGTGGCCAAGTGGACATCACCTCGGGCAAGTATGTGTTCCAGGTGACCGAGGCCTACAAGATCGCGGACGGCAAGCTGGCGGAGCCGCTCAAGGGCGCCATGCTGATCGGCAACGGCCCGACCGACCTCAACCGGGTCAGCATGATCGGCAACGACCTCAAGCTCGACCCCGGCATCGGCACCTGCGGCAAGAACGGCCAGGGCGTCCCGGTCGGCGTCGGCCAGCCCACCCTGCGCATGGACCGGATCACGGTCGGCGGAACCGGATGATGGGCCGTCCCGCTGTCCAAGCCCCTAGGCGCCCGGGACGCGGGACAAAGCGACCTAAACATCTGTGAGTGAAGCATTGCGCGCCGCCTCCATGCGCAGTAACATTGCGCATGGATTGGAGGCGCACATGATGAGCGAGCGCCCGACGAAGAAACGCGCAGTCAACCTTTTCGTCGATGCCGATCTGCTCGACGAGGCGCGCCGCCTGCGCATCAACATCTCCGATACCCTCGAGCGCCGCCTGCGCAGTATCGTGCGAGCGGAACAAGAGAAGCGCTGGTTGGAGGAAAACCAGGAAGCAATTGCCTCGATCAACTCGTTCATCGACCGCCATGGACTGCTCGCCAGCAAGCTCCGCTACCGGCCGGAAAGCCAATGACCCGTCAGTTCGATGTGGTCGCCAATCCAGACCCCCTCGAGGCAGCGCACCGCCCCTACTTGGTCGTCCTGCAATCCGATCTTGTCTCAGGCCTCACCTCTACGGTCGTCGCGCCTCTGGTGCCACGCGAGCAGATGAAGGGTGCCCGTCGCCTCAATCCAATCGTACCCGTCGAGGGTCACGAATATTGGCTTGCCACGCACGAACTGTTCGCGGTCGACCAGCGGATTCTTCGCGGCAAGGTCGCGACGCTTGAGGGTCATCGCGACGCGATCATCGCTGCGTTGGATTTCGTCTTCATCGGATTCTGACGATCTAAAAATATGCGATACTGCGCCCGCAGGCGGCGACGGCGACCCAGATGACGAGCGAAAGCAAACCCGCGATCCGCGCGCGCGCCGGCATGATTGCGCCGGGCGGAAGTTTCGCGACCTCGCGCCTTGCCATGAATTCGTAAAGCGCCACGTTGACCAACCCAGCGCCCACCAGAGCGGCCTTCAATTGAAACACCGGGTTGACGGCGAGATGGCTCGCCTCGGCCGAGAACAGCACGAAGCCGGTGACGGCCATGCCGACCAGCGCCGCGACGGCAAAACCGCGCGCCCGGGACAGCAGGGGGCCGGGAGCGGTCATGGCGAGACCGCCGAGCAAACGGACGTCCATCACCGCCACGGCGCCGACGAAGAACACGAGCGAGACGATGTGCCCGACATTGGCCGCCGGATAAAGCCAGGGCGACTGGCGGATAGCGGTAGCGAAGCCGGACTGCTCGAGCGCAACGAAAATCGCCGGCGCCTCATGCGTCATCAGCGCAGCTCAAAGGTCTTGCCGTCGACCGTGATCCGCTCAGCCCGCATCTCATCCTTTTCCACTGTCGAAGGGTAGCCATAGGCTGAGACGTTCTGGCCAACCGCAATGACCTTCTCCGTCGCTCCGCGACTGCTCATGCGCGAGGTTGGCGCCAGAGTCACCGTCCATGTCTTGTCGGCGCTCTTCACCGTGATGGTGGCGTGCGGATTCTCGAACTTGGAGGTCACAATAGGTCCGACGACAGTGACCGGATGGGCGGCGTCGTAGCTACCCCAGCCGTGGTGCGCAAAGGCAGCTCCGGCCACAAGCACCAGGGCGGCGGAAAAGGCGACAAATCTCGTCATGGGTGCCTCCAATGCGGGTCATGCTTCATCCAATAACGCCTCAGGAGCGTTTTTTGTGTGTGCGCGGCGGTGCCTGTCGTGAACGCATTGTCGACTCCATCATCCGTTACCGCACCACACCTGAAATACAGCATGGCTTGTGCACCGGACGGGTGATGTGGTTCTTCAGATAGCAAACCGCCGACGATCCGAGATAGCCCGGCCGCACATAGGTCCAGGCGCGACAGCCTTCCTCGCCCTCGCAGGCAAGCTGGCAGTTCTTGCCCGCCGCATCGGCCGGCACGTCGAACTGCCGGTAGTCGCCGCCGAAACGGTCAATTTCAAACTCGATTGGTCCGCTCCGCGGCTCGATGACCCCGGTGCCACGCACGCCGGACGCGCAACAGGTCGATGCAACCCGCGGCATGACCCTGGATTTCAGCCAACAAACGGCACTGGTGCTTTCGGTGGCGGGATAGGAAAAGGCCCAGGCGCGGCAGCGCTGGTCGCGCTCGCAGCGAGCGGCACATTGGGCGGGATCGCCGGATCGCATGGGAACACTGAAATAATCGCCGCCCGGCCGATCGAACCCGACCTGACCCATGGCGGGAATCTCGAGCAGGGCGAGCGCAGTCAGCCAACCGAAGCTCATCCCGAGCCACCTTCGCCGCATGCCCGACCCCTCGTTCGCGCCCCGCGACCCGATCCATGTTAGAGAAGCCGACGGGTGCAGGCGAGTGCCGTGCGGCACTTGCCGCACCCGTGTCCGGACGCCATTTGCGTCGCGGCGCATGCCCCATCCCCCATCGCGGACTCCGACATGAACCAGCAGCACGGCGAACTTGGCTTCTTGACACTTGGGCTGGTGCTGCTTGCGGCCGCGGTCCTGAGCGTGCCCATTGCCCGCAGAATCGGGTTGCCGGCCATTGTCGCCTATCTCGTTGCCGGCATCATCATCGGCCCTTCCGGACTGGCCGCCTTTGGAACGCCCGAGAGCATCATTCCGGTCTCCGAGCTCGGCGTGGTCATGCTGCTGTTCCTGATCGGGCTTGAGCTCGAACTGGGGCGACTGGTCGCGATGCGCCGCGCCATATTCGGGCTAGGCGCCGCCCAATTGACCCTGACCGCCATCGTGATCGGCGCTCTCGCCTACGGCGCCGGCCTGGTCGACTGGCGCGGCGCCATCGTCGCCGGGCTTGCGCTGGCGCTGTCGGCGACCGCGATCGCGCTGCAGATCCTCGAAGAGCGCGGGCAGCTGCAGCAGGACTACGGCCAGCGCGCGTTCGCCATCCTGTTGTTCCAGGACATGGCGGTCGTTCCGCTCCTCGCCGCGCTGCCGCTGCTCGCACGCGGCAACGCGGGCGTCCATGCCGAGCTCAGCGACGGGTTGCGCGCGATGGCCGTGATCGGCGCCGCGATTGCGCTGATCGTGGTTGCCGGCCGCTATCTGCTCAATCCGTTCTTTCGGCTCCTGGCCCAGACCGGATCGCGCGAGGTCATGACCGCGGCCGCGCTGCTGGTGGTTCTGGGCGCCGCGTTGGTCATGCAGACGGCCGGCATGTCGATGGCGCTCGGCGCATTCCTCGCGGGCGTCATGCTCGCCGAGTCGAATTACCGGCACGAGCTCGAGGCCGACATCGAGCCGTTCCGGGGTCTGCTGCTCGCCTTGTTCTTCATGGGCATCGGCATGACCATCGACATGGCGATCGTCCGCGCCAATCTTTGGCTGATCGTATCCGCCGCCATCATCATTACCGTGCTCAAGGCGGCGATCGTGTGGCTTCTGTTTCGCGACACCTGCTCGCATCGCGGCGATGCGCTGCGCGCCGGATCGGTGCTGACGGGGGCCGGCGAATTCGCTTTCGTCCTTATTCCACTTGGCGGGTCGCTCGGCGCGCTCGATGCCCGCCAAGCCAGCGTTCTCACCGCAATCGCCGCCATCACCATGCTGCTGGGTCCGCTGGTCGCGACCGGCACGGAAGCACTACTGCGCCGCGTCGCGCGGCCGGCCGATCGCGAGCCTGACGATTTTTCCGAGGCGCATGGCTCGGTGCTGGTGATCGGCTTCGGACGGTTCGGCCAGATCGTCTCGCAATGCCTGCTCGCCGAGGGCACAGACGTCACCACCATCGACAACGACCCCGAAATGATTCAGCAGGCCGCCCGTTTCGGCTTCAAGGTCTACTACGGTGACGGCACGCGGCTCGACGTCTTGCGCGCTGCCGGCGCAGTCGAGGCAGGGCTGATCGCGATCTGCATCGACAATCGTGACGCCGCCAGCCGCATCGTCGACCTCGTTCACGCCGAGTTTCCCGGCACGAAGCTCTACGTGCGCTCCTACGATCGCCGCCACAGTCTGCAACTGATCGCCAAAGGCGTCGAGTTCGAGCTGCGTGAGACCTTCGAATCGGCGCTCCGCTTCGGTCGCGAGACCCTGGAAGGGATCGGTATCGATGCAGAGCGCGCCGCCGAGATCGAGGATTTCGTGCGCCGCCGCGACCTCGATCGCCTCGTCTTGCAGCAGACCGAGGGCATCTCCGCCGGCCTCGATCTCCTGCACGCGAGCATGGTGCAGGAGCCGTTGAGCAAGCCGTCGCGCACGGTCAAGCCGCTCAATCCGGAGGCGCAGGAGATCGTCGGCGAGTTGCCGGCGAAAGAGTGATGCAGCGAGGGCGCAGATTCCCCGCTCAATACGCATATTCCCGGAATACCGGCTCGACGCTTCCCTTCCAGTCGCGATGGAATTTTTCGAGCAGTTCCTCAGCCGGCGTGATACCGCGCGTGACGAATTCCTGAATCGGACGCAAATAGCGGCTTTCGTCCTGGCCATTGGCGTCGAGCCGGCGGCGCCGTGCCAGGCCCTGCTCCGCGAGCGCGAGCGTCGCGGTCGCAAGTTGCAGCACGGTGCGCCCCGCGATGGTCGCGGCAAATCCGATCTTCGGCACGTCGTCACGCAGTTTCTGGCGTTCTGCGGCAGTCCAATTCTTGATCAGCTCCCAGGCGGCGTCGAGCGACCCGTCGTCGTAAAGAATGCCGGCCCAGTAGGCCGGTAGCGCCGGCAGGCGACGCCAGGGGCCGCCGTCCGCTCCGCGCATTTCCAGATACCGCTTGAGCCGTACCTCCGGGAAAATCGTGGAAATGTGATTGGCCCAGTCGGAGATGATGGCGCGCTCGCCGGGGAGCGCCGCAAGCCGCCCCTGCATCAGTTCACGGAACGAAAGGCCCGCGACGTCGATATAGCGATCGCCGCGCTTGACGAAATACATCGGCACGTCGAGTGCATAATCGACATAACGCTCGAAGCCCATGCCCGGCTCGAATGCCCAGGGCAGCATGCCGGAGCGGTCGGGATCGGTGTCGCGCCAGATCTCCGAGCGAAACGAGAGAAAGCCATTCGGCTTGCCCTCGGTAAACGGCGAATTGGCGAACATGGCGGTTGCCACCGGCTGCAGCGCAAGCGAGACGCGCAGCTTTTTCACCATGTCGGCTTCCGAGGCGTAGTCGAGGTTGGTCTGCACGGTGCAGGTGCGGTACATCATATCGAGGCCGAGCCGCCCGACCTTCGGCATGTAGGCGGTCATGATGCGATAGCGGCCTTTGGGCATCATCGGAATCTCGGCACGGCTCCAGTTCGGGGTCATGCCCAGACCGAGAAAGCCGATGCCGAGCGGGCGCGCGATTTCCTTGACCTGCGCCAGGTGCGCCATCAGCTCCGACGCGGTTTGATGCACGGTCTCGACTGGCGCGCCGGACAGTTCGAACTGGCCGCCCGGCTCGAGCGAGATCGCGCCACCGCCGGTGACGTCGAACAGGCCGATGATGTTGCCGTCTTCGACGATTGGCTCCCAACCGAGCAGATGCTGCATGCCTTCGAGCAGTGCCCGGATGCCGCGGCGCCCTTCGTACGGAACCGGCCGGTGACCATCGACCGTGAATACGAACTTCTCGTGCTCGGTGCCGATGCGGAACTGCGACTTCGGCTTCATGCCCCCTTCGAACCACGCGACCAACTCGTCGCGCGCTTCGATCGGCGTCATGTCGATTTGGTCGCGAGCCATGCGGGGGGTTCCGGCGAAAGGGCCGCGACCTTACCGGCGGCTGCGCGGGAGAGCAATTGGGTCATGTCCAGCGCACCTTCGCGGACACCGCACAACACCCCAAAGATGGAAAAGGTTCTTCACCTGGCCTACCGTCGCGTCTTCTGAAAAGACCTGCCCCGCAGTTCATCTAGGTGGACTTCGCGCCGGCCGCAAGAAGCGCGTCAACACAACACCCAATAGTCCCCTCACCGCCCCTCCGCGGCGACCGAAGATGCGAACCGGCTGGCTCGGATAGGTCTGCGCAGACGCAGTCGCGCATGCGGCCAGTCACACGATCGCGACGCCCTCGCCCTCATGATTCGCTCCTCTGATTTCCTGCCCGGCCGGGCGTGCCCCGGTTGGGCGGAATCTCGGCAGGCCGCCGCTGCGCTGTCGAGGCGCGCCGGCGCACGTGTCCGACGAGGCTCCGACAGGGCCGCCCGCTGTCCGCCGAGTGCCGTCAAATCCGCTCGAAGCTCTGCGCCTTGATCATCTCGCGTAGGTCATAAAATTCCTTGTTCCCGCTCGACCAACTCGGCAGCTTCTTCATGTTGGAAACCCAGCGCTGAATATTCGGATAAGGCGCGAAATCGCAGCCGATAAGCTCGCCCAGCGTCACGATCCCGGCGCCGAAATAATCGGCAATGGTGATCTGATCGCCGCACAGGTACGGCTTTGAGCCGATCCAATGATCGTTGAGCAGCCGGAGCCAATTCTGCGAATTCTTCTTGCCCCACTCGACGGTGGCGGCATGCGCTTCGTCGCTGCGCCGTTTGTGGTGGGGAAAGAGCTGCGGATAAGCCAGACCGTAGCCCCAATCGCGATAGAAGTTGGAGTTGATCCAGTCCATCGCCTCGTTGACCTTGGCGCGTTGCTTGAGTTCCTTGGGATAGGCCGGCGAGCCGATCTTGTCGGCGAGATATTTCAGGATCGCCGAGCTTTCGGTGAGCTTGAGATCGCCATCGACCAGCATCGGTACCAGCCGGTTCGGGTTGAGCGACGCAAAAGGCTCCTGATGGTGAGCGCCCTTCATCAGGTCGATCAACTCCTCCTCGCAATCGATCTTGTTGTCGGCCATGAACAGGCGGACCGGCCTGCACGCCGTCGACACTGGATGCATGTAAAGCTTCATGACTGCCTCCTATGCAGATCGCTGTGACCCGAAATCCTTCGATGTGCGCTATTTCGCCGCCTCACGCCGCTGCGCGCTGGCCGGCGAAACGACCGTAGAACGTATCGCCCCTGCTCGCCATGTCGATGAGCAGCTGCGAGGGTGCAAAGCGCGAGCCGCATGACGTCTCCAGCTGTCTGCACAGCCCGACGAAGGCTTGCGTTCCCATCATGTCGATATAGGAGAGCGTGCCGCCGGTGAACGGAGCGAAGCCGAAGCCGAGGATCGATCCGACATCGGCCTCGCGCACGTCCGTCAAGACCCCCTCCTCGAGGCAGCGCGCAGTCTCGAGCGCCTGGATCGCGAGCAGCCGCTGCTTGAGCGCCCCGACGTCGATGCGCGCGGGATCAAGCTTGTGCGGCTGCAGGTCGGCAAGGCCAGGCCACAGCCGCTTTCGCCCGTTCTGGGGATAGTCGTAAAAGCCCTTGCCATTCTTGCGCCCGAGCCGCCGGTGCTTCTCCACCATCGCTTCGAGCAGCGTCCTCTGGCGCGGATCGACGGCGCCGGCGCCGAGATCGGCCTCGGTTGCCTTGAGAATCTTCCAGGCCAGATCGACCGCGACCTCATCGTTGAGCGAGAGCGGGCCGACCGGCATCCCGGCCATGCGCGCGACGTTCTCGATCATGGCGGCCGGCACGCCTTCGGCCAACATCAGATGGCCCTCGCGAAGATAGGTGCCGACGACGCGAGAGGTGTAGAAGCCGCGGGAATCGTTGACCACGATCGGCGTCTTCTTGATCGCGCGCACGTAGTCCAACGCAATTGCCAGCGCCGCCGCGCCGGTCGCTTTGCCTAAGATGATCTCGACCAGCATCATGCGCTCGACCGGCGAGAAGAAATGAATGCCGACGAAATTCGTCGGGCGTTTCGACGCTTCGGCAAGCGAAGTGATCGGCAAGGTCGAGGTATTGGAGCCGAAGATCGTTCCGTCTCCGATCGCAGCTTCTGCTCTGGCGATCGCGTCTGCCTTGACCTTGCGATCCTCGAACACCGCCTCGACCACGAGGTCGCATCCCTTGAGCGCTCCAAAATCGCAGGCGGGCGTGATGCGGGCAAGCAGCGCGTCACGGTCGGCCGCCGTCGCGCGGCCCTTGCTGACCTGGTCGGTCATGAGCTTTGCCGAGTGCGCCTTGCCCTTTTCGGCCGCCTCCTGGTCGCGGTCGATCAATACGACGTTGAGCCCCGCGAGCGCCGTGACATAGGCGATGCCGGCGCCCATGAAGCCCGCGCCGATGATGCCTATGGTCGTGAGCTTCGATGCCGGCACATCCTTGGGACGGCGTGCCCCTTTGTTGAGCTCCTGCATGGAGACGAACAGCGTGCGGATCATGGCGGCCGCTTCCGGCGAGCGCAGGATTTTTGCGAACCACCGGGATTCGACGCGCAAGGCTGCGTCCATCGGCAGCTGCAGACCCTCGTAGACGACCTGCATGATGGCGCGCGCGGCCGGATAGTTGTCGTAGGTCTCGCGCCGATAGATCGCATTGGCGGCGGGAAACGTCATCATGCCCGCCTTGGAATAGACCGGCCCGCCGGGCAGCCGGAACCCCTCCGCGTCCCAAGGCGCCTTCGTTTCGCCACCGGCCTTGATCCGGGTCTTGATCCAAGTCTTCGCGTGCGGCACCAGATCGGCGGCGGGCACGACCGCATCGATCAGCTTCATCGCCATGGCCTGCGGCAGGCGAAGCTGATCGCCTTTGAGCAGGAATTGCAGCGCGTCGCCGGGCGGCATCATGCGGGCGATGCGCTGCGTGCCGCCGGCGCCAGGGAAGAGGCCGACCTTGACCTCGGGAAGCCCGACGCGCGTTTTCGCGCTTTCTGCGGCGACGCGGTGGTGGCAGGCCAGACAAAGCTCGAAGCCGCCTCCGAGCGCGGTGCCGCTGATCGCCGCGACCCACGGCTTGCCGCAGGTCTCGATGCGCCGGTAAAGCAGCGATAGCTTGCGGCTCTCCTCGAACAACAGCGCAACACCGGCGTCGTCGCCGCGCGCCTTTCCCAACTCGGCAATTTTGCGGCTGTAAAGCTCCAGCATGGTGAGATCGGCGCCGACGCAGAATGTCTCTTTATCGGAGGTGATGACTGCGCCTTTGATCGCGGCATCGTTCGCGATCGTCTCGACGATTGCGGAAAGCTCCTCGATCACCTTCAAATCGATAACGTTCATCGCGCGCCCGGGCGCGTCCCAGCTGACGAGCGCGATGCCGTCAGCATCGGTGTCGAGCTTGAAGTTGGCCATGGCACTAAGACTCCTGCGGGTAAGGCTCGCCCGAGCGGTGCGAAAAACGAAAACCGTGCTCGTCCTTCTCGCCGACGAGATCGACATCGGGATAGTGCGCGCGCTCGTGCTTGGCGCGCGTGCCGACCTCGAGATAGAGCGCGTCGCGCGAGGACTTGTTGACGAGGTGATGGCCGTTGGCGACACCGGCCTTGAACCCCGCCGCGTCGCCCGGTCGCAGCACCGTCGCGCCGCCATCCTCGATCAGCGTGATCTCCCCCTCGAGCACATAGACGAACTCGTCTTCGGCCTCGTGCCAATGGCGCAGCGCCGACGCAGCGCCGGGCTTGAGCCGCGTCAGATTGACGCCGAACTGCGTGAGCCCCGCGACGTCGCCGAGCGCCGCCTTCTCGCGGCCGTCGGTGATGCTGCGCCAAGGCTGCGGATAGGCGCTCTTGGTGCGGACGGTTGCGTTGGCGATATCGATCTTGGGCACCGTGGTTCCCCTAGCCTCAACCCGGAATCGGCTCACCGGACTTGCGGAAAAAGCGGCGGCTGGTCGTGTCCCGCTCCATCATGAAGTCCACGTCGGGATAGTGCACGCGCTCGCTCTTGGCCCGCGTCCCGACCTCGAGATAGACCGCATCGCGGGCAGTGCGATTGAGCAGGCAATGGGCGTTGCCGCTGCCCGCCTTGAAGCCGGCGGCGTCTCCAGGCTTGAGCACCGTCTCGCCGCCGTTTTCCTGGAGGATGAGCTCGCCCTCGAGCATATAGATGAACTCGTCTTCCTGCTCATGCCAGTGGCGCAGCGCCGAAGCCGCGCCCGCCTTGATGCGCGTGATGTTGACGCCGAACTGGGTCAGTCCCGCGGCGTCGCCGATCTTCTGCTTTTCGCGTCCCGAAATGACCGGGGCGAACTCCTTGGGATAGGACGCGATCTGCTGCGCCGGAATCTTTGCGATGTCGATTTTCGGCATTGATTGCTTCCCGCTGCATTGTCCCGTCCCTTGCCGGGAAAGATAAAGCCTACACCCGTTCGATGATCGTCGCCGTCCCCATGCCTGCGCCGATGCAGAGCGTGACCAGGGCGGTCGAAAGATTGCGGCGCTCCAATTCGTCGATCACGGTGCCGAGGATCATGGCACCGGTTGCCCCGAGCGGATGGCCCATGGCGATGGCCCCGCCGTTGACATTGACCTTGGCCGGATCGAGCTCGAACGCTTGGCAATAGCGCAGCACGACCGACGCAAACGCTTCGTTGATCTCGATGAGATCGATATCGGCGAGCGACATTTTGGCTTTCGCCAAGACCTTTTCGGTCACGTCGATGGGGCCGGTCAGCATGATCGCCGGCTCCGAGCCGATGTTGGCGAACGCCTTGATGCGCGCCCGCGCCTTCAGGCCGGCCTTGGCACCCGCCTCCTTGTTGCCGATCAGCACGGCCGCGGCACCATCGACGATGCCGGACGAATTTCCGGCATGGTGCACGTGATTGACGGTCTCGAGCTCGGGATGCGCCTGCACGGCGACCGCGTCGAAGCCGCCCTTCTCGCCGATCTGCACGAAGGACGCATTGAGCTGCGCCAAGGACTGCATTGTCGTGCTGGGCCGCATGTGCTCGTCCTTGGCCAGCAGCGTCAAACCGTTGACGTCCTTCACCGCAATGACCGAGCGTGCGAACCGGCCCTCCGCCCATGCCGTGGCCGCGCGCTTTTGGCTCTCCACCGCATAGGCGTCGACGTCGTCCCGGGAGAATCCGTATTTGGTGGCGATGAGATCCGCCGAAATGCCCTGCGGCATGAAATAGGACGCGAGCGCGATCGCCGGATCCATCGGCCAGGCACCGCCGGAGGCACCGATGCCGACGCGGCTCATGGATTCGACGCCACCGCCGATGGTCATATCGTGCTGACCGGACATGATCTCGGCGGCGGCAAAATTGACGGCGTCGAGGCCCGAGGCGCAGAAGCGGTTGATCTGGACACCCGGCACGCCGTTGCCGTAACCCGCGGTGAGCGCCGCCGCCCGCGCGATGTCGCCGCCCGCCTCGCCGACCGGATCGACGCAGCCCAGCACCACATCGTCGACCAGCGCAGGATCGAGATGGTTGCGCGCCTTCACCGCGGCGAGCGTCTGCGCTGCGAGATTGAGCGTGGTCACCTCGTGCAGCGCGCCGTCCGACTTGCCGCGCCCGCGCGGCGTGCGCACGTGATCGTAGATGAGGGCATCGGGCATGGGCTCTCCTCTCGACGACGAAGTTCTCAGAGGCTCCGCGCGATCACGAGCTTCATGATCTCGGTCGTGCCGGCATAGATGCGCATCACCCGCGCGTCGCGGTACATGCGCGAGATCGGAAACTCCTCCATATAGCCNTAGCCGCCGAANAGCTGCAGGCAACGGTCGATGATCTTTCCCTGCAGATCGGTGAGCCAGTATTTGGCCATGGAAGCNGTGACGGTATCAAGCGCGCCGTTGAGATAGCGCTCGATGCAGTGGTCGTGAAACACCCGACCGATCGTCGCTTCGGACTTGCATTCCGCCAGCACGAACTGCGTGTTCTGAAATTCGATGATCTTCTTTCCGAAGGCCTGCCGCTGCTTGACGTAGTCGATGGTGAGCGCCAGCGCGCGTTCGATCATCGCCTGGGCATGGACCGCGACGATGAGCCGCTCGCGCGGCAGGTCGTTCATGAGCTGCACGAAACCTTGGCCCTCCTCGGCACCGAGGAGATTCTCGGGCGGCAGCTTGACGTCCTCGAAGAACAGCTCGGAGGTATCGGCGGCATCGAGACCGAGCTTTTTGAGCTTGCGGCCGCGGCGGAAGCCCGGCGCATTGTCGGTTTCGACGACCACCAGCGACACGCCCTTGGCGCCGGCGCTGGCGTCGGTCTTGGCGACCACGACGATCAGGTTGGCATGCTGGCCGTTGGTGATGAACGTCTTCGAGCCGTTGAGCACATAGCCGTTGCCGGACTTCTTGGCCGTGGTGCGCACGCCTTGCAGGTCGGAGCCGGTGCCGGGNTCGCTCATGGCAATGGCGCCGACGAGCTCGCCGGTGACGAGCTTGGGCAACCAGCGCCGCTTCTGCTCATCCGTACCGTAGTGCAGGATGTAGGGCGCAACGATGCCGGAGTGCAGCGGCGCGCCGAATGAATCGAAACCCGCAAGACTCAGTTCCCGCCCGATCACCGCCTCGTGCGCAAAACTACCGCCGGCGCCGCCGTATTCTTCNGGGATCGCNGGGCAGAGCAGTCCCGCTGCGCCCGCCTTGNTCCAGACCTCNCGCTCGTACATGCCCTTCTCGTTCCACGCATCGAGGTGCGGCACATATTCGCTTGCGATGAAGCGCCGCGCCTGCTCCTCGAGCAGAACGAGGTCCTCGGTCATCCAGCCGGGGCGAGGCAGGCTGAGCGCGTCCATGGCTTGATCCTGTTGTCCGCACAACAATACCAACTTCGATGGTAGCAAGCTCCGCTCAAAACGCCTCCGCCGGCAATTCCATCATGCTCGCCGCGCCCGCCTTTATGCGGGCGAGACGCACGGCGGTCTCGGGCAGCATGTGCTCCATGAAGAAGCGCGCGGTGACGAGCCTCGCGGTCATGCGCGCGGCATCGCCCCCTCCGCTCGCGAGCCTGAGATTCGACGCCCGCACGATCCGGCACCACATAAGCCCAAGCGCAACAAGCCCGAAGAGATGCATGTAGTCGGTCGCCCCCGCGCCGGCATTGTCCGGCTTCGCCGGTGCATTCTGCATGAACCACATGGTCGCCTGCTGCAGGTGGCCCAGCGCGGTCGCGAGCGGACCGGCATAGGGCTTCATCGTCTCATCAGCCGATGTCTCCTTCAGGTAGGCCGAGACCTCGCCGAAGAATGCCTGCAGCGCGCGTCCGCCATCCTTCGGCAGCTTGCGGCCGACGAGGTCGAGCGCCTGGATGGCGTTCGCGCCCTCATAGATCATCGCGATACGCGCGTCGCGCACGAACTGCTCCATGCCGTGCTCGGCGATGTAGCCGTGTCCGCCGTAGATTTGTTGCGCCAGCACGGTGTTGGCGAATCCGACGTCGGTAAGCACGCCCTTGATGACCGGCGTGAGCAGACCCATGTGGTCGTCGGCCGCCTGTCGCGCCTTGTCATCGTCCGAGCGGTGGGCAACGTCGCTCTGCAGCGCGGTCCACACCACGAGCGCCCGCGCGGCCTCGTTGAATGCGCGGATGGTCAACAGCACGCGCCGCACATCCGGATGGACGATGATCGGATCGGCCGGCTTGTCCGGATATTTCGCGCCGCCGAGCGCACGGCCCTGCAGGCGGTCTTTGGCATAGGCGGCCGCGTTCTGATAGGCGACCTCGGACAGCGCGAGCCCTTGCACTCCGACGCCGAGCCGCGCCCCGTTCATCATCGTAAACATGGCGTTGATGCCGCGGTTCTCCTCGCCGATCAGCCAGCCGGTCGCACCGTCGTAGTTCATCACGCAGGTCGCGTTGCCGTGAATGCCCATCTTGTCTTCAATGGAGCCGCAGGCGACGGCATTGCGCTGTCCGAGCGAGCCGTCGGCTTGCGGGAGTATCTTCGGCACGACGAACAGCGACACGCCGCGAATGCCTCCCGGCGCGCCATCGATGCGCGCCAGGACGAGATGGACGATGTTCTCCGCCAGATCGTGCTCGCCGGCAGAAATGAAGATCTTGGTGCCGGTCAGCCGATAGCTCCCGTCGCCTTGTTTCATCGCCTTGGTTCGAAGGAGGCCAAGATCGGTGCCACACTGGGGCTCGGTCAAGTTCATGGTGCCGGTCCAGCGCCCCTCGACCATAGGAGGCACGTAGGTCGCTTTCTGCTCCGGCGTCCCATGCCGGAGCAGCGCCGCACAGGCGCCTTGCGTAAGGCCGGCATACATGGAGAAAGCCATATTGGCGGAGCCCATCATCTCGTTGATGGCGATCGTCATAACTTCCGGTAAGCCCTGCCCCCCGAATTCGGCGGGGGCTGAAATGCCCATCCAGCCGCCGTCGGCATATTGCTTGTAGGCCTGCTTGAAGCCCTTCGGCGTGGTGACGCTGCCATCGCCATGGCGGATGCAGCCCTCCGCATCGCCTGAGCGGTTGAGCGGCGTGAGCACATGCTCGCAGAATTTGGCTGCTTCCGTGAAGATCGCTCCGCGGACATCCGGCGAGGCGTCGGCAAAGCCCGGCAGATTGTCGTAGCGGCCGACCTGGAACACGTCGTCCAGCAGAAACAGCGCATCTTCGACGGGGGCTTTGTAGATCGGCACGACTCTCTCCTTCCAGGGCTGCATGCGGCCTAGGTCGCTGCCCGACCCCGCGAGGCCCGCGGTCCTGTGCTCCACGGGTCGCACCGGGTCTTTCGATCGCGACCGCCCAAGGCAGATTCGCCAATGTTAACCGTCTGTTTACCCCGAGCAGGAAAAACTGCGAGCCGAGGGGCACAGCGCCACGCTGCTATCCACCATCTGTTAACGAGCGCCGGTTCCAGAAGAGCCACCCGGCACCCGCTCTTCCCTGTCCCAACCATGCGGATGCGGGCATGAAATCTGGCGTTCCATGGCAAGTCAAAGGGGTTCGGCGGCAGGCGCGCGAGACCGCGCGCGAGGCCGCACGTCGTTCCGGCATGTCGGTCGGCGAGTGGCTGGATAGCGTCATCCTCGATTCGGCCTTGCATGAAGGGATCGAGCCGAGAAGCCTTGCGCCGAGCCGATACGATGACCGGTCCGACGAGCCGGACGGCGACCAGGACAACCTCGGGCCAAGAGAGTTCGCCCGGGCCCGTTATGACGACGATGAACGCACCGATCGAGACGAGGATATCCGGCGCAGGTACCCCAGTTACGGTTATCGGCCACTGCGCCGCGCCGACCGTGCCCGCCCGTCTGACCGGGAAGGCGCCGACCATCCGGCAGGCCCCGAGTGGCATTCCCGTACCGACGATTCCGCCGGTGCCGAGAAGGACGATCGTCCGGCCAGGGACGACGCGGTCCGCCGCGCCGAGGAACTAGCCGAGCGTCTTTCCTTGGCAACGATCGAGGACCGCTGCCGACCGGTGGTGGATCGAGGATTTGCCGAGGTCAAGGACCGCCTCGACGGCCTGACCCGGCAAATGAGCGAGCTCTCGGAAATCAAGGCCGCGATCCGGCACAGTTCCCGTCCGGACCATGACGACCGGGAGCACGAAGACGCCTACCGCCCCATCGCCGCTGATCCGCTTACCCCGCTCGATCAGGCGCTGATCGAGATCGCGGAACGTCAGCGCACGCTCGACGGCTATGCGCCCCTGGCGGCCGGGAGCGCCTCGCTCGATCCGGCTACGCCGGCCGAGCCCCTGCCCACCGCGCGCGCGCAGGACCTCTCCGGGCTCGAGCAGCAGCTTCGGCAGATCAACACCCAGTTCGAGACGCTGCGGCAGCCTTGCGGGCTCGACAAGGCCGTCGACGCGCTGCGTGACGACCTCGCCGAGATCGGCGTGATGCTGCAGGAGGCGATGCCGCGCAAGGCGGTCGAGGCGCTCGAAAGCGAAGTGCGCAATCTCGCCGAACGTATCGACCATACCCGTCACACCGGAGCCGATGAGCCAGCGCTGGCGGGCGTGGAGCGCGGGCTGGCCGAAGTGCGGGATGCGCTGCACGGCCTCACGCCGGCCGAAAATCTCGTTGGCGTCGACCAGGCGGTGCAACAGCTCTCACGGAAGATCGACATCATTGCCGACAACGCGCAGGACCCGGCCGCGCTTCGCCAGCTCGAACGCGCGATCACGGCAATGCGCGGCATCGTCGCCCACGTAGCCTCGAACGACGCGTTGGCAAGGCTGTCCGATGAGGTGCGTGCGCTCGGCGACAAGGTCGATCGCGCCGCCGGCTCCGGCACGAGCAGCATCCTCTCCGCACTCGAGGATCGGATCGCTGCGCTGGCCGACGCGCTTGAAGCCCGCAATCAGCGTGGCCAGAGCGTGCCCCAGGAGATCGACGTCGTCGTCAAGGGATTGACCGACAAGATCGAGCGCGTCCAGCTCACGCGCGGCGACCATGCCGCGTTCAGGCACCTCGAGGACCGTATCGCGAAGCTGGTCGAGAAGCTCGATGCGTCCGATGCCCGGCTCAATCATCTCGAAGCCATCGAGCGCGGGCTCGCCGAGATGCTGATCCATTTCGAGCACCAGCGCATGCCCAGCCTCGCCCATCCTGGCACCTCGCAGCCGCCGGAGCTGGACGCCCTGTCGCGCGACGTCGCCGATCTGCGGCAGATCGAAAAGAAGACCCAGGACACGCTCGAAGTGGTGCACGGCACCCTCGGACACGTCGTCGATCGGCTGGCCATGATCGAGACCGACATGCGCGGCAAGCCGGCGATCAACCCGGCGCCAAGGTCGGACGTGGCACCGGCAGCTGCTCCCAATCCGCCGGACCTCGAGCCATCAAGTTTCGAGCCCCCGCAACCGCGCGTGCTGCCAGCGGGGACCGTCGCCCCGGCAGCGACCGAGCGTCGCCCGGTCGATCCCAATCTGCCGCCCGATCACCCGTTGGAGCCCGGCTTCGGTGTGACGCGCGGCCGCAATCCGCCTTCGCCGACGGGCCGCATTGCGGCCTCCAGGCTCGCACTGGCCAGGGCTAATCCGCCAGTCATCCCAGACCCCGGCGGCAAGGCAAGCTTCATCGCGGCGGCGCGCCGCGCCGCCCAGGCGGCAGGTCGGGACGCCCCACCCAAGAGCGAGAGGTCCACGTCCGGCGACATTGCGTCCGCCGCCGGTAAGCTCGCGAGCCGCGTCGGCACGCTGCGCCTGCTGATCGGTGGCGGCGCCGCCGTTCTGCTCGTGA
>JGI12053J15887_10000067_pt1 | contig 30302 bp, 26 predicted proteins | sample MedBloCAOM1_O3_FD_15887 | JGI IMG/M metagenome (IMG submission 15887)
CCGAGCTTCTTGCCGAGCCGCTCCAGGGCCGCTTCGGCGGCCGGCTTGTCCAAGGTCATGCTGCCGCCGAGGAAGAAGCTCGGATCGTAGTAGCCCAGCAGCAGGTTGGCGTCGGTCACCGTGGCTTCTTCGCCGCCCTGGCCGTAGCAGGCGGGGCCTGGCGCTGCGCCGGCGCTGCGCGGGCCGACCTTGAGCAGGCCGGTTTCGTCGAGGCCGGCGATCGAGCCGCCGCCTGCGCCGATTTCGATCATGTCGACGACCGGTGCCTTGATCGGCAGGCCCGATCCGCGCCGGAAGCGGCGGACGCGCGCGGTCTCCATCATCGGCACGACCGCGGCGCGCCCGTTCTCGATCAGGCAGGATTTCGCCGTCGTGCCGCCCATGTCGAAAGCGATCGCGTCCGGCAGGCCGGCCTCGCGGGCGAACAGAACGGTGGCAAGCGCACCACCGGCGGGACCGGATTCGAGCAAGCGGATAGGGAAGGTGCGCGCGACTTCCGGCGCGCACAGGCCGCCGTCGGATTGCATCAGGCGCAGCGTGCCGGCGAAGCCCAGCTCGTCGAGCTCGCGCAGCAGGCGTCCGATATAGCGATCCATCAGCGGCTGCACGAAGGCATTGGCGCAGGTCGTGGCGAGCCGCTCGTATTCGCGGATCTCCGGCGCCACTTCCGACGACAGGCTGATCGACACGTTCTGGAAGGCTTCGCGCAGGATGCGTCCGGCTGCCTGCTCGTGCGCCGGATTGGCGTAGCTGTGCAGGAAGCAAACCGCGATGGCCGAGCAGCCATCGGCGACCAGCCTCGTGCCTTCGGCCAGAACCGCCGCCTCGTCCAGCGGTTCGAGCACACGGCCGTCATAGGCCAGGCGTTCGGTGATCTCGAGCCGGCGATGGCGCGGTACCAGCGGATCGGGGAAGCGCAGGAACAGATCGTAGATGTCGTAGCGCTGCTCGATACCGAATTCGAGCACGTCGCGAAAGCCGCGCGTCGTCAGCAAGCCCAGTCGCGCGCCGCGTCCTTCGATCAGCGAATTGGTGACGAGCGTGGTGCCGTGCAGCAGTTCGCCCACATCCGCCACGGAAATGCCGGCGGCGGCACAGATCGATCGGATGCCTTCGAGCGCGCCATCCGCCGGATCTTCCGGCGTGGTCAGGCACTTGTGCAGGGAGATGCCGCCCGTCGTCGCATCGAGCAAGACAAAGTCCGTGAAGGTGCCGCCGATGTCGAAGCCGAGACGATAACGTGCGGTAGACGGGTCAATAGCCATGTTTTTCACCTTCCGACCAACTCGGAGCAGACGAGATCACGCAAATCCTATGCCGCCGCGGACGAGAGTCACTTGCTGTATTCCGCGCCAGGCTCACCGTTTTTGACCGTTTTCGCCGACCGGAAAACGTCGGCGCGCGCAAGGCCTTGAAGCGACGTGTTTTTCCGCAGGCCCGCGTCCGACGAAAACGGTCACATCGGCGGAAAACGGTGGCCCGCCATTTCGGCGCCGAACTCGTATCGCCTGCCGTCGCCTGGCTTTGCAGCGAGAAGTGCGAGGAGACGGCCAATATCATCACGGCAAGCGCTGGCGGCTTCGCCCGCATGCAGTTCTTCGAAACCAAGGGCGTGCAGTTCGATCCGACGAAGCCGGTGACAGTCGACATGTTCGATGCGGTCTACGCCCAGCTTGCCGATCTCTCCACAGCCTCGCCCAGTCCACTCGGCGTGCTCGGCGATGCGGATCAGCGCCTGAAAGCCCTTGGCCTCATCTGAATTCCGCAAGTCGAGGGCGATTCCGACAAGCGTGGCGAGCCTGCCCACGCTTCGCTCCTTGACGCACTGGTGATGCGCGCCTTAGGCTTACTGACACTGTTGTCATTAACAAGAATGCGTGCTCTCAGGGAGGGCAACGATTCCACTCGAAGCTTCCGAGGTGGCGGTCTCATCCTTGGCCGCGACTGTGACGCGGCTTGTCGATCGGATCCGCATCACCGCCCAGCGCCAACCAACATCCCCGGCCATCGAGTTCGAGGGGCGCACGATCTCCTATGCCTCGCTCTGCGAGGCGGCGGTCAATTTGGCCAGTGGCCTGCGCCGCTCGGGCTTCGCCGCCGGCGATGCGATCGGCATTCTCGCGGGCAACAGTCCCGACTACATCCAGATCTACCTCGCCTGCCAGTTGGCTGGATTGGTCGCGGTACCGCTCAACTATCGCGCCGTTGCCGATGACGTGGCCTATGTGCTGGGCAACTGTTCAGCCCGCGGTGTCTTCGTCGGCGAGGAATACCGCGCCATCGTCGACGAGGCCCTGCCGCGACTTCCGTTGATCCAGTGCGAGCGTGTCATCGTGCTGGGCAGCCTGACGTATCGTCGTCTGGTCGAGGACAGCGCCAACCATGACCTGACGCCGGTGCCGCCGCTCGCTCCGGCCACGATTTTCTATACCTCCGGCACCACGGGCTTTCCCAAGGGCGCCATGATGAGCCACCTGAACATTCTCACGCGGCTCGCCTCGTGGAGCCGGGAGTTCGGCATCGACTCTGCCGACGTCGTGCTTGTGCCGGGTCCGGTGTTTCACATGTCCTTCTCCTCGATTGCACTGATCACGCTCGCGGCCGGCGGGCGCGTGGTGCTGATGCGGGATTTCGACGCCAGGTTGGCGCTCGACGCCATGCAGCGTTGCGGCGTCACCTGGTCCTTCCTGGTGCCCAAGATGATCGCCATGCTGCTGGAGGCTCTGGCCGAAGGCGGCCCCCGCACCGGTGGATGGAGCTTGCGCGGGCTCCTGAGCTCGGGCTCACCGCTGCCCAAGCCGGTTCTCGATACATTGGTGCGGGAATTTCCGGGCGTGCGCATCAACGACGCCTATGGCTGGACCGAAACCGGGTGGGTGAGCCTCTGCCAGCACGAGGACCTGATGCGCGGCATGCGCTCGGTGGGCCGCGCCGCCTTCGGCTGCGAGCTTGCCGTGCTCGACCGTGAGGGCCGCGAGTTGCCGGCCGGCGAGATCGGCGAGATCTACGCGGCCAATCCCGTCACCTTCCTCGGCTACTACGGCAATCCGGCCGCGAGTGCCGCCATTCGGCACGGCAAGTGGGAGACCGGCGGCGACATGGGATACCTCGACGAGGAGGGCTTCCTGCATCTGGTCGACCGCAAGAACGACATGATCATCAGCGGCGGCGAGAACATCTATCCCGCCGAGATCGAGCGCGTGCTGGTGCTGCATCCCAAGATCTTCGAGGTGACGGTGGTGGGCGTGCCCGACGAGAAGTGGGGAGAAGCGCCGCGCGCCTGCGTTGTCCTGCACCCGGGCGAGAGCGCGGCGGCGGAGGACATCATCGGCTTCTGCGACGGAAAGCTCGCCCGCTACAAGCTGCCGCGCTCGGTGGAATTCGTCGACGTCCTGCCGCGCAACGCCATGGGAAAGGTGCTGCGCCGTGAATTGCGCGATCGCTACTGGCAAGGCCGTCAGCTTCGCGTGCGCTGAACGCAATCGCTCTTGGGGGAGGAAACAACGTGAAAAAACTACAGCTCCGGCATCTGGCAATACTCGCTCTGGCAACTGCCTTCGGCCTCGCCGGAACTCTGGGCGCGCGCGCCGAGACCGTGAAGATCGGCCTGATCGGCAGCCTCACCGGCCCGCATTCGGGCTGGGACGCACCGGCCAGCGAAGGCGTGCACATGGCGGTCAACGAGATCAACGCCGCCGGCGGCTTCACGGTCGGCGGCAAGAAGTACACCTTCGCCATCGCCGAGGAGGATGCGCAGTCCAAGCCCGATGTGGCGGCCGCGGCCGCGCAGAAGCTCTTGAGCGACGACAACATCCACGTCGTCTTCGGCATTCTCACCAGCACGCCGGGGATGGCCGCCGCGGTGCCGATCGGCAAGGCGAAGGTGCTCTACATCGGCGGCTTCACCTCGCTCGACACGCTTATCGGCAAGCCCGGCAACGAGCTCTTCTTCCGCGCCCTGGACTCCGACGCCATCGCAGCCGGGCCCTTCGTGCAGGAGACCATCAAGGAATTCGGCGTCAAGAAGATCGGCATGCTCCTGCCCAACGAGGACGTGTCCAAGAGCATCGTCAAGACCTACCAGCCGCTGTTCGAGAAGGCCGGCGTGCAGGTGCCGATCGTGGAATACTTCCAGCCTGGCACCTCCGACTTCGCGCCGGTGCTGCGCAAGTTCCAGCGGCAGGGACTGGACGGGCTGTTCATCGGCTACTCTGATCCCGATGCCGAGGCGATCGTGCGGCAGAGCCTTGAAGTGGGCGGTCTGCCGACGCGCTTCATCTACCGCGGCGGTTCGGGTGCGCCGGCCGCCAAGTACGCCCCGCGCATCGACGGCTTTGCCTGGCAGATCCTGACGCGTGACCTCGACACGACCAGCGATGCCAAGGTCAAGGCCTGGATCGATCGCTACAAGGCCGCCACCAAGAAGGATGTGACCGCCACGACCTACTGGGCGCTCACCTTCTACGACACGCTGTTCATGCTCTCCCGGGCCATGGAGGCGGCAGGCAGCGTCACCGATGCCAAGGCGATTGCCGCCAAGCTCAAGGGCATGAAGTACGACGGCGTCCGTCAGATGCAGCTCGACCCGCAGGGGTTTGCCCGCACCGACATCGACATCGGCTTCATCAAGGGCGGAAAGACTTACTCGACTCCCGCCCACATCCAGTAGCGGCGCTCGCCCGCCATGTGGCTCGACATTGTGCAGACGGCCTCTGACGGCCTGATGGTGGGCGGTCTCTATGCCAGCGTGGCGCTCGGCATCACGCTGGTGTTCGGCCTGGTCGGCATGCTGAACTTCGCCCACGGCCAGATGGTGATGCTGGGCGCTTACGTCGCCTTCTTTACCACGGCGGCGGGGCTGGGCTTCTGGGTCGGGCTGGGACTCGCCATCATCGCCATGGCGCTGTTCGGCGCGTTGCTCGAGCGTGCCGTCTTCCGGCGGACGCTCAGCGACCCGATGATGGGACTCACCGTGTCGCTCGGCCTCATCATGATCATCGAGAACCTGGCTGCCGCCTGGTTCACGCCCGATCCGCGATTCATGGAACCGCCGCTCAGCGGTGACGTGCGGCTTGGCCCGCTGGTGCTGTCGTCCCAGCGTCTTCTGGTGATGGCGCTGACGACGGCGCTGATCGGCGGCTTCTATCTCTTCCTGAAGGCCACCACGCTCGGCAAGGCGATCCGCGCGATGGCGCAGAACCGCCAGGGAGCGGCTCTGGTCGGTGTCAAGGTGACGCGGGTCAGCGCCGTCATCTTCGCCATCGGCAGCGGCCTGGCCGGCGCCGCGGGTGCGCTCTACGGCAGCTTGTTTGCCATTTCGCCGTTCATGGGCACTGCGCCGTTGATGAAGGGCTTCATTCTGGCCGCCTTCGGCGGCCTCGGCAGCGTGCCCGGCGCCATCATCGCGGGTTGTCTGCTGGGCCTCGCCGAGAGTTTCGGCTCGCGCTACCTCTCGGCCTCGTTCCGCGACGGCTACGGCTTCGTGGTGCTGATCCTGACGCTGCTCTTCATGCCCAACGGCCTGTTCGGCAAGCGCAAGGCCCGGGTTTGATCAGCGCCACGACAGCCCCGGCGCGCGCGGTGGTGCCCGACCGCTGGGCCAGGCTGTTGCCCTGGGCCGGCTGGCTGGTGTTCGCCGCCCTGCTGGCGGTGCCGCTCGTCGTGTCCTCGCGCTATGTGGTCTATCTCGGCACGCTGCTCGCGCTGCAGGCGGGCCTCGCCACCTCGCTCAACCTGATCATCGGCATCGCGGGCCAGTTCGCGTTGTCGCACGCGGCGTTCTACGGCATCGGCGCCTATGCCTCGGCGCTGCTGATCGAGCATGCCGGGCTGGGCTTCTGGGCATCGTTGCTCCCCGCGCTCGCCATCGCGGGCGTGCTGGCGGCGGCGATCGGATGGCCGGCGCTGCGCTACACCGGCGGCATTCACTTCGCCCTGATCACCTTCGCCTGCGGCGAGCTGTTGCGCCTGCTGGCCGCCAACTGGGACGACCTGACGGGCGGACCGCAGGGCAAGCGGCTGCCCTACTCGCCGGAGCCGCTGCTCGGTATCGACTTCTCGTCGGGGCAGGGTATGTACGTGCTAGCGGCGGCGCTTCTGCTGCTCACCCTGGGTGTCGTGGCGGCGATCCGATGGTCGCGCTTCGGCCGCGCCCTGGTGGCGATCCGCGAGGACGAGGTGCTTGCGGCCTCGCTGGGCATTGCCGTCACCCGCAACAAGGTCGCCGCCTTCGTGGCGAGCTCGATGCTGGCGGCACTCGCCGGCGCGGTCTACGCGCCCTTTGCCGGCTTCATCTCGCCCGAGATGATGAGCACGGGCGAATCGGTGGCGATGGTCGGCATGCTGATCGTGGGCGGCATCGGCACGCTGGGCGGGCCGATCGTCGGCACCCTGATCTTTTTCGCCGTGCCCGAGTTCCTGCGCGTCGCGAAGTTCTACCGGCTGGTGATCCTGGGCGTTGTCATCGTGGTGATGGTCCTGTTCCTGCCGCAAGGCGTCGTCGGGCTTGCGACGAAATTCCGTCGCCGCCGTCGGGCGAGCGTCGCGGAGGCCAGCTGACCCCATGCTGCAGCTCGACGGCATCGGCATGAATTTCGGCGGCCTGGTAGTGCTGCGCGATGTGACCTTTGGCATCCAGGCGGGCGAGCTGGTCGGGCTGGTGGGTCCCAACGGCGCCGGCAAGACCACGCTGTTCAACATCATCAGCGGGTTCCAGCGGCCGACCGCAGGTCGTGTCGTCTATCGTGGCGAAACGGTGACGGGTCTCGCACCACACAGGCTCGCCGCGCGCGGAATGGTACGCACATTCCAAGGCGCCCGGGTCTTTCCAAAGCTCAGCGTGCGCGAGTGCCTGGGCGTTGCCCATCATCTGCCCGGTCGACGCCGCGACACGGATGCGCTGGCCGACGAGGCGCTCGCGGTGTTCGGTCTAGACCGCTTCGCCGACGAACCGGCAGGCGCGCTGCCGGCCGGGATGATGCGCACGCTGGGCATCGCCATGGCACTGACCACCGGCGCCACGTTCCTGATGCTGGACGAGCCGGCGGCAGGCCTCAGCGCGGAGGAGATCGAGCATCTGCGCCTGGTGATCCAGCACGCCCACGGCAGCGGCACGACGCTTTGCATCATCGAGCACAATCTGAAATTCCTGATGGGCTGCGTGCAACGGGCCTGCGTGCTGCACGCCGGCGCCTTGATTGCCGACGGGCCGCCCGACGCCGTGACACGCGATCCACGCGTCATCGAGGCCTACCTGGGAGACGCGCTTGCTGAAGGTTGAGAGCCTAAGCGTCTCCTATGGCCACATCCGTGCCGTGCGCGAGGCCTCGTTCGAGGTTCCCGACGGGCGCATCGTGGCGTTGATCGGCGCCAACGGCGCCGGCAAGAGCAGCACGCTCAATGCGCTGACGGGGCTGGTGCCGCGCGCCGGCCGGGTACTGTTCGACGGCACCGACATCGCGGGCCTGCAGACCGATGCGATCGTGCGCCATGGCGTGGTCCAGGTGGCGCAGGGCCGGCAGCTCTTTCCCGAAATGTCGATCCGCGAGAACCTCGAGCTCGGCGCCTTTCTTCGCTCACCGGCGCAGCGGCGCGACAGCCTAGCGCAACTGATGCAGCGCTTTCCTTTCCTGAAGGAGCGGGCGGAGCAACACTGCGGCACGCTGAGCGGCGGCGAGCAGCAGCTGGTGGCGATCCTGCGCGCGCTGATGGGCGCGCCGCGGCTGTTGCTGCTCGACGAGCCGACCCTCGGGCTCGCACCCCTCGTGGTGAAGAACATCGGCACCATCATCCGCGAGCTTCATCGCGAGGGCCTGTCGATCCTGATCGCCGAACAGAATGCCGCCTTCGCCTGCAGCCTGGCCGAGCAGATCGTCGTGCTGGAGAATGGCCACGTGGCGCTCGCCGGCACGCCCGTCGAGCTGCAGGCCCGCGACGACATGCGCCGCTCCTACCTCGGCGTCTGAGCGCCGAGCCGTCAGTCGCGCGTCACGACAACCGACGCATTCTGGCCGCCGAAGCCGAAGGCGTTGACCTGCAACGTCTTCACGTCGATCTGCTTCGGCTGTTTGATGACGATCTCGAACTGGGCTTCCGGATCCGGCTCATCGGTGTTGGCGGTGTGCAGGAAGCGGCCTTCAGGCATGCCTAAGAGTCCGGTCACCAGGGCCATCGCACCCGACGAGGCGCCGCTGTGGCCGACATGTCCTTTAACGCCCGCGACCGGCAGCGGCGTGCGGCGCTTGCCGTGCACCTGGTTGATGGCGCGGATCTCGGCGGTATCGCCCTTGGGCGTGCCGGTGGCGTGGGCGATCAAGGCGTCGACGTCGGCGGCTGCCATGCCGGCGTCCTGCAGGGCGAGCTCCATGGCGCGGGCCTCCCACTTGCCGCTCGGTTCTGGCGCGGAGGGATGATACCCGTCGGCGAGATTTCCGTAGCCGCGGAAATAGCCGAAAATCTTTGCGCCGCGGGCACGCGCGTGGTCGCCGCGCTCCATCACCATGATCGCCGAGCCTTCGCCGACCACGATACCGGAGCGTTTGACGTCGAACGGCAGCATGGCGCGGCGCGGATCGGCCGACGGCGCGATCATGCCGTAAAGCGTGCTGGTGTAGAACGTGGCCGGCACGAAATCGCCGTCGGCGCCGCCGCCTGCCAGACTGATGCCGCCGTCGGTGCCGCCGGCAATGACGACGTCGGCCTTGCCGCTTTCGATCAGCCAGGCAGCGTGGCCCAGCGCGTCCAACGAGGAGGCGCAGGCGGTCGTCACCGTGATGCTGGGGCCGTGCAGGCTGTAGCGCATGGCGATCTGCGAGGCTGCCATGTTGGGATAGATCTGGATCTCGGTCTTTCGCGGGATCGCCGTCGGTCCCTCCTTGTCGAGCTTGTGTTGTGCCTTCATGAGCGCCCGCGCGCCGCCGATGCTGGTGCCGTGCACGATGCCGGTGCGCAGCGGATCGAGCTCGCCGAGGCCTGACTGGCGCACCGCCTGCTCGGTCGCGGCAAGGGTGAACTGGGCGAAGAGATCGGTGCCGTCCTCGATCTTCTCGTCCATCCAGTCGCGCGGCACGAAGCCGCCGATCGTGCCCCACCACGGCTGCTGCCCGGAAATCGCCGAAGGCCAGGGCGCGGGTTTGATGCCGCACGCGCCGGCCATGATCTGGCGATGGAATTCCTCGGCCGACAGGCCGATGGCCGAGATGACGCCCAGTCCGGTGATCGCTACGTCGCGCATCATCATGTCCTCCAGCCTTCACAGACCCGCGTCCGGTCTTGCGGGACCGGTTGTGCGCGTTGCTCCGGCAGTTATAGCCTATATACTGACACGAGTGTCAGTTCGCGTCTCGGGGCATTAGGCGTGGGCGGGTGCGGGAGGAAAACGTTAATGAATACGGGCCGTTGCGTGGTATCTCCGTGCCTGGGCGGGGCGCTGCCGTGAGTGTTCCGGAGTGGCTGCGTCGCAGCGTGCGCTGGTACGCCGACAAGGAAGCGGTGATCGACGGCGCGCGGCGGTTCACTTATCAGCAGTTCAACGAGCGGGTAAACCGCCAGGCCAACGGGCTCAGCGCCAGGGGCATTGCCAAGGGCGAACGCGTCGCTGTCGTCCTGCGCAACTCGGTCGAGGCCATGGAGTCGTTCGGCGCAGCGGCCAAGGCGGGCTTCGTCCACGTGCCGATCAACTTTCGTCTGTCGCGGCGCGAGGTCGGCGACATTCTGCAGCACAGCGGCAGCCGCGTCTTCATCGTCCATCGGGAGTTCGCGTCGCTCCTCGACCTTGCCGCTGAATGTCCCGACCTGGAGCACGTGATCGTGGTCGACGATGGCGAGTCCGGCTCGGACTACGAGCGGTGGCTGGCCGAACAGTCGGCGCAGGAGCCAACGGCCGATATCGTGGCCGAGGACAATTTCTTCATCGTCTATACCAGCGGCACGACCGGTGCCGCCAAGGGCGCCTTCTATCAGCATCGCCAGCCGGCCGCCCACGCGCCGGTGCCGGTGCTGGGCTACGACATGCGCCACGACAGCCGTATCCTGCTGGTCTATCCGCACAACTCCATCGCATCGCTGAACGTGGTCTATGTTCCGGCCTGGATGCTGGGCGCGACCGTCGTCCTCACCGACGTCCGGCAGTTTTCGGCCGAGCGCTGGCTCGACACGGTGGTGCGCGAGAAGGTGACTCACTGCCATCTCGTGCCGACCATGCTGTTCCGCGTGCTCGAGCATCCGAAGGTTCGCGAGGTCGATCTGTCGAGCCTGCAAACGATCGGCTACGGCTCGGCACCCATGCCGCAGGAGCGCATCGAGCGCCTGCACGAGGTGTTTGGCAGCGTGCTCATGCAGGCCTACGGCATGACCGAGGTGTCCTCGATCACCACGATCTTCTCCAAGCAGGATCATGTCGAGGCGCTGAAGGGCAATCCCGAGCGGCTGCGCGCCTGCGGCCGTCCCGCGTTCGGCTGCGAGCTGCGCGTCGTGACCGACGCAGGCCGCGAGGTGACGCCGGGAGAGATCGGCGAGATCGTGTTCCGCGGGCCCATCCTGATGTCGGGCTACTGGAACGACCCGGAGCGCACCGCCGAGACCATCCGGGACGGCTGGTTGCACTCCGGCGATCTCGCGACCGTCGACGCCGACGGCTTCATCTACATCGTCGATCGCAAGAAGGATCTCATCATCAGCGGCGGTGCCAACATCGCCAGCAGCGAGGTCGAGAACGTCATCTACTGGCACGAGGCGGTGCGCGAGGCGGCCGTGGTCGGCCGGCCCGACGACGAATGGGGCGAGCGCGTCCACGCTTTCGTATCGCTGCACGAGGGCAAGTCGATGGCGCCCGAGGAACTGATCGCGTTCTGCCGCGAGCGGCTCGCGCACTACAAGTGCCCGAGCAGGATCGACATCCTGCCCGACCTGCCGAAGAACGCGCTGGGCAAGATCCTGAAGTCCGACATGCGCGCCACGCTGTGGCGCGGCCGCTCGCGTGCCGTCAACTGACGACCAGAAAATCTAATCAAAGGTCAAAGGGAGGAAAGAATGTCGAATGTTCCGAGGAACGGTCTCGGGCTGAGTGCGCTCGGAGCATTGGTGGGCGTGTTCGCCGCCTGGGCGACCTACGCCCAATCGCCCGTACCCATCAAGATCGGTGCGGTGCTGAGCCTGAGTGGCCCCGCCGCCGTGTTCGGCCTGCCCGAGCGCGACGCCATCGAGGCNGTCGTCGAGGAGATCAACCGGACGGGCGGCGTCAACGGCCGCAAGATCGAGCTCGTCCTGCACGACGACAAGACCGATCCCGCCGAGGCCGTTCGCGGTGTGACGCAGGTCGCGCGCGACGGCGTCGTGGCGATCGTCGGTCCCAGCACCGGCAGCGGCATCCTGGCGGCGGGTCCGGTCGCGGAACGGCTGCGCGTCCCGCTGCTCGGTCCGGCCGGCACGGCGTCGATCACCGACAAGAAGAACAGCTTCTATCCCTGGGTCTTCCGCGCCGCGCCGAGCGACCAGGCCGACATCCGCAAGATCCTTGGCGACATCGCCAAGGACGGCAAGCGCAGGATCGGCGTGTTCTACCAGGAAGATGCCTACGGCAAGGTCGGGCTGGATTACGGCCGGGAGATCGCCAAGGAGCTGGGACTTGAGATCGTGGCCGCCGTCAGTGCTTCTTACACCGCGACCGATCTCGCGGCGCAGGCGACGCAATTGCGCGAGGCCAAGCCCGACGCCGTCTTCATGCAGATCTCGATCTCGGCGCTGGGCGCAAGCTTCAACAAGGCGGCGCGGCAGGTCGGCCTCAGCGTGCCGCTCTACGGCAATGCCGGTCTTGCCCAGAAGTCGTTCATCGACGCGATGGGCGACAGCGGCAACGGCGTGCGGGTGCTGAGCATCGGCAACCTGCCCTACGAGCCGATCGATCCTGAGACCAAGCTGGTGGCGCTGCTCAAGGCGCGCGGCAAGACCCCGCAAGGCTGGGGCGAGCTGGTCGGCAGCAACGGCCTGATGGCGATCGTGGCGGCGATCAAGGCGGTCAAGGGCGACCTGAACGGCCCGGCCATGCGCGACGCGCTGGAGACCATCTGCGGCTTCCCGACCTATTCGCGCGGCAAGGGGTGCTTCAGCAAGGACGTCCATGACGGCTGGGGCGAGGACTCCCTGGTCATCACGGAGGTCGATCAGGGTCGCTTCAAGTCCCGGCCCTGATCCCAGACCGTGGCCTATATCGCCGAACTCATCGTCCGCGGCGTCTTCCTCGGAGCGGTGTATGGGCTGCTGGCCCTGCCCATGAGTCTCACGTTCGTGACCGTGGGCAGCATCGACTTCGCGCTGGGCTCCTATGCCGTGCTGGCGGCCGCCGTCGGGTCCACCTTCGGCGGCATTGTCGGCATCGGAGCAGGGCTGGGCGCCGCTTTGGCGGCGGCTGCGGCGATGGCGGCGATCTTCGCCGGCCTCAAGCGTGTGGGCGTCGACGAGCCGATCACCATCTCGCTGGCGAGCTTTGGGCTTGCCGTCGCGATCGGTTCTCTGATCCTGTGGGTCTGGGGTACGCGCGCCTTCGTGCTGCATTCCTACGAGGGCGTCTGGGTAATGCTCGGCATCCGCATCGGCCCGCAGAGCGTGATCAATCTGGCCATCGGCCTGCTGCTGCTCGCCCTCGTGTTCTTCCTGCTCTATCGCACGGGGCTTGGCCGCATGATGCGGGCCGCCGCCATCAATCCGCTGGGCGCCGAGCTTTCCGGCATTCCGGTGACGGCGCTGCAGACCGGTACGTTCGTGAGCGGCGGATTGCTGGGCGGCGTCGCCGGCCTGTTGATCCTGTTCAGCGCCGGCCTTGACTTCACCGCCGGCTTGTCGCTCACGCTATCAGGCTTCGGCGCGGCCATCCTGTTCGGCGCTCACGGCCCCATCCGGGCATTTTGCGGCGGCATTCTGATGGGCGTGGTCGAGGCCCTGAGTGCGGGCCTTGCATCTGGTGCGGTGAGCGCCATGGTGCCCCTGGTGGTGGTCATGATCGTGCTGGCCCTTGGCACCGTGGGCGGCGCGCGCTTTTCGGGGGATCGCCCGTGAGCTTGTGGCGCGCACGTCCGAACACGTTGGTGCTGGTGGGCTGCGCTATCCTGGCCGGCGCCGTCGCCGCGCGTGACCCCGCCTGGCTCGACATCGCCATCGCCATAGTCATCAACGCGCTGGTGGCCCTGTCGGTTGGGCTGACGTTCGGCCAGGCCGGCATCCTGTCGGCGGCTCAGGGCTCGTTCGCCGCCATCGGCGCCTACACGACGGCGATCCTCACCTTGAAGCTCGGCTGGTCGCCGTGGCTCGCCCTGCCGTTCGCGATCGCCCTGCCAGCCGGCCTGGGCTACGGGCTCGCCCGTCTTGTCGCGCGCCTCGCACCTCTTGCCGTCGCGCTCGCCACGCTGACGATGAGCGCCATGATCGAAATCGTGCTGCGCTCGTGGGACGACCTCACCGGCGGCTATGTCGGCCTTGCCGGCATCCCCACGGTGTGGTCCGGCCAGCCGATTGCCTTCTACGCCCTCGCGGTCGTCGTGCTGGCGATGGCCGTGCTGGCCTACGAGAACCTCATGCTGTCGCGCTTCGGCCGCGGCCTCACGACGATCCGCGCCGATCGGGCGCGCGCCATGGCCGACGGCATTCCCGTTCCGGGACTGCTGAGCGCCGCCTTCGCCTTGGCGGCCGCGATGGCTGGTGCCGGCGGCTGGCTCTACGCCCACTACTTCAGCTACCTCGGCCCCGGGTCGCTCGGCACGGAACTGTCGATCTCGGTGCTGCTGATGATGGTGGTGGGCGGGGCGCGCAACATCCTGGGACCTGTCGCCGGTGCGGTCATCCTGGGCGTGCTGGCCCAGTTGTTGCCCGCCCAGGAAGTGCAGGGCCTGTTCTATGGCGGTGCGCTGATCGTCATCCTGCTGGTGGCGCGCAACGGCCTTTTAGGCCTCGTCCGCCGCGAGGGCGCCCTGTGAAGGAGGGGCTCGTCGCGCGCGAGGTGGTCATGCGCTTTGGCGGCGTCGTGGCGCTCGATGGCGCCGCGGCCGAAGTCCTGCCCGGCCGCATCGTCGGCCTGATCGGTCGCAACGGCTCGGGCAAGAGCACGATGTTCAACTGCATCACGGGTTTCGTGCGGCCGAGCGAAGGCCGCATCGAACTCGATGGCGTGCCGATCGGCGGCCTGCCGCCGCACCGCGTCGTGCGGGCCGGCATTGCCCGCACCTTCCAGACGCCGCGCGTGGATCTGCGGGCCACGGTGCGCGAGGCCGTGCTCTGCGGATTCTATTCGCTTGGCCGCAGCGGCTTCGTGAGCAGCGTGCTCGGCCTGCCGTCGGCAGTGCACGAGGAGACGCATCTCAGGGAGCGGGCGGACGGCGTGCTGCGCCAGCTCGACCTGGCGGCGGTCGGTGACCTGCAGATCGGCAAGCTCTCGATGGGCCAGGTCCGGCTGGTCGAAGTGGCGCGCGGCATCGCGGCCGGCGCGCGCTATCTGCTGCTCGACGAGCCGGCGGCGGGCCTCACCCAGGCCGAGCGCGATGTGCTGGCTAACACCATCCGCGTCGTTGCCCAGTCGGGGGTGGGCGTTCTCCTGGTGGAGCACAATTTCGGCTTCGTGCGCGCGCTTTGCGAATCGATCACCGTGCTGGAGGCCGGCCGGGTCCTGGCCGTCGGCACGCCGCGGGAAATCGCCAGCGATCCTCGTGTCATCGAAACCTACCTCGGCTCCGAACCGGCCGCTCTCGCGGAGCCGGCATGACGGGCTTGCGCGTGACCGGTCTTTCCGCCCGCTACGGCAGGATCGAGGTCTGCCGCGGCATCGATCTTGCTGTCGATCCTGGCGAGCTCCTGCTGCTGCTGGGCCCCAACGGGGCGGGCAAGAGCAGCGTGCTCGGCGCCCTGGTGGGCTCCGTGTCCTCGAATGGCGAGGTGATGGTGGGCGAGCGCGCACTGCACAACCGGCCGGCGCCGCAGCGCGCGCGCCTTGGCCTGTCGCTGGTGCCGGAAGGCCGTCGCAACATCTTTGGGCCCATGTCGGTGCTGGAAAATCTGCGCCTGGGCCTGCGCCTGCTGCCGCCCGACCAGCGCAGCGACATGCTCGACTGGCTCTACGGACTGTTCCCCGTGCTGCAGCAGAGGCATCAGCAGCAGGCCTCGCTGCTGAGCGGCGGCGAGCAACAGATGCTCGCCATCGCCATGGCCGTCGCCCGCAGGCCGGCGGTGCTGTTGCTCGACGAGCCGTCGCAGGGATTGGCGCCGGTGGTGCTGGATCAGCTCGTCACGGCCATCAGCGGCCTGCGCACACTGGGATTCGTGATCGTGCTGGCGGAGCAGAATGTCTCCTTCGCCGCGCGTCTGGCCGACCGGTACATGGTGCTGCAGGGCGGCGAGGTGACGGCCCGCGGCAACAAGGCGGAACTGGCCGACCACAAAGCGCTGGCCGCCGCGATGATGGGTTGAGCAAATGCCGGCCATGGGAAAGTCTCTCGCCTTGAAGCGACGCTTGCGGTCGCCGGAGCTGACCGAAGCCCGCGTCTTGCAGGCCGCCGAGAAGGTGTTTGGCGACAACGGCTATGCCAACGCCACGATCGCCGAGGTCGTGGAGCTGGCCCAAGTGAGCCGCGGCGCCTTCTATCTCTATTTCGACAACAAGGACGATGTCTTCAAGACGCTCGTCGCGCGCGTGATCGCCGACCTGTTCGACGTCACGACACAGCGCTCCAGCGGCTCGATTCGCAACAGGGTCGAGACCTCGACCCGCAACTATCTGGAGGCCTTTCTCCGCCATCGGCAGGTCCTGCGCTGCCTGTTCGAGGTTTCGAGTTCCAACGCCGAGATGGCCCGCCTGCACAACGAGTTCCGCGCCCGCTTCATCGAACGCATCCGCCGTCACCTCGAGCGCAACATCGCGCTCGGTCTCTGCCACAAGATGGATGCCCGTATCGCCAGCTACTCGCTGGGGCTGATGATCGAGAGCGTCGGCTACTCGTGGCTGGTCAGCCGCTTCGAGCCGTGGCCCGGCGGGTTCGAGCTGGAGCCGGTGGTGCAGCAACTCACCGATCTGTGGTGCCGCGCCGCCTACAAGGACGGTGTGGCAGATCTTACAATGCCGAGGCCATCATGAATTTCGATTTCTCCGACGAGCAGAAGCAGTTGAAGGATCAGGCGCGCCGTTTTCTGGCGGACAAGTGTCCGACCCAGGCGGTCCGCGCGGTCCTCGAGGGGCCCGAGCCGTTCGACCGCAAGCTTTGGCAGGCGCTGGCCGAGATGGGCTACATGGGCACCGCCATCCCTGAACAGTATGGCGGCCTGGGCGCAGGCTATCTCGAACTGTGCATTATTGCCGAGGAGCTGGGACGAGCACTCGCCCCCGTGCCGTTTGCCTCTTCGATCTATCTGGCGGCCGAGTTCCTGCTGGCGGCGGGTAGCGACGCGCAGAAGAAGGCCTGGCTGCCGCTGCTGGCGTCCGGCGAAAAGATCGGTTGCTTCGCCCATGCCGAGGGTGCGGGCCGAGTCTCGCCGGCGACGATTCAGCTTCGCGCCTCCGGCAACAGGCTGAATGGCACCAAGATGGCGGTGCTGGACGGCGACGTCGCCGATTTTGCCGTGGTCACCGCGCGCGCCGCCGGTGGCGATCAGGCGCGCGATATTTCCCTGTTCCTGGTCGACCTGAACGGTCCCGGCGTCACGCGCTCGACCATGCAGACGATCGACCCGACCCGTTCGCAGGCGAAGCTCAGCTTCGACGGCGCCATCGGCGAACCTTTGGGCGCGGCGGGCGAGGGATGGTGGCTCGTCTCCGCCGTGCTCGACCGCGCCGCCGTGCTCACCGCCTTCGAGCAGATCGGCGGCGCCGAGCGCGCCCTGGAAATGGCTCGCGACTATGCGCTCGAACGCATCGCCTTCGGCCGGCCGATCGGTTCCTTCCAGGCCATCAAGCACATGCTGGCCGACATGTACGTCACGCTGACGCTGGGCCGCTCGAATGCCTATTACGGCGCCTGGGCGCTCTCGACCGGCGCCGCCCTGCTTGCCGAAGCAGCGGCCACGGCCCGCGTCAGCGCCACGCAGGCCTATCAGCAATGTGCCAGGAACTGCATCCAGGTGCATGGTGGCATGGGCTTCACCTGGCAGTTCGACTGCCACCTCCACTATCGGCGGTCGAATGCGCTGGCGCTTTCGCTCGGCAGCCAGAGCCAGTGGGAAGATCTGCTCATCGAGCGTCTGCAAGCGCGCAACGCAGCCGCCTGATGCTCGGCACCATTGAAATGGGAACACGGTCATGAATTTCGACGACACACCAGCAGAAGCTGCCTTCCGCGCCGAGGTTCGCACCTGGCTCGATGCCAATGCGCCCGGTGAGCTCCTCGACGAACTGAAGAACTCCGGGTTCGGCTTCTCGGCGCTGAAAAGCGTCGATCCCATGGTGGCCGCGAAGGCCTGGCAGAAGCGCAAGAGCGAGGCTGGGTGGGCGTGCCTGCACTGGCCAAAGGAATATGGCGGCCGCGGCGGCACGCCCATCGAGCGGGTGATCTGGCAGCAGGAGGAGGGGCCTTACGCACTGCTCTCCTTCCCCTTCACGATCGGCCACGGCATGTGCGGCCCGACCGTGATGGCCTATGCCAGCGAGGAGCAGAAGCGGCGCTACCTGCCGCCGTTGGCGTCCGGCGAAGAAATCTGGTGCCAGCTCTTTTCCGAGCCGTCGGCCGGCTCCGATCTCGCCGGTCTGCGCACCCGGGCCGAGCGCCAGGGCGAGGACTGGGTGATCAACGGCCAGAAGATCTGGACCAGCGGCGCGCACTTTTCCGATTTCGGCATCCTGATCACCCGCACCGACCCTGCGGTGCCCAAGCACCAGGGCCTGACCATGTTCTTCATCGACATGAAGTCGAAGGGCGTCGACATCCGTCCCATCAAGCAGGTCAACGGCCAGTCGGGCTTCAACGAAGTCTATTTCACCGACCTGCGCATCCCCGACAGCCAGCGCCTGGGCAAGGTCGGCGGCGGCTGGCAGGTGTCGCTCACTACGCTGATGAACGAGCGGCTCTCGATCGGCGCCAACATGCCGACCGGCTTTCCCGAGCTGTTCGATTTCTGCTGCCGCTTCGCCACGGCCGACGGTCCGATCATCGAGGATCGCGCCATCCGCTCCAGGCTCGCCACCTGGGCGGTGCGGGCCAGCGGCCTGAAGTACACCGCCTTCCGCACCATCTCAGCACTGTCCAAGGGCGATACTCCCGGGCCGGAGAATTCGATCGGCAAGCTGGTCGCCGGCACGACCATGCAGGAGATCGCGACCCTGGCCCTCGACCTGCAGGGCCAGATGGGTGTGCACATCGATCCCGACGACGCCGCGGCCAGCCGCTTTCAGGCCATGCTGCTGCGCTCGCCCGCCACCCGCATCGAGGGCGGCACCGACGAAATTCTGCGCAACATCATCGCCGAGCGCGTGCTCGGGCTGCCGCCCGACATCCGCGTCGACAAGGATGTCGCCTTCAACCGCATCCCGACCACGACCCGGCGAGAGCGTTCATGACCTCCGGAATTCTCCAAGTCGCCAAGGAAGGCGCCGTCGACTGGGTGACGCTCAATCGTCCCGAGCGGCTGAATGCGCTCAATCCCGCCCTGGTCGACGAGCTGCTCGACTATTTCCACAATCTCCAGTTCGATCACTCGGTGCGCGTCGTCGTCCTGCAAGGCGCCGGTCGCGCCTTCTGCGCCGGGCTCGATCTCAAGGAGAACGCCAATCGCAATGCCTCGCCTGGGCCCACCGTCGGCGGCCCGGCCGAAGGCATGCGGGCGCAGCGGCGGATCGCGGAGATCGTCATGCGCATGCGCCGCGCGCCGCAGCCCGTCATTTCCCTGGTGCAAGGTGCCGCCAGTGGCGGCGGCTTTGCGCTGGCGCTCGCCTCCGACGTGCGTATCGCCGGCGAGAGCGCGCGCATGAATGCCGCCTTCATCCGTCTCGGTCTGTCGGCGTGCGACATCGGCGTCAGCTACTTCCTGCCGCGCCTGGTGGGCGTGTCGATCGCGTCCGAGCTGCTGCTGACCGGCGCCTTCATTGACGCCCGGCGCGCGCTCAGCGTCAACCTGGTCTCCGACGTCGTGCCCGACGACAAGCTGGTCGAGAGGGCGCGGCCGCTGGTCGAGGCGATGCTCGAGGCCTCGCCGCTCGGCCTGCGGCTCACCAAGGAATGCCTCACCATGAGCGTCGACGCCGGCAGCCTCGATGCCGCCATCGCCATGGAGGATCGCAACCAGATCCTGTGTGCCCAGACCAGCGACTTCCGCGAGGGCGTGAGCGCATTCCTGGAAAAGCGCAAGCCGGGTTACGCCAACCGCTGATTTCCCCGATTAACCGGCATTTTGTCAGCCGGAAGCCGGCGGTTGCCTGCCACCGTAAGTAAAGTTATGGTTACCGGGAAGTGGGCGCCGTCTCGAGCGCAAGGAGGAAACCATGGGCCTTAAGACGCAACAGCAATATGTCGACAGCCTGCGCGACGGTCGCGTCACCTACTGGGGCGGCGAAAGCATCCCCGACATCACCCAGAACCCGCGCTTCAAGGTGCCGATCGCGCTGACGGCGGCCGACTACGATTACGCCTCTCCCGAGTACGGCGAGCTTCGGCGCTACCGCACCGAGGACGGCAGCGAGGCCCATCGGATCTACCAAATCCCGCGCAGCGAGGCCGACCTCGCCAGCCGAATCGAGATGATGAAGCACACGTCGATCGGCACGCTGGTGTCGGGCGTCTACATGGCGCTGATGAGCGTCAAGGACGAGGTGGCGCAGGTCAATCCGCAGTATGCCGCCAACATCGAGCGCATGTACCGCTATTGCCGCGACAATGACCTGCGCGCCGCCGAGGTGATCACCGATCCCAAGGGCGATCGCAAGCGCCGCGCCCACGAGCAGGACGACCCCGATCTCTACGTCCGCATCGTCGACCGCAACAAGGACGGCATCGTCGTGCGCGGCGCCAAGCTGCACATCACCGCGGCCTCGGTGATCCACGAGCTGGTGGTGATGCCGACCAAGGGCATGCGCCAGGACGAGAAGGACTATGCGGTCTCCTTCTCCATCCCCGTCAACGCCAAGGGCGTGACCATCATCAATCGCTCCTTCGCCCCCGCCGAGCTGAACGCCTTCGACTATCCGGCGAGCGCGCATCACAGCATGCCCGAAGGCTTCGTGGTGTTCGACGACGTGTTCGTTCCCTGGGACCGCGTCTTCCTCGCCGGCGAGGTGCAGCTCGCGAGCCGGCTGGCCCAGTCGCTCGGCCTGTGGGAGCGTACCGGCGGCGTGGTGGAAGCCGTGCGCATGACCGANCTGTTCGTGGGCNTGGCCCAGCTCGTCACCGAGCATCAGGGCAAGGAAAAGGATCCGACGGCGCTCAATTCGATCTCCGAGCTGATCACCTACGCCGAGATGCTGCGCATGAGCCTCGATTATGCCTGCCGGCATTTCGAGAAGACCGAGTCGGGCATGGTGTTTCCCAACACGCTGGCCATCAATGCCGCCAAGTACTACTACGCGGCCAACTATCACCAGACGGTGCGCTACCTGCACGATCTGGGCGGCGGGCTGGTGCTGACGCTGCCGCTCGAGGCCGACCTGCGCAACGAGGTGTCGGGCAAGTTCATCCGCAAGTACCTGCACACCAAGAACGACGTCGATGTCGAGACCCGCATGCGCGTCTACAACCTGATCCGCGACCTGACCGCCGATGCCTATGGCGGCTGGCAGTTCGTCGTAGCCCTGCAGGCCGGCGGCGGGCTGCCGGCGCAGCGCATCATGATGAACCGCACCTACAATCTCGCCCAGGCCAAGGAGCGCGCGCTCAAGGCGGCCGGCGTCAAGACGGCGCCGCAGCAGCCGAGGGCGCAGGCGGCAGAGTAGGTTGGTGGCGGACACAGGGGCGGCCGGCCGTGGCGCCGGCCCGTCTCCCGCGTTCGCGGCGTTCCGCGCCGAGGTTCGCGCCTTCCTGAAGGACAACCTGCCGCNCGAGATGGCGCAGCGGACCCGCAGTGCCGTTCATCCCGCACGGCAGGATACGCTGGGCTGGACGGCGATCCTGGCNCGCAAGGGCTGGTCGGTGCCCGGCTGGCCCGTGGCGCACGGCGGCCCGGGCTGGTCCGCGCGGCAGCGCCTCGTCTTCGAGGAAGAGCTGATGATGGCCGGTGCGCCGGTCGTCAACATCCAGGGCGTCTCGCTGGTCGGCCCGGTGATCTACACCTTCGGCAGCCAAGCCCAGCAGCAGCGCTACCTGCCCGACATCCGCGAGGGCCGTTCCTTCTGGTCGCAGGGCTTCTCCGAGCCCGAGTCGGGGTCCGACCTCGCCTCGTTGCGCACGCGCGCCGTGCGCGACGGCGAGGCCTGGATCATCAATGGCCAGAAGATCTGGACGTCGCAGGCCATGCTGTCCGATATGATCTTCTGCCTCGTCCGCACCGATCCCGAGGCGAAACCCCAGCGCGGCATCTCCTTTCTGCTGGTGCCGCTCGACACTCCCGGCATCACCGTGCGGCCGATCGAGACGATCGACGAGGCCAAGAGCCTGTGCGAGATCTTCTTCGACAATGTGCGCGTGCCGGCCGACGCGCTGGTGGGCGAGGTGGGGCGCGGTTGGGACTACGCCAAGTTCCTGCTCGGCAACGAACGCGTGGCCACGGCCGAAGTGCCGCGCAACAAGCGCAATCTTGCCGTGCTGAAGGAATTGGCGCGCGCCGAGCCCGACGCGGCCGGCCGGCTCATCGACAACGCCGATTTCCGCCGCCGCATCGCCGAGCTTGAGATCGACCTTCTCGCCCTGCAAGCCGGTGTCGAGCGGGCGCTCGACGGCGACGAAGACCTTCTGCTGCCCTCGGTGCTGAAGCTCTGCGGCTGCGAGCTGATGCAATCCATCCTGCAGCTCCAGGTCGAGACGCTGGGATCCTACGGCGCGGTCTACAACATGCAGTCGGATACCGGCGCAGTGGGNGCTCCGCCCTCGGCCAGTGCCACGGCGCCGGCCCATGCCCTCGATGTGACGGCCGAATTCCTGTTCCGTCGCGCCGCCACCATCTATGGCGGCTCCAACGAGATCCAGAAGAACATCATCGCCACGAATCTCCTGCGCACGCAGAACCGCTCGCGCTCGCCCCTCACCGAGGAGCAGCGGCTGTTGCGCGACAGCGCGGCCGGCTTCCTGGGGCGCGCTTATTCCTTCGAGGCGCGCAAGGCGATGCTGCGCGACCGGCCAACGGCCTTCCGCACCAACTGGAAAGCCTTCGCTAAAATGGGCTGGCTGGGCGCCGGTCACGCCGAGGATGTCGGCGGCCTGGGCGGCACGCCGCACGACACGGCGGTGCTGGCCGAGGAATTCGGTCGCGCCCTGGTGCTCGAGCCCTTCGCCGCCGCCGGCCTGGCCGGGCGCGTGCTCGACCTTGCCGCGGTCCCCCAACAGCGCGCGGGCCTGCTGGCATCGTTGGTCGCGGGAAAAGATCTCACGGTCGTTGCCCACGACGAGCCCGGAGCGCGCGGTCGGCTGTCGTTCGTGTCGACGCGGGCAACGCCATCGGGGGATCGTTACCGCCTGCACGGCCGCAAGTGCGTGGTGCTGGGCGGCGACGATGCCGGTCGGTTCATCGTCTCGGCCCGCACGGCGGGCGCAGGCGACGATGAAGCAGGCATCAGCCTCTTCGTGATCGGCCGCGATGCGCCCGGCCTCTCCTGCACTCCCGTCCGCCTGGTCGACGGGCGGGGCGCGGCCGAGCTCGTGCTGGATGGCGTCGACGTNGGGCCCGACTCGTTGCTCGGTCCGATCGGCGGCGGCGCCGGGCTGATGGCGCCTGCCATCGCGGAGGCGACGATGCTCGCCTGCGCCGACGCGGTCGGCGCCATGGATCAGGCGCTCTGGATCACCTGCGACTACCTGAAGGTGCGCAAGCAGTTCGGCAGCGCGCTTGCCGATTTCCAGGCGCTGCGTCATAGGCTTGCCGACATGTATGTCGAAGTCGAGAAGGCGCGCTCGATCCTGCGGCCGGGCCTTGAAGCGCTGTCTTTCAGCGACGGCGAGGCGCGCCAGCGTGCNGTTTCGGCCGCCAAGGCCCGGATCGCCCGCAGCGGCTTCTTCGTCGGCGCCCAGGCGATCCAGCTTCATGGCGGCATGGGCATGACCGAAGCCTATGCCGTCGGCCACTATTTCAAGCGGCTCTGCGTCTTCGACATGCTTTTAGGCAATGCCGGCTATCACACCGCGATCCATGCCGGAGGCATTTGATGGCCTCCCGCGCGATGGGCAGGGAGCGCAAGCCGGCACCTCGCAGGCGTCGGCCGCGGACAGCCACCAAGCCTGAGGCAAGTCGGCAAGATCGCAGACCAGCGCCCAAGAACGGCCGGCTTCATCGCGACGACTGGATCGCCGCCGGCCAGGTCGTGCTGTGCGAGGTCGGCATCGCGGGCCTGCGTCTCTCTGTCCTGACGCGCCGGCTGCATGTCTCTACCGGCAGCTTCTACCACCACTTCGCCCATATGGAGGATTACCTCGCGGCGCTGGCCAGCCACTTCAGCCAGGACGACGTCCGGCTGATCCTTGAGCGCGCCGCAGCCGGCGCCACGGGCCCGCTGTCGCGTATCCGCCGCCTCGCGGCCATCTCCCTCGACAGCACAATCTTTCGCCTCGATCGCGCCATGCGCGTGTGGGCGACCTCCGACTCGCGCGCCGCCGCCAGCATCAAGGCCTCCGAGAGACTGGTGTTGGCCTTCCTCGTCGACGCCTTCGCCGAACTGGGCTTCGTGGCCGAAGACGCCGCCCTGCGCGCACATCTCCTTCTCTCAGCCAATGTCGCCCTCATCGGGGAATTCCGCCTCTCCGGTGACCGGGAGCTTTTCAAAAGGAGCCTTGAGCTCCTGTCGCGGGATGCACCCGCCTTGTCTCTGTGAGGACGGGTACACCATTGGCGAGCCATGCCTGTCCAGTCGAAGGAGATCATCTCTTCCGCTGCCGAGGTCGCTAATTCAGCCGGCACGCCCCACCGTATTTCTGGACGAGGGAAGATTGCCTAATTTTCACCGCTGGCCCTCGTCGACGAAACAGCCCGTTCGTCTCCTTGCTCAGAGGTTCGTCGGTCGAGTTGACCACGGCCATGGCCATCGCCCAGAACTCACGCCCTGCCGCCATGGGCCACGACCAATCCTTGACTGTCCCTGCCAGTGAAGGTGGATGTTTGCGTCCTTTCTGAACTTTGGCTGACGCGGCAAGGTCGAACGCGGGCTCGAGCCGGTCCCTAGACGAGCCGGCTGCGCCGCTCGGCCCAATAGGGGGCCCGCAAGGCGCCCTTGTCGATCTTGTTGGCACCGCTCAACGGCAGCGACTCGGGGCGCACCTCCACCGAGCGCGGGCACTTGTAGCCGGCGATGCGGGCGCGGCAATGCGCGATCAGCGCCTCGGGATCGAGCGAGCGGCCCGGCGACGGCGTGACGATGGCGTGCACGCGCTCGCCCCAGCGCTCGTCCGGCACGCCGATCACTGCGCACTGGGCCACTCCCGGGAAAGCATGGACGGCGTCCTCGACCTCGCGCGAATAAACGTTCTCGCCACCGGTGATGATCATGTCCTTGAGGCGGTCGACGATGAAGAGAAAGCCGTCCTCGTCGAGGTAGCCGGCATCGCCGGTATGTAGCCACCCGCCACGCAGGGCCGCTGCCGACAGCTCCGGCTTGCGCCAGTATCCCGCCATGACGGCCGGTCCGCGCACGGCGATCTCGCCGATCTGGCCCGGTGGCAGCTCGCGGTCCTCGGCATCGAGGATGGCAATGTCGTGCCCGAGCATAGCGCGGCCGATCGACAGGGCTTTGCCGAGCGGGCGCCCTTCCGGCATCACGTACTGCGCCGGCAGCGTCGTGCAGCTCGCCGTCGTCTCGGTCATCCCGTAGCAGTGGAGGAAGCGGGTCCCGGGAGCCAGGGCAAGCAGCTCCCTCAGCAGGGCGTCGGGCATGGGGGCGCCGCCGAAGGTGACGATGCGCAGGCTCGACAGATCGTGCCGCTTCGCCTCCGGATGATCGACCAGCATGCGCAGCATCGTCGGAACGGCAGTCATGTTGGTGACGCGGTAGCGCTCGATGGTCTCAATGACGCGGCCCGGCTCGAAGCGTGGCAGCAGGACGATGCTCGCGGCCGCCATCATGGCCGGCAGGCAGATGCCGGTCGCGCCGACATGGAAGAGCGGGCCGGAGATCAGCACGAGGGCGTTCTCGTCGAGGCCGAACGGCGGAATGCCGGCGAAGCCTGCCGACACGATGTTGGCATGGCTGTGCATCACGCCCTTCGGCTCGCCGGTGCTGCCGCTGGTGTAGAAGAGGGCGGCGAGGTCGCCATCGCCGCGTCCGGCATCGGCGACCGGGTCGGCTTCCTGCACGAGCGCCTCGTAGGCGAGCAAGCCGGCGGGCGCCCGCTCCCGGCCTGCCTGGATGACGTGGCGGACCGGCGCGATCGCGGTGAGCTCGGCTGCGAGAGGCCGATGCGCCTCGTCGACCAGCAGAATCTCGGGGCCGCAATCGCCGAGAATGCGGGCGAGCTCGGCCGCGGCTAGGCGGAAATTGAGCGGCGTCACCACACCGCCCGCCCAGGGCACCGCGAACAGGCTCTCGAGATAGCGATGGCTGTTCTCGGCCAGGATGGCGACGCGCCCGCCCGGCGTCAGCCCCAATGCCTTCAGGGCGCCGGCCAGTCTCGCCACCCGCCCGGCGAACTGCGACCAGCTGAGCTCGCGCTCATCGTCGGCCACCGCCAGGGCCGGACCGCGCAGCCGGGCGGACCGCCTGAGGATCTGGCCGAGGCTGAGGCGCGGATAGTTTGCCAGCGAAGCGACCGTCTCTTGTCCCTGCATCCCTGCTCCCCCGTCAAGTCCATAACGTAACTTACCGTATGCAGTCCGTCGACGGCTTCGCCTTGTCGCCGGCCGCAGGACGATGCTAAGGGGTACGACCGGTTCGTGAGACCGGGTGCTCGCGAGACCGACGCGCCGGGATGGCAAATCCGACACCGCTGAAGAGACCCTCGTCGCTCCGCCACGGTGCGGGCCGGCAGGAGACGGCGCGACGCACGGGCTGCGGCCGGCTCGGTCGCACCGACTGGGTGCACGCCGGGCAGGACGTGTTGCGCGAGGACGGTATCGCCGGGTTGAAGCTGTCGGCGCTCACCGCCCGGCTCGGCGTGTCGACAGGCAGCTTCTACCATCATTTTGGCGACTTCGAAGACTATCTCGGAGCGGTCGCCGAGTCCTTCAGCGCCCAGCGCGTTCGAGGCCTGATCGATCGCACCATGGCGGGCGAACCGGATCCACTCACCCGGATCCGTCGGCTCGCCAAGCTGAGCCTGGAGGACAAGACCTTCGAGCTCGACAAGGCGATGCGGATCTGGGCGACCATGGATCCCCGTGCAGCGGTGACCGTGGCCCGCTCCGAGAAGGCGGTCCTGGCCTTCCTGTCCGACGCCTTCGAGGACCTGGGCTTCTCCCGCGAGGAAGCATCGCTGCGCGCCCGGATTCTGCTGTCCGTGAACATCGCCCGTCTTCTGACCGCCGACGGCAGGACCCGCCGCCGCTTCTTCAAGCGGACCCTCGAGATCCTGACCGGCCTCGATTCGGACCACGGCTGACGCGTCTCGCGCGACGGAAGACCAACAGGGCCTGCGCTTGCGGCGCTCAAGAGCCGAGGATAACCTATTTTATGTTACGGACGGGCTCGAACCCGACCGCAGGGAGGAATGCCGCATGCACGACACTACACGTCGCACAATCCTGCTGTCCGGCGTCGCGACGCTCGCCGCACCGTTCGTGTCGCGACTCGCCCAGGCGGCCGATGCGCCGATCCGGATCGGCGTGCTGGGCGACATGAACGGGCCCTATTCGTCGTTCTCGGGCGTCAACACCATTGCCGCCGCGAAGCTCGCCATCGAGGATTTCGCCAAGCTTTCTCCCGGCATCCCGGTCGAGGTCGTCTCGGCCGATTTCCAGCTCAAGCCGGACGTCGGCCTGACGATCGCGCGCTCCTGGTTCGACCAGGGCAACGTCGACTGCATCATCGACGTTCCCCTGTCTTCCCTGGCGCTGGCGCTGGTCGACCCCTGCAAAGAGAAGAACAAGGTGGCCCTGTTCACCGGGTCGGCTACCGAGGACCTAACCAACAAGGCCTGCAGCCCGAACCACGTGCACTGGACCTACGACAGCTACGCGATGGCAACGACGGTGGCGCACGCGCTCCTCAAGAAGAAGCTCGATCGCTGGTTCTTCATCGCCGCCGATTACGCGATGGGCGCTTCGGTCGTGCGCGACGCGAGCGAGGTCATCAAGCGGGCCGGCGCAAACGTGGTCGGCTCGGTCCGCCATCCGTTCCCGGGCACACGCGACTTCTCGAGCTACCTGCTGCAGGCGCAGGCCAGCGGCGCCAACGTCATCTGCCTCGCCAATGCCGGCGACGATCTCGCGAACACCGTGAAGCAGGCCAAGGAGTTCGGCATCGAGCGCAACGGTACGGTGCTGACGGCCATGCTGATGGACGTGCCGACGGTCCGCGCGATCGGCCTCGACCAGGGACAAGGGCTCTACTATTCGAACACGTTCTACTGGGACAGGACGGACGGCACGCGCGCCTTCACCAAGCGGCTGACCGCCCTCAACAACGGCACCTATCCGTCACAGAACGTGGCGGGCGCCTATTCCGCCGTGTTGCATTACCTGAAGGCGGTGGCTGTGCTAGGTGTCGCGAAGGCGAAGTCCGACGGGCGCGCCGTCGTCGCCCGCATGAAGGCGATGCCCTACGACGACCCGGTGTTCGGCCAGGGAACGGTCCGAGCGGACGGGCGAATGATGAACCCTACCTATCTCTTCCAGGTGAAGCGGCCTACCGAATCGCGCTCCGAATGGGACTGCTCGATCCTCGCGGCGGCTGTGGCGCCGGACGAGTGCATCCGCCCTCTCGCCGAGGGGACGTGCGAGATGGCGAAGGGGTGACGCTTGTAGCAGGACGAGCAGGCGGGCAGGCCGCAGCTCCGGGCAGCGCGGCGTGCGCTAGGACCCGCGGCCCCTTGCCGATGTGTGCGATGGCCTCGATCTCGACAAGGATCTCGGCGAGGGAGCGCCCGCACTTCGACCAGCGTCGAACTCGCAGCCCACACCTTGACGTTGTTCTCTGTGTTGGTTCACCACGTCGGCCATCGAGCCGCCGGCGGCTTCGAGCAGCCCCTTGATATTGATGAGAACGATGGCTGCCCTTAACGGGTGGCGTGATCGCCAAGCTGTCATTGCGCCGTGCACCGGGGAGGCCGCGGTGTGTTATATAACTCCCAGAAGCCGCCGTTTGGCCTTCAGGCGCTCTGAAAGTGTCTCGGGCGCCGGACGCCGAATCCACATGTGACCTTCGGCAGATCGTCCCCGACGCACCCGTTGGCCTTGCTTTTGCATGTTTTGAGGTGGTCCTGCCGTGGCTGGTAGGCGCTGGTCGGATTGCGAGGCAGTCATGGCGTGGGAAATCAACTGCGACATGGGCGAGGCCTACGGCCTCTACGAGATGGGCGACGACGAAGGCATCATGCCCTTCATCACGGTCGCCAATGTCGCCTGCGGCTTTCATGCCGCCGATCCGATGGTGATGCGCCGCACGGTGCGGTTGGCCAAACGCTTCGGCGTAAAGGTGGGCGCCCATCCATCGTTGCCGGACCGCGAGGGTTTCGGTCGCCGCGAGATGAAGATGCGGCCCGAGGAGATCACCAACGCCGTCATCTATCAGGTCGGCGCGCTCAAGGGCTTCCTCGAGGCCGAGGGACTGCCGCTGAACCATATCAAGCCGCACGGCTCGCTCTATGGCATGTCGGCCAAGGACCCGGTCGTCGCCACGGCCATCGCCGACGCCGCGTCGGTCTTCGGCGTGCCGCTCTACGGCATGAGCGGCACCCATCACGAGACCCACTATGCCAGGAGCGGCGCGGCCTTCGTCGGCGAGTTCTACGCCGATCTCGATTATGGGCCCGATGGCTTCCTGATCATTACCCGCGAACACCATGCCGTCGAGCCGGCCGAGGCGGCGGCGCGCGTGTTGCGGGCCATGAACGAGGGCAAGGTGCGCGCCACCAACGGANANGACTTTTCCGTGCGCGCGCAGTCGGTGTGCGTGCATTCCGACACGCCGGGCGCCCTCGCGGTTGCCAAGGCGGTGCACGAGGCGCTGCGACCGGCCCGGGCCGCGGAGTGAGTTGGAAGCCGGGTGACTGCCGGCCGGGCAAGGGGGGAGCTGTCGCGTGATCTATGAGAAACCCGTCTTCAAGCCGGGCGGCGATCGCTACATGCTGATCGAATTCGGCGACGAGCTGAACCTGGCGCTGAACTTCACCGCCCATAGCCTGGGTGACGCCATCGCTCAGTCCGGCATGAAGGCGGTGATCGAAAGCGCGCCCTGCTTCGCGTCGCTGTTGCTGCATTACGAGCCCGACCTCATCAGCTTCTCCGACCTCAGGCGCGAGATGGTGTCGCTGATCGACACCCTGGGCTCGTCCGCCGAGATCGAACTGCCCAGCCGGCTGTTCTACTTCCCGACCTGCTACCTCGACCCGTGGACCAAGGCCTGTGTCGAGGATTACTCGGCCAAGATCACGCCCAAGAAATGGGATGCCGAGTATGTCGCCGAGATCAACGGCCTGGGCGGACCCGACCAGCTGGTGCGCGTGCATTCCGGCACGGAGTACTGGGTGGCGTCGCTGGGTTTCTGGCCTGGCCTGCCGTTCCTGATGCCGCTCGATCCGCGCTCGCGCCTGACGGCGCCGAAATACAATCCGCCGCGCACCTGGACGCCGCAGGGCACCGTCGGCATGGGAGGTGCTGCTTCGGCGATCTATCCGGTGGCGACGCCCGGCGGCTATCAGATATTCGCCCGCATCCCGATTCCGATCTGGGACACCGAGCGGCGATTTCCGGAGTTCGAGCATTCGATCTGCCTGTTCAAGCCGGGCGACCGCATCAAGTTCGTGCCCTGCTCGGTNGAGGAATTCAAGNAGACCGAAGCGCAGGTCGCGGCCGGCACTTATGTCTACAACGTCGTCGGCTACCAGAAGTTTTCGGTGCGCCAGTACAGCGACTGGCTGGCCACCATCGACGCCAGCAAGCGGTTCTAGGAGCGCGCGCCCATGATCGACGTCGTGGTNGCGGGCCTGGAAACCTCCGTGCAGGANTTTCCCGGCCGCATCGGCTTCTGGAACCAGGGCTTTCCACCCTCCGGGCCCTTCGATTCGTGGTCGTTCCGCCTGGCCAACCTGCTGGTCGGCAACCCGGCCGGTGCCGCC
>JGI12053J15887_10000068_pt1 | contig 30259 bp, 28 predicted proteins | sample MedBloCAOM1_O3_FD_15887 | JGI IMG/M metagenome (IMG submission 15887)
CATCTTCCTGATCGTTTCGCTGATCGCGGGCGCGTTCGGTCTGACGAACATCTCGCAGATCGCAAAACGTATTTCCATGGTCCTGTTCGCGCTGTTCTTCCTCGCGTTCCTCGCGCTCCTGGGTTTTGCCTATCTCGTCAGCGAAGCAATCGACCGGCCTGCTTTCGCCCCGGCGGTAGCGATGACGGCGTTCGCGTAAAACCCACGTAAACGCGCGGTCGAGCCCCGCGTGAGTTGCAACCCTGATGTGCCATTGCGACCCCTGGCTGGAGTATCAGGTCAGGCGTACATCGAAACATGGGGGCCGGAGCTATTTGAAGAGGGCAGCCATGGCCCATCTTGTTGATAAGGACTTTGTCCAGCGCGCCAACACCGCGGTGCTGCTCAGCATCCTGTGGGGCGCACTTGCGGCCTGCGCGATTGGCGCCACGATCTATGACATCGCCCACTGGCTGGGAGCCTGGTGACACGTTCCCGGTCGCGTTGCATTGCCCTTTGCCTAATCAACAGTTCATCCAACTGATACGGTTAACAATTAAGGTGGTCGCGGAGGACATGTCGTCAGGCGCGCCATCAAGGGTGATCGCGTCTTTAGGCAGGATTTAGATAACGAAAACGCGTGGCCCATAAATCTCCGGGTTTTGGAAGATTTCCACCCCGGCCCCCGATTAACCAAATCACCAAAGAAACGGGCAAGCGTGGCGCTGGTGCGCCCGAGCGGATATATTGCCGCGCGCGTTCATGTTGGGATTTCCGGCGTAAGCGCAACAAGGCAGGGAGGTCTGACATGTCAATCGACTCGGGCGAAGCCAATCAGTTGCAGCGCGCGCTTGCGCAATCGATCCGCGAGCATTGGGTCTTGTTCCTGATCGAGGGAATAGTCCTCGTCGTGCTCGGCCTCTTGGCAATCATCATCCCCCCGATCGCCACGATTGCGGTGACTATTTTCTTGGGCTGGCTGTTCCTCATCAGCGGCGTCGTAGGCTTGGTCACCACCTTCTGGGCGCGGAACGCCCCCGGATTCTGGTGGTCGCTCCTGTCGGCGGCGCTCGCGATCGCCGCCGGTATCGTATTGCTGGCATGGCCCGTCAGCGGCGCCGTCTCGCTCACGCTGCTGCTGATCGTGTTCTTCACGATCGAGGGCGTTCTCACGATCATGTATGCGCTCGAGCACAAGAAGGAACTTTCGGGCCGATGGGGCTGGATGCTGACGAGCGGCATTATCGACCTCATCCTTGCTGCCATCATCCTGGCCGGGTTGCCCGGCACGGCGGCGTGGGCCCTGGGATTGCTGGTTGGCATCAACATGCTGTTCGGCGGCACCGCGCTGATCGCGATGGCCATGCACGCCCGCTCCGATCCGAGCATCCCGCCGGCGCCGAAGGCCGCCTAGAGCGAGAGCGCCTGACCGACAAAGGCAACAGCACGGTCACCAGGATACTGGAGGAAGCGAAGAACATTCTTGTGAAGGATCGATTCCTCGGTCTTTCGTTTCGCGCCATCGCGAAGCGGACGGGAACCACGGTCGGAAACATCGGCTATTACTACGGCACCAAGGACGATCTCATGGTCGACCTTGCGGAGTATATTTTCGACAAATGGGAATTGCGGCTGCAGCGGGACATGCCGCCCGCCATGAGCGACCAGCGGGAGAAATTCCGATATTTCATCCGCTACATGATCGATCAGAACAAGCAGCGAAAAACCATGTTCCTGCTGTTGGAAATGTGGGGCGATGTCGAACCGCAGCCTGGCGGTCTCCAAGATGATGGACACCTTCTATGGCAGGCTGCGCGATTCGATCGAGGCAATGATCGCGGATCTCAATCCGAAAATGGCCGCCGACACGAGCGCGCTCAGGGCCGCTCTCATCACGACGCAAATAGAAGGTCTGATGATCCTGATCGGGCCCCGCAAGCCCAAGCACCGCGAGTTGGACGGGATCGAGCACGAGGCCATGGCCCAGATCGAGAACATGGCGCTGAGATCGTGAGCGACCGCGCTCAGCGCCGATGCATGCGGCGCTCGACCGCCAGCAACAGCATATTCGCAGTCGCGGCAAACGCGAACAGCAGCAGTGTCAACGCCATGATATCGAGGACCTTGTGTGCCTCCATGGCGCGGATCAGCATGAAGCCCAGGCCTTGATCGGATGCAAAAAGCTCGCCGATCAGGGTGCCGAGCAGCGTCGCCGAGAAGCCGATACGAAGCCCGGTGACGATCTCCGGCAGCGCCGCCGGCAACAACACGGTGCGGGCGGTCGCGAGCGGCGCCAAGCGTAGCACGCGCGCGGTCTTGATCAGCACCGGGCTCGTATTCTTGAGTGCGCCGATGGTGAAGAGGGCGACCGGGAAGAACCCGTGCAAGGCGCCGAACGCGACCTTGGCGGAAATTCCGAGCCCGAACACCAGCAGGATCACGGGATAGAGCGTGATCTTGGGGATGGAATAAAGCGACGAGAGGATCGGCTCACCCACCTGCCCTGCCAGGCGATTGGCGCCGAGCGCGAACCCCAGGGCCAGCCCGCCGATCAGGGCGATCAGGCAGGCATAAGCGAAGGCAATTCCGGTCGCAGCGGCGTGCGGCCAGAATTGCGGGCTGGTGAGATATTCTGCCACGCGGCGCAAGGTGGCGCCGGGCGGCGACAGCGCCTCCGGTCCGGCCCACGCGAACAACAACACCCAGGCCAGTCCCAAGCCCCCGGCCAGCAAGACGTAATCGAGCAACCGGGCGCGCGCCGTCATGACCGGTACCAGCGCCGGTGCAGAGCCTGCTCCAGTGAGCCGAGCACCGCGTTGACGGCGATCGCGAAGGCCAGGATCAGCACGAGCAGGGCATACATGGTTTGATTGTCGAAATTGTTGTAGGCGAGCGCGACCCGCCTGCCGATGCCCTCGGTCGAAAGGATGAATTCTCCGGCGATGACGCCGATCACGCTGTAGGCGACAGCGAGCCGCAGCCCCGTCATCAGATGAGGCGACGCCGCCGGCAGCTTCATCAGCAGCGCGGTGCGGACCGGTCCAAGCCGCGACACGCGCGCAACCTTCAACAGCACGCGCGGAATGCGGTCGATCGCCGTCACGGTGGCGACGATCATAGCGACGATCCCGAACAGTGCGCCCAGCACGATGAGCGATGCCGGGCCGATGCCGAAAAAAACGATCAGCAAGGGATAGAGCACGAAAGTCGGCACCGAATAGTAGGACGTGAAGATCGGATCCAGCACGCGGCGAAGACGCGGAATCGCATGCACCACCAGCCCGATCAGAAAGCCGCCGGCCACGGACAGCGCGATCGCCGCGGCGAGATTGCCCAGCGTGTAGGAGACGTCGGGCCAGAACCAGGGCTCGGTTCCCATCACACCGGCCAGCGCAAGCAGCATCTCGGACGGCGGGATCATGGTAAAGCGATCGATGATCCCGGCGCGGCAGAGCGTTTCGAGCGCAACGATGGCTCCGCCGACAAGCGCAAGCTGAAAAGCGCGCACACGGATCATGAGACCCCCAACGCCTTCTTCGACTCGTCACGCAGCAGCGCCCACAGACGCCCAGTGAGCGCGCCGAAGGCCGGATCGGCGACCAGCGTACTGTCCCGCTCGCGCGGCCAGCCGGTGGTCACGATGTCGATGAGGCGGCCGGGGCGCGCCGACATCACCGCGACGCGGTCGGACAACAGCGCCGCCTCGTCGAGCGCGTGCGTGATCAGCATCACCGTCGCTCCGGTCTCGCGCCAGAGCCGCAGCAGTTCCTCGCCCATCAGCAGGCGCGTCTGTTGATCGAGGGCGCCGAACGGCTCGTCGAGGAGAATAAGGCGCGGGCGGAGCACCAGCGTGCGTGCGATGCAGACGCGCTGGCGCATGCCGCCGGACAATTGCGCCGGATAGGCGCCGCGGAAACCGGTGAGGCCCATGAAGGCGAGCGCCTGGTCCACGCGCCGAACAATTTCCGCGCCGTCGGTGCCGGCCCTGCGCAAGCCGAATGCGACGTTGTCCCACACGTTGAGCCAGGCGAAAGTGGCATCTTCCTGGAACACGACCCCGATTTCGTCGGCGACGGTGCCGGTAATGGCGCGGCCTTCCATCTCGATGGTGCCCGACGTCGGCGTGACCAGCCCCGCGATGATCTCGAGCAGCGTGCTCTTGCCGCAGCCCGAGGGCCCCACCACGCCGAAGAACTCGCCGCGCCGGAACTCGAAATCGAGCCGACCGAGCGCCGGCACCGGCCCCTGGTCGGCGCGGGCAGGATAGGTGTGCGAGACCCCGCGCAGCGCCAGGTGAATATCGGGCAGGCTGCTCGCGGTGTGGGGCATGGGTGCCGCGGTCTCGAGGGTGAGCGCGGCCTTCGCCATCAGAGCGGGCGGCGCAGGTCTTCATCGAGCAGGCTTTGGTCGATCAGCCTGCTCCAGTCGAACGGCTCCTTGAGTTCGCCGACGGAGATGAGTCCGTCGGTGACGGCGGCCAATCCCTCCTTGGAGAAATCACCGCGGCTCCAGTGCTGCCACTCGTAATATTTCGGGAGGATGGCGTTCGCTTCCGCCAGGCTCACCTCCCAGACCTTGGCGTAGATGCGCGCCGTCTCCTCGCGGTTGCCGTAGACGAACTCGACCGCCTTGCGATGGACGTCGAGGATCTTGCGCAGGACTTGCGGATTCTTGCCGGCGAATTCCTTGGTCGTCACCGCCACCTGCCAAGTGAATTTGGGATAGTATTGGTGGCCGTAGAACAGCACCTTGTATTTGTCCGGGGTGATGGTCAGCGCCGGATCGTTGAACGGCGCGGCCGCGACCGCGCCCTGCGCCAGAGCGGTCAACGCCGGCCCGAGGCCGCCGAGCGGAAGAACCTCCACCTTGCCGGCCAGCCCCTCCTGCTTGAGCGCGGTGCGGATCACCATCTCGGTGATCGACTTGGGACTGGTGTAGGCGACTTTCTTGCCGACGAGATCCTTGATCGAAGCGATGCCGGCATCGGGCTTTGCCGCCCAGGTCAATTCGCCGATGTGGTTCGAGGACGAAGCGACCGCCTTGAGCTCGACGCCCGCAAGCAACCCGGCGATGGCCGCCGACGTCGCAATCTCCGCATAGGGCACTTCGCCGGCAAGCATATTGCGCAACGATGTCCCGCCGCCGGCGCCCGCCGTGATGCCGTCGATGTCGAGGCCCGCCTGCCTGAACATGCCCTTCTCGAGCGCCACCGCCCACGGCAGCGTCGCGACCAGGCGTCCGTACTGGCTCACGGTGATCTTCGCGGCGAAGGCGGGCGTCACCGCGAAGGCCACCGCCATCGCAGCGCTCGCGAATGTGGCGTGGAACCGCATGATCCTCCCTCCCGTCGACGGCGCGTTGATCGCACGTTGTGTATGCAAACCTTGTACATTAGGCTTTCGCCCGCCCGCAAGGTTGCGCCCAACGGGCGAACGCCAGACCGGAGGAACGCCATGAGGATCGTGCATGGAGATCAGGTCGAGGAAAAGATCCGCCTGCACCAGCACCGTCAGGGCATGTTCCGCCATCGCACCGTGGCCGCCGGCGAGCCGGGGACCCCGGGCAATTTCATCCTGGAAATGGTGCGCACGACCGACGATTTTTTCTCCCCGCGCCATAGGCACAACTTCGATCAGTTCCGCTATCAGCTCGAAGGCGAGTTCGACTTCGACCGCAACGGAAAGATGGCGCCGGGTGTCATCGGATACTTTCCCGAAGGCACTCCCTACGGACCGCAGAGCTCGAGCGTGAGCTCGCTGACGCTGGTCCTGCAGTTCGGCGGCGCGAGCGGCAACGGTTACATGACCCAGCAGCAGATGGAAGCCGGCACCGCCGAGCTCAAGACCCACGGAACGTTCGAGAAGGGCGTCTTCCGTCGCAACGAAGGCGAGGAAGGCAAACGCAACGTCGACGGCTATCAAGCCGTGTGGGAACACGTGAACAAGCGGCCGATGAATTACCCGGCGCAGCGCTATCACGATCCCATCATGATGAGCCCTGAACATTTCGAGTGGGTGCCGGTCGAGGGCGCGCCGGGTGTGTGCGAAAAGCTGATGGGGATCTTCACCGAGCGGCGCTGCGAGGCCCGCTTTCTGCGGCTTGCGCCGCAGGCGCGAATTCGTGCGACCGGACGAAAGATTTATTTCGTGCTCACCGGCGACGGACAAGTGGGCGGCCAGGCATATCGCCGCCATACCACGGTGTTCTGCGAACGGGAGGACGAGGCCGCGATCGAGGCCGAGACCCCGACCGAAATTCTCGTTTTCGGCCTGCCTCGGCTGGATACGCCTACGCATTACGCCGTTGCCGCGGAATAATTCGCGCATCGGCGGCGGCCGCGCGCCGCTCGCACCGCCTCCGGAGAAAACAATGCGACGGCGCGACGTTGTCGGTATGAGCGTGGCCGCCGCGGTTGCCCTGATGTGGGGCGCGGCCTCTGCCCAGGAGACGCAGCAGAATTATCCCAACCGCCCGATCCGCCTCATTGTTCCGTCTTCGGCGGGCGGGGTCCACGACGTTATCGCGCGTATTTGGGCTGACCGGGTCAAATCATCTCTCGCCTCGATCGTCGTTGAGAATCGCAGCGGGGGCGGTGCCTCGATTGCGATCAATGCCGTCGCCCAGTCGCAACCCGACGGCTACACCTTCCTGCTTGGCAGCACGAGCAACCTGGTGCTGCGGGAGGGCCTGGACAATCGCGTCTACGACGCTGCCAGGGACCTGGTGCCGGCGTCGATCTTCGCCACGACATCGACGTCGATCACCGTCAATCCATCGGTGCCGGCCAAGACCGTGCAGGAGCTGATCGCGCACATCAAGGCAAATCCGGGCAAGCTCTCCTATGGCTCGGGTGGGACCGGCGCGGTCACGCACATCACCGTCGAGATGTTCAAGCAGATGGCCGGCGGGCTCGACATCGTTCATATCCCCTACAAGGGCATGGCGCCGGCGATGAACGACCTGCTCAGCGGAGAAATCGCCGTCGGCTTTGTGAATATCACCGCGCAAGTGGTCGCCCTGCATCGTGGTGGAAAGATCCGCATCCTTGCGGTCAATGCGCCGGCGCGCCTCGAAGCCGTGCCGGACATCCCCACCACCGCCGAAGCGGGACTTCCGAATTTCGTCTCGCAAACATTCTTCGGCGTGTTCGCCGCCGCGGGCACCCCCGAAAGGGGTGCTCGAAAAGGTCAACCAGGTGACCCAGAGCAGGTGGAGCGACATCGAGTTCCAGAAAAGGCTCAACGAGTCGGGATTTGAGCCGATGCTCGGCCTCGGACCCGACCAGGCCGCGCTCTACCTCAGCGAAGAAATTGCCCGCTGGGCCCCCCTCGTCCAAGCGATCGGGATCCAGACGCAGCCATAATATGCGGATCAGTCTGTTGTCCTTCGGCAAGCGCGACCATGCACAGTGAGCTGGCTTCGGCTTTTATGGGCCGATCGGTCCCGCGCCTGGAGGATGCAAAGCTGCTGCGCGGCGCGGGACGGTTCGTCGACGACATCGACCTGCCGCACTTGCTGCACGCGACGTTCGTCCGCAGCCCGATCGCCCACGGGCTGCTGCAACGCGTCGACGCCGACAGAGCCCGGGCCTTGCCCGGCATTCGGGCGGTCCTGACCTATACCGATCTGCGGCCCGTGCTCACCTGCGATCGCATCCCGCTCGCGCTGCCGGTCCCCGCGCTGCGGTTTCATGTCGATCCATGCATCCTCGCTCAGCAGGAGGTGTGTTACGTCGGTGAGCCCATCGCGCTGGTCGTGGCCGAAAGCAGACACTTGGCCGAAGACGCCGCCGCTTTGGTCGAGCTCGACCTGCGTCCCCTGCCCGCTGTGCTCGAGCCGTGCGCCGGCCTTGCGCGGAACGCCCCCAAGGCGCGGCTCGACTGTCCCGACAATCTGGTCGCCCATTGGGTGGTGGAATACGGCGACGCCGAGCGCGCATTCGCCGGCGCCGCACACCGGATGTCCGAGCACTTTCGCATCCACAAGGGCGGCGGCCATTCGATCGAGGGACGCGCGGTGCTCGCGCGCTACGACGCGGCCGACGAATTGCTCACGGCCTGGGACAGCACGCAGATGCCGCACAAGACCAAACGGGTCTTGGTCGAGGCGCTGGGACTGTCGGAAGAGCAGGTCAGGGTGGTCGCGCCCGATGTGGGCGGCGGCTTCGGACCCAAGAACCCGTTCTATCCCGAGGAACTGGCGATCCCGGCGGCCGCGCTCGTGCTGGGCTGCCCGATCAAATGGGTCGAGGACCGCCGCGAATGCTTCACCGCCACCAATCATGAGCGCGAGCAGGACTGGAAGATGGAGGCGGCGGTCGATCGCGACGGCAAACTGCTCGCGATCCGCGGCCATCTCCGCCACGATCACGGCGCCACGACGCCGTCCGGCCTGTCGCTGCCGCAGAATTCGGCCACCAATCTCATCGGTCCCTACGTCTTGCCGGCTTACCGACTCGAGGTCTCGCTCTGCCTCACCAATCTGGTGGCGGCGACGTCGACGCGCGGCGCCGGACGCACGCAGGGCACCTTCGTGATGGAGCGGATGCTCGATCGAATCGCCGACGAGCTTGGCCTCGGCCGCGACGAGGTCCGCCGGCGCAACCTCATTGCGCCGCAGCAGATGCCTTATGTCACGCCGGTCACGACGCGCGACGGCCTGCCGATGACCTACGACAGCGGCGATTATCCCGAATGCCAGCGCCGCGCGCTGGCAGCGGCCGGATGGACGGATTTTCCCGCGCGTCGGGACGCGGCGCGCAAGCAAGGTCGCTGGCTCGGCATCGGCCTCGGCAACTACGTCGAGGGAACCGGACGCGGCCCGTTCGAGAGCGCCGCGATCCGCATCGGACCATCGGGAAAAATCTTCGTCACCACCGGCGCGGCCGCGCAGGGACAAGGGACACGCACGATGCTGGCTCAGCTCGCCGCGGGCGTGCTCGGCGTCGCCCCGCAGCAGATCCACGTTACCGACGGCGACACTGCGGCCAGCCCGCTCGGGCTTGGCGCTTATGCCAGCCGGCAGGCGGTGACCGCCGGCAACGCCGTCCATCTGGCGGCGCTGATGGTTGCCGACAAGGCGCGCCAGGCGGTCTCGACCATGCTGGAAGTCGCGGCCGACGACCTCGAGCTGATCGACGGCGAGGTCCGCCTCAAAGGCGTCCCGCAAATGAAGCGCACGCTTGCCGAGGTCGCGTATGCGCTCAGCGGCGTGCCTGGATTTGCTTTGCCCGGCAATATGGCGCCCGGGCTTGCGGCGGCGGCCGATTTTCAGCCCCCGGCGCTGACATACACCAACGGCGCCCATGTGGTTGAGGCCGAAGTCGATGGCGAGACCGGCGGCGTACGGCTCACGCGCTACGTGATCGTCCATGACTGCGGGCGGATGATCAATCCGATGATGGTGGAGGGGCAGGTGCATGGCGCCGTGGTGCATGGCATCGGCGCGACCCTGCTGGAATGGATGCTTTACGATCCCGGGGGACAGCCGCTCACCGTCACCTTCGCGGACTATTTGCTGCCGACCGTCGATGTGGTCCCGCCGATCGAAATTCATCACATGGAATCGCCAACGCCGTTGAACCCGCTTGGCGTCAAGGGAGCGGCCGAAAGCGGCACCATCGGCGCGCCGGCCGCCATCGTCTCGGCGATCGAAGACGCATTGCGCCCGCTCAAGGTGCGCATCCGCGAATTGCCGGTGACGCCGGCGCGGCTGCGGGCGCTCATTCAAGCGGCGACGCACGCTTGAGAACAACTTATGATGAGAACAACTTATGACGCGCCGACATCCGCGCGGAGAAGAAAGGCTGATGGTCCATGGTTGATCAGAGAAACTTCGCCGGCAACATCGCCTACGACGATCTGCGCGAATGGCTCGCCATGGCGGAGCGCCTGGGCGAGGTCCGCACCGTCAAGGGCGCCAATTGCGAGGAGGACATCGGGCTCGCCGCCGAAGCGGTGCTGCGCGCGGAACACGGCCCATGCGTGGTGTTCGAGGATATCCCCGGCTGCCCGAAGGGCTTCCGTCTGCTCCTCAACATGTTTGCCGGCACCCGTCGCAACATGACGCTCGGTTTTCCCGAGCACCTCACCAAGTGGGAGCTGAGCGACGCCTACCGCGAGGCTTATCTGCAGGACCAGCGCATCGTGCCGCACGTCATCGTCGACGACGGGCCGGTGCTCGAAAACGTCATGATGGGTGACGATGTCGACGTCACCAAATTTCCGGCGCCGAAATGGCACGAGAAGGACGGCGGCCGCTATATCGGCACCGGCACCTACAGCATCACCCGCGACCCTGAGGAGGACTGGTTGAATGCCGGCGCCTACCGAGCACAGGTGCACGACAGGAAGACCGTCGGCATCGTGATGGCCGCAGGCCATCATGGACGCATCCACCGCGACAAGTCCTTCAAGCGCGGCGAGCCGTTGCCGGTGGTCATGGTTCTGGGCGGCGATCCGATCGCTTTCTTCTTCGGCGGGCTCGAAGCGCCCTACGGCGTATTCGAGCTCGACCTCGTCGGCGGCCTGCGCGGCCGGCCGGTCGAGATGGTGCGCGGCAAGGTCACCGGCCTCCCCTTCCCCGCCAATGCCGAGATCGTGCTTGAAGGCTACGTCCCGCCGGATCGCCTCCATGCGGAGGGACCGTTCGGCGAGTGGACCGGGCACTACGCCGGCGGCGTGCGCGACATTCCGGTGCTCGACATCAAGGCGATCTATCATCGCAACGATCCGATCGTGCTGGGCGTGCCGCCCATGGGCGGCGGACCGGATGAAATGGCGCGCTACCGCGCGGTCATGCGCTCGGCCACGATCAAGCAGAACGTCACCAATGCCGGCGTTCCCGGCGTGCAGACCGTGTGGTGCCACGAGGTCGGCGGCGCGCGCATGCTGCATGCACTCTCGATCACCCAGCGCTATCCCGGGCACGCGGTGCAGGCGGCGCACGTCGCCGCCCAATGCGGCGCCTCGGCCTATGCCTCGAAATATGTCGTCGTGGTCGACGACGACGTGGACGTGACCAGCCTCGACCACCTGCTGTGGGCCATGCTCACGCGCACCGATCCCAAGGAGTCGATTCAGTTCATCACCGGCTCATGGGATTCGAGCGCCGATCCGGCGCTGCCGCCGGAGCGCCGCGCCGCCGGCAACATGACCCATTCGGTGGCGCTGATTAATGCCTGCAAGCCGTGGCACTGGCGCGACAAGTTTCCCGCCACCAATGCGCCGAGCCCGGAGGTGACGCGCAAGGCGCGTGAGAAATTCGGCTGGCTGCTCGACGGCAACGGCCGATAGGTCAGTTACGCTGTCCCATTCGTTGCAAGCACTTTGGAAAAGGCGCAATCTTTTCGAGTCTCATCCACGCCGGTCTTGCCGCAACTAACCAAGAGGGGAACAGCAACGCGCGGGAGCGGGATGTCTCTCCCGTCCGTGCGAAAAACCTCCGACAAGAACGGCGCACCAATAAGCCGCTGATCGACTAGGGAGAAGGATCCATGCGCATTCGCAAGCGTCGCAACCAGCCTCCGCCGCTGGAACCTGTGGCAGGCAATGGTCTGCTTGACCGCCGCGCCTTGCTTGGGCGCGGCATCGTGCTCGCCGGCGCCATGACGACCGGCGCCGGCGCGTCGCTCAACAGCGCCGCCGCCGAGCCACTCAAGAACGATCAATGGAGCCTGGAGACGGGCGAGGCCGTTCCGCCCCTGCAGACGGCGTCCCGTTTCGAGAAGGGCGTGGTGCGCACGCTCAGCAATCCGAACAACGAGCTGCGCAACAGTCATGCCCGCACGCCGCATCATCTGCTGCAGGGCACGGTGACGCCCAACAGCCTGTTCTTCAACATCTGCCATTCCGGCCTGCCGGACATCGATCCCGCCCAGCACAAGCTCGTCATCCATGGGCTGGTGAAGCAGCCCATGGTGTACACCGTCGAATCGCTGGCGCGCTATCCGATGGTGTCGCGCATGCATTTCATTGAATGCGCCGGAAACTCGGCGCCAATGTTCTCGAGCGAGCCGATGCAGGTCACCGCGCAGGCTCTGCACGGCCTTGCGTCGAACGGCGAATGGACCGGCGTGCTGCTCTCGACGCTGCTCGACGACGTCGGCATCGATCCGACGGCAAAATGGATACTGGCTGAAGGCGCGGATTCATTGGGACTGTCGCGCAGCGTACCGATGAAGCTTGCGTTGGATGACGTCATGATCGCGCTCTACCAGAACGGCGAGCGCGTCATGCCCGGCAACGGCTATCCGATGCGCCTGCTCGTGCCCGGCTGCCAGGGCAATATGAATGTCAAATATCTGCGCCGGCTCAAGCTTATCGATCAACCGGCCATGACCTTCTTCGAATCCAAGACCTACTCGCAAATCCTGCCAAACGGCAAAAGCTGGCTGTTCCACTTCACCATGGAGGTGAAATCCTTCATCACCCATCCGTCCTTCGGCCATACGCTGAAAGGACCGGGCAACTACGAGATTTCCGGTGTTGCCTATTCGGGCAACGGCCGCATCGCCAAGGTCATGGTCTCGGCCGACGGCGGCAAGAGCTGGGCGGAGGCCGCCCTGCAAGGGCCGGTCAACCCGAAGGCGTTCACCCGCTTTCGGATGCCGTGGCGCTGGGACGGGCAACCGGTGGTGCTGCAGAGTCGCGCCTGGGACGAGGCCGGCAACGTGCAGCCGCTGCGCGCCGAGTTCGTGGCGGCACGTGGGCAGACCGAGAAGCCGGTGACCAATCCCTTGGCGTTTCCCAACCAGCACTACAACAGCATCACCAGTTGGGGCGTCGACGGTTCAGGGGGGGTCAAGCATGTCTATGCGTAAGCTGCCTCTTGCGCTCGCCTTCACCCTCGCGTTCGGCGCCGCCGCTGCGTTGGCCCAGACGCCGAGGCCCGGCCAGCCCATCACCGAATCCGACATCACCGCCTGGAATATCGAGGCGTTGCCCGACGGCAAGGGGCTGCCGCCCGGGACCGGCACCGCCAAGCTGGGCGCAGTGATCTATTTGCAGAAGTGCGCGCTATGCCACGGCGAGAACGGCGTGAATCCGCGGCCCGGTTATTCGCCGATGGTCGGGCCGTCGAAATTCGATCGCATCGATACGATGAAGACCGTGCCGTACTACAAGCATGCGACCACGCTCTTCGACGTCATGCGGCGTTCGATGCCCTATCCGATCCCTAAGACGCTGACCAACGACGAGCTCTACGCGCTGTCCGCCTACATCCTCTTCCTCAATAAGATCATCGGCGAGGACGAGGTGATGGACGCCAACAGCTTGCCGCGGGTGAAGATGCCAAACCGCGACAATTTCATCGTATGGGATCCGAACAAGATCGAGTACGACCCGATCCGCATGGACGACGCACCGCGCTGATCGCGGTTGCCACGATGCGTATCGCCTCCCTGGCTCCGTTTGCCCCTTCATCCCTGCTCCCGCCAATGCGATAACATCGACATTGGCGCGGTAGCAGGGGGAGTGACGAATGGAGCTGGGCTTGACGGGGAAGGTCGCGCTCGTGACCGGGTCGAGCCGCGGCATCGGCCGCGGCATAGCCGAGGCCTTTGCCGCCGAGGGCTGCGATCTCCTGCTCACCGGGCGTGACGAAGCGGCGCTCGAAGAGGTTGCGGCGTCGGTCCGGGGCAAGGGACGCAAGGCCGCCGTCATCGTGACCGATCTGCGCGAGCCGGGCGCGCCGCAAACCCTGATTGCGGCCGTGCAGCGCGAATTCGGCGGCCTCGACATCCTCGTCAACAACGCCGGCACCACCAAGCGCGGCGATTTCTTCGCCCTGACCGACGCGGATTGGGAGGACGGTTACGCCCTCAAGTTCTTCGCGCATGTGCGTCTCGCGCGCGCGGCTTGGCCGCTGCTCAAGGAACGCCGCGGGTCGTTGGTGGCGATCGGGGGAACCAGCGGACGCAAGCCGGAGAAGCGGTTCACCATCGGCAGTTCGGTCAATGCCGCCGTCGCCGCCTTTACCAAGTGCCTCGCCGATCTCGGCAAGGAGGATGGCGTTCAGGTCAATTGCATCCATCCAAGCCTGGTGGAGACCGAGCGGCAATGGCGGCGCATTCGCGCGGAGGTCGAGCGCACCGGAGAGCCGGAGGAAAAAATCCGTGCGCAGTTCTGTCGCGAGACCGGCTTCACCCGCTACGGCACCGTGAAGGACGTGGCGGATTTCGTAACCTTCGTCGTTTCGTCGCGCGCAACCTGGCTGCACGGGGCAACGGTCGATCTCGACGGCGGCGAGATCCCCGTGCTGTGATGGTGTAGTCCGTACCGCATGCCTTGGCACCGCCCCATCCCGCAGGCAATACCGCTCACGTGTCCCGGATGCGGTGCGACGCGGGCGCCCATGCGCGCGAGTGCTGCGCTGCGTCCGGGACGCGCCCTCTGCATTCGCCGGCACCCATGAACATTCTGCTCACTCCCGCCCGCATCGGTTCGGTCGAGATCCCGAACCGCATCGTCATGCCGCCGATGACGACGCGGACGGCAGACGCCGAGGGTTACGTCACCGACGACAGCGTTGCCTATTATCTGGCGCGGGCGCGCGGCGGCGTCGGCCTCATCACCATCGAGATGGCATCGCCGGAAAAAGCCGGCCGCCACCGCCGCCGCGAGGTGGGGATCTACGACGATCGCTTCGTGCCGGGGCTGACGCGCCTGGTCGATGAACTGCATCGCGCCGGATCGAAAGTCTCGATCCAGCTCGGCCATGGCGGCGGACACACCCGCATCGACATCTGCGGTGAGACGCCGATCGCCCCTTCGGCGATTCCGCATCCGGTCTACGAGACCACATTCGAGACCATCGTGCCGGAGGAAATGACGAAGGCGCGTATCGACGCGACGATCGCCGCCCATGCCGCCGCCGCCGTGCGCGCGCGCACGGCAGGCTTCGACTGCGTCGAAATCCATGCCGCTCACGGCTACCTCATCTCGCAGTTTCACGCCCCCTTCGAGAACCGGCGCACCGATGCATATGGTGGGAGCTTGGAAAACCGGGCGCGCTTCGGGCTCGAAGCGCTGCGCGCGGTCAAGGCCGCGGTGCCCGGAATGCCTGTCATCTATCGCTTGTCGGTCGAGGACTTCTTCCCCGGGGGATTGCCGTTCGACGAGGGCCGCCGGATCGCGATCTGGGCGGCGGAAGCCGGGGCGGACGCGTTGCACGTCACCGCCGGCCACTATCGCTCATTGCCGTCGGCCCAGATCGTGCTGCCGCCGATGACGTTCCCGGACGCGACCTTTCTCGATTTCGCCGCGGACGTGAAAAAGGCGGTCGGCATCCCCGTGATCGCGGTCGGACGCCTCGGCGATCCCGCCACCGCGACCGACGCGGTCGCGTCGGGAAAGACGGATTTCGTGGCGCTCGGCCGCACCCTCATCGCCGATCCGGAATGGGTCGCGAAGCTTCGCCGCGGGGAGCCGATCCGGCGCTGTCTCGCCTGCAACACCTGCATCAACGAGATGCGCGGCGGGGCGGGCATCGGCTGCGTGGTCAACGGCGCCGCCGGCCGCGAGGCCATGTTCGCCGACCGCAAGCCGCCGCGCGGCGAGCGCATCGCCGTCATCGGCGCGGGACCCGCAGGGCTGACCTATGCGTCGCTGGTCGCCGAGGGAAACGACGTCACCGTGTTCGAAAAGGACAAGCGCCCGGGCGGGGCGTTTCGCTACGCCGGGAAAGCACCGTTGTTCCAGGAGGTGGCGGCGAGCGAAGCGAGCTTCGCGCGCTACATCGCCGATCTCACGGCCGCGTGCGAATACCACGGCGTCAAGTTCCGCTTCGACACCGATGTCGCCGATACGCCGGATGTGCTCGCGCCGTTCGACCGCGTGGTGATTGCGACCGGTGCCGCCTACCGGTTCGGCCTCGGCCCGATCGCCAAGACGATGCTCGATCTGGGCGCCGGCCGCTGGCCCGGCCTATCCCGGTTGTTTTCCGCGCCCATGTTTCGCGACTGGTTCTACTACAAGGCACGACACGGAACAGGCGATCGCTTCCTGCAACTCGCCAAGCCCGGACAAACCGTCATCGCCATCGGCGACGCCGTCCTAGCCGGCAAGAGCAAGCCCGCGATTGCCAGCGCGTTCGAGGCGGCGCTGCTCTTTTAATGCCCGCCGCAGTGATGACACTCATCGCCGTCGCTTTTGGATCGAATTCGTTCTACGTCGCCGTCACGGCGAATGCGCGTTCGCTGCGATCGAAGAAGGCCTGCACCGCGTCCGTGCAATATCGGGCGTATCCGAGGAACGGCTGGGCGGGCGCGGCGGTCCGGCAGGCCAGCAGCTTCGCCAGGAACGCGGACGCGAAGGCCGGGTCGACGGTTTTCGCCAGCACGATCACCGGCCCGGGCAGCCGGTCGACGCTGCCGATGATCTTGGTCGCCGACCGGTTGCCGGGTCTATCCAGCCAGATGCCCTCTTCCACCATGGTCACATCGACTCGACCGGCGAGAACGGCGTCGATCTGCCGTTGCCAGGCGCCCACGGGTTCGACCGTGGAGAAGAATGTCCGAAACGGCACGTTGTGGTCCGCCAGGAGGATGGCCGGAGAAAAATAGCTCGTCGTGCAGTACGAATTGATGTCGCCGAGCCGCTTGCCGCGCAGGTCCATCACGCTGCGGGCGTTGCACGTGCGCGGCACGATCAGCACGCTGGTGACCGTGCTGCCGCCGCTCCTCTCGGCGAGCGCGCTCGCCAAGCCGGCGTAGAAAGGATCGTCTTTGAGATAGTAGTAGTTTGCCGCGGGCATGAATGCCGCGGACGGCACGTGCGCCTTGAGCGTTGCGGTCAACTCGCCCATGTCGTCGTAATTGACGGTGCGCCAGCCGTGATCGCGGAAGAACGCCGCCCATTCCGGATCGTCGGTCGGAAAGCCAAGATTGACGTCGCAGGCGAAAATCATCTCGCGCGCCGACGAGTTCCTGGCGTTGCCGGCGCTGTCCGCTGTGTTCATCTGCTTGCTCCCTCGGCTGACGCGCCGGGCTCTCGACCCCTGCCGGAGTTGCCACCGAGGCGCTCAGGCTGAGGCCTTGAACCTGTCCTCTTGCGGGTCCTCACTGCGGCTCAATGCCGGCATTCTTCACCACCTCATTGACCTTGTCGATTTCGCGCTTTAGTGCCCTCCCGAGCGCCTCGGCGTTGCCGCCGGCAGGCTCGATGCCGGCCGCGCGGAGTTGCTTCTGCGCCGCCGGTGAATTGGCAGCCGCGATCGCCTCCGCGGTGATCTTGTCGACGGCCGCCTGCGGCACCCCAGGGCGCGCGAAGAGCCCGACGATGGTCGCCAGATCGAAATTCGATACCACCTCGGAGACCGCGGGCACGTCCGGCGCTTGGAACCAGCGGCCCTCTCCGTTCTGCGCCAACAGCTTAACCTTCTTGCTTTCGGCCGCGCCCGCCAACGACGGATAGGCCGCGAACAGCACCTGGACGTGACCGCCCAGCAGCGCCGGCACCGACTGCCCCGTGCCGCGATACGGGATGTGCGTCATCTTGAGCTGCAGGGGCGCCTTCAGTGCTTCCATCGACAAATGATGAATGCTGCCGACGCCAGAGGAGCCGTAGTTTATTTCGCTCGGACGCGCTTTGACATGGTCGATGAACTCACGCAACGTCGAGACCGGCAGGTCGGGATGCGCAGCCAGGAACATGGGCGCGCGGCCAAGCAGCGCGAGCGGAACTATGTCCTTCGGATTATAGCTGAGTTGCTTGAACAACGCGGGATTGGTCGAGACGATGCCGCCATCTGTAACGAGAAAAGTGTAGCCGTCGGCCGGAGCGCCCATCAGCGCGCCCACCGCGAGAACGGCGCCGCCACTGGCGCGGTTTTCGATGACGACAGACTGACCGATCCGCTCCTGCAAATGCTGGCCGACGATACGCGCCACGGTGTCCGGCAGGCCGCCCGGCGCATAGGGCACGATGAAACGGATCCCTTGATTGGGATACGGGGCCTGAGCGTTCGCGGTCAAAGAAAGGACGGCGGACACCGCCACTGCGAGTACCATGCGCAAAACGACGAAATTCATCGATGGCCCCCGAGTTTGCTTTGTTACTGGATGCGCATCGGCAGGCTCTGCAAACGCAGCTCGCCCACTGCGCCGCCATAGATCGGGGTGAAATTCGGATCGCTGATGTGCGCTTTCGGAAAGCGCGCCAACAACCGCGTGATCGCTATGGTGATCGTGGTGCGTCCCAGGATGTTGCCGATGCAATGGTGAGGCCCGGCGCCGAACGAAAGGATGCGCTTTGGCTTGCGGTGGACGTCGAAGCGCAACGGATCGGGGAAGGCGTCGGGATCATAGTTCGGCGCGAGCGGCGACGGCCGTACCACCATTCCTTTGAGGATGCGTGTGCCGCCCACCTCGGTGTCGCGCGTGGCAATGCGCGGAAAGGTGAAATAGCCGTTGCTGCCGAGCCGCAGGCATTCCTCGATCGCCTCCGGAATGAGCGACGGATCGCGGATCAGTTGCTCGCGCTGATCGTCGTGGGTATAGAGCAGATAGAACGCACCACCGGCGGCGCGGCTGGTGGCCGACAGTGACGCGCCGCAGATGCCGAAAATCTGGTCGAACAATTCGCGGTCGTTGAGCTTGTCGCCGGCGTCGCGGGCATTGACGAGATCGCTGATGAAGTCCGGGCGCGGGCTGACGCGCCGCTCGTCGATGATGACCCTGATCTCGTCCATAGTACGGTCGAACGCGCGCCGCAATTCCGGGGACCACGGCTCGCCTGGCTTGACGTAGGTGGTGCCCGGAATCAGGTCGTGGAAGGCGGTGAAGACCCCCTTTCGCCTCTCGTCCATGTTCACCATCGCCTCGAGCAACGCATCGACGACGAGATGCGCGCCGTAGTCCAGCATGCCATCGAACACGGGGCCGTCGGCCTCGATCCGGTCCAGCATGCCGTCGACGATCCTGGTGATGCTCTCCTGCAGCTGTGCGATCCGCCGCGACGAGAACGCCGGCATCAACAGGCGGCGGACGCGGGCATGCTGCTCGCCGTCCATCTGCGTCACGAATTGCGCGTCCATGATCTTGTTGAACTGCTCCCAGCCCGGACCGCGCGGCATCTCCGATGCGAACGTCTGCGTATCCGAGAAGACCTTGTGCACGTCGGCGTAACGGCCGACCACCACCTGCGGCGGGCCGTGTCCCAGCACGTAGAACGGCGGCCGCCGCGCCCATTCGGCCATGTGCATGTGCGCGTTCGCCTTGAACTCGGCGCTGCCAACATCAATGTCGACGACGTTGCTCTTGTCCAGATCGGCCGGTGACGACATCGTCCCTCCAAAATCTCATTATCGCATCGGCCGCGACCCGAAAGCCAATGTCATCTCGGCTTGATGCTAGGGTTGCAGACCCTGGCTCTCTCATGGCTCCGGGCCTGAGGTCGTGCTATGCCGGCGCATGAGCCTCGTCGCCACGCTCGCCATGCTCGTGCTGATCCCTGCCGCAGCGGCACCCGTGCCGGCGGTGAAGAGTTCGCAATGCCCGCCTGGGTCCATCGTGAGTGGCGGCTACTGCACGCCTATGTTCCGGCCTGCTCCGGCAGCCGTTTCGAAGTTAAGGCAATGCCGGGGCAGCTATGCGCAGATTCGCAACTCTTGCGTTGAAATGCGCAGGAACTGACGCCGACGCGTCATCCGATCACGCGTCAGCGGCGCCTTCGCGGGCATCGTGAGCAAGCGCAGGGCCTCGGGAGCCACCCGCATACAACAGCAGCAGCTTCAACCGTCGGAAGAAGGTCCGCAGGTGGTTAGTGGAAACCGCCTTGGAGCGAATCCTTGTGAGACACCTTCCGAACGCGAGGAGTCCTAGGGCTCGCGTCTGGTTTCCGGCCGACGCGGATGACGCATCATCGTTGCACCCGCGGCGAGCCAACATTGCGGCACAGCGGCGTCTTGCTGTTTTCAGCTTTTGCGCACCATTCGACGAGAGGGTTCGGCTCGATCTCAACCGGTACAGGTGTGGGCGCCGGTGGTGCTGTCTCTGCTTCTGGCAATGGATCAAGCGGCTGCACGGCAATTGGGGGAACGGTGTCAGGCATTATCACGCGCTGACGGGGCCTACCGCGTGGCCGCTCGGGCGCAATGATATCCAACGGCACGTTTGGCGGATCATAGGTTGCATCCTGCGCCTGCGCGGTCGCAATGAGGGCAGCGAACAAGAAAGCAGCTTCGAGGCGGGTCATCCTTGTCTCCGTGGCTCAACCGCGTCCTCGACACCGGCCCATCCTCGGCGAGGGAGACGATGTGAGTGGCAACAGCTGCGTGCCAGGCACGCAGTGCTCTCGAACCGCTTTCAGAACATCACCAGCAACTGCCCTCTTCGTCGGATTCGAACTCCATGCCGAGCGCGGAGCTGCGAGCACAGTTGGCAACGCGCCGAGACATCCCGCCAGTTAAGGGCGAGGGTCAGTGGAGAGCCCTATCCGCTTCTCGGGCGCTTCGAGCTGGGCGTCGAGGTCGCTCGGCGGGATGACATGGGAAAAATCAACCATGACCCGAATATCACCTGCTGGGTCCGCTCGCGCGATCACGCCGTGGTCCTGGCGGACGAGCTTCCAAAGGGACAAAACCAGCTTTCCGACCGCTTGGCGGTCAAAAACGAAAGCCTTGAGACGAACCGCAGACTCCCCATCATTGATCATGTGGTCGATCACCGCGTCGATATCACCGCGGTGCACGTCGACATGTCCCGCGGGCCTGAAGCCGGCATCCAGCAACGCGTGGATGGGGCCACCGTTACCATCTACAACATGGGCGAGATACTGCTCGTCCGGCGAATCGTGGCCGCTTTCCTTGGTGGCGTAGACCATCATCACCTTTACCAGAAGAGAAGCGATGCCGAACCCGCGTGCAGCAGGGTGAACCATCAGGCCACCGACCTCGGCGTGGTTGGCCGACCTGTCCCCGCCCGATGCCGATTGAACGACGCCCGTGCCAATAATATTCTCGGTCGTCCGGTTCAGGACGTGGAACAACCGACGCTCGCGTGCCGCCTCCCGGAAAACATGCGCCGGACGATCGAAAAGTGTCCCTTCATTCAGGGCCTCGATGAAGGTGAACGGGAGCCTGTATTCGGACTCCTTCGTCAGTCGGATTTCAACCCTGTCCTGATCCCTGATGATTGAAGGTCTATGGACCATTGGGCGGGCACCTCGCTCATCGCGTGATTATCCGACGTACAGCACACCGGCAACTTCTGCAAAGCATGACCTGGTCTACATCGGCATTGTCCGGCCTCGAGGTAGTTCGCGTGGTGTGGAGCAGCCTGAACCTTCCTCCCCCTACCGGCGGCCTGGCACTACGCTGGCCTCTCCCTGTCTTGTGCCCGGTTTGTCGAAGCTCTGTCCTCCGCCACCGGCGGAAATAGCGTGGTGTGCTCACGACGACCCACCGCTGGCAGCGAGTGTGCGGCAACTTTCTTACATCGAGCCGAATGCGTTACACGTGCACCACGTTATTGCGCAGCACACCGATGCTCTCGATCGTCGACTCGATCCGATCGCCCGGCAGGCAATAGCGGCTCGCGGGCACCAGGCCCGGGAGTGCCTGCCACTTGCCGCCGAGCTCCGGATCCGTCGACCAAGCGGTGCCGGCGGGCGTGCCAGTGATGATGACCATCCCCGGCCGCAGCGTGAAGCTCGACGAAAAGAAGTGGATGAGCTCGGCGCAGGTCCAGATCATTTCCGCCGTGGTGCTCGATTGCCGCAGGTCGCCGTTGATGCGGGTCTCGAGCGTGAGGTTCTGCGGATCGAGGATCTCGTCGGATGTGACGATGCATGGTCCGATCGGGGCGCTGGTATCGAACGATTTGCCCCGGCCGAGGTCATACCAGATGCTTCCTCCCGGCGAGGTCCGGACCTGGCGGTCGCGCGCGGTCACATCGTTGACAATGGTGTAGCCGAACACGTGGTGGAGTGCCGACGCAGTCGGAATATGCCGGCCGGGCTTGCCGATGACGATCGCCAATTCGGTCTCGCAATCGAGCTTCTTGGTCAAAGCCGGGTCGTAGATGATCGGCTCGTCGGGGCCGACCACGCTATCCGCGGTCTTCACGAAGAACTCGGGCTCCTTGCCGCTGATCGGGGTATTGGCCTTTTCCTTGTTGTGATCGCGGTAGTTGCTGCCGCTGCACAGCAGCGTCGACGGCCGCATGGGGGCGGTGAGCGTGGTCTTCGACAGGGGAATCCGCGCGCTCGCGGGTGGATCGGCAATCAGTCGCTTGGCTGCCTGCAGGGCCGCGTCCCCGGCCCGGATGAACGCGACTGCACTGCTATAGGCAGGCTCGCCGGCGTGAACAGCCAAGCGCTTCGGATCGACAATTTGATCATCCAGCAGAAAGCCCAGTCTTTCTTCTGCCCCCTCTCGAAACGTCACCAACCGCATTTTCTTCTCCTTGCTACCAACTAAACACGAGTCTCGGCTCGGATCAGTCCGCCTCGTCGTCCCACGGGATGAGCCAATGCCGCAGGCGCAGCATCACGAGATCGAGGACGAGGCCGGTCGCCAGCATGACCAGGATGTAGACGAACACGGTCGGCGTCTGGAAGAAACGCTGCGCGAACATGAGTGCGGCGCCGACTCCGCCGCCGCCGGCGATCATCTCGGCGGTGAACGCGATGATCAGCGCCACCGGCACGGTCACCCGCACGCCGCTGAAGATATAAGGCTGCGCGGCGGGAAAGATGATCCGGGAGAGCAGCTTGCGCTCGGATGTGCCCATCGCCTCCGCCGACCAGATCACCGTCCGGCTCACCGCCGCCGCCCCGTGATAGGTCGCGACGATCATCGGAAAGACGCAGGTGAACGCGACCAGCAGGATCTTCGACAGGTGGTCGATGCCGAACCACAGGATGAAGATGGGCACGAACGCGATCTTGGGCGCCGGAAAGCCGAGCGACACCAGCGGGTCTAGCGCCCAATGCGCCCATTTCGAGCGCGCCATCCACAGGCCGGCGAGCACGCCGAACACCACCGCGAGCGCAAGCCCGGCAAAGGCGCGATAGAGGCTCACCAGCAGCGGCGCCACGATCTCGCCCTCGAACAGCAGCACCCAGAATTGCTCGAGCACGGTGGTGACGGTCGGCAGGAACAGCGGCCGGATCAGCTCGGCGCGCGCCACCAGTTCCCACAGCAGGAGGACGAGCAGCAACGGATAGCAATAGCGCAGTGCCGCCCACAGGGCGGCGAGCGCTCCGCGTGCCGCGTGCGCGCGCTCAGCCACCGGCGTGCGCCGCGTGTATGGAATCGTGCCAGCGCAGAAAGTGATGCATCGCCGCCAGCAGTGCGCGGTCGGCGGCATAGGCCACGATCACGATCGCCAGCAGGCCGCCGAACATGTAGGCGTAGGCGCCGCTCTCGCCGTAGAAAAAGATGAGCTTGCCGATGCCGGTCCTGGAGGCGATCATCTCCGCCGATATGGTCAGCACGAAGCAGAACCCGAGCGCGATCCGTATCCCAGTGAAGATCGAGAGCGACGCGCTCGGCAGGAGAATGCGCCACAGGACCAGGCGATGCGGGGTCCCCATCGCCCGCGCACTCCAGATGATCACCGGCGGCACGGCCTTCACGCCGTGATAGGTGCTCACGATCACCGGCAGCAGGCAGGCGAGGACGACCGAGAGCATGTTGGTGACATTGCCGATCCCGAACCAGAGAATGAACAGCGGCACCAGCGACGTCTTCGGCAGCGAGTAGGTCGTCGCCACCAGTGGCCCGAAGAACTGGTCGGCGCGGCGCGAGGTCGCCATCGCGAGCCCGATCGCCACGCCGATGATCGAACCGATGACCAGTCCACCCAGCGCGCGATAAAGGGAAACCAGAAGATTGACGACGATCTCGCCGTTGCGGGTCATCTCCCACAGCGCCCGCACCGTCTCGCCGAACGACGGCAGGAACGCGCGGTCGACCAGATCGAGCTCGACTACGAGCTGCCAGACCAGCACGACGATCGCGATCGGAAGGTAGCGTCCCGCCGCGCGCAGCCAGCTTGACAGCGAACCGCCCTGCAACCACGCGCGCGGAGCCACCGACACGGCCATCACGCGTCCCTCGCCGCCCGACTCGCGCCGGCATTCGCGCCGGCTTGGCGGCGAACGGCGAGCCAGACTTCATTGCGCAAGTGATTGAAGTCGTCGTTGAGGACGGTCACCTCGCGTTCGCCGGTGCGATCGATGGTGACCGGGAATTCCTGCACGATCCGTCCCGGCCGCTGCGACATCACCAGCACGCGCCCGGACAGGTAGACGGCTTCGTTGACGTCGTGGGTGACCATCACGACGGTCTTGCGTGTCGCCTGCCACAGCCGCAGCAGCTCGTCCTGCATCCCCTCCCGCGTGAGGGCATCGAGCGCGCCGAACGGCTCGTCGAGCAGGAGGATTTTCGGATCGTAGGCGAGCGTGCGGGCAATCGCGACGCGCTGCTTCATGCCGCCCGAGAGCTCGCGCGGAAAGCGATGCTCGAAGCCCTGCAGCCCGATCGTGCGGACGAGGCGCTCAACGGTCTCTTCGCATTGCCTCCCCGGCGTCCCGCTCATTTCAAGCCCGTAGCGGATGTTCTGCACCACGGTCAGCCAGGGGAACAGCGCGTATTCCTGGAACACGATGCCGCGGTCGACACCGGGGCCGGTCACCGCCTTGCCGTTGACCTCGATCGTGCCGCCGTCGGCGCCGAGGAAGCCGCCGAGAATGTAAAGGAGCGTGCTCTTGCCGCAGCCGGAGGGGCCGACAATGGTGACGAACTCACCTTCCCTGACCTCGATGTCCACATCCGCCAGGGCCGGGACGTCGCCGTCCCTGGCCCGGTAGCGCTTATTCAGATTCTTGACGCATATGCTGATCATGCCGAGCAAGGATAGGGCAGATACGACGTGTTGAGATACTCCGAAACCTTCACCGGCTTGTCGATCAAACCCTCGTTGTACATGGCGTCTATCGGCGTCTGGATGGTAGCCACCGAGACGCAGCCGTTGCGATCGCGGTAGTAGTCGCGCTCGGTCATGAAATAGGAATCGAGCACGTCCGCCGGCGATTTGGTGAACTCCGCGGTGATCTCGATCGCCTTCTTGCGATTGGCGGGGTCGTAGAACCAGTGCAGGCCGCGCACGTAGTCGGCGAGGAACGACTTCACCGCCTCTGGATTCTTTTTCAGGAAGTCGTTGGTGACGACCTGAAAGATCACGGAATAGGGCCCGAACGCATCGCCCCCGGTAAAGAGCGCGCGCAGATCGCCCTTGCGGATCTCCGCGTTCATGAACGGCAGGATCAAGATGCCGGCGTCGATGCGCTTTTCGCGGATGGCTGCGGCCTGGTTGGGAAAGGCCACCTCGACGATGGTGAGATCCTTGCGCGGGTCGATGCCGTCCTTCTTGAGCTTGACGCGCAACGCAAGATCGACTGCGGAACCGAAAGCGTTGACGCCGACCTTCTTGCCCTTGAGATCCTGCGTCGAGGTTATGGGGGAATCCTTGAGCACGAAGAACGTATTCTGCGCGAAACCGGCCCGGCCGTCCTGGTAGTTGTCGGACACGATGGTCATGCCGCCGGGCACGATGTTCTTGATCACGGAGGTGGCAAAGACCGCAAACGACAGCGTCGCCATGTCGGCCTGGCCGGCTGCGAGCAGCGTGCCGGCTTCAGGCGTGCCGCGCGTGAAGGTCATGTCGACGGTGTAGTCCTTGCCATAGCCCTTGAGTACGTTCTTCTGCATCCAGTCGAGATAGATGACGGTCTCCATCTCGTTGGGGCCGATGCCTCCGCCGGTGGCATAGCGGATGACCGTCGGCGCCGCGTGCGCGAGACGGATGAACGGAGCGCACAGCCCCGCCAAGGCGCCGGTCGTGCCGGCCACCACCAAGGTGCGACGTGTGAGCGCAGCGTGCTTGCCAGTAGCGTGCTTGCCAGTCATGGGTCTCTCCAGTTGCAACCTGCCGTACGGCAGCTTGGCGCAGTCTCAATTCAGAGCGCCCCGCCCTTCCCTCTCGTATGCAAGACCAGCGCCAGAGGGAGCACAATCTTGGATTTCACGCACCAACAGTTGCCAGGATTGACTGCGGCTTTCCCGCGCACCGTGATCCGACCGGCGCCCTGGGCGTCACGCACATGCATCAAGCCTTCGCGGGAGCCGCGGCAACACCCTCGATTTCGATCAGCATTCCCGGATGGGCCAGCGTCGGGACGCCGATCAGCGACCGCGCCGGCGGATTTTCGTTGCCGAAATAGCGAGCGGAAATTTCATTGAGGATATTCTGGCCGTCCATCTGGGTGGTGAAGATCGTGAGCTTCATGACGTCCGTCATCTGCGCCCCGGCGGCGTCGAGAATCTCCTTGATGTGGACGAAGGTCCGCTCGGTCTGTTCGCGGAAATCTCCCGCCAGCCATTGCCGCTCGTCGTCGGGATCGTGCGGATGCTTGTGATAGGTCGGCACCGTGCAGCAGCCGGAGAAGAAGATCAGCCGGCCGCCTTCGATCGAATAGGCCGCCGAGAACGGACTCTTGTACTCCGCGCGCATCGGCATGTGATGGATCGGCTCGACCTTCATGCGTTCACTCTCCCATCGCGTCTTCCGGCGACGGGTGACAGTCGCGGCGGAATACGCCTCAAATGCAAGCCAGTGTCACGACCATCATCCGCCGAAACAGCACGCTTGATAAGAAGTCAAACTCGAATATGTTTGTTTCCAAATTCGATCAAATCGTCGCGGGCACGCGGTGCATAATCCTCTGGACATGCTGGTCTTCGCCAAGGTCGTGGAGCTCAGGAGCTTTTCACTGACTGCGCGCAGGCTCGGTATTTCGCGCTCCGCCGCAAGCAAGCACGTCACCCGCCTGGAGCAGGCGCTGGGGGCGCGCCTGCTCAACCGCACGACGCGCAAGCTCAGCCTCACCGAGCCGGGACATGCCGCCTACGCCCATTGTGCACGGATCGCGGCAGAAGTGGAAGCGAGCGAGCTCTCCGTGCAGCGGTTCGTGAGCCGCCCGAAGGGGCTGCTGCGCGTCAGCGCACCGTCGGCGTTCGGACGGCTGCACCTGGTGCCGATCCTGCCGGAATATCTTACCCGCCATCCCGATGTCGCGATCGATCTCGTGCTGAGCGACCGGCTGGTCGACCTGGTGGAGGAGCGTTTCGACATCGCGATCCAGTCCTCCCCGCTCACGCCGGCGAACCTCATCCGGCGGGACATTGCTCCGATCCGATGGGCGGTCTGCGCCGCGCCGCGCTACCTGCAGAAATTTGCGGCACCCAAAGACCCGGACGACCTGCATGGGCACAACTGCATCTTCTACGCTTCTGCCGCGGTGCGCGGCGACGCCTGGACGCTCTCGCGCAAGGCGGAGACGAAGCGCGTCACGGTCAATGGAAATTTCCGCGCGAACAACAGCGAGGCGGTGCGCGACGCCGCCGTGCGCGGGCTTGGCCTGGCGCTGCTGCCCACATTCGCGATGTGGCAGGACCTGAAGTCGGGGGCGCTGGTGCGGGTATTGCCGGACTGGATTGCACATGGGACGTTCGGTAACAGTCTCACCGCCTACTTCATCGCCGATCGCCAGCTCACGCCGAAGATCCGCACCTTGGTCGATTTCCTCGCCGAGCGTTTCGGAAAGTCGCCCGCCTGGGACCGCGGCATCGCGGTGGGCTCGATATCCAAGGCACGCTGAAGGCACGCTGAGGCGCCCGCTGTCGCGGCTCGCTTACAACATCATTCATGAAGGAGTGATCGGATGATCCAACGGCAGAACCTGTTTCCCGAAGCGCTGTCGAAGCGTGTCGTCGGCGGGCACGTGCTCTATTCGCCTGTGGTCACCGTCGTCGCCGGAAAGCTCATTTTCGTGTCCGGCCTGCTCGCCCGCAACCAGGCGGGCGACATCGTCGGGAAAGGAGACATGGGGGCGCAAATCCGCCAGGTCGGCGAGAACCTGAAGGCGGCGCTGGCGGCCGCCGGCGCGACGCTCGCCGACCTCGTCCGCACCCAGACCTTCACCACCGACATCGACGAGTTCTTCAAGCATGTCGACGTGCGGATGGAGTATTTCGGGGCGCTGCCGACCAGCACTACCGTCGAGGTGCGCCGCCTCTCGCATCCGGATTTTATGGTCGAGGTCGAGGCGATCGCCGTTACGGAGGTCCGGTGAACCGGGATTGCGCTCGAATAGCGGCGCGCCGCGTGCGAGGCCGCGCCCTTTGCCAGCGCCATGTCGATCAAAAACTACGCGCATCATTGAACGGATGTTCCCGCGGCTGCGCCCTCCTCCGGCGCATGCGTCCGGCGGCCGACGGGGTGAGCCCCGGCGATTGCCTCGGCGAGCCGCGCCCCGGTGAGATCCAGTGTAACGGGATCGAGTGCCCCGCTGCGCTCGCTCACGAACCCAATGACATCGGCGGCGCCGTAGCCGGCAGCCCGCAGAGCGGCAACACAACGCCCGGCTTCGCCGAGCGCGACTGACGCGAGCAGTCCGCCCGACGTTTGCGGGTCGAATAGCAACGGATAACGCGGATGCTTCGCGACCGTTTCGAGCTCCCCGATGGCGCGGCGCAACCGCACGTTTTGCGGCTGCAGTGACGAGAAGATGCCGAGTGCCACGGTCTCTAGCGCGCCGTCGAGCAGCGGCACGCGGTCGATGGCGACCGTCACGTCGACCTGCGAGGCGCGCACCATCTCGACAAGGTGACCGAGAAGACCGAACCCCGTCACGTCGGTTGCGGCATGGACACCATGCCGGCGCAGGATTTCCGCCGCCCGACTGTTTGAGCGAATCATGTGCGCGATCGCCGCCATCACCCAGCGGGCCTTGGCCTTGCCTCGCATGTCGGCGGCGAGCAACGTACCTGTGCCGATCGGTTTGGTCAGTATGAGCGCGTCTCCCGGCCTGAGGCCGCCTTTGCGCAGCGCCGTTTTTGCTGACACGAGCCCGTTGATCGCGAAGCCGAGTGCCAGCTCGGCGCCTTCGCTGGTATGACCGCCGACGAGCGCACATCCGACTTCGCGCAGCACCTCGTTGGCGCCGGTCATCATCGCGGACAAGTCGGCCTCGACCTTGGTTTCGAGCCCGTACGGCACGGTGGCGATCGCCAGCGCCGTTTGCGGCTCGCCGCCCATGGCATAGACATCGCCGAGCGAATGGTTGGCCGCGATCTTCCCGAGCGTGTAAGGGTCGTCAATGATGGCGCGGAAATAGTCGACCGTCTGCAGCGAAAGCTTGTCCCCGCCAACGTCGACGAGTGCCGCGTCGTCGGGCGCATCGAGCCCAACGACGACATCGACGCGTGGTGCGGGTTCGATCGCCGCGAGCGCGCGAGAGAGCACGCTCGCCCCGACCTTCGCTCCGCAGCCGCCGCAACGCATGGCGATGGCGGAAATCTCCCTTAGCGCCGTTTGATCGGCCGCCGGTGAGATCGCCGTCGGCGGTGTCGCCATTTCGGGAAGCGCGTTGAACTTGCGCATGAAGCGACGATCGATCCAGTCCTTCCAGCGCCACACCCAGGCGCCCGCGAACACCAAGCCGTTGCGGCTGCCGACGGCGTACCGCTCGCCGGTCGATACCAGATAGAGCGCCTCGCGCTGCGGCCGATATGGCCGCAACGGCCGACCGGTCAATCTACGGCGGAGATTGTCGGCGAGCACCGGACCCGCCCGCACGGCGTAGACGCCCGACTTCGGCAGGTTGCGCGGCGCGAACGCGATGGTGTCACCGGCGGCGAAGACGTCGTCATGCCCCGCGACGCACAGCGTATCGCCGACCTCGAGAAAGCCGTGGCGATCGAGCGGCAGTCCGGCAGTTGCCAGCCAACGCGCAGGCGCGGCCTGCGTGGTCCACAGGATCTCGTCGGCCTCGATCGGCGCGCGGCCGTCGAGCACCAGCCGTCCGGCTTCGACGCGGGTCACCGGCGCGCCGGTGACGACGCCGATGCCGCGCGCGGCGAAGATGGCGTGGAAACGCGACCGGAATGCCGCCGAAAAGTTCGGAAGGATTTCGGGCACATCGGATACGAGCGCGAACGACAGTCCGCCGGCATCAAACCCGGCACGCGTGACCTCGCGCCGTAACCGGCGCTCGACCGAGAGCAGAAGCTCGACGCCGCCGGCGCCGGCGCCGACGAGCGCCACACGCGCTTGCCCCTTGCGAGCGAGCACGCGTGCGACAAGCGCCTCGAACCGGCCGAGGAATCCGTCGATCGGCTTGACCGGAATGGCGTGCTCGTTCGCACCCGGCACATTGGCGGTATTCGGCGTCGAGCCGATATTGAGCGAGAGCAGGTCGTAGGGCACCGGCGG
>JGI12053J15887_10000069_pt1 | contig 30162 bp, 30 predicted proteins | sample MedBloCAOM1_O3_FD_15887 | JGI IMG/M metagenome (IMG submission 15887)
CGGCGACCGTTCGAGGCGGACCAGCTCCGAGGAGCCGCCGCCGATGTCGAACAGGAGCACGCCATCGGCCTGCGGGTCGATCAGCGGGGTGCAGCCGGTGGCCGCCAGCCTCGCTTCGGTCTCTCGATCGATGATCTCCAGCTCGAGCCCGACCTCCTCCGCGATGCGGGCACGGAATTCGGCGCCGTTGATCGCCGCGCGGCACGCCTCGGTCGCGATCAGCTTCGCCCGCGCCACGCCCCGATTGCGCATCTTGTCGCGGCAAATGCCGAGCGCTTCGACTGCACGGGTGATCGCGGCCTCGCTGATGCGGCCGGACGTCGATACGCCCTCCCCGAGCCGGATGATGCGGGAGAATGCGTCGATTACCCGAAAGCTGTCGCCGGTGGGGCGCGCGACCAGGAGCCGGCAATTGTTGGTGCCGAGATCGAGCGCGGCATAAGTCGGACCCGTATGTTCGGTCTCGCCCTGCCCGCGGTCGTAACGCGGGTAGCCATAAGGTGACCGCCGACCCCACCGGACCCGCGGCTGCCGCGGCCGATCATGGTCCGGGTCGAGGCCGCCGGTTGCCCGGCCCTCGTCCTTCATCCAATTCCTTCCTGCCGCGCCGAAGCCTTCCCAGCTCAACGGCAGCGGCCATGTCCCGACGATATCGGCGCAAGTGTAACACGGGGGAGGCTCGCGCAACAGATGCGCGCTGAACGCATGGCGCGGGCCGGACGTCCTTGTCGAAGGGGTCAGCGTCCTTTATCTGAGGTCGTGTCTGCGCCGTCCGCCCCGCCCGATCATGCCGGCGGCAGGAGATATCCGTGCCCCCCTCGCCTGCGGCCGCTCCGGCTTGCAGGCGATATACTGATCAGGCGTTGATTTATGAATCTGCAAAACGACCCGCAGAGTTTCGCGCTGATGAAATTCGGCATCGGCCAGCCGGTGCGGCGCACCGAAGACCCTATGCTGGTGCGCGGAGAGGGATGCTACACCGACGACATCAAGCTCACGGGCGAAGCCTATGCCGTGATGGTCCGCAGCCGCATTGCCCATGGCGTGATCAAGGGCATCGACACGGCGGCGGCGCGCAACATGCCGGGCGTGCTCGGGGTCTATACCGGCGCCGATCTTGCCGCCTATGGCACGCTCAAATGCATCGTCCCGTTCAACAACCGGGACGGCACGCCCATGAAGCGGCCACCCCGGCCGGCACTGGCGACCGACAAAGTCCGCTTCGTCGGTGACCCAGTGGCCTTCGTCGTCGCCGACACCCTGTTGCAGGCAAAGGACGCGGCCGAGGCGATCGAGGTCGACATCGATGCCCTGCCGGCCGTGGTCCGGCCGGAGGAAGCAGCGCGGCCGGGCGCGCCGCTTATCCACGACGAAGCGCCCGGCAATGTCGCGCTTGACTATCACTTCGGCGACAGCGACCAGGTGGCCGCTGCCTTCGCCAAGGCCGCGCACGTCACCCGGCTCAAGCTCGCCAATAGCCGCGTGGTCGTGAACGCGATGGAGCCGCGCGCGGCGATCGGCATCCATGACCCCNCGAGCGGACGCTTCACGCTCCATGCGCCCTCCCAAGGCGCGTTCGGNATGAGGGGCAACATGGCGGAAATTCTCAAGGTCGAGCCGAAACAGGTTCGCATCTTGACCGGTCATGTCGGCGGCTCGTTCGGTATGAAGTCGGCGCCGTTTCCCGAATATGTCTGCGTGCTCCATGCCGCGCGCGCGCTCGGCCGTCCCGTCAAATGGACCGACGAGCGCTCGGGAAGCTTCGTGTCGGACAGTCACGGCCGTGATCACGACCTCACCGCCGAGCTTGCGCTCGATGCCGACGGGACCTTTCTGGCGCTGCGCATAACCAATTTCGGCAATATGGGCGGTTTCCTCGCCCAGGTGGCGCCAATGCCCTCTACGCTCAACACGGTCAAGAATGTACAAAGCGTCTACCGCACGCCGTTGATCGAAGTTTCGACCAAGTGCATGTTCACCAACACCTCGCACGTCTCCGCCTATCGCGGCGCTGGCCGGCCCGAGGGCAATTATTACATGGAGCGGGTGATCGATGCGGCGGCGGCCGAGATGGGGATCGATCGCCTGGAACTGCGCCGGCGCAACCAGATCCGGCCGCGCGAGATCCCGGTCAAGACGGCCTCGGGAAGCACCTATGACAGTGGTGACTTTCCCGGTGTGCTCAAGCACGCGCTCGAGGTCGCAGACGTCAAAGGCTTCGCCCGCCGCAAACGCGAGAGCCGCAAGCGCGGAAAGCTGCGCGGGCTCGGGATCGGCAGCTTCCTCGAAGTCACCGCACCGCCGAGCAAGGAGATGGGCGGCATCCGCTTCGAAGCCGACGGCACCGTCACCATCATCACCGGCACGCTCGATTATGGCCAGGGTCACGCTGCGCCGTTTGCGCAGGTTCTGAGCGACAAACTCGGCATCCCGTTCGAACGCATCCGCCTTCTCCAGGGTGACAGCGACGAATTGCTCGCGGGGGGCGGCACCGGCGGTTCGAAATCGATCATGCACAGCGGCACCGCCATCGTGGAGGCCTCAGCCAAGGTGATCGATCAGGGCAAGCAAATCGCCTCCCACGTGCTCGAAGCCGCGGCCGCCGACATCGAGTTTGCGCACGGACGGTTCGTGATCGCCGGCACCGACCGCGCGATCGGAATCATGGAACTCGCCGACAAGCTCCGCTCCGGAGGCCTCAATCTGCCCGAGGGAGTTCCGTCCACGCTCGACATCCGCCATGTCAGCGACGGTCCCGGCGCCTCCACCTATCCCAACGGCTGTCATGTCTGCGAAGTCGAACTGGATGCCGACACCGGCGTGATCGCGGTGGTCAAATATTCCTCGGTCAATGACTTCGGCACCGTCATCAACCCGTTGATCGTCGAAGGCCAACTGCACGGCGGCGTGATCCAGGGCATCGGACAGGCGTTGATGGAAATGACGGTCTACGACGAGGACGGCCAGTTCCTGACCGGCTCGTTTATGGATTATGCATTGCCGCGCGCGAGCGATTCACCCGAGGTTGCGGTCGTCGACCATCCGGTGCCGGCCACGACCAACGTGCTGGGCGTGAAGGGATGTGGCGAAGCGGGTTGCGCCGGCTCGCTCACTTCGGTCATGAACGCCATCGCAGATGCGCTGTCCGAATTCGGCATCCCACACATGGATATGCCCGCGACGCCCTACCGCGTCTGGCGCGCCATTCAAGATGCCAAGGCCGCGCGCGCGGCCTGATCGCGCGTCCGAACAAATGACCCAGGCCGCCGAAATCCTCGTTCCTGCGCGCGCGAGCGAAGACAAGCTTATCGCCGGCGTGTGCATCGCCCACTTTGTCAGCCACTACTACATGTTGCTGCTCGCGCCGCTGTTCGTCTTCATCAAGGAAGATTACGGCGTGACCTACACCGAGCTCAGCCTCGCACTCGCGGCTTTCGGCGTGGTATCCTCGGTCCTGCAGACGCCGGTCGGCTTTTTTGTCGATCGCTTCGGAGCGCGCCTCAATCTGATCGGCGGCTTGCTGCTGGGATCGGCTGCAGTCGCGGTGGCGGGCCTCGTCGATTCGTTCTGGGTGTTCGTCGCGATGTTCGCGGTGATGGGGCTCGCCAACACCGTGTATCATCCTGCCGATTACGCGCTCTTGTCCGAGCGAATCACCCCGCAGCGCATCCCGCAGGTGTTCTCCTTCCACACCTGCTCCGGCATGATCGGCTCTGCCGTCGCGCCGGGCACGCTTCTGTTTATGCAGAGCCTGGTGGGGTGGCGCGGCGCCTTTGTCTGTGCCGCGGCGCTCGGGATCATCGCGGCACTTATCCTCGCGCTGCAGGGTGAGCCGGCGCCGCGCCATCGCACCACGCATGTCTCGAAGCCGCCCAGGGACGATCCGTCGAGCGCGGCCGCCGACGGCTGGCGGCTCCTGCTGTCGCCACCGATCCTGCTCAATCTCGTCTTCTTCGTGCTGCTCGCGATGGTCGGCGGCGGCCTCAACCAATTTCTGGTAGTGGGATTGGGTGCGCTCTATGGCACGCCGCCCGCGCTCGCCAATACCGCGCTCACCGGCCTCCTTGCCATGAGCGCGATCGGAGTATTGGTCGGAGGCGCGCTCGCCACCCGCACTACGCATCACACCCTCGTGACTGCAGGCGGATTGCTGGTGACGGGCGCGGTCAGCACGCTCATCGGCTTTGTGGATCCGGGCGCGCTGCTGCTGGTCCTGATCGTATCGCTGAGCGGCTTCGCGAGCGGCATGACCATGCCGTCGCGCGACATGATCGTGCGGTCAGTCACGCCACCCGGCTCGTTCGGCAAGGTGTTCGGCTTCGTGACCACCGGCTTCCATATCGGCGGCATGGTGGCGCCGTTGATTTTTGCGCAGTTGCTCGATCATGGTCATCCTCGCGCGGTGTTTCTCTACATCGCGGCGTGTGCGATCGTAGCCATCGCCACCGTCGCGTTTGGCATGGCGGGCCGGCGCACGGCTTGAACGGTCGCGGGCGGCGTATTGGCCGCATCTCGCGCCTTCCGTTTTTCTGTAGAAGGACGCCACTTGGGGAAATGACGATCCTTGAGAATGACGATACTTGGGAAGTGACAACCATACCCAAGGCACGAGGAAACGATGGAGCTTGGAATGTGCGCCCGGCCTGTGCGATTCCGCGCCGGTCTTGTCGTCACCGCGTCGGCGCTCGTCGCCTGCCTGACGGCAGCGCCGGCGCCAGCCGCGGATTTCTACGCCGGCAAGACCATTGATCTTCTCATCGGCGGCGATGTCGGGGGCGGCTATGACATCTATGCCCGCGTGCTCGCGCGGCATCTCCATCGCTTCATTCCCGGCAGTCCGAACATCGTAACCAAGAATCAGCCAGGCGCCGGCAGCGGACGGGCCGCATCCTTCCTTTTTGGCGTCGCGCCCAAGGACGGCTCGGTGATCGGCGCGGTCTTTCCCGGGGCAATCATGGGTCCGCTGCTCGATGATCGCGCGCAGGCGCTGTATGATCCGACCAAGTTTCAATATCTCGGCAGCGCCGACAACGCGACGCGCGTCTGCATAAGCCACGTGCGATCCAGGATCAAGAGCTTCGAGGACACGCTTCAGCACAGGGCGATCATGGGCGCGAGCGCGGCCGGAGGGTCTACCCGCGACTATGTCAATATGCACAAGAAGACGACAGGGGCGATGTTCGAGCTGGTCGCCGGCTACAAGGGAACCGCCGACATTTTTCTGGCAATGGAGCGCGGCGAGGTGGACGGCATGTGCGGCCTGGATTGGGCGAGCCTGAAATCGCAACGTCCGGACTGGGTCCGCACCAAGACCGCCAACATCCTCGCCCAGATCAATCTGGAGCCTGACGCGGAGCTGACCAAGCTCGGTGTCCCGCAGATATGGAAATTCATCAGGAGCGAGGACGACAAGAAGGCGGTCGAGTTGATCATTGGCCAGCAGGTCTTCGGCCGGCCCTATCTCGCCCCACCGGGCGTGGCGGCAGAGCCGCTCAAAATCCTGCGCGACGCTTTCACGGCGACCATGCAAGACAAGGACTTTCTTGCCGACGCGGAGCGCACGCGCATCGACGTGGTGCCGTCCTCGGGCGAGAGAGTGCAGCAACTCGTGGAGCAGCTTTACGCCGCGCCGAAGGCGACCGTCGACCGGGCGAAAGACTCGATCAAGCCGTAGAACCTGCGGGCAGTTGGCGTGAGCGCGTCATTTCGCCGGCAGAAAGGCTTCGGTGTGAAGTTTCGCCGGATCCGGTTCCGACGGCAGCAGTTGCAGTTCGACGTATGACTTGGCGAGCGTGGCGAGTGCGCTTGGATTGAATTTTCCATCGTCGGAGAACATCGGCATCAGCTCGTCGTAAACGCGTGATGTGATGTCCTCGTCCTTGTTCGTGACCTCCTTGGCGATGGCCACGGTTTCCGCCTTGTTCTTGTGCATGAAATCGATGGTTTCGAACCATCCTCTCAGAAATGCGCGAAGCGCCTCCGGACGTTCGGCGATGAGCTTGTCGGCGGCGAAGATCACGTGGATATGGAAATCCTTGATGTCGGTGAAGCGGACCAGGATGCGGCCTTCGCCCCGCTTCTCGAGGTCGAACGCGTTGCCGATGTCCATGATGGTGCCGTCGATGTCGCCCCGCTTCATCGCCGCAATCTGCCCCGGCATGGCGCCCATCGGCGCGATCTCGATGCCTTTCGGACCCCAACCCTGCCGCCGCGACGTCTCGCTCACCAGCCAGTAAGTGAGCGAGCCGGCGGTAGATACGCTGATCTTCTTGCCCTTTAGATCGGCGGCGGTCTTTGGGCCGTCCGGGCGCACGACGATGGCCAGCAAGAGCGGCGGCCCGGCCATGGCGGCCACCCCCTTGATGGGCGAGCCCTTGACGATGAACGCCATCGCCGGCCCGGAGCCGAGCGCGATATCGAGACTGTCGGACGCCATCGCCTGCTGCATGCGTGCGTCCCCGGCAAAGGCGATCGACTCGATGTCGAGCCCGTGCCTGGCGAAGAACCCCTTGCGTATGCCGATATCGAGCGGCACGAACGAGAACGCTTCCGGCACGGCCTTGCCGACGCGAAGCTTTTCCGCGGCGCAAGCGGACGACGCCAGCATCGCGCCCGAGGCTGCGAGCAGAAGCATCACGGCGGCGGAGCGGAACACGAAGCGCGACAGCGCGTTCATCGACATGGCGACCTCTTGGTTCAGGACAATTTCATCCTCAGGAGCCGCTCGGCATTGCCGACGAAAATCTTGCGTCGGTCGTCGTCCGCGATGTCGAGCCGCTTGATGGTATCGATCGTCGGCGCGATCGGACCGAGCGGGGTGTCGGTTGCGAACACGACGTGATCGCTGCCAAAGAACTCAAGCCCGCAGCGCACTGCCTGGATGCCGCCGCCGAACAGCGCAGTATCGCCGTAAAAGTCGTGCAGATAGTCTAGGTGCGGCCGCTTGAGCGACGGCAGGATGTTCGAATAGTCCTCGTCGCTGGTGCGGCTGCCCAGAACCTGCAACCCCGGACCGATCCGCCCATCGTAATACGGGATCATCCCGCCGAGGTGATGGGTGATGATCTTAAGGCCCGGATAGCGGTCGAGCAGTCCGGCGAACACCATTCGCACCATGGCCACCGAGGTGTCGTAGGGCCAGCCGAAGCACCACCACATCTCGAACCGGGATTTCTGCTCTGCCGGGTAATCCGGCATACTGGCGGTGCGGGCCGGATGAAGCCAGATCGGAAGATCGAACTCCGCCATGGTAGTGAAGATCGGCTCGAAGGCCGGATCATCGAGCGGCCGGCCCGCCACGCTGGTGAAAATCTGCACACCACCGGCGCCGAGTTCCTCCACCGCGCGCCGCGTTTCCCTGACCGAGCCGTCGACGTCCGTCATCGAGAGCGCGGCGACGAACGTCGGAAAGCGCTGGGGATGGCGCGCACACAACTCGGCCATGGCGTCGTTGCCGATCCGCGCCAGCTCCAGGCCGACGTCGCCGGACACGAGATCCTCGATCGGCGGGTTCGGCAATGAGACGATCTCGCGGTAATCGCCGAACTGATCCATCTCGCGGAAGCGCTCATCGAGATCGAACAGCTTTTTGACTCCCCGCAGCCGCGCCGCGATATTGCCCAACCGGGGCGCAATGCGGCTCATCTCTTTGGAGAACTTCTCCGGCATGATGTGGCAATAGATGTCGACGATTGTGTCACTGGCCATTGGCTTCGCCTTTATCCATTCATTCGGCATGCCCGCGAAAGCGGGCATGCAGTAAACACAAATGCAGCCATTGGACGTGCTGGTGCACCACAGACCACCCGGCGATTACTGGATCGCTCGCCTCCGCGGGCGATAACAACCGAGAGGTCCTTGCCTGTTCCATCAAGATCAAAACTTGGTGCGATCGGGACCCTTCAGCCCGAGCGTTTCACGGGCTTCCTTCGCTGTGGCGACCTGATAGCCGAGCTCCTCGATCAGCCGCCTCACCTTCGCGACCTGCTCGGCATTGCTCTTGGCGAGTTTACCGCGGCCGATGAACAGGCTGTCCTCTAGGCCGACCCGCACATTGCCGCCCATCATCACCGCCTGGGTGGCGAACGGCATTTGGAAACGGCCGGCGCCCAGCACCGACCATTGATAGTCGTCGCCGAACAGCTTGTCGGCGGTGCGCTTCATGAACATCAGGTTTTCCATGTCGGCTCCGATGCCGCCCAGGATGCCGAAGATGAGCTGCAGGAAGATCGGCGGCTTGAACCAGCCTTTGTCGACACCATGGGCGAGGTTGTAGAGATGCCCGACGTCGTAGCATTCGTGCTCGAACTTGGTGCCGTGTCCCTCACCCATCAGTTTCGAGATCTTCTCGATGTCGGCGAAGGTGTTGCGAAAGATGGTCTCGTTGGTCCCGAGCAGGTACGGCTCCTCCCAGTCGTGCTTCCACGACTTGTAACGCGCGACCATGGGATAGAGCCCGAAATTCATCGAGCCCATGTTGAGCGAACACATCTCCGGCGATAATTTCATGACGCCGGCCAGTCGCTCTTCGACCGGCATGGTGGGCGATCCACCGGTGGTGATGTTGATCACCGAGTCGGTCGCCTGCTTGATGCGCGGAAGAAACTGCATAAACGTCGCAGGATCGCCGGTCGGGCGTCCGTCCTGCGGATTGCGCGCATGCAGATGGATGATGGCCGCGCCTGCCTCGGCGGCAGCGATGGCCTGCTCGGCGATCTGGTCGGGCGTGATCGGCAGGGCGTTCGACATGGTGGGAGTGTGAATTGCGCCAGTGATGGCGCAGGTGATGATGACCTTGTCGGATTTCGCAGCCATTGGGGTCTCCCGGTCTATTCGCGGAAAGGTCACTCTCAGGGGTCAGGTTGTGCGGGCATCCGCGGAAAGGCGCAAGCGCCGCTCCAGCGGCAACAGTTGCCAGCCGAAGCGCTCCACGAGCAAACCCCAGATCCCTTTGGGTGCAAACAGCATCACTGCGATGGCGACGGCACCGAGCATGAGAAGATACAGGCTGCCGAGATCGGCCAGCGTCTGCCGCAGCAAGAAAAATACGACGGTACCGATGATCGGTCCCTCGACCCGCCCGATGCCGCCGATCACGGTGATGAAGATGACGAAGGCGGTCCAGTCGTTGACGCTGAAGGCGGTATCAGGGGAAATCCGCAGCTTCTGCAGGAAGATCAGCGCGCCGACCATCGCGGTGCCGAACGCGGTCAAGACATAGACGACGAGCTTGGTGCGGGTGACGTCGATCCCATTCGATCGTGCCGCCAGTTCGTTGTCACGAATTGCGGTGAGCGCAAGCCCATAGCGCGAGCGCAGCAACAGCACGATCGCGGCAAGCACGACGACCACGAGGGTCAACGCGACCCAATAGATCAGGAACTCCCGCATCTGCCGGCTCGACGCCATTGAGGTCACGATCCCGGCGGGCAGGCTGATGCCGGAACCGCCGCCGAGAGCGGAGATCTGCGACGAAAGGAGCCGGAAGACTTCGGCGACGACCCACGTGCCGATGGCGAAGTAGTGGCCGCGCAGCCGAAACATGAGACCCGCGACCGGCAGCGCGACCACGGCCGCGATCACGCCCGCGACCGGCACGGCGACGAGCGGGTGCATCCCGAAGAGAATGGTCGATGCGAACAAGATATAACCGCCGAGCCCGACATAGGCCTGCTGACCGACCGAGACCAGCCCGGCATATCCCGCGAGGAGGTTCCAGAGGCTTGCGAGCGCGACATAGGCGTAGATCTCGGACAGTAGCCGCAGATCGTCGCGGCCGCCCCAGGCCGGCGCCGCGGCGAGCGCGAGCAAAGCGATGGCGAACACCGCCATGCCGATCCGGCTCGACCGGCTAGCATGCTCGACGTGGAATCCGGCGCTCATCCCTGCACCTTCGGGAACAGGCCCTCGGGCCGCACCGCCAGAATGAGGAGAAAGGCGAGATGCCCCGCCAACAGCTGCCAGCCCGGATTGATCTGCGCGCCGATCGCCTGCGATACGCCGAGAATGATGCCGCCCGCGAGTGTACCCCACATGCTGCCGAGGCCGCCGATGATGACGGCCTCGAAGCCGAAGATCAGACGAGCGGGCCCGATCGCCGGGTCGAAATTGGTGCGCACGGCGAGAAAGACGCCGGCGACCGCGACGACCGCAAGCGACAGCGCCATTGCCAGCGCAAAGATGTGGCGGTTGTCGAGGCCCATCAATTGCGCCACCGACTGATCGTCCGACGTCGCGCGGAAGGCGCGGCCGAGCGGGGTGCGATAGAACAGAAGCTGCAGGCCGCCGATCACCGCAATGGCGACCACGAATTGCAGCAGCGGTAGGACACCGATCCACACGCCCTCCCCGATCTGAAAGCTCGCGACCTCGATGGCACCGGCCTTGAGCCGGCGACTGTCCGCCGTGAACAGCTCCAATAGCGCGTTCTGAATGATGACGGAGAGCCCGAAGGTCACCAGCAGCGGCGGCAGGACGTCATCGCCGAGCGTGCGGTTGAGCAGCCCGCGCTGGAGCCCATAGCCGATCGCCGCCATGATCGGCACGACGACGACGATAGCAAGCAAGGGATTGAGCCCGAGTGTGTCTGTCGTCATCAGCGCGATATAGGCGGCGAGCACGATCAGATCGCCGTGGGCGATGTTGACGAGTCGCATCACGCCGAAGATCAGGGCGAGCCCGGCGGCGAACATGGCATAGAGCCCGCCGATCAGGACGCCTTGAATGATGATGTTGACCCATTCCATCGCGATTACGTTCTGTTTGACGTCGATGTCACGCCCCGAAATAAGCCGCTGAGATGGCTTCACGCGTCAGCGTGCCGGCGGAGCCGGTGAGCGCCACGCGGCCCTCCTGCAGGCAGTAGACGTGGTTGGCCGCCTTGAGCGCCTGCACGATGTCCTGTTCCACGATAATGAGCGAGCTTCCTTCCGTGACGATCGACGGCAAGCGGCCATAGACTTCGCGCACCACGATTGGCGCGAGGCCGAGACTGATCTCGTCGCACAGGAGAAGCTTGGGGTTGGACATCAGCGCGCGGCCGATGGCGACCATCTGCTGCTGGCCGCCGGACAGCGAGGTGCTCGGTACGTGGCGTCGCTCCGCCAGCATGGGGAACAGGTCGTAGATTCGGGCCAGGTTCCATGGTCCCGGCCGACCGACCTGGCCGCCGATAAGGAGGTTCTCTTCCACCGAGAGGGAGGCGAACAGCCTCCGCCCTTCGGGAACGAGCGCAATACCGCGCCCGACCACCGCATGCGCTGGCTGATCTCCGGTCGGCTCGCCGTCGAACAGGATCGCGTCACGACGCGACCTGATGGCGCCGGCGATGCAATTGAGGAGCGTCGATTTCCCGGCGCCATTGGCGCCGATGACGGCCACGACCTCGCCCGGCGCCACGCGGAGCGAAACGCCGAACAGCGCCTGAAAGTCGCCGTAAAAGGCATCGAGCGCCCGCACGTCGAGGAGCGGCTCAGGCATCGGCGGGGATTCCCATATAGATCTCGCGAACTGCGGCCGACTTGATCACGGTCTTCGGGTCACCTTCGCCGATGAAGGCTCCCCCGTGCAGCACGAGCAGGCGATCAACGACCGCAATCAACGCATGTACGACATGCTCGATCCAGATGATCGAGACGCCGCTGCGATGAATATTTCGGATCAGATCCACCAGCGCCGTGCATTCGTGCTCGGTTAGGCCGCCGGCGACCTCGTCGAGGAGGAGCAGCCGCGGCTGCGTCGCCAACGCGCGTGCGAGTTCAAGCCGCTTGCGATCGAGTAGCGTGAGGCGGCCGGCCGCCCTGTTCGCCTTGTCAGCAAGGCCGCATTGCTCGAGCAGCTCGACGCAGCGCGGATAAGCGTCGCGCTCGCCGCGACCGCCGCCGAACGCCGCCGCCACGACCAGGTTCTCGAACACGCTCATTCCATTGAATGGCTGCGGAATCTGAAACGACCGGCCGATGCCCATGCGGCAGCGGCGTTCCGGCGCGAGGCGCGTGATATCGCTGCCCGCGAAGATGACGCGCCCGGCATCGGGTCGTACCGTGCCGCTCGCAATGCCGAACAGCGTCGTCTTGCCGGCGCCGTTAGGTCCGATGATTCCAAGCGCCTCGCCCTCGGCGACCGCGAGGTCGATCGCCTGCGCCACGATCACCGCGCCGAACCGCTTCGAGACTTTGTCGAAGGCAAGAATGGGGGGCATGTGGTTCGCTCAGCCCGCGAACTCGGTGCGCTCCCTCCCCCGGGGGAGGGCTGAGGTGGGGGCGCGCTGGCAACAACCCTGATGCATGCCACCTCCCTGTCCCTCCCCCGCAAGTGGGGAAGGGAACCACTCCAGCGTCACCGCTAACGTGGCTAGTCCGATCATGCCGCAACTTGGCTACGACAGCACCTGCAGCGGCCCGCCCACCGGAATCTCCGGAGCGGTCTTATTGGTCGTGATGACCAGTTCGAACTTGTCGCCCTTGCGCTGCCACTGCCCGGCCACGAGCGGGGTCTTGGTCACGTTCTTCACGGGCTGGCCCGTCCATTTGACCGGGCCGACAATGGATTGGTAGTCGGTCGTCACGATCGCATCGAGGATTGCCTTCGGCTCCAGCGTCTTCGTGCGCTTGAGCACGTCGATCGCGACCTCGAACAGCGCGTGCTGGAAGCCAATCGGTTGCGTCCACGGCCGTTTGGTGGCGACGACATAGGCATCGGTGAGTTCTTTCGCGCTCTGGCCGGTGAGACCGGATTTGAACGGATGATTCGGCGTCCACCAGATCTCGGACGTGAGTCCGTTGCCGCGCGCGCCAAGGGAGTCGATGACCGAAGGAAACAGCAGCGCCTTGCCGATGGTGACGATCTTAGGCTTGAAGCCCTGTTGCGCCGCCTGCGACCAGAACGTGGCGAAGTCGGGCGGGATCATGTTGCCGGTGACGATCTCGGCATTGACCGCCTTGAACGCCGAAATCTGCGACGTGAAGTCGTTGTTCATGAGCTGATAGCGGCCGGGGTCGGTGAGCTTGTAACCCGCCTGCGCCAACGCCGGGGGCAGGCCGCGCTGCGGATCGCCCCAGGCGTTGCCGTCGGCGTCGTTAGGGAAGAGACCGCCCACGACCTTGTTGGTCGAAGCCGAATCCCACAGCGCCAGGAACGCGCCGATCACGTCCTCGAGGCCCCAGAAGAAGTGATAGGTCCAGGTGAAGCCCTTGGCCGGATCGCCCTTGCGTCCGAAGAAGTAGGGCTGCCAGGGGCAATTGGTGGTGATGCAGGGCACCTCGTTGACCTCGGCCTGGTCGGCCACCGGGTTGGTCGTATCGGGCGTCGCTGAGGCGACGATGAGATCGACCTTGTCACCGAGGATCAGCTCGGACGCGACCTCGGCGGCGCGGCTGCCGCTGGACTGGCTGTCCTTGCTGATGATCTGGACCTGATACGTGCGCCCGCCGGTCTGCAATCCCTTGGAGAGAATGCCGCGCACCTGTTCGAGAATGAAACCATCGGCCTCGCCGAAGCCAGCGAGCGGACCGGTGCGCGGACTGACGTGCCCGACCTTGATGACCCGGCTCTGGGCATTGGCCGGGATCGCCCGCAGCACCGCCGGTGCGGCAATGGCGCCGATGCCCGCCTTGACGAGCGTGCGCCGGCTCACGCGCTGCAATGACCCGAGCTCGTGGATTTCGGACGTGCCTTTGGTTGTCATCGGAACCTCCCTGGTGGGTTGGTCAGGCGTCACTCGCGCGCCCGCTTGAGATGCTGCAGGACTTTGCTACGCAGCGCCGCCTGTTGGTCGGCGCTCCAACTGCGGAAACCCTCGCCGGACTTGAAGCCAAGCTTCCCGCTTGCCGCCAGCGCTTCGAGATACGGCGACGGACCGGGCCGCTGGTCGATATCCGGCAGTACCGTCTTGTGAATCGCAAGGGTCAAATCGGTGCCGACGAGATCGGCGTTCTCGAGTGGGCCCAGCACGGCGAGCCGCCGACCGAAGCTCGCCTTGACCACGGTGTCGACGGTCTCCGCATCGCAGATGCCATTCTCGACCAGCGCGATCGCTTCTCGCCATAGGGCGTGCTGCAGGCGGTTGCCGACGAAGCCAGGCACGTCCTTCTTGACGTGAACGGGCATCTTTCCAGCGGCTTTATGGAGCGCGATGGTCCAGTCGATCGCCTGTTGCGACGTCCATTGCGTGCCGATGACCTCGACCAGTGGCACCAGATAGGGCGGATTCCACCAATGGGTGCCGAGCGCGCGCGAGCGGTCGCGCAAGCCCCCCATGATCTTGGTGATCGGGATCACCGACGTATTGCTGGCCAGGATGGTTTGCGGTCGCACGTGCCGTTCGATTTCGCCAAACAGCTTCTGCTTCAGCGGCAGGTCTTCGAGCACGGCCTCGACGACGTAGTCGGCTTCGCCCACCGCGGCGCCCAGGTCGGCGGTCGGACGCACGCGCTCGACCGCCGATTGATCGTCGCCGAGGTCCCGCAGATTGGCGAGAATGCGGGCCTTGGCGCTGTCGAGGTTCGACTTAACCGAATCGTAGATCGACACGTCGTGACCGGCGAGCGCGAACACCTGGGCGATGCCGTGGCCCATCAAACCCGCACCGATGACGGCGACGCGCGGCATGGTTTACCCCGCCGTGTAGCCGCCGTCGGCGTAGAGGATGTGGCCGGTATAGAAATCCGACGCCTTGGACGCGAGAAACAGCAACGGCCCAGCGAGATCGGACGCCTCGCCGAGCCGGCCTTTGGGGACCCGCGTCAGGAAGCCCTTGCGCACGTCCCTTGACCGCTGGGTGTCCTCGAACATCCACTGGGTCAGTGGGGAGCGAAACACCGTCGGCCCGAGCGCATTGACCGTAATGCCGGTATCGCCCCACTCGCAGCCGAGCGCCTTGGTGATGCCGTCGACGGCCGACTTCGATGCGCAGTAGGCGGTGTAGCCGGCGGGATGGCCCAGCAGCCCGCGCGCCGACGACATCAGGATGACCTTGCCGCCTTGACCCTGCTTGAGCATCTGCCGTCCGGCCGCACGCGCGATCAGCCATGATTGGGTGACGTTGGCATCCATGACATCGAGAAAATCTTCCGGCTTCTGGTCGACGATCTTGGAGACCTTGTTCTGCCCGGACGCGACCACGAGGATGTCGAGGCGACCGAAGGCCTTGACCACCGCCTGAACGATCGCGTCGCAATTTGCTTCTGAGCTCGGCCGCTTGGCCACGATCTCAGTCTTCCCACCGAGCTTCTCGCATTCGGCCGCGACCTTCTGCAGTTCGCCCGCGTTGTTCGCACAAAGCACCACATTGGCGCCGGCCCCAGCGAGCACCTTCGCCGCCATGGCGCCGAACGCGCCGGTGGCGCCGGTGACGACCGCGGTCTTGCCCCTGACCTCGAACAGGGAGAGCGGGTTCTTCAAGAAGTCTTCGGACATGGCGGACTACTCACAACTTGGACGAACTAATCTCCGTCACCCTGAGGCGCGACTCCGGCCTCTTTGAGCCGGCGGAGCCTCGAAGGATGGCGGTCTACGATCACTTCTGCGGCGTCGAGACCGCAACCAGCATAGTCACGACACCGTTGCCGCGATTGATGATCTCACGGCTCTCATTCGGCCCGATGAAGCAGGAATCGTTGGCCTTGAGTACAGTCTCCTTGCCGTCGACGATGAGCGTGAGTTCGCCCGAGAGCACATAGTAGACCTTTTCGGTCGGCGAGGCGTCGGGGCCCGCACCGCCGCCGGGCAGGAAATGCGACAGGCCGACCGTGAATTGTTTCGGGCCGCCGGCGTCGAGACCGAACAGGCGCAGCGAACAGTAGGCCCGATGGTTGGGGGCTTCGTAGGCTTTGGCTTCGCTCAGATGTTTGACTTGCATCAGAACTTCTCCCCCTTCTCGATCCGGTAGACGCCCTTGGGGTCGGTGATGGCGACGAGCCGAATGATGCAGCCGTCGCCACGATCCCAGTTCCACGGGAAAAACGCGAAGGTGCAGCGCTTGCCGGTGACCTTGTCGATGTCGCCGCCGATGTTCTCGATGCCGAGGATGCCGTTCTTGAACAGGATGCGGTGGACTGGCTCCCATTCCGGAAAGTCATCCTTCCAGTCGCGCCCTCCCGACCACTTCTTGTATTCGTCGGCAAGGTGCGGATGCAGCGGGCCATTGCGTTGCGGACCGATCGCGGTGGCGAGCGGATGGTCATTGGCCTGGGTGTCATGGCCGACGACCTTCACCTGCTTCTCGACGAACCATTCGCCGGCCGAGGACACGAAACCGGGTGCCCGGCAGAAATAGTCTTCGTTGTCCTCGTAGAGCTTGTGCCAGCCGGTGTTGACAATGACGACATCGCGCGGGCGCACGACCTTGCCGGCGGCCTTTTCCAGATCCTCGTAGGTGATCTGCTCCCATTTCTTCTTCGGAATGGAGACAACGATCCCCGAACCGAAGAAATGCGGCAGCGGGACCTCGTCGATGAACGGCGTGCCCTGCACCACATGCGCCGGCGCGTCGATGTGGGTGGTGTTGTGCATGCTGGTCGTGATGCGCTGCGACAATACACCGGACTTGGCGTGATAATGGATGCGCTCGATCTTGACGTCTTCGAAATAGGGCCAATTCGGGGATTGGTAACCGAAGCGATGGGACAGATTGTAGAACTCGAGCCCCATGCTGTTCTTGAGGTTCTCCTCGAATGTCACGCCGCGGATTTTTTTCGTCACCGCAACTCCTCCCTATAACCACGCCATGGTACGTCGGTATTTCACGTTGGTTCAACATCCGCATCAGGCGGAGTGGCCGCGGATACGCGTCATGCCGCCGCGGCCGCGAGATGCTCTTCCAGTGATCGCCGCGTAGTCAACAGGCGCTCCGCGATCAATTTTTCTCGGGCGTGGAAACGCTGCGCCGGCACCGGCACGGAAATCGCGAGATCATTGCCGAGCAGATCGCGCATGACCACACCGGCCGCACAAATCCCGAGGGTATGCTCCTCACGGTCGAACGCCACCCCGGATTTGCGCACGGATTTGAGCTCCTTGAGCAGATCGTTAAGCCGCGTCATCGTGTTGGCAGTTCGCCGCTCGAAGCTCGTGCCGATCAGCCGCGCTACGGCGACCTCATCGAGCTGGGCGAGATAGGCCTTGCCGTTCGCCGTGCAATAGAGCGGAAAGGCTTCGCCAACGGCCGACACCGCACGCAGCCGATGCGGCCCGATGACCTGGTCGACGAAAATGAGGTGGTCTTTCTTTATGGTCGCGAGATCGACGGTCTCGTTGAGCTCGTTCGAGAGCCTGACCAGGAACGGGCGCGCGAGCGCGACAAAGTCGGTGCGGGCCGAAGCCGCCAGCCGCAAGATGGTGGGGCCCAGCCGAACCCTGCCGGTCGGCGAAGCGGCGATCAACAGCTTTTCAGCCGCAAGCGCGGCGACGATGCGTTGCACGGTCGAGCGCGCGAGATCAACGCGCTGGGCAATCTGTCCAAGGCTCAGGCCTGCCGGCTGCTCCTCGAGCGCCCGCAGGATCGCTGCTGCGCGGGCAATCACCTGGACCTGACTCTTGTCCTCACGCTTCTCTTCGCGCTTGTTGTCGGCGATGCGCGGTCCGCTCTGCTTCTGCACTTCAGTCTCCCGAGCATCCCAGCTTTGCGATCGACCGCGACTTGGCGGAGCTTGCCGCGTGGCCCACCCATTGATACGCTTCAACCAGAATACGGTACAGAAAACAACGGTGGGGAACAACCGAGGGGCAGCATGGTCAAGAAGATCGCTCTCGAGGAGCACTGCCTGTGTCCTGGCTTTGACCGCGTGATGTTCGCCGCCGACTATCCATTCGAGGCGACGGAGGAAGCCGCCCATTTCAAAGACCGTTGAACGCGGCATCATCCACGCCGCGAAGAAACAGCGGGAGGACGAGATGGGCGCCGCAAGCGGACGTTCGTCGGTCGACGACATCGTGGCGCGGCTCGAACGCCTCCCCACCTCGTGGTGGCAGGTCAAGGCGCGCATCATCGTGGGCGTCGCCACCTTCTTCGATGCCTTCGACGCATTGGCGATCGCATCGATCCTGCCGGTCATCGTGCCGCTTTGGAAACTGACCCCGCCGCAAATAGGGCTGATGATCTCGGCCGGCTTCCTCGGACAGTTGCTCGGCGCGCTGTTGTTCGGCTGGATCGCCGAGCGCTACGGCCGGATGACGGCGATGATCTGGTCGATTGCGCTGTTTGGGGCGATGAGCCTCGTCTGCGCGCTGGCGTGGGACTACAACTCCCTTCTCGTGTTCCGCACCATCCAGGGGATCGGGCTGGGCGGCGAGGTGCCGGTCGCCGCCGTCTTCATCAGCGAACTCGCGAAGGCGCAAGGCCGCGGCCGCTTCGTGCTGCTCTACGAGCTGGTGTTTCCAATCGGCCTGGTGGCGGCAAGCCTGGTGGGATTGTGGGTCGTGCCCCATCTCGGCTGGCAATACATGTTCGTCATCGGCGCGCTGCCTGCCCTGCTCACGTTGGCGTTGCGGCGTCTGCTGCCTGAATCGCCACGCTGGCTTGCAGTGCACGGACGCGATGCGCAAGCGCAAGCCGCCATGGCGTTGATCGAGACGGAAACGCAGAAGGCCGCCGGTCAGCCGCTGCCGCCGCCCAAGCCGGTTGTGTCCACATTGAACAAGCCCGCGTCTCTCGCCGACCTGTTCGGCCCGCTCTACTTGCAGCGCACGCTGGTGGTGTGGGTGATCTGGTTCTCGTCGTATTTCGTCAACTACGGCCTCTCGATCTGGCTGCCGACCGTCTATCGAACGGTGTTCAAGCTGCCGCTCGACGTTTCACTACGATACGGATTGATCACGCAAGCTGCCGGGCTCTTGGGAACCTTGATCTGTGCCCTGGCCATCGACCACGTTGGTCGCCGCCTGTGGTTTACGTTGTCATTCGCGGCTGCGGCGGTCGCTTTGGCCGCGCTGGCGCTCTTCCCCGCTCCCACTGCGGAGCAGGTGCTGGCCTGCATGACCGTCGCCTATTTCTTCATCAGCACCATCAATATCGGCGTCTATCTCTACACGCCGGAACTCTATCCGACCCGTGTGCGCGCACTTGGAGTCGGCGCCGCCACCGCCTGGCTTCGGTTTGCCTCCATGATCGGGCCGACCGTGGTCGGAATGATGCTGGCCGGGGGCTTGCCGTCGGTCTTCGTCACGTTCGCAATCGTCGCCGCGATCGCCGCCGTGACCACCGGCCTTTTCGCAATCGAAACCAAGGGCCGCGTGCTGGAGGAGGCATCGCCCTAGTTTGCCCAGTCACGGGCGCGGTTCGTGGCGACAATTCGACCCTGATTCGACCCTTGCCAAGGTCACCGCCGCTCTGCAACGTGGCGTCAAAAGCGGCCGAAAGCCGGACAATCCGTCACCAGGAGGAAAGTTCATGCGCATTTTGAAACTGACGTTTGCAAGTGTCGCTGCCGCCGCACTCTTCGGTGCAAGCGCCGCGCAGAGCGCCGACCCCGTCAAGATCCGCCTGTCGTGGGTCGCGCCGGTCACCAACTGGGCCTCGATCCTGCTGGAGAAAAAGGACCTCGCGCAGCATCTCGGCAAGTCCTACACGCTCGAGCCGGTGCGTTTCGCGGGAACGCCGCCCATGGTCACGGCGCTCGCCAACGGCGAGCTCGAGGTCGCCAACCTCGCCTATTCCACGCTCGCCATCGCAATCCAGAACGCGGGGATGGACGATCTGCGCATCATCGCCGACGAATTCCGTGATGGGGTTGAAGGCTATTACTCGCAGGAATACATGGTGCTGGCGGACGGGCCGATCAAGAAGGTCGACGATCTCAAGGGCAAGGTGGTGATGACCAATGCCGCCGGCAGCGCGGTTGACGTCGCCATGCGCGCGATGCTGCGCAAGTTCGGCCTGGAGGACAAGCGCGACTACACGATCGTCGAGTCCGCCTTCCCCACCATGCGCGCCATGCTGGCGGAAAAGAAAGTCGACATGATCCCCGCCGTCGTTCCGTTCTCCTACGATCCCGAGCTGCGCAAGATCGGCCGCACGCTGTTCATTCAGCGCGATGCGATCGGCGTGACCGACATGATCGTCTGGACCGCACGCAAGCCGTTTCTCGACAAGAACCGCGCCGCCATGGTCGACTTCATGGAGGACACGCTGCGCATCACACGCTGGTACACCGATCCGAAGAACCACAAGGAGGCCATGGAAATCGCGGGCCGCGTCACCAAGCAGCCGCCCGAGCGCTTCGACTGGCTGTTCACCAAGCGCGACGCCTACCACGATCCCAACATGCTGCCGGATCTGGCTGCGCTGCAGAGGAACGTCGACATGACGCGCGACCTGGGCTTCGTGAAGTCGTCGCTCGACGTCAAGAAGCACGCCGACCTGAGCGTCGTCGAAGAGGCGGCGAAGCGGCTGAAGTAGGTGAAGACCGTCACGAGGCAGGGCGACTTATGTCTGACACAATCCCTGCCTTGCGACTGAAGCTTTCGGATGTGTCGACAGAGGGCCCGGCCCAACGCCGGGCTTCTCTTTTTAAGCCTGGACGCCATCCTCGCGGCTCATAGCAGCGGTGTGTTGATTGTGATAAATTCCTGCCAAGGAGGTCGAATGGTCCGCAACCTTTGCCCCCCGGCTTTCACGGCGGCGACGCTGTGCCTGCTGGTTGGAGCATCGGCGCCACCAGCGCGCGCATGCGCATTCGACGGTGGCGCGTCTGCGGGCCTGTTCGATGGCGGTTTCGAGGCGCTCTATCCGAAATCCAGCACGGTTTATTTCGCCATCGTCGATGCGGTCGACCAGGGCATCCTCGAAAAATCGGCGTTCCAACCGGTCACCCCGGGCCCTTCCGGCTATTGGCAAGCCGTCGGGCACCTCAACAGCATTGGACGGCGCCTGTCGGCGGCGGCCGCCGGCTGGTCGCAACCGGAGCAGGCGATCTCGCTGGTGTTCATCGAGTCCAACCTGTGGACGAGATTCGAGCCGGGCCCGCAGGGATTTGGCATGACCGCGCATACGCCCGGCGCCCGTGAGGGCGACGTGGTCGTGGTCACGAGCGAGGGCGGCATCGCGGCTGTGCTCGATGGACGGCTGCCGGTGAGGGTCGCCCTCGACCGTGGCTTGATTGCAATCGACGGTGAGCCGGCCGCCGCCGAAGCGATCAAGGGATTGATGATCGCTGCACTCGGTATCGCCGAGCCCTCCTTCTCCTCCCCGGCTGGCGGCACGCGCAGTGCACCGGTGCGGCTGTTCGGCCCCGCGCGCTAGCGCACGCCGGGTGCCGCGTCTGTGATTCACTTCTTTTCACGACGCGCTGCGAAATGGATTAGGATCAGCGAGCGGATGGGATTGCGTCTCGATTGCATCGAGATGTCGAGCCGTGTGCGGTAAAGGAGCGGCGATGACGGACTACTGGGTGAGCAAGCTGTTCTTCGACCTGCAGCATGACCCGAAGCTCGCGGCGGAATTTCGCACCAACATGCCGGCCGTGATCGACCGCTACGAGATCAAGTCGGTCGTCCGCAAGGCGCTGCTCGAAGACGACGTCGGTGCGATCGCGCCGCTCGTCAATGCCTATCTGCTGCGCTTCTACTTCCAGATCCGCGGCATGCCTGAATCCGAGTTCATCGCGCGCCTGCACGCGCTCAAGGCAAAGGAGGGTGTCGCCAATGGCTAGCCTCGTCGGCGTTTTCGCGGCCAGCCACGGGCCGATCATTGCGCGGGATTGGGAGACGATGCCCCAGGGCCACCGCGACAGGCTGGCGGCCGGGTTCGACGAAATCGGACGGCGGCTCAAGGCGTGCCGACCCGACGTGCTGGTCGTGATCTCGCCGGATCACTGGGTGAACTTCTTCATCAGCAACCTGCCGGCGGTGTGCATCGGCATCGGCGAAGAGCACGACGGCCCGCCGGAGCCGTTCATGAAAAAAGTGTTCCCCCATGAACGGCTCAAGGGACACGCCGCGTTCGGGCGCCATCTGCTTGAAACCGCGCTTGACCGCGACTTCGAACCCGCGCTCTCGCACCGGCTCAAGCTCGACCATGGCACCTGCATTCCGCTTTGGCGCATCGGCGTGGACATTCAGCTGCCCATCGTGCCCTTGATCATTAACGACCTCGAGGAGCCGATGCCGAGCATCCGACGCTGCCTCGCATGGGGCCGACTGCTGAGGCTGGCGATCGAGAGCTACCCCGAGCCGTTGCGGGTCGCGGTCCTCGGTACCGGCGGCTTGAGCCATTCGATCGGGGAGCCGACGATGGGATGGATCGACGAGGAGTTCGATCACACCTGCATCAAGCACTTCGAGGATGGCGAGGATGCGCGGCTGTCGGCGTTTCTCACGCAGGCGCTCCCCCGCACCGGCAATGGCGCGCATGAAATCCGCGACTGGGTAATTGCCCACGCGGCGGCCGGCAGCCAAGGCTTCGAGTTGATCGACTACTTTCCCAGTCCGGAAACGCTCGTTGGCGCCGGGTTCGCGTCTTGGAAACTGAGCAATTAGGAATCGGGACTGGCTGTCGCGGTGCAGCGCGGAGGGCGGGGACAGAGAAGCGTCCCCACCGCAACCTTCGTCCATCTCCGCACGACGCGGCCTGCGCAACGGCGAGGCTGCCGTTGCTCATCGGATGTCGTGCGCGACGTCATGCGCTCCCGAGCGGAGCCAGCGTCCATTGTTCCGATGATTCCGCCCTTCTCGCGCCTATGGTGAGGAGCAATCGCTCTGTCGTTGCACGATCAGCGGCGATCCCCTTTTCGAGCTGCCCAATCGATCTGCAACCCTTCGCCGACCGTGGATCATTCAACATCTCTCGGAGCGTCTTCTTTTGGCGCCACTCGAGAAGGGCTTGGTGCCCTTGTGACATCATATTCCAGAGCATCTATATCCTCCCATGGATTGACGGGCGCCAGACTACCCCAAATCGGCCAACACGAAGCGTGGCAATATGCCCTGAGGACGGATTTTCATCCGCTTGTCTGGGCTTGCCGTAAACTCGGCTGGATGGCTCACGGCTCGCCCCGCCTACACAGCGATGCCGATCACCGTGCCGCCTCGGTCCCGATCACCGCTTTTGTGTTACCGTCTCGTGTCTCGACGCTCGATTCGAGGCGCGCTTGGCATGAAATCCCCACAACGTTGCGACCTCGAACAGGCATACGAACAATGGCCCTGAGTTTCCCGAATCAAACCCGCTTTTACGACGCGCCACGGCGTGCCGTGCAGTTTTGGGGACACGACAGCACGTTGGAGGCTGTGTTTTTCGTTACGGAAGATGCCTTGAAACAGGTGCAACCCGGGATGCAATTCGACGAGCACGGCTTACTCCGCGCCTTTGACGCCAACCGCGACTTGATCCACGCCGCCGCAGCCAAGGTCTATGCACGCGGCCGCAGAGGTTCGTATCATCTGATCAGCCCCGACTTTTGATGATGACGACGCCCTCGGTCGCTCTCGCGGCCGCGATGCATCTACCATGAGACCAAGAACGACGACCGTCTTTGAATGCGTTGAGCGACAACCTTGGGTCGCGAGCGCATTGACCCATTTCCGCGCCAATCGTACAAGCGATAGTACCTGGTTTTCGGTCTGCCTTGCTCAGCTCCCGGATTTGGGCCGCTTTCAAGTCATCTCCCAAAACTCGGGACAACAGCATCGGGCGGTACGCCCGATCGCTTACGCGAGCACACAACGCAAGGAGACGACGATGGCCACCGGAACCGTGAAGTGGTTCAATCCGACCAAGGGCTACGGATTCATCCAACCTCAAGGTGGCGGCAAGGATGTATTTGTGCACATTTCCGCTGTCGAGCGCGCGGGATTGAGCACCCTCAATGAGGGGCAAATCGTTCAATACGAGGTCGTGAGCAACCGCGGCAAGGAATCGGCAGATCGCCTCAAGGTCGGTTGAAACACTTCAAGGCGATGCGGCCCGCCGCGCCCTTTCGCGGCGGGTTCGGGCGCTGTTCCCTTGCTGCGCGCGCCGCCGAGGTCTCGCTCCCTGTCATAACGTAGGTCAGTAGATGAACGTGATTGGAAGCCCTGCCAATACAGTGATCTTGCATTGGAATGAATGCGGAACGTCATGGGCACAACTGCCGTGGCGCGACTGGGTCCGATTTCGGGGATTCGACGACGGTGGCCTTAGCCTGCTGGTCGGTGCCGAGGCCGGCGAACATTACTTTCTGGTCTGCGTGTTGGATGATCGCGGCGAACTCGCGAACGTGATCCCGCACCGATACGTGTTGTCGACCGACGGACGCCTTGTTCACGGTTTCGACGGGCTTCGACAGGCCGAGCGTGAAGAATATTGCCGCATTCAATTGCTGCACCTGCCTACGATCGAGGACTCGGAGCGCTACAACGAGCTCGACGCCCGCGGATTTGCAGTCAATCTTCCGCCACCGCACACCGTGCAGCCCCTGCTGCGGGCCCTCCCCGGGCTTGCCGGCGCGCAGCCGAGTGGCGCCTGCTGGCACTTTCTGTCCGCCATTGGAATCTCTCGCTCAAGTGCGCGGGCGAATTAGAGCGTATCCTTTTGGGCTCGAACCATAACTCGGGCAAGCCGGCGTTCTGCTACAAATCCATCGTCTTCTCGATTTCCTTCGAAAGAGCAGTCCTTACCGGATGCGGGATCAATCGTGGGAATGAATGGATCCCAAGGCGGCGCGACGAGGCTTGGATGGAGCTTCTGTTTGCTGTCGTGAGGGAACTTCGATCGGCCGAGCGATCATGAACATCAGCGACCTGTTTCTGAGCTTTCGAGGCCGCATCAGCCGCGGGCAGTATTGGATCGCCACGGGCATGGTTGCCGTGCTCGCATTGGCGCTCCAGTGGATGCTTGGCGTTCCGATCATGAGCGACCCATCGAGTCTGCGCCTTCGAACAATCGCCTTTGTCATCGGGCTGATTTCCATGTACCCGACGGCAGCAATCGCGGTGAAGCGGCTGCACGACCGCGACCAGCCCGCCACGTATGTATGGTTGCTGGTGGTGGCCTTCGCCGTCGTTCTGATCAGGGACTTGTTGGGTTATTTCGACGATTCGATTGACTTGAGCTTCATGAGCTGGATCGCGATCATCTTTGTCGCGTTCGTGGGCTTGGCGTTTTTGGTCGAACTCGGGTTCCGCCGTGGCACACCCGGGCCAAACGAACATGGGCCCGACCCGCTCGGCCCACGCGTCTGACAACGATATGAAATCACACCGTGGATGGCGCGACCGCTTCCTGATGCCATAACAACAGACGGCGGCGTACGAGGTTCATGACCTTGACCAGGGCATAGCCGACCACCGCGATCTCCACGATACCGGCGAACACGCCGCGCGAATCGGCGAAGCGCGAAGCCGTGTTCATCGCACCACCGAGCCCGTAGCCGCCCATGAACATCTCGGTGACGATCGCCACGATCAGCGCGATCGGCAAAGCGACCTGCAGCCCGGTGATGATCTGCGGCAGTGCCGCCGGCAAGGCGATCTGCCACAGCAATTCCCGCTCCCCTGCTCCCATATTGCGCGCCGACCACAACAGCTCGCGCTCGACGCCGCGGATGCCGATGATGGTCGCGGTGACCACGGGGAAGATCGCTTCCACGGCGATCATCGTGATCTTGGAGACGTCGTAGACGCCGAGCCACAGGATCACCACCGGCAGGAATGCGATCTTCGGCATCGGGAAGCCGACCGAAATGATCGGATCGAAGAACCAGTTCGCAACCGCGTTGCGGGAAATCGCCATGCCCAGAACGATGCCGGCCACGGCACCGATCAAAAAACCCGTCAAGGCGCGGTAGAGCGTGACACCGGTGTTGAGCAATAGCTCACCATGGATCAGATCGTTCCAGATGTGCTCCAGCACGGCGCTCAGGGGCGGCAGCATGTAGGGCGTAAAAGCTCCGGAGCGCGCCGCAACCTCCCAGGCGACCGCGAGCGCAACAATGGAAAACACGCGCGCAACCCCCCAGCCCGCCGTCCGCAGCCAACGATAGGCCGGCGGCGAAGGCTCGCACGCCAGTTCGGCCAACGGTCCACCCGGCATGTCGTCCGCTACGCCTGCCACCGCAGCATCCTTTGCATGAGGACGAGGTAGATGCGGTCGGCGATGAACCCCAGCAGAGCCACCGTGAGGACGACGGCAAACATCGCGTCGTAGGTGCCGCTGGCGCCGAGGAAGCCGATGAGATAGCCCAAGCCCTCGCGTGCCGCGATCAATTCCGAACTGACCAGCAGGATGAATGAAAGCGCCAGCGCGGTGCGGATGCCATTGAGCAGTTCGGGCATCGCGCTCGGCACCACCACGTCCCACAACATCCGCAGCCGATTTGCGCCCATGCTGCGGGCGGACCAAACCAGCACCTGCTCGCTCGAGCGCGCGCCGTTGAACGCGCCGAGCGTCACCGGCAGCATGCAGCCCAGGAAGATCAGCAGAATTTTCGAACCATTGCCGAAGCCGAGCCACAACACCGTCACCGGGATCAGCGCCGATTTCGGCATCGGATAGAACATCTCCACCAAAGGGCTGAGCAATATGTTCACCGGCCGCCACCATGCCATGACGATGCCGAGCGCGGCGCCGATCACAATCGAGAGAAAAAGTCCGGCCCCTGCCCGCCACAGCGAAGCCGCGCCGTTGGTGATAAGCTCGCCGTCCTTGAGGAGCTCGATCCAGGCCGTCACGACGGTGCTCAGCGGCGGCAAGGCGAGTGTCGATACGAGACCGGTCCTGGCACCCACTTCCCATGCGAGCGCGAGCAAGAGGAGTGGGAGATAGCGAATGAGCGTCGCTTTCATGTTCCTGCCGACGTCACGATGCCCGCCCTCCCTGGGCTTTGATCGCTTCGATGCGCACCAAATTCCAAAGCTCGTCGACCTTGTCGATGAAGCCCTTGTTCTTGAAGATGGCGGGGTCGCTCTTGTCGAATTTCGTGTCGACGATCGCCTTGATGCGACCGGGTCGCGCAGACATCACCGCCACGCGGTCGGCGAGATAGACCGCCTCCTGGACGTCGTGGGTCACGAAGATCACGGTCTTCGGGGTACGCTGCCAGATACTCAACAGCTCCGATTGCATGAGGCTGCGGGTCTGGGCATCGAGCGCCCCGAAGGGCTCGTCCATGAGGAGGATTTTCGGATCGAAGGCCAGCGTGCGTGCGATCGCGGTGCGCTGCCTCATCCCGCCGGACAGCTGCGAGGGATAGCTGTCCTCGAAGCCGCCGAGCCCGACGAGGTCGATGAACGATTGCGCCCGCTTCTCGCGTTCATCGCGGCGAAGCCCCATCCGCTCCAGACCGTAGAGGATGTTGGCGCGCACGGTTTTCCACGGAAACAGCGCAAAATGCTGAAAGACGATGCCGCGATCGGGGCCCGGCGCGCCGACTGGCTTGCCCTCGACGAGGATCTTGCCAGTCTCGGTGGGGAGGAAGCCACCAATGAGATATAGCAGCGTCGACTTGCCGCAGCCGGAAGGGCCGAGCAGCGCGACGAATTCGCGGGCGCCCACGTCGAGCGAGACGTCCTCGAGTGCGAGCACCGGCCGCCCGCTGGGTGGTCGATAGAGGTGGCTCACACCCGTAATGACGATTTGCGCCTGCGCCATGGCTCGCTGCCCCTCCCCGCCCGCCGCCTTCGACGGTGTGCAAGCTAGCGAAATCCCCCGGCGCGGCAAAGCCTCGATGGGCGCGCTCGGAAAACCTCCGCTGCGCGCGGCAGTCAGCCCGAATGCAGCTGATCGCTGTATTGGCTCGTGACCGTCAATCGCGACGGCGATGGGCTTAGGGATGCAATGGTACAGGAGTTCAGAGCGCACCTGCGATGGCGTCGCGCTCGGTAAGGGCCGCTCGGCACGTACCTGAGCGGCCCTCTTCGCCCTTCAAACATGTTCACCGCAGCCTTGCTTACCAGCGAGCCGCTGGACGGTGCCAAGATTGAATTGCGAGATCATTCATAGGGAGCGGCCGTGAAATCCGGCGTCACGGACATGCATGGAGCCGGCCGTCGTAGCCAACATGCGGCAGGGACCGACGCTGCGCTGGCCGGAGCGGCAAGCGCGGCAGCGCCAACGGCGAGAGCGGGAGCGGTCAGAAGTTTACAGGGCATTTTCACGATGCATTCTCCACGCATTGGGTGATTGACCAATATAGGTCGTAGCCATCGCAACCCATGCGCCCGGTTGATTGCCGGGATTGCCGTCTGCTTGCGGGGTCTTGCCCGCACTTACTGGTAATTGCTCTGATCGCGAGCGCCATTGGCAAAGCCGGAGCGCCGCAAGCTAAATGATGATTTCAACGCACAAGAACGGAGGCCCCATCCGCGGGAATGATCGCGTCATTCGTGACGAAAGCACCATCCGTGCGAGATCCCACGGCCAAGGAAGATGTGCTCGGGTCGGCCCAAGCAGGATCCGCGCGAAAGTGCTTCGCCAGCAGATCGATGAAGCTGCGAACCTTCGCCGAAAGGTGATGGCGGTGGGGATAGATGGCGTTGATGGCATGATCGGTCTGCAAGAACCTGCTTAGAATCGGGAGCAGACGGCCTGACTTGATCTCATCGGCGACAAGAAAAGTAGGCGCAAGTGCCAGTCCCTGACCGTGCACCGCGGCCAACCTCAACGCATTGTCGCTGTTGGCCTGCAAGTTGCCCGACACCGTGACCGATTGCTCGCCATCCGGTCCTGCGAAGCGCCATTCGTTGCCCCACGCCGAATGGGAGTAGATCAGGCAATTGTGCTGCACCAGATCCTCCGGCTGTCTCGGCATTCCACGCGCGTCAAAATAGCTGGGCGCTCCACATACGACAAAACGGTAGGTCGCTACACGGCGGGCGATCAGGCTCGAATCCGGAATCAGCATATTTCGGACTGCGAGATCGAAGCCCTCCTCCACCAGATCGATCATTCGATCGGTCATCGTCATGTTGATCGATACGTCGGGATAGAGCGTGACGAACTCGGCAATGACGGGAGCAAGGAACGGCGGAATTGCCACCGACGTATTGAGGCGCAGCGTGCCCCGCGGTGTCGACTGCATGGCCTGGGCCACCCGGTCGGCATCCTCGACTTCCGCGAGGATCTGCAAGCTGCGCTCGTAATAGATTTGACCCGCCTCGGTCAGGCTCACGCGGCGGGTGCTACGATTGAGAAGCCGCACACCGAGCCGCTCCTCAAGCGACCGCACATGGGCGGTCGCCATGCTCGGGGATATGCTGAGCGCCCGCGCAGCGGCGGAAAAGCCTTCGCTCTCGACCACCTTCACGAAGGTGGTCATGCTGGTTATCCGGTCCATCTGATCACCCGACTTTCGTCAGGTCGACATGTTCCGGGATTTTCGCCATATCAAGTTGCCCGGGATCACATTTGCTCACGTTTAAGTGTCGAGCGTCGTCAGGGAGCGACCGCCGCGCGGCGGCTTCTCCTCGAATCAAGATCGATCCGAAGCTTCCCTACCGTGACAAAACGATGACCGCGACGAGGCAAGCGGACGGATCACGCCCGCTTATGTTCTTTGGGCGAACATGTAGAAGGCCCGAGCGGATACTGCGGCACGGCCACGGTGCGGATCCACAAATTGCTCGCAGCGTCGTTCGCGTTGAGGCCTGCCTGACCGGCAAGGCCCACGCACTCGATGATGATGGAACCATCGTCGGTAGGATCCAGCTCGTCGGCCGGCAAGCCCTCGTCTGCGATTCCGAACGTGACGACTTGATGACCGAGGCCACGCGCAAGGTCATCACTGATGGGATGCGCTCCGGCTTCCGTCGCGACCAGCATCGCAGCCGCAATCAGAACCGCAGCCACGCCGCGGGCAATTGTGTTTTGCGACCAAGCTTGCTTGCTCATGACTTGTTCCTTGTGAAACGTAGACGGGCGGGCCGAGGCCGGCCGCTTCGGTTTCTCAATCGGTTGGTTGGACCCTCGTAGCGAGAAATGGGTCGAAAGCCGGTTTTGATAACGGGCCACGCCGCGAACAGACCTTTCGCCGAAATCGCACAATCGCCGGCTTGACGCGCAGACCACCGCAAAAAGTAAACAGGAGGTAAACGAGGTAGAAACTGAACTCCGCGCGACAAGCGGGGCCCGGCGCGAAACCGGACCCCGCTTGCAACTAGTGGTCTGATTCAATCGGGCGATTCCCAAATCGTCCGAAGCAGTTCAAGCTCTCATGATGAGAGCGGGAATTACGGTCAAGGTCACGCCGGACGATC
>JGI12053J15887_10000070_pt1 | contig 30098 bp, 28 predicted proteins | sample MedBloCAOM1_O3_FD_15887 | JGI IMG/M metagenome (IMG submission 15887)
CGATGAGACCGCCGCGCGCGAACAGGACCACGAGCACCAGCACCGGCCCGAAGATCACCTTCCAGTGCTCGGTGAAGCCGGACAGCCACTCTTCGGTGAGCAGGTAGGCGGCGGTACCGATGATAGCGCCATTGAGCGAACCCAATCCGCCAAGGAGCACCATGACGATCAATTCGCCCGAGCGCTGCCAGGACATATAGGCGGGGCTTACGAACTCGCTGGCATTGGCGAGCAGGAAGCCCGACAGGCCTCCGAGCATGCCCGCGATCACGTAAGTCGCGAGTTGAAAGCGGTAGACGTCGAATCCCACCGCCGCCATGCGGACGGGGTTTTCTTTCGCGCCGCAAAAGAGATAGGTGGCGAGGAGACAGAGCAGGACGACATAGTAGAACGCGCGCTCGTTCTTGAGCAGGGGCAGACCGGCGAGCGTGCTGCGTGCTGCGATCGTGAGGCCGTCATCCCCCCCGTATGGGGCGAGCGAGCTTGCCGTGAAGAAAGCCATCTGGCCGAAGGCAAGCGTGATCATGATGAAGTAGACCCCCTTGGTGCGCAGGCAGACAAGGCCGGTCAAGAACGCGTATAACGCCGAGACAGCGAGCGCGACCGGCAACGAGACGAGCGCATCGCCGATGCCATGCGCCGCGAGGATGCCGACGGCATAGGCGCCCAGCCCGATGAAGGCGGCGTGGCCGAACGAGATCAGCGCGCCGTAGCCGATCAGGAGATCGAGCGCGACCGCGGCGATGGCGAAGATCATCACTCGCGATCCCAGGCTGAGCAGATGCTCGCCACCCGCGAACGGCGCCGCCACCGGCAGTGCGGCGAACACCAGGAAGATGCCGATCGGCAAGATATCCAGGCCGCGGCGCGTGGCGCTTTGTGGCACCGGAGATACTGCGAGCGAAAGCGCCGGCGGCACCTCAGCGCCCTTCGCCGGGAACAGCCCGGATGGCCGGATATACAGCACGACCGCCATCAGTAGGTAGATCAGCATCGAAGCGATGGCCGGGCCCACGGTGCGAGCGGGCGAGGGGCCCATGACCAGGCGCAGGATATCGACCGAGAACGATCGTCCGAGCGTATCGACGAGACCGATGAGCAGTGCCGCCAGGAAGGCGCCACGGATCGAGCCGATGCCGCCGATGACGATGACCACGAAGGCCAGGATGAGAATGGTATCGCCCATTCCGGGGTCGACCGACAGAATGGGCGCGATCATGATGCCGGCAAAGCCCGCGAGCATCGCGCCGAAGCCGAATACAATCAAAAACAGGCGTCGGATGTCGACGCCGAGGGCAGACACCATCGCGGCGTTGGTCGCCCCTGCGCGCACCAGCATGCCGATCCGGGTGTGGGCCACGAGCACGTAGAGCAGCGCCCCGACGGCCAGCCCCGACGCGATGATGACGAGCCGCCACACCGGGTAGAGCAGCCCGTCGGCGAGTCGCACCGAATCCGAGAACAGCTCGGGGATCGGCAGGCTCAGCGGCGCCGCGCCCCAGACCAGCTTCACCCCGTGATTGATGAAAAGAATGATGCCGAAGGTTGCGATGACGTGGTCGAGGTGATCTCGGCCGTAGAGATGCCGGAACACTACGAATTCGAGCAGAAGGCCGCACAGGAGGGCGGCGGCCAGCGCCAGAACGAGTGCTGCCAGGAAGTTGCCGGTGACCGCATAGAACGTAACGGCGAGATAGGCGCCGAGCATGTACTGGACGCCGTGGGCGAGGTTGATGAAATCCATCACGCCGAACACCAGCGTGAGACCGGCCGCGATCAGGAACAGCAGCACGCCGAGTTGCAGCCCATTGAGGGTCTGAACCACAAGAAGGGTGGTGGACATGAATAGGGTGATCCGCGAGCGGCTCGCGAGCTTTGGAAGCGGAACAGGAGATCCGATTTCGGCTGGAGAAAGGGAGCAGAGACCGAATGTGCGGCCGGACCTCTGTCCCCAAAAGCGGCCGAGCTCACTTCATCGCGCAATCCTTGGCGTGGGGATCGGCGTAGTTTTCGAACACCTTCTTGACGATCTGGGTCTCGAACTTGCCGTCGGGGCGCTTGGCGACTTTGACCAGGTAGAAGTCCTGGATCGGGTAGTGGTTGGCGTTGAATTTGAAGCCGCCACGCAACGAGGTGAACTCGGCCTTCATCATGGCAGCCCGCAACGCGTCCCGGTTCGCGACGTTGCCCTGCACCTGGCGCACGGCGCTGTCGATCAGGAGCGCGGCGTCGTAGGCCTGGAACGCATAGGTCGCGGGGACCGCGCCGAATTCCTTCTCGTAGGCGGCGACAAAGCTCTTGTTCTGCGGATTGTCGAGATCGGGCGCCCAGTTGGCGCCACCGAAGAAGCCGAGCGCGGCATCCTGCTGGGCCGGCAGCGTCGATTCATCGACGGTGAAGGCGGAGAGGAACGTGATGTTGTCGGCGAGCCCCGCCTGCCGGAACTGCTTGACGAAATTCACGCCCATGCCGCCGGGCAGAAACACGTAGACGGCATTGGGTTTCGCAGCCGCGATCTTGGCGAGTTCGGCCGAAAAGTCGAGCTGGTTGAGCGGCACGTAAACCTCGTCCGCGATCTCGCCCTTGAAGAACGCCTTGAAGCCGGCGAGCGCATCCTTGCCCGCCTGGTAGTTGGGCGCCATCAGGAACACTTTCTTGATCCCGGTGTCCTGGGCATGCTTGCCCGATACCGCGAAGACCTGATCGTTCTGATAGGAGGTGACGAAGAAGTTCGGATTGCATTCCTTGCCGGCAAAGTTCGAGGTGCCGGCGTTGGGGCTGATCAGGATGGCGCCGCCCTCGGTCACGGGCTTCATGATGGCGGCGAGAATGTTGGAAAAGATCGGGCCGACGACGAAATCGACCTTGTCGCGGTCGACCAGCGTCTTGACCTTGTTCACCGCGAGGTCGGGCTTGAGTTCGTCGTCGGCAACGATCACCTCGACATCGCGCCCGCCGAGCTTGCCGTTGAGACTCTTGACCGCAAGATTGAACCCGTTGCGAAGCTGTTGACCCAGCACGGCCGGCGGTCCGGATAGTGTGGCAATGATGCCGATCTTGAGCTTTTCCTGCCCTTGCGCTCCGGTCCCTCCCAGAATTGCCGCCGCGGCGGCGAGCAGGACGAATGTCTTCATGTCCATCTCCTGTCAGGGTTGGTTTGGCCAAAGCAGATCGTCGGCCCAGTCGGGCGAGCCGGGTTCAAGCAAAAGTCGTCGACAGTCTAGGTTCGAAGCCCGCCTCCTGTGAAGGCTGCTTTAGGGCAACGTAGGTGTAAGACATGTGCCGAGATGCGTGACAATCCAGCGGGCTTGGCCTGATATCCCGCCGCGTTGCGGCCCGCATTTGCGGTGCCGGACGAACACAGGACCGTTGCCACGCCGCATTGTTTCGGCGGCGCTACGTTCGTGGTTAAATAGTGCGATAGACCAGCCAAGGGAGTTCGCGCGTAATGCAACCGCTCACCGCAGGCATCACCAAGGCCAATACCGGCCTCGACGGCATTGTTTGGAACATCCTCGGCCAGACCTACGTACCAAAACAGCTCAGCGAGAATTCGTTTGCCTGGCACGCCACGTTTCCGCCCGGCACGTTTGTGCCGCCGCACATCCATCCCACGCAAGACGAATTCATCTACATGTTCGAAGGCCGGTTCGACCTGCTGATCGACGGCAAGGACTTCGTGGCGAATCCCGGCGATCTGATCCGGCTGCCGATGGGCATCTCCCACGGCATCTTCAACAAGTCGGGCCAGCCGGTGAAATGCTTCTTCTGGGTGACGCCGACGCGCGCGCTCTATGACCTGTTCTGGGCGATCCACAGCATGAAGGAGCAGAAGCCGGAGGAGGTGGTCGCGCTCGCCGCCAAGTACGAGGTGGTGTTCCTGCCGCCGCCGGCGTAACCGGCGCGAGGACTTCGTCGCCAGTATCAGCCGATCACCGACCCCAGCCGGCATCAGGCCGCCTTGTTGACCTGTTCCTGCGCGTAACCCGCGGTCGAGGCATAGCCGCGCACGATGGCCTGGCGCTGCTCGAACGACAGGACATCGTCGATGCTGCTGAAGCCGTCGGGCGCGCGCTCCTCGACAGCGTCGATGACGCCTTCGGGGCCCCCCTTTCGGTTCATCCGCACGATCTGCGCCGTCATCGGCAGGCGTTCCTGCTCGTACATCCAGAGGGCGTGCAGCACGTGCTCGGCCGCGTGCAGCCGATCGGCGAGGCAGCGTGCGTCAAGAATAGCCTGCGACGCGCCGTTCGAGCCGACGGGGTACATCGGATGCGCGGCATCGCCGAGCAAGGTGACGCGTCCGTGCGACCAGCGCGGCAGGGGATCGCGATCGCACATCGGGTATTCCCAGAATTCGGGTGTCGCCTCGATCAGTGCCTGCGCGTTGACGTAGGGGATGCGAAACCGCTGAACGTGCGGCATCAGGTCTTCGAAACGCCCCGGTCGCGACCAGTCTGCCTTGTTGGGCGGCGGGGTCGAGCCGGTGCCGATGCGCGCGACCACCGCCCAGTTCGTCAGGCGTCGGTCCGGCCGCGCGGCCTCGGCGATGGGATAAACGACGAGTTTCGCGGCCATGCCGCCGGCGATGACCATCGAGCGGCCGGTGAGGAACGTTGGCCATTCGACCGCGCCGCGCCAGAGCATGGCGCCGTTCCACTGCGCGGACCCCTCGTTTGGATAGAGCGTGTCGCGGACCAGCGAATGAATGCCATCGGCGCCGACCAGGACGTCGCCGCGCGCGGTCGCACGCTGCGAGCCGTGACGGTCGAAGAAATACGCGGTCACGCCGCCTTCGTCCTGGCGAAAGGCCCCCAATCGATGTCCGGTATGGATGCGCGACTCGCCGAGCTGGGCGCGTACCGCCTGCCAGATGACCGCCTGCAGCCGGCCGCGGTGGATGGAGAATTGCGGGACGTCATAGCCTGCGTCCATCCCGCGCAGCTCGCGCCAGATCTCCTGCCCGAAACGATTAGTGTAGAACAGCTCGTAGGTGCGGATCCCCACAGCGTCGAGCCGGTCGAGCAGCCCGAGCTCCGCCAGCTCTTTTATCGCATGCGGCAAGGTATTGATACCGACGCCGAGCTCGCGAATGGCATCCGACTGTTCGTAGATTTCGCAGTCGATGCCGCGCGCATGCAGCATGAGCGCCGTGGTCAAGCCGCCGATCCCGCCCCCGACGATGATGACTTTCATGGCTCAACTCGCAAAAGACACGCGCATCCGAGCCCCGATAATGGTTCGCGAGGCCGCGCGGGCGCAACGATTTTCGCCCGACGTCGTTGACGGCCCGCCGGTGCCGCGGCCGCCGCGCTGCGTCGATCTGCTATCTATCGGTATCAGCTGGGGAAAATGGCGTCCCCAGGCAAACGCGGGGCGCGGCCGGGACATGCCAGCATCTGGGGTGGACCTAGTGTCCCTCGATTCCGAAGTTCGCATCATTGTGCGGCGCGTTCGTTTGCGAACTTCGGAATCGAGGGACACTAGCAACTCATTGATCTAGTGTGGCTTTGGTTCAGAAGTCCGCATTTCGGACTCGCCGCAAGAATGATGCGGACTTCTGAACCGCCACACTAGCGGGAAAAGCTGCTCGTGCTGTGATCTGCTCGTGCCGCGTGCGGCCAGCGAATGCGTGCCTGCGAGAAACCGTCCGGTCCCGACGGCAGGCGCGCTTACGCAACAGCGCGCCTGCTCCGGCAGGATCGACTAGCGCTTTCGATCCATCGCGTAGCAGGTGGCGACCACCGATTTGCCGCCTCCGACGGCGTTGTGGACGTAGCACTTATCCATCCGGTCGGGTGAAACGAGAGTGATCAGGAAGTAGCCGTCCATGTCGGCGCCGACGATCGTCTTGTTGTCGCTCGAAATGGCCCAGGCGAATGGCTCCTTGGTGTCGGCGACCGCGGATGCCGAGCGACCCCAGACGAGCCGGCCGTCCTGACCCTCCACCACATAGGTAGCTTCGATGTCGCGCACGCGTGGCGGCTCATTGATGGTCTGGTTTCCCGGATGGTGGGCATGGCTGCCGAACACGATCGACTTGCCCTTTCCCGACCACGTCCCCTTGAGATCGGGAATCGCGTTCTGGGCGTGCGCGGCGGTCGCTGCGGCGCCCACGAGTGCCAATGCAAGTATGGAACGTCTCATCGCTTCCTCCCATGCTGATGTGATTTTGGATCCTGCCCGCGAATGATGACAGCGGCAACACCCATGGACGTCCCGAGCTGAGTTTGGTCCAACATTTGTCACGGCCGGCTCACAGTTTTGATTTTCATGCCACGGCGCGCTTTTTGGCCGGTCGTTTCGCGCCCGTGCGCTTCGGCGCCGGCCGCTTTGAAGGTCGTGGCCAGAGCTCGCGGCTAGCCAGCCGCGCGCCCTCGACCAGGGCTTCGAGCTTCGCCCACATGATCTGCGGATGCACGCGGGCGAAATAAGTCACCTGTGCGAAGCCGCAGTCCGTGCTCGCAATCACGTTCTCGCGCCCAACCAGGCGGGCCAAACGAACGATGCGTTCGGCGACCAGCTCGGGATGCTCGACGATGTTGGTCGCATGGCTAATCACGCCGGGAATCAGCACCGTATCCTTGGGCAGCTTGAGCTGCTCCCATAGCCGCCATTCGTGCTCGTGCCGCGGATTGGCGAGCTCGATCGAGTACCCGCCCGCGCGTACTTTCAGCACGAGGTCGGCGATATCCTTGAACGGAACGTCGGACGCGTGCGGTCCCGGCCAGCTTCCCCAGCAGATGTGGTATCGGATTTTCTCGCGCGGCAATCCTTTATGGCATGGTTGATGATCTCGACCTGCCGCGCGAGCCAGGTGCGATACTCTTTCAGGCTCTTGGGCGGCACCATCCGGTCGTAGCTCACTGCGGCGCGGGCATCGTCGAGCTGCACCAGGAAGCCGGCATCGATGATCGTCTTGTATTCGGTGTGCATCGCCTCGGCGATCGCCTGCTGCAGATCGTCGTCGTTCGCGTAATATTCGTTCTTGCGATCGGGGATCACGCTCGCCGGCGCCGCCACCGGCAGGAATGCTTCCTCCACGCGCACGCCGCGCAAGGCTTGCTTGAAATTGTCGATGTCCTGCTGCAACTCGGCCGTGCCGGCATAGGTGATCGGCGCAACCGCGACCGAATCCAATATGGTTTCGACCTTGTCGCGCGAATCGAGCTCCGCGTAGAACGCCGCAAATCGCGTCCGGTCGACGCCGCGCGTGAACGGATTGGCCGCCGCCTTGAAGGGCCGGCGCTCGAAACCGCTGAGGCGAAAGAGGGCGTATTGCGCCCAGCTGATGGCCTTGCCGAACTCACCGTCGCTGATCAGGTCGATGCCGATGTCGGCTTGCTGGCGGACGACCTCGCCGACGGCGTCGCGCAGGCATTTCGCGTAGGCGGCATTGTCGAAAGGTTTGCCGGCCTCCTTCGCGCTGAGAAACGCGCGCAACGCCGCCGGACGGATGAGACTGCCGACATGGGTGGTGAGAATACGATCCGTGCTGCGTTTCATCCTTTCCTCCCCGGCTTTTTCCGGTCGGTGGTCTGCGCCGGCTTATGTTGATCGGACAAGGTACTGATTGCGCCGGCCAAAACAACAGCGCGGGCCCCGAAGGGGCCCGCGCTGTATCGCTGTGCATGTCGGCTCCGGCGAAGCCGGGGGAGCAAATCGATCAGAAGCTGGGACGACGCGGAGCCCGCGCCGGACCACCTGGTCCGGTGGTGGGCTTCGGCTTCATCGGCAACAGGCCTTCGCGCTGCATGCGCTTGCGCGCGAGTTTGCGCGCGCGGCGGATCGCTTCCGCCTTCTCGCGCGCTTTCTTTTCGGAGGGCTTTTCGTAGTGGCCGCGGAGCTTCATCTCGCGGAAGATGCCCTCGCGCTGCATCTTCTTCTTCAGCGCTTTGAGGGCCTGATCGACATTATTGTCACGGACGAGAACCTGCACGCGTCGTTCCTTTGCTGTGCTTTCTGTATGGTCCTGGATGTGCCGGAGCCCGCCGACCGCCGCCGAAGCGCGACCGCGCGGGCTCCCGATTACTCGCGCCTGTAGCAGAATCAGTCTGCAGAGTCCACCGGCTGGGAGGGACCGGCAGTCAGAATTCGGTGATCGGGACGCCAATTGCGTCCACTTGCCAATTGTCCCGGCCGCGGCCTGCAAACGTTGGGCTGTCCGCCCCTGACCGGCCCGCGAGCCGCGTTTCCGAGGCCACCACCTCACTGCGGAGGTACCGCACCGCCACCACCTCCACCGGCGCCTTCACCCCTGGTTTGTGGGAAGGACTCGCGTCACGTGCCCCATCTTGCGACCAGGGCGCGGGGCGCCCTTGCCATAGAGGTGAAGGCTCGCGCCGGGCACGGTAAGCCACTCGGCGTAGTCCTCGACTTCGGCGCCGATCAGATTCGTCATTTCGATCCGTCCGTGCCGCCACGGCTTGACCAGCGGCCAGCCGGCGACCGCGCGCACATGCTGCTCGAACTGCGACACCGTCGCCCCATCAATCGTCCAATGGCCGGAATTGTGCACGCGCGGCGCGATCTCGTTGACGAGCAGTGCATGCCGCCCGCCCTCGGCGACCACAAACATCTCAACCGCCAGCACGCCGACATAGTCGAACGCCGTCGCGATTGCTTCGGCGATGCGGCGCGCGTCGTCGGCGATGGCGTCGGGCACGTTGGCGGGAACGCGCGAGAACTTGAGGATGTGGTCGCGATGTTCGTTCTCGATCAGATCGAAGCACTCGATCCGGCCGTCGCGCGAGCGGGCCGCAACGATCGAGACTTCGCTTTCGAATGGCACGAGCGCTTCGAGAATTGCAGGCTGTTCGCCGATCTGTCGCCAGGCCGACGCCGCGTCGGTGCCGTTTTGGATCCTGACCTGGCCCTTGCCGTCGTAGCCGAAGCGCCGTGTCTTCAGTATCGCAGGGGCCCCGGTCGTGTCGAGTGCGCAAGCGAGTTCCGCGGGCGAGGAGACTTCGACAAACCGCGCGGTCGCGATGTCGAGGCCGGTGATGAAATTTTTCTCGGTCAGCCGGTCCTGAGTGATCGCCAAGACCCGAGGGTCCGGCAGGACCGACGTGCGTGCGGACAGGAAGGTCGCGGTCTGTGCCGGCACGTTCTCGAACTCATAGGTGATCACATCGACGTCGGCAGCGAAGCGGTCGAGCGCGGCGTTATCGGTGTAGTCGGCGCAAGTGACCCGATGCACCACGTCGAAGGCAGCCGCATCCGGACTGGGAGCGAAGACGTGGCATTTGAATCCGAGGCGCGCGGCCGCGAGCGCGAGCATACGGCCGAGTTGGCCGCCGCCGAGAATGCCGATCGTCGAGTCGGGCGTGAGCACCTGGAGGCTCTAGTCCTTAGTCCTTTGGGCGCGCGGCGACGGCTTCCGTTTGGCGCGCGCGCCATTGGTCGAGCCGTTTGGCAAGCCGCGAATCGGAAAGCGCGAGCACGGCGGCGGCGAGCAGCGCGGCGTTGATCGCGCCGGGCTTGCCGATGGCGAGCGTGCCCACGGGAATGCCGGCAGGCATTTGCAGGATAGACAGGAGGCTATCCTTGCCTTCGAGCGCGTGGGTGTTCATCGGAACGCCGAATACCGGAAGCGATGTGAGCGACGCGGTCATGCCGGGCAGGTGAGCGGCGCCGCCAGCGCCCGCGATCACCACCTTGAAGCCTTTCTTGCGCGCGGATTTTCCGAACTTGAACAGCCGGTCTGGAGTTCGGTGCGCCGACACGATGAGCGGCTCGAAGCCGATGCCGAGTTCGGCCAGCGTATCGGCGGCATGCTTCATGGTCTGCCAGTCTGACTGGCTTCCCATGATGATCGCAACCGGCTTCCCCGCCATCGGCCCCCCTCGATCGGCCCAAAAAGGAAGCCGGCGATTATACGGGCGGTCTTTGAGGTGACAAGGCGGCGGGGAAAACGCGAATTTCGATTGGTTAAGGCGCCCCGCGCCTCAAAAATAAGCCAATTGGGATACATTGGGAGGTCGGGGTTGGGGGCGAAAAGGCGACTATTGACGCCCCCCGCCGAGCGCATTAAAAGAGCGAACGTTCATTCTCTTTTAAGTGCGCTGCAATACAGGGTCGGGGGACTTCTGTCATGCGCCGGGCGAGTGCCCAGCTTCAGTCGGATCGCCGCGCCGAGATTCTGGCCGCGGCGCAGCGCTGTTTCGTGCGCGCGGGCTTTCACGGCGCCTCGATGCAGGATATTTGCACCGAAGCCGGCATGAGCCCGGGCAATCTCTATCGCTACTTCCCCTCGAAGGAAGCTCTCATCGCCGGTATCGCCGAGTGCGACCGCGCTGAAATCGCGCAGCAGTTCGCGCGCGCCGATCTCTCCCGTGGCCTTTTCGCCGTGCTTGAAGGTATGGCGCACCATTTTTTCGCCGAGCGGCCGCGCGAGCAGGTCCTGCTGTGTACGGAAGTGATGGCCGAAGCGCGCCGCCGCCCGGACATCGCGCGCATTTCAGCGTCCTTCGATGTCGATGTGAGGAAATGGTTGGGCGATCTGCTGCGCGCCGCGGCCGAGCGCGGCGATATTCCCGGGGACATCGACTTCGATGCCGTCATTACCATGCTGATGGTCATCGCCGACGGAGTGTGGTGGCGCCGCGCGCTTGATCCCGACTTCAACGCGAAAGCCGTGCTTCCGATCTTCATGGACATCACGCGCCACATGCTGCGCAGCCGCTCGTCCAAGCCGGCTGAAAGGCACAAGCGCGTATTCGACATCAAGGAGAGTGTTCGATGAAAGCCAGCCGCCTGACCGCCGTCGGCCTCGTTGCCGCCGCCGGGCTTTGGATCGCATCCGGGCACTTCCTGCCGCATGAATCGGCAGAAAGCCGCGCCGCCGTGCGCAGCGGCGAAGGCGAGGCGAAGAAGCTCTTCCGCGTCGCCGTGGTCGGCACGACCGTGGTTCCGCACAGCCGCAAGCTCACCGTCGCCGGTCGGACCGAAGCGGACAAGCGCGTCACCCTCACCGCGCGAACCGGCGGCATCCTGACCGAGCTCAGGATCAAGCGCGGAATGTGGGTCAAGAAGGGCGAGGTCATTGCCGTCCTCTCCGACGAAGCGCGCGAGGCCCAGGTGGCACAAGCGGAGGCGGTGGTCACGCAGAGGATCACCGAGCTCGATGCCAAGCGCGCTCTGATCATGACCGGCACGCTCCCGCGGCTCCAGCTGGTCGATCTCGAGTCGCAGCTCAAGGCGGCAGAAGCGACGCTTGCCGGTGCCCAGGCCGAGCGCGACCGCGGCGTGGTGCGCGCGCCATGGTCGGGCGTTGTGCACGAGGTAGCGGTGGAGGTCGGCCAAGCCGCGTTCTCCTTTGCGGGCCGCGAGCTCGCGACGCTGGTCGCGCTCGATCCGATGCTGGCGGTGGTCGAAGTGGCGGAGCGCAAGCTCGCGGGCATCAAGGTGGGCGACACCGCCGATGTGCGTCTCGTGACCGGAGAGCTTGCGACCGGAAAAATTCGATTCGTTGCCAAAACGGCGAGCCAGACCACGCGCACGTATCGGGTCGAGATCGAATTGCCCAATGCCGACGCCAAAATCCCGGACGGGATTACGGCGGAGGTCGCCATGCCGTTGTCGCCCGTGCCGGCAACGCGCATCCCGCGCTCCGCGCTCACCTTTTCCTCGACCGGCAATCTCGGCGTGCGCGCCGTCGGCGCCGACGAGACCGTCGAATTCGTTCCGGTCAACGTGGTCGAGGACGAGCAGGGCTACATGTGGGTCACCGGCATTGCCGAAGGAAGCCGCGTGATCGTGCAGGGACAGGATTTCGTGCGCGAAGGCCAACAGGTCGATGCGGTGCTGACGCCTGCGCTGACGGCTACGGCACGATAGACTTGCTACCTCATGCTGACGGGCGCGTTGCGAGCATGAGGCCTGGGAGATGCTTCACGCCCTCGTTGGGCTGAGGGCGGGAAGCTTGGGGCAAGGCACTAAAGAGAGCGAGTGATGTCCAGGTTCATCGACTACGCCATTGATCATGCGCGGCTCACCATCGCGACGCTGATTTTCTTGCTGGGCGCGGGGCTGGTGGCCTACGTGACGATCCCGAAGGAAGCCGAGCCGGACATCAAAATCCCGATCATCTACGTTCAGCTCTCCCAGCGCGGCATCAGCCCGGAGGATTCCGAGCGGCTGTTGCTGCGGCCGGTCGAGACCCAGCTCAAGTCGGTCGGCAACGTGAAGGAGATGCGTTCCACCGCCTTCGAGGGCGGCGGCTTCGTGCTGCTCGAATTCGAAGCCGGCTTCGACTCCAAATCCGCGCTCGCTGACGTGCGCGCCAAGGTGGACCAGGCCAAGCACGATTTGCCGCGCGACGTGGACGAGCCGCAGGTGCTCGAGGTCAACCTGTCGCTCTACCCCGTGCTGGTCGTGGGCCTGTCCGGAGATGTGCCCGAGCGCACGCTGCTGCGCATTGCCCGCGCCGCCAAGAACGCCATCGAGCAGGCGCCAGGCGTCCTGGCGGCCGAACTGCGCGGCGCCCGCGACGAAGCGGTCGAGATCATCCTCGATCCGACGCTGTTGAGCAGCTATGGCATGTCGCTCGATCAGCTCGGCTCGATCACGCAATCCTTCAATACCCTCATCGCTGCTGGCGCGATCGAAGGCGAGACCGGGCGCTTCGCGGTCAAGGTGCCGTCGCTGTTCGAGAAGCCGCAGGATATTCTGAAAATTCCAATCATCGCGTCGTCGAAAGCGTCGATCACGCTGCTCGACATCGCGCAGGTCAAGCCCACCTTCAAGGATGCGACCTCGGTTACGCGGGTGAACGGGCGTCCCGCCATGACCATCGAGGTGTCGAAGCGTACCGGCGCCAATCTGATCGAGACGGTCGACGCGGTGCGCGCGACAGTGGCAGAGCTGCAGAAGACCTGGCCGGGCGCCGTACACGTCACCTTCACCCAGGACAAATCGAAGGTCATCCGGCAGATGCTCGGCGACCTGCAGAACTCGGTCGCAACCGGCGTGCTGCTGGTGGTGATCGTGATTCTGTTCGCGCTGGGTTTCCGTGCCTCGCTGTTTATCGGGATTGCGATACCCGCCTCTTTTCTTGCCGGCGTGCTTGGCCTGCAGCTCGCGGGACTGACGGTGAACATCGTCGTCCTGTTTTCGCTCATCCTCGCCGTCGGCATGCTGGTCGACGATGCCATCATCGTGTCGGAATTCGCCGAACGCCGCATGTCCGAAGGCATGCCGCCGAAGGAAGCGTATTCGCTGGCCGCCAAACGGATGTCAGGCCCGGTGATCGCCGCGACCGCGACCCGCGTCGCGGCATTCTCGCCGCTGCTGTTCTGGCCGGGCGTGGTGGGCCAGTTCATGAAATACCTGCCGATCACGCTGATCGCGACCCTTTCGGCCTCGCTGGCGGTGGCGTTGTTCTTTACGCCCACGCTCGGGGCGCTCCTCGGCAAGGCAGCGCCCGTGCCGCACGATGATCGCGCCCGCGATCGTGGACCTTATATGCGCACCGTCCGGCTCGCCCTCCGCCGCCCCGGCATGACGCTCACCCTGGCGGCGTTGCTGTTGGTCGCGGTGCAGGTGGCGTACGGAAAGTTCGGCCGCGGCGTCGAGTTCTTCCCGAGCGTCGAGCCCGACTACGGTCAGGTGATCGTGCATGCCCGCGGCAACCTGGCGCTCGAGGAGAAGAACCGTCTCATCGCCGAAGTCGAGAAGCGGGTGCTCGCCTTCGATGGCCTCAAGACCGTCTACACCCGCATCGGCGAGCAGCCGCGCGGGATGGGCGAGCTGACCGAAGACACGGTTGGTGTCATCCAGTTCGAGTTCGCCGATTGGCGCCTCCGACCTCCGGCGCACGAAATCATGGACGCCATCCGCGCCAAGACCGCCGACCTTCCGGGCATCCTGATCGAGGTGACGGCCCCGCGCGCCGGGCCAGCGACCGGCAAGCCGATCCAGGTGCAGATCGGCGCGGTCGATCCGGCGGTGCTGCTGGCCGCCGCCAACAAGGTCACGGCCGTTCTGGCGGCGCGCAGCGACATCCGCGATCTCGACGACGGCCAGCCGCTTCCGGGCATCGACTGGAAGATCGAGGTCGATAAATCCGAGGCTGCGAAATACGGCGCCGGCATCAACACCGTCGGCAGCGCAGTGCAGCTCGTCACCAACGGTCTCAAGGCAACGGAATACCGGCCGGTCGACAGCGACAAATCGGTGGACATCCTGGTGCGCTTTCCGCCCGATCGCCGCAGCCTCGACCAGATCGACGATCTGCGGGTGCAGACCGCGATGGGCCACGTACCGATCGGCAATTTCGTACAGCGCGTGCCCGCCCCGCGCGTGGGTTACATCAATCGCGTCAACGGCAATCGGGTGATGACGGTCTCTGCCAACGTCGCCGAGGGCGTGCAGACCGCCAAGGTGCAGGAGGAGATCGCCCGCGAGCTCGCCAAGACCGATCTCGGCTCGGGCGTGACGTTCAAGCTCAAGGGCGAGGACGAGGAGCGTGCCAAGGCCTCGGCATTCCTGCTCAAGGCGTTCGGCACCGCGATCTTCCTCATCTTTGCGATCCTGCTCGCACAATTCAACAAGCTGACCTCGGTCGGCCTGGTGCTCACCGCCGTCGTGCTCTCAACGTTCGGCGTGTTGCTCGGGCTCATGATCATGGGTCAGCCGTTCGGCGTGGTGATGACCGGGATCGGCGTCATCGCCAATGCCGGCGTGATCGTGAACAACAATATCGTTCTGATCGATACCTATGACCGGCTGCGACGCGAAGGCGTGGCAGCCTACGACGCCATCCTCGAAACCTGCCGCGAACGCGCACGACCGGTCGTCCTGACGGCGGTGACGGCGATCCTTGGCGTGCTGCCGATCGCGTTCGGCATGAACATCGAATTCATGTCGCGCGAGATCACGGTCGGCGCGCCGGCGACGCAATGGTGGATCAATCTCTCGACCGCCATCGTGTTCGGGCTGGGCTTTGCGACCATGCTGACTTTGATCGTAACCCCGGCAGCGCTGATGGCGATCGAGCATCTGCGCGAGCGGCGCTTGCGCTGGTCGGCGGCGCTGAGGCGCACATTCGCTCGTCCCGCGCGCGCTTGATCCCTCGTGTCCCGGACGCGCTGCGCCCGGGACACGCAAGCTATTCCGGCGTGATCCCGGCGTCCTTCACCACCTGCGCCCATTTCTCGATTTCGGCGGGGATGAATTGGGTCAGTTCGTCCGGTGTACTGGTCCAGGGCGTGATCGCAAGCGCGTTCATCTTGTCCTGGGTTTCGGGGCGGTTGATGAAGGCCATGAGCACCCCATTGAGCTTGTCGATGATCGGCCGCGGTGTTCCGGCCGGGGCCACCACCGAGAACCATGGCGTGCCGCCATAGCCCGGCACGCCGCCCTCCGCGATGGTGGGAAGATCCGGCATGGCCTTGATCCGCGACGTCGACGTCACCCCCAACGCCTTGACCTTGCCCTCGTTAATGGCGGGAATGGCGACGGCGAGATCGACGATCATGAATGGAATGTGCCCGGAGATTACGTCGGTGAGCGCGGGAACGCTGCCGCGATAGGGCACATGCTGGGCCCTGGCACCGACCATCTTCAGGAACAGTTCCATGAACAGGTGATGCGGGGTGGCGGCGCCGGAGGAGGCATAGCTCAGCGTGCCATCCTTGCTCTTGATGAAGGCGATCAGCTCGGCAAGCGTGGTGACGCCGAGCTTGGGATTGGCGATGAGCGCAAACTGCGATGACCCGACCAGGCCGACCGGTGCGAAATCCTTCACGGTGTCATAGGGCAGCGCCTTGTGAACGCTCGGGCCCATGGCAAGCGTCGTCACCGGCGCGAGCAGGATCGTGTGGCCGTCGGGAGCGGCGCGCGCCGCCGCCTGCGCCGCGACGATGGTACCGCCGCCGGGACGATTTTCGACCACCACCGGTCGCTTGAGCTTGTCCTGCAGCTCCTGCGCCAGCATGCGGGTGAGGATGTCGGTACCCCCGCCAGCGGGAAACGGACAGAGGAAGCTCACCGTACGCTGCGGATAGCCGTCAACCGGTGTCTGCGCGAGCGCCGCGTCGAAGGCGAGGCTGCAAGCGAGCGCGAGCACGACGGTTCGTTTCATGCGCTTCCCGGGATGAATGCGTTCGGCCGGTCGCGCAATGTAGCGAGCGTGCGCCGCCGATGCTACCGCCGCAAGGCGGAAAGGCGAGCGCATTGTGGAGGTCAAGCAGTTCCGTTGGTACCTCGCGCCGCATTTACCCTCACTGCCGCGATATGCCACATTCCCGCGCAAACACCCGGATGACGGTGTATTTCTCGCCGTTGGCAAGGAGACTTGAATGTTGAGATACCCCGCTCTGGTTGCAGCTGCGCTGGTCGCGACATTGCCGGTGCTCGCGCAGCAGGATCCGGCCGCTGACTATCCGAATCGTCCGGTGAAGATCATCGTGAGTGTGCCGGCCGGCGGTGGCGTGGATACCGTGACAAGAATCTTCGCGGCGCGACTCCAGCAGCGGCTGGGCCAACCGTTCGTGATCGAGAACCGCGGCGGTGGCGGCGGCAATATCGGCGCCGAGGCAGTCTATACCGCCGAGCCCGACGGCTACACCCTGCTCGCCACGCAGCCCGCGCCGATCACCAGCAATATCGCGCTCTACAAGAAGCTCAACTTCGATCCGGTCGCGCTCGAGCCGGTCGCCGTGATGTCGAAATTTCCGAACGTGCTGCTGGTGCGGCAGGATTTTTCGGCAAAGACGGTGCAGGAGTTCATCGCTTACGCCAAGGCCAATCCGGGCAAGGTCACCTACGCCTCACAGGGACCGGGCACGACCTCGCACTTGACCGCGGAGCTGTTCGCGAAGGCAACGGGAACCAAAATGCTGCATGTTCCGTATCGAGGGACCGGGCCCGCGCTCAACGATCTCGTCGCGGGACATGTCGATTTCATCTTCATGGAGCTCGCCTCGGCCCACAAGCTGCACGATGCCGGCAAATCCAGGATCCTTGCGGTAGCGACCGAAAAGCGGCTCGACAGCTTGCCGGACATTCCGACCTTGATCGAGGTCGGGTTGCCCGATTTCGTTTCGGACACCTGGAACGCGATCAGCGCGCCGCCCAAGACCCCCGGCTCCGATCATCGCCAAGCTCAACCGGGCGATCAACGATATCCTCAACGAGCCGGACACCAAGGCGCGGTTCCGCGAACTCAACCTCATGGCCGCCGGCGGCAGCCCGCAGGACATGGCGAAGCTCAAGAAGGAGGAGACCGAGCGCTGGACCAAGGTCATCCGCGATGCCGGCATTCAGGCGGAGTGAACGGGCACCGCCTCGCGCTTACGCAATAATGTCCGGCGTCAGCTGGTCTTCGATATGAGAAATGCGGTCGCGCAGGTAGAGCTTGCGCTTCTTCAGCCGCTGCACCTGCAGCAGGTCGGAGCCCGGCGAGTGCTGCAATGCGGAGATCGCGGCATCAAGATCGCGGTGCTCCTGCTGCACGCGCGCCAGTTGCTGCCGCAACTCGCGTTCTTCGTCTTGGGTCATCGGCACCGCTGATTCGAGCCTTGCGCCGCCGCGGAGCGCCTCGGGATCGATATTGCGTCCGCGGCTGGCCGGTGCCCACTCCGCTGAAGCGGGCCGCCGAAACGGCAAAAAGTATCCCTTTTTGCCCGCCCGCGTTCAAGCGGGTGCCGTCGATGACGCAGTGCAATCGCGGATTGCTGCGCCGCACAACGAAAACTCCCTTCGAAAACGGGCCATTTCGGTGTACACTCATGACGTCAGGCAACTATCTGACGTCAGGAGAACCCCCCAACATGTCCATACAAGCGCACCTTGCGGAACTGGAAAAACGGCATCGGGTCCTGGAAGCGGAAATCGCCGAAGCCCGGGCCCATCCATCGATCGACGATCTCGAGATCGTAGAGTTGAAACGTCGCAAGTTGCTAGTGAAGGACGAAATCGCGCGGCTGCAGGTGGACACTCTCGTTCACTAAGGTTTGCGCCAACTTTGTTAGCTGAGGCTGCGACGGGCGCCGTTCACGCGTATCAGGACGGCGCCGTGTCCAGCCAATAAAAACGGGGAGGGGAGGTTGCGCAGTTTGTTGAGGGCTGCGGCTTTCGCTGCGGTCGCGTTTGGCGTTTGTGCCGGCGCCTTTGCCGGCGCCTTTGCCCAGGACTATCCCACCCGAACCATCACGCTCGTGGTGCCCTATCCGCCGGGCGGCGGCGTCGACGCCATGGCCCGCGTCGTGGCGGAAAAGCTTGCGACCGCCCTCGGTCAGCAGGTCGTGGTAGAGAACCGCGCCGGCGGCTCCGGTCTGGTCGGCACACGGACGTTCATCAAGAGCGCGCCTGACGGCTATACCCTGTTCCTCGGCCATACCGGCTCGATCTCCATCAATCCGAGCCTCTATGCCAATGCCGGCTTCGATCCGCGCAAGGACTTCGCGCCGGCCGGGCTGATCGCATCGATGCCAGTGGCGCTGCTCGCGCATCCCTCGTTCCCGGCGAAGACGATCGGCGACGTGGTCGCGATCGCGAAGAAAGAGGGTGCCAAATTCAACATCGGCACCTCCGCGGTGGGCACCGGCGGCTATCTCTCCGCCGAATTGTTCAAGTCGATCACCGGCGTCGACGCCGGCATCATCCCGTACAAGGGCACGGGGCAGGTGATGAACGATCTGCTCGGCAATCACGTGCCGATTGCGTTCGGCGTGTTGCCGCCGGCGCTGGGCAACCTGCAGGCCGGCACGTTGCGGGCCATTGCGGTGCTCAGTCCCCAGCGCTTTAGCCTGTTGCCCGATGTGCCGACTGCAAACGAATCCGGCTTGCCCGGATTCGAATCCGTTCTGCACTATGGAGTGCTTGCGCCCGCAGGCACGCCCCGCCCGATCATCGACCGTCTCAACGCAGCCTTGCGCGCGCTGGTGGAAACCGAGCAGGTCAAGCAGCGCATCCTCGCCGAAGGCGGCGACCCCCTGACCTCGACGCCCGAGGAATATGCCCGCGACATCGACAGCGAAGAGACGAAATGGGGGACGCTGGTGCGCAAACTCAACCTGAAGGTGGAGTGAGCCGCGCGGATATGCCGAAGGCTCAGGTGCGCAGCGATATCTCGATGCGATCGCCGAGCGGCAGCTCGACCGAGACATAGCCGTTACCCGGCTTGCGCACATAGTCGAGGTAGGAGGCAAGCGTCTCCGGCGCGATATCGAGATCATCGGCCACGACCAGCGCTCCCGGGGAGAGCTGCGGCTCCAGGAAACGGAGCATGGGCAGGTAGGCTTCCTTCCAGCCGTCGAGCAGAAGCAAATCGACGCTGCCGCCGACGCCGGACTTGAGCGTCTCGAACGCGTCGCCGACGCGAATGTCGACAAGCTCGGATAGTCCTGCGGCGCGGAAATTGTGTGCGGCCCGCTCAGCTTTGAACGGGTCGAGCTCGGTGGTGACGACGCGGCCGCCGCCGGCGTCCCGCACGGCGGCCGCCAGATGGATGCTCGAGATGCCGAATGAGGTTCCGAACTCGACGATGAGCTTGGCGCCTCGATTGCGCGCCAGCACATAGAGCAGGCGACCGACATCCGGGGAGACCGGCATATACACATTGCGCATCAGCTCGGCCCGCTGGCGCTGGTCCGGCGGATGTTGGAGCCGCTTGAGCGCGACGTTCACGCGCTCGAACGCGGCCGGGTCGTCTCGGTCTGCCTGTGCAAACAGTTGCTTGAGCAGGCCGGCAACCGCGGGAGAATCCAGCGTGGACATGGCTCGATGAACTCTGCTGTCGATTACGTGCGACGCAGCTGCGACGCGGCGGCGACCAGCACTTCGACCACCTTGGCTTCCGCATCGGCGTCGTCCTCGAGCCGCTTGGCCGCAATGTCGCGCAGGTTTTCGATTGCCGCGCGCACCATCGGCGAGACGCTGGGGCCGCGGCGTTCGTCTTCTTCGGTTTGGACGCGGCGGCGCATGCGCGTCACGCGTTCGCCCATGGCGCCTAGGCGTTCGAGCACGGCGTCGACGAAGTCGCGGTTCTCCTCGAGATGCGCGCGGCCCTCTGGCGTGATGGTGTAGAGCCGCTTGGCGCCCTCGGGCTGGGAGGTGAGGTAACCGACCTCCTCGAGATAGGTGAGCGTCGGATAGACGATACCCGGGCTCGGTGAATACCAGCCGGCGGTCTTGTCTTCGAGCACCTTGATGATCTCGTAGCCGTGGCGCGGCTGCTCGGCGATCAGGGCCAGCGCGATCAGGCGCAAATCGCCCTGCGCCAGCATGCGCCCGGCGCGCATCATCTCGCCGCCGCCCATGCCGCCGTGGCGCCCGCCCCAGCCCTGGCCGGGGCCCATATGACCACGCCAGCCGCGGCGCGCGGCCCACTTACCCCCCGCCCGCTGATCCACAGGAATGTCTCATACCGAACATGTCGGTCTCCTTGTTTTGTTTAGATATATCTTTCGATAGCACTGAATAAGATGCAGCTCAAGATATATCTTTATCATAATGATTATACGTTTGCGTATATACGGTAACGAGTATATACGAGACGGCATGCTCAAAGTCCGGCTCGCAAACCCCCTGGCCCTCGCCGTCCTGGCGCTGCTGTTCGAGCTGCCGATGCATCCCTATGAAATGGCCGCGACCCTGAAGGAGCGGCACAAGGAAGACAGCATCAAGCTGCGCTTTGGCTCGCTCTACACCGTGATCGAGATGCTGCTGGCGCGCGACTTGATCGCCGCAAAGGAGACTTCGCGCGCGGGCAAGCGGCCGGAGCGGACGGTCTATGCGCTGACGACCGCGGGCTTCGATGAGCTGCGCGACTGGATGCACGAGCTGCTGCGAAGCCCGGCGAAGGAGTATCCGCAATTCGTCGCCGCGTTGTGCCTGCTGCCGGTGCTGCCGCCCGATGAAGCGGTGCGGCTGCTGCGCGCCCGCGCGCTGCAGCTCAGCGGCCAGGTCTGGCAGATGGAAGCGCAGCTCGCCGAGCTCGCGCAGCAGGATCTGTCCGCGATCGCCGGCGCGCAAACTTTGCCGGCCCTGCTGGTCGACCAGAAATTTCCACCTCTGTTCGCGGTCGAAAGCGAATTCCGGCTGGCGCTGGTCAAGGCCGAGCTCGAATTCGTCAACGAGCTCATCCGCCGCATCGTCGAGGACGGGTGGGGACCGGTCGACCTGTGGCGCAACATTCAGGCGGCGGCGGCCGCGCAGCACGAAACCGCGAGCAACCCCGGAGATGATCATGAGTAGCGGCCATGAGCGGCACGACCTCGAAGCCTGGAAATATGCCGACAAAGCGATGACCTGGTACGGCTGGGGGTCACCGGTCGGGATCGGCCTGCTCATCGTTTCGATCGGCGTGTTCCTGGTGCTGATCCACCACGCGGGGCTGGTGTGATGACGGCGCCGTTTCGTGCACAGACGTTTGACGGCTCCATCGCGCCGCTCCATGTCGTGATCATTGGCGCGGGCATCGGCGGCCTCTGTCTCGCCCAGGGTCTCAAGAAGGCCGGCATCAGCGTCGCCGTCTACGAGCGCGACCGCACCGTCACCGACCGCGTGCAGGGTTACCGGGTGCATATCAACCCGGCTGGGAGCCGCGCGCTTCACGCCTGCTTGCCGCCGCACTTGTTCGATGCCTTCGACCGCACCGGCGGCAAGCCGAGCCGCGCCATGCATTTCCTCACCGAGCAGATGGGCGTGTTGCTCTCCGTCGGCGGCGATCTGATGGAGCAGCGCCAGCCAATCGCGAGGCACCGCTCGGTGAGCCGCATCACGCTGCGGCAGGTGTTGTTGTCCGGGCTCGACGGTATCGTGCATTTCGGCAAGACATTCACGCGCTACGAGGTGCGCGCGGATGCGCGCGTCGTGGCGCATTTCGAGGACGGCACCAGCGCTGAGGGCGACGTCCTGGTCGCCGCCGACGGCGGCGGCTCGGGCGTGCGGGCCCAGCTCCTGCCGCACGCGGCGCGCGTCGACACTGGGGTCGTCGGCATTGCCGGCAAGGTTTTTCTCGACGATGCCAGCCGGGCCCGCATCGCGCCGGTGCTGCTCGATGGCCTCACCCTCGTCGCCGCCAAGGGCGGACTTGGTCTGTTTGTCGCGCTGCAGGAATTCGCCGGCGAACATCGCGGTAGCATCGGCGGCAACGAAGCGTCGCTCGCCGGCGCCCCGCTGTTCGACAATAGCCGCAGCTATCTGATGTGGGCGCTCAGCGGTAGGCGGGGCAGGCTCGGCCTCGCGGCCGAACGCCCCGACGGCGCCACGCTCGCTGACGCCGCCGCGCGCGCGATGGCGCCCTGGGCGCGCGGCCTGCGCGAGCTCGTCGATCTTTCCGACCCCGGCACCATCTCCTGCCTGCCGATCCGGACCTCACGGCCGGTGGCGCCGTGGCCGAGCGGCCGCGTCACGCTGATCGGCGACGCCATCCATGCTATGACTCCCTATCGCGGCATCGGCGCCAACATCGCGCTCAAGGACGCGGTGCGCCTGCGCGACGCGCTGGTGGCGGCGCAGCATGGCAAGCAGCCGCTGATCGCCGCCATTCATGATTACGAAGCCGCGATGCTGGACTACGGCTTCACGGCCGTGCGCAACTCGCTCAAGGCGATGCAGCAGACCACCGGCCAGGGTCCGATCGCGATGGCGCTTTCGCGCGCGGTCCTGCGCGCGATCGACCTGACGCCGCCGCTCAAGCGCGCCATGGCGCGCGGCCTGGGCGAGGAATAATCGACAGGCGTCCGCCGGATTCGACAGCGCCGATCAATCGCGAGAGCAGAACGTTATGGCGTGATCGCCTGCCGCGCCCGCATGATCACGTCCTTGGGCGTCGCATAGAGCTTCTGCACAAGCTCCTGCACCTTAGTGCCGGGCAGGGGCGAGACGTCGAGGCGAGCCTTCTCGGCGTCGTCGAGGAACTGCTTGTCGCTCATGGTGGCATCGAAGGCGGACCGCAGCGTGCCGAGCTGCTCCGTCGCCAGACCGGGCGGTGCGATATAGGAGCGCTGGAACACCTGCTGGCTGATCACCAGTTCGACCACTTTGCGATCGTCCTCGTTCTTGACGTATTTGAACACCGAGGGGACACCCATGCGGGTGAGCTCGTCGTTCGGCTCGAGCCCGACCTGCAGCAGCAGGTTGACCTTGTCGTCCCTGATCCAGTCCGGCCGCTGCGACTTGAAGCTCGACCAATCCCAGCCGCAGACGCCGTCGATCTCGCCGCGCTCGATCGCGAGCGCGATCTCGGCGGTGCCGGCGTAGCCCGAGACCACGTCGTAATGGGCGCCCGCGGTCTTCTTGTGCAGGTAGCCGTATTCGCGGGTGGAATCGTTGGCCGAGACGCCGCCGAACTTGGCCTTCTGGGTGAGCAGGTCGTCGAAGGTCTTGATCTTCGAGTCCTTGCGCGAGACGCAGATCCGGGTGCCGTTGTTGGCGGTGCCGAGATAGAGCACCTTGGTCGGGTCGAACAGCGCCTCGGCCTTTTCGTCGAGCAGCGGACCCATGACCGCGCCCGGCATGATCGCGGCAATGGCGGTGCCGTCCTTGGGCGCGATCGAACTGATGAAACCCGCCGCCCGGGCGCTGCCGGCGCCCGGCATGTTCTTCGAGACGATCGTCGGCTGGCCGGGAATGTGGCGGCCGAAGTGGCGTGCCAGCGCCCGCGCATAGATGTCGTAGCCGCCGCCCGGCGGCGCCCCGATGAGGAGATCGATGTTCTTGCCGGCGAAGGTCTCCGCGGCGCCGGCCGGAAGCGGCGCGAGCAGCGCGGCCGCGATCAGGCCGGCGCGGAGCGTTGTTGACGTGGACGACATCGATGCCTCTGCTCTTTCGACTGCGAGCCCCGCGGCAGGCTAGGTCATCCGCGCTCGGGCGACAATCGCCGCCGCAGGGCGACCAATCGTCCAACGGTGGCCCGCGCCCGGCCTTTGCCGGCCTCTCCATCGTCGCGCGCGGCGTAGCCCGGATTTCGCGGCTGCCACATCCGGGCTACGTTGCTGGTTCACGGCAACATTCGGACGGCTCCATGCTGCACAGACCCGGCGTCACGCAAAACCTGGCCCGCTTCGTTGTCGCGGCGCGGTGGAGCGACATTCCGGAAACCGTCCGCCATGAGGCCAAGCGAGCGCTGCTGAATTTCTTTGCCGTGACGCTCGCGGGCTGCCGCGCCGGGCCGGTGGAGATCGCGCGGCAATCCCTCGCCGAGTTTTCCGATCGCCGGCAGGCCACGATCATCGGCCGAAGCGAACGCATGGATGCCTTGAGCGCGGCATTCCTGAACGCGGCGGGCGCCAATGCTTTCGATTTCTGCGACACCCATGTTCCGACCGTCATTCATCCGACCGCTCCCGTCGCCCCCGCGCTGTTCGCGCTCTCCGAGCTGCGGCCGGTGACCGGCGCCGAGCTGTTGCTGGCGTTCATTCTCGGCGTCGAGCTCGAATGCAGGATCGGCCGCGCGATCTCTCCCGGCCATTACGCCAAGGGTTGGCATATCACGGCGACGTGCGGGGTCTTCGGTGCCGCCGCGGGCACCGGAAAGCTGCTCGGCCTCGACGACCAGCACATGGTCTGGGCGCTCGGAAACGCGGCGACGCAGTCATCCGGCCTGTGCGAGTGCCTGGGTTGGCCGGCCAAGAGCATCGGTGTGGGCAATGCCGCGCGCAACGGCATGTGGTCGGCGCTGCTGGCGGAAAAAGGCTTCGAGGGCCCGCCGGAGCCGATCGCCGGCGTGCAAGGTTTCCTCAACGCGATGGCGGAGCCGCCCGATTGGGCCGCATTGACCGACGGTTTGGGCGACACCTGGGAGCTCGCGCAAAATGCGATCAAGCCTTATCCCTGCGGCTTCGTGATCCACCCCTTTCTCGATTGCGTGCTGGCCTGGCGGCGCCAGCACGCGAGCGACGCCGTCACCCGCGTCATCCTGCGCGGGAATCCTCTCCTGAGCGATCGCACCGACCGGCCTGACATTTCCACCGGCGCCGAGTCGCAGGTGAGCGTGCAGCACGCCGTCGCTGCCGCGTTGGTGCTGGGAAAGGCGGGGCTCGATCAGTTCACCGACGGCTGCGCCCGCGACCCCGCGGTGGTCGAGATGCGGCGCCGGGTCGAGGTCGTGCGCGATGGCGCGATCCCGACCATTGCGGCCGAGGTCGAGCTGCGCACGACCGACGGCAGGACGCATCGCCTGTCGACCCCTGCCGCGCGCGGGAGCCCGACCAATCCCATGAGCGACCGGGATGTCGAGGAGAAGCTGCGCTCCGCGGCCGACGGCTGGCAATCGGGCACCGACGTGGCGCCGCTGATCGCAGCGATCTGGGCGCTTGATCGCAGCGAGGATGCCGCGAGCGTCCTTGCGCTGACGGTGCCGCGCTGACGGTCAACGACGCGAGCCGGTCGGGCCTGCGCGCGCGCGTCATCGATGACCCGTGCGCCTTAACCCATACGTGCGACCGGCGCTCTCACGATGTCAAACAGTGTAGGCTTCTTCGTTCCCGCGGCGCGTTTGTGCGTCCGGGTTGTTACGTGCTTTTCTCGCTTTGTCGCCGCCGCATCTCCGCTGCCTTTGCCGACGCTTCGGCGGCCACTCCCGCCATGACCTTGGCGACAGCGGCAAGTCGTCAGCGGCAATCCCGACCCCGAACGAGGGGCGGGCGGAGCGCCGACAGGCGCACTCTTTCTTTCTGTCGCGCGTGCGAGGCGCGACCACCGCGTCCCGTTGCGAGCGGGACCCCTCTCGGCGCTCCACCGCGGCGATTTTCGGCCGGGGACCCATGCTGCCGTCTCCGGCAGTGGGACACCGGAGCCGCCAGCGACTTGTCCGCGCCAAGCCACAAAGCCTGGCGGACGGGATCCCGGACCTCCCGTGGGCTGCGGTTCGCGCCGCAACCGCGGGACGCCACTCCCCGCTCCGCCTTCAGGATCGTCTCCGGAGACGCCCCTCATGAGCGAGGATGCGAATCTTGTACCACAACTTCTTTACGTAGTCAACAACGTAGTCGAGATGTAGTCGAATAATTTCCGGGTGAAATCCGGGAAGGGCCATGAGAGCGAAATCGCTTCAGATTGAATCGCGATTTGGTCTAAGTATTTGTTCGGTCGCACGCTCTTGTCCGAAAAGTCTGCAACTTTCCGGAATCCATGCTTTAGCCGACTCATGCGTCGCAGCTAACGACGCCTTTTATTGGATCACCTCGTTGGCGAGCGCGAGCAGCGAGGGCGGCACGGTGAGGCCAAGCATCCGGGCGGCCGCGGTGTTGATGGCCAGCTCGTACTTGCTCGACTGGACGACTGGCAGGTCGGCCGGCTTTGCGCCCTTGAGGATGCGGCCGACATAGCCGCCGGCCTGACGATAGGCATCTCTCAGGCTCGGTCCGTAACTCATCAACCCGCCGGCGTCGACGAAGTCGCGCCAGGGATATGCCGCCGGGATCTTGTGGAGCGCCGCCAGGAGGGCCAATTGGACCCGCCGGTCGGTCGAGAAGGGCCCGACCAAAAGGGCGTCGGGCCGCTCGCGCCCAAAGCTTTCGAACGCCGCATCGATCTCGCGGTCGGTACTGGCGTTGACAACCTTGACCTGCAGTCCGCTGGTGCGCCCGGCCGCCGCTTCGATCTCCTTCACGATCGAGGCGAAATCCATGGCGTTGGCCGGATCGAGGAGCACGGCAATACGCTTGGCGGCGGGCACCAGCTCGCGCAAGAACCCCAGTCGCCGTACCGTCTGCTCGGCTGGGAGAAAAACGCCCGTCATGTTGCCGCCCGGCTTGGCGAGGCTGGCGACAAGACCGAGCTTGACCGGGTCCTGGGCGGCGGTGAACACGATGGGGATCGTGCTGGTTTCCGCCTTGGCTGCGAACGCCGGCGTGGAACCTCCGGTCGCGACGATCACGCTCACCTGGCGGCGAACGAATCCGGCCGCCAGCACCGACAGCCGATCGATCCTGCTGTCGGCCCAACGGTATTCGATCGTCACGTTCTCGCCCTCGATGAAGCCCGCATCCCGCAGGCCCTGACCGAAGCTACGCAGGCGGTCAGCGGTCGCCGCGTCAGGCGCTGTGGGGTCGAGGAAGCCGACCACCGGCATCGCCGGCTGCTGCGCGCGGGCGGCAAGCGGCCACGCAACCGCGGCGCCGGCGAGAGTGATGACATCGCGCCGTCTCAATTTTTCGAGCTGCATTGATCGTCCACCAGCCAGGATCGCATTGGAGGATATAGAACCGGCAAAGGTCAGTCAGGGGGTATGAGAGCTGTTTTCACGATCTGTCGGCTGCTGGTGAAGGCCGTCGGAGTCGGCTCCGGGTCCGGATCTCGTGGTGCGGTTCAAGTCGCATATTGCGCAATTCCACCTCCGAACGACCAATTTTCCTTCGGAACCTCTACCAGGTTGATCACCACGTCATCCACCCGCGTTTTCAACTGCGTGTGAATATCGTCGACGATGCGCTTGTAAAACGCCTTTTTGAGCTCGATCGACCGGCCAGAGTTGAGCGTGATCTGAATGAGGATGACGTCGTCGCTGTAATGATTGCCGAGATAGCCTGCGGACAGATTCAGGTCTTCAGGCGCATGTTCAGTGATGACCTGGAATTTGTCGTTCTCCGGCACGTTGATCACGTCCATCATTGCCTTGTAGACGATTTCGCCCAGGGTCTTCCGATATTGGGCAGACTTGCCTCGCATAAGATCGATACGAACGAATGGCATCGCGGCTGCTCCTCGACGTTGGTTAGTTTCTGCGCAGCCTGCGCAGATGGCCGGGAGGAATGTCAAAGCGTGCTCGAAAGGCTTTGGTGAAATGAGAGAGGTCGTTGAAGCCCCAGTTGAACGCGATCTGCGATACGCTGATCCCGTCATACAGCGGATCGCTCAGCGCTCTGTGACAGGCAACCAGGCGATTCTCCATGACCCAGCGGCCGAAGGTTGTGCCGGCTTCACCGAAGCGATTGTGCACGGTGCGCACCGACACGTGCATGTGTCTGGCCAGCATCGTCGGTGACAGCAGTGGATTGGCGAGGTTCGCGCGCAAATACGCGAGCATCAGGTCGAGCTCCACGTCGCGCCTGACATCGCGAAACGCGCGGCGGTCGGTTTCTCCAGGCGCGGTCAATAGCGCCACAAGATTGCAGAGATTGTCGGCCAGCAGCCAGGCTTCCCGCGGACTGATGCCCTGCGGTCGGGACAGGCGCTCGATATAGATCCTGCATACATCGACCAGCGGTGACCCGGCCGGGAGATGATTGAGCGGCATTGCGTCGAGCCAGGGCGCGCGCGGCCTCAGCAGCCGATGCGGAATGACCGCGACGATGCGATCGACCTCGTGCGGAAAGGCCACCGTGAAGAGACGCATGCCGTCGAGGATGCCGACATTCCCCGGCGACAATTCGCAGGTTTGACCGGCCTGCGACATCACGCTCACGCCACGCCGCTGCATGCTGATGAGATAGTGCTCGCCCTTCGAGCGGCTGATATGCGCGTGCGTGCGGATGATCTCGTGGGGCGTGGAGGCAAAGGCGGCAAAGCGGAGATCGTCGAATTCGGAGCAGCTGATGTCGCCGGAAAACTGCCCACCGACCGGATTGCGCGGCGCAACGTTGAGTACGGCCTGGCTGACGGCATCGTGCCAGTAGGCGAACTGCTCGGGCGCTCGAACGGTGTTGGTCGACCAACTCTTGCTGGGCATAGCTGTCCGCGGCCTCGTGCTCGGACGTTTTCGGTCATGCATCTCCGGCCAAGATCGGATGCGCTCAGGACCAAGACATGCCGCAGGGAGTATGGTGGGTAGGTGGGCGTCGTGTCCAGGCATCGGAATGCCCGATCGGAGCGCAGGACGAGTCAAAAATTGTGCAGACAGCCTTTACTTCCGAGCAGCTTGCGCAGCCCGCAATCGCCGAAGCCGACGGCATTCTGAAGACGTGCGTCCACTACGGGTTTTGTACCGCGACCTGTCCAACCTATGTTCTGTTCCGCGACGAGAACGACTCGCCGCGCGGCCGCATCGACCTCATTCGCGCCATGCTGGAAAAGGGTGGCGCGCCGGCCGCCAAGACCGTTCATCACCTCGATCGATGCCTTTCCTGCCTTTCCTGCATGACGACCTGCGCGGTGAAGGTGGACTACGCCCATCTGATCGATATCGCCCGCGCGTATATCGAGGAGAACTACCGGAGACCTTTCGCCGAGCGCGCGCTGCGGCGCACGATCGCGGAACTGCTCCCGTACCCGCGCCGCTTCGCGATGGCTCTGCAACTTGCGAAGCTGTCACGGCCATTCGCCGGCGTTCTGCCCCGTCGACTGCGCAATTTGATCGAGCTGGCATCCGGCCGGCGGATGGCAGGCGAGTTCCTGCGTCCGGACGTCTTCCCGGCGAACGGCCAACGCAGAATGCGCGTCGCCTTGCTCGCGGGCTGCGCGCAGCAGACGCTTGATCGCAACATTAATGCTGCGACGATCCGGCTGTTGCGGCGCCACGGCTGTGACGTCGTCGTTTCGAAGGGCGCGGGATGTTGCGGAGCCCTGCCGCTCCATATGGGGCGAGACCAACATGGCAAGCGCCTGGCCCGCGCCAACATCGCGGCGTGGAGCAGGGAGCTCGCAGGCGGTCTTGATGCCGTCGTTATCAACGCATCCGGATGCGGCACGACGGTCAAGGACTATAGCCATCTGGTCGGCGGCGAGGCGGCACGGCGCATAGGCGCGCTCGCACGCGATGTGACCGAATTGCTGTCCGACATCGACATGCTCGATGGCTCGGCCAAGCCATACCGCGTCGCCTATCACGACGACTGTTCGTTGCAGCACGGTCAGCGCGTGACCCGCCAGCCAAGGCAGCTGCTTGCTCGAGCCGGTTTCGATGTCCTCGATGTACCGGAGGGCCACTCCTGCTGCGGTTCCGCCGGCACCTACAATCTGTTGCAGCCTGACATCGCCACCGCGCTCGGCCACCGCAAGGCCGCCCACATCGACAGCGTCGATGCGGACATTGTCTCGGCCGGCAATCTCGGCTGCATGGTCCAGATCGCGCGCTTCACATCGGCTCCGATCGTCCACACGGTCGAACTGCTCGATTGGGCAACCGGCGGCCCGATGCCGGCCGCCCTGAGGGATCGGTCGTTGCGCGAGCCGGCTCCGCGCGCGGTCGAGGCACGGCCGCAAGACGC
>JGI12053J15887_10000071_pt1 | contig 29966 bp, 29 predicted proteins | sample MedBloCAOM1_O3_FD_15887 | JGI IMG/M metagenome (IMG submission 15887)
CCTTGGAAGGCCTAAGCGTACTTTATCTTCCGTTTCGTGTGGTGACCCCGGTTACCGGACGGTCGGAATTTCCGACCGAAATAACCAAGTTTTGCGTCACGCAAGTACCAAGTCTTCGTGTCAACGTGCACCGCCCGACCTCACGAAACGGAAAAAATCGTACACTTAGGCCTTCCAAGGATCATTCGACTAAAAGAAAACTCTCCAGAATTCGATCAGAGCTTGTTCTACGCGAAAACTGGTGTTGGGACGACCGACCATTTTGAAGTACGCGATTACAACGCTGTCCTTTAGACGCTGTCCTTTAGACTTGAAGAAAAGCCTGAAGGGGTGTGAATCTGCTAGCGGAGTACCTTAAGCGCCGACTCGAGTCCAAGTCCGGTGCGGGTGCAGTCGCCAGAGCTTTCATTGCCCTTGGCCTGGAACAGATGCGAGCGCAGTACCCCACTTAGAGAAGGTTCTGGCACAGCGGCGCATCCAGCGGTAACGATTGCGCACAAGCTATCGGAAACACTCAAGAGAAAAGATAGGAAACCACCGAAGGCAAGATCGAAAGCCAGAAACCCGCGTAAGAGAAAGTGATCCCGTGCCGCCGAAACGTTCTTCTGGAAAGAGTCGGCAAAAAGGGGAAGGGAAGAGTGGCGGCTAAGGAATCCATTGAAGAAAGTATTCCCCTGAAATCCGCCTGATTGCGCTGGACAGTATTTTGAAGTGGGCTGTCCGCCGTCCATGACAAGTGAGCGCTTCTTCTGAGCGAAGATATTCGCCGGACGATACAAGGACATTCGCTAATGTATCAAGGCGGACAGGCTGCACGGCTTCCAATATTTAGCGATGGCTCCCAAACTCGAACCCTGTACTCTGATCTTCAAGCATGGCGCGAATCAAAAGCCCCGAGAAACGCAACGCAATCCTCCAGGCGGCGGTTCGAGAGATTGCCAAACTCGGACTTGGCGCTCCCACGGCGAAGATCGCCAGAAGAGCAGGGCTGGCGGCGGGCACGCTATTTACCTATTTCGCCAATAAAGAAGAGCTACTGAATGAGCTTTACCTCGAGCTAAAGACCGAGGTCTACAGGAGGGTGAATACTAACTTTCCGGGTAAGGCGAATCTTGAGCGGCGGGCGCGGCATGTATGGTCGAATTCCCTCGATTGGGCTATCGAGTTTCCGGAGAAACGCAAGGTTTCGGTGCAGCTAAACGTGTCCGACCTGATCACGCCGGAAACGCGTATGAGGGCGGCTGCGGAACGCGGGATGATCGAGGTGACATTAGGTGAACTAGAAAGCCGCAACGCACTGCGGGGATTACCGGCGGGATTCGGTTCTGCTATGATGGGGGCGATGCAAGAAATAACGATGGATTTCATCGCGAAGGAACCGAAACGGCGCGAAGAGACTGTTGAGCGAGCATTTCATGTCTTCTGGCGCGCATTACGGTGAAGGCATCTCGGTTGACAATGGAGATAAAATGAGCAATCAGTCAGTCATTTAGTATCCACAGGAGGATTTAGTAAATGGCAAAAGTATGGTTGATTACAGGAAGCGGAAACGGGTTGGGGCGGGACATCGTGGAGGCAGTGCTGTCCTCAGGCGATAGCGTGGTGGCCGGAGCGCGCCGGACGCAGGAGCTGGAACCGCTGGTGGGGCAGTACGGTGAGCGGGTGAAACCGGCGACGCTGGAAGTACGCGATGAAGCTGCAGCAAGAGCGGCCGTGCAATTGGCGGTAGACGCATTTGGACGGCTAGATGTGCTGGTCAACAATGCAGGTTATGGTCAGTTTGCCCCATTCGAGCAAATGAGTGCCGACGATTTCAAGGCGGTGGTGGATACATGCTTTTATGGCGTTGTGTACACCACGCGCGCGGCTATACCGGTAATGCGCAAGCAGAAGAGCGGTTACGTCTTTCAGGTGTCTTCGGTTGGTGGTCGCCTAGCGATTGCAGGTAACACGCCGTATCACGCAGCGAAGTGGGCNGTGGGCGGCTTTAGCGACGCTCTGGCGATGGAAGTTGCGCCGNTCGGGGTGAAGATTTGTACACTGGANCCGGGCGGCATTCGGACCAACTGGGCCCGGCNGGCAGGAANGGATGCGCCGGAGCTGCTGGCAGACTACCAGNCTTCGGTCGGTTCGACGCTAAAGCTCCTGAAAAGTATCGACGGACGTCAGGAAGGTGATCCGCGCAAGATCGCAGATTTGATTGTGCAATTGGCGAACCACGACGAACTTCCACTCCGGCTGATTCTGGGTGTAGATGCGGAAAAAAGGGTGCAACAGGCGGAAGCTAGACGTGCGAGCGAGGCCGAGAAATGGCGGCATCTGACTATTTCAACGGTCTTTGACAATGCAGAATCGATTCCTTAACTGCTAAACCATTAGGCCCAATAGGATACGATGAGATGGAAACGAGAACACTCGGCAAGCAAGGACTTCAGGTCTCAGCCCTCGGGCTCGGCTGCATGGGCATGAGCGACTACTACGGCGAAGCGAACGAGGCGGAGTCGATCGCCACGGTCCACCGCGCAATTGATCTCGGCATCAACTTCTTCGACACTGCGGAGGCCTATGGCCCCTATGCCAACGAGGAACTCCTCGGTCGGGCGCTCAAAGGGCGCCGGGACAAGGCCATTGTGGCGACGAAATTCGGTTGGGACCTTTCACAAGGCGCGGCTAGCGGCACCAATAGTCGGCCCGAACATATCAGAGAGGGTGTCGATGTACTAGATGCGCGAGCTGCGGGCTTGGCCGGGAAAACAGATCGGGAGGTACGAAGGTNCGCCATCAAAACCGACCGAATTCTGGTAACACTGGGTGCCGACTTCGGCAATTTGATCCGATTTTCTCCGTCCGATACTNCNGGAGTCATTTGGCNGCCANCCTCGAAGCAAACATTCGGTCAATTCTTGCAAAATGGCTTTACAGGCTCCGCGAGATTGATCTCCATGGACAACTTGCCGTTGTCGAGGAAGACAAGCTTCGAATCCGGGGAGCTATCGAGGAGTAACAGGCGTACTCGCGGCACAGAAGTGAAGCGGTGACTTTCGTAAAGGTAAAGTATTGACTTTGACCGAGTTAATAACAGTATAAATTAATGTAGGTAGGGTATCATCCAATCTATATCATATAAACTGGGAATCCGAATCATCGTGCTTGTTTAAGGCGAGCGCTTCAAATAGGCCTAAACCCAACACACTGTCACCAGCCGCAAAAGTAGCTGGCTTCTTCTCCGCATCTCAGTGGGATTGTATAGACGCGACGCTCTGCTATCCCCTTCGCAACTATTTATGTTCTTTGGCCGAGGCGCCCTGCATGATCTTGAGGTAGGTCGCAGCTTTTTCCTTTTCGTACAGCGTGCCGACGGCGACGTCGAATCCAGGCGGAATGCCACTAGCCGCCATCGCCGCCATAGACAACGCCAGATAGCTGGTCGCCTGCGGATCCTGCCACATGGCCGCACTGACGTAGCCATCCAGGACTTCCTGGGCGGTGTCGGCTGAATCGCCCCAGCCGACCACCGGAATCTCGCCGGCCTTGACGCCAACCTGGTCGAACACACGCTTGATGCTTCCGCTCACCAGGTCACCGATACCAATGATCGCTTTGATCTTGCTGCGATTGGCTGTCAGGTAGTCCGACATACGGGTGATGACCTCAGCCTGGTCGAGTTTGGCTTCCGTGATATCGCACGTTACACCGAGCGGCTTGAATACGGTGTCGTAACCCTGGGTTTGGAGCGTCTGATAGGTCGCACCGGGGACTTCGACTGGCGTCCAGACAAAATCGCCCTTTTTCACGAAGCCGTGATCGACTAGATACTGAGCCAAGCGATGGCCAGCGGCCACGTTATCTCCGCCGACGTAAGCGTCACGTCCGCTGGCCTTATCATCGGTGTTCATGATGATAACCGGAATACCGGCGGCATGTGCCTCCGAGATAACCTTTGTCAAGCTGCCCGGATCAGGCGTACTGGTGACGATCCCTCTAGCATGAGAGGAGATGGCCGCGCGAACGGCTTCCTGTTGCGACGGAACATCGCCGCTATGGAAGGAGGTGCGAACCTCGGCGCCGGTGTCCTTGGCCCACCGCTCCGCACCTTGCAGGAAAAGCGTCCAGACCGGATCGGTTGGTGATCCGTGTGAAACCCAGTAGTAGATCGCTTTCGCAGCCTGTGCTGCACTAACGAATGGAAACAACAACGCCATCATTGTGGCGGAAATGAGTGTCAAGAGGCGCAATTTCTTAAGCATGGGAGGATGTTTTTCGGGGGGTTACTTAACGACTAACTATTTTCTCTTCGTAGGAAAGTGTTTCGATGAATCTCGCTAACTGGCGCAGCGTTGGGCTCTCGGCTTCACGAACATAATAGCCGCTGGTCGCTACGCCCAGTTGTATGTTGACGTTCAGATCGCCACCCAAAAGTCGCCCCAGGCAAAACCCGGCGTTGAAGTGGTCACCGGCTCCGGTGCTGATTTGCGGATTGTCGGTAAATCGCGCCTCAACACATACCGCGGAGTCCGAATCGTTACCCACCGCATGCCGAGACCAGTGAATGACGACACAATCGATCCCGAGCCGCTCCCGGAGCTGTTTCGAATAAGCGAGAACCTCCTGGGGTGTGTTTGCGGGTGCCGTTAACCCAACCGTCCGCGCAATGAAAGTGCTCTCCCGCAAGTTAAAGCCCAAATAGACTTGGAACTTCGCTGCTAACCTCGGGAGCGTTTCAACGAAGCGTAAAATGTCCGTCTCGGATCTCTTTGAAGGATCAGCCGTATCAATGAAAAATGTTTTGCGTGGGCCGGACAGATGGTCGCCAATTTGATCAAGGAACTCGTTCATCATTTCTGTCATCGAAAAGACAATTCCCCAATTTAGGAAAGCGATCAGCCCGGCATGCCTGACTAAGTCGGATAGTTGGTCAACCGACAATTGCTGAAGAACCGACTGCCAGGAAATTTCGCTTACGGATTGCTGTTTACCGCAAATTAACTTGCCGTCGGTGAACTCAATCGCGTCCGAGTAACCCGGCTCGGCGATGGAGAACGTCCTTATGCTCCTTGCAAACTCAGCAAATACGGGATGAAGTTCGGGCGAACCAAGGCACCCGATGTAACTCACCGGAATCTCGAAGTGAGCCAAAGCATTGGCGAGAATGGGGCCATTACCTCCTATCTTGGTGAGACGCGGTACCATCTCGATATTCGTGTTGCGTCCACCGGAAGCGGCTAGAATTTTTTCGGAAAACGCATGGAGCGTTAGCAGCCTCGAGTATTCAGTAGCTGAGCGACGTTCTGAAACCGCATGCAGAATCGTGTCAACGAAGCCGTCGAAGCCGGCCACGACCGGCAGGATTTGGATACGCTTGACGGCGCTCAAGAGTGCGAGACACGAATCCCACAATTGTCCGGCTCCAGGGGGAACGACGTTGTTTGCTTTCATCCGCCGGGCTCTGCGCTGGCTTCTTCCAGCTTGATGTCGTGAGCTCTACAAATGCGCCTCAAGTCATCGTTGGCGTAATCTGTCACGATGATGTCGATATCTCGCGGCTCGCAAATTTTGGCAAAATCAGTGACGCCCACCTTGCTACGGTCCATCGGAAAAATCACCTTCTGCGCACGTTTAATGATCGCGGCCTTGAGCTGCGCTTCGTTATAATCCGCTGCGGTAATCGCCTCATCTGTGATCCCGCTGGCGCCGATGAATGCAGTTGCAATCGCAAATTGATTGACGATTTCCAACGCGAGCGGTCCCGAAATACCGCCGCTCTTTCGGCGCAATTGCCCTCCGAGCAGAATGTGGGTTATTCCGCCAGCATCCGCGAAACACTCAGAGATGCTTGGCGAGTTCGTCAGCACTGTCAACTGCAAGCCCCGCGTCGCTAACTGCTGCGCAACGTGATGCGTCGTCGTCCCGCAGTCCAGGAAAATCGACTCGCCTTCCTCAACCAAATCACAGCAGGCCCGACCGATCGTTCGCTTAGCGTCGACGTTTTGGACGAACCGGGACATGATATCTCGCTCCGCCGGCGCCCTAGTACTGATTGCGCCGCCATGAGTCCGCTTCACCAACCCTTGCTGTTCCAAGATGCTAAGATCTTTCCGCAACGTTGGTAGGCTCAGCTCGAAGACCGAAGCCAATTCATCCAAATGGATGCGCCCGCGAGTTGCGATGAGCGCGGCGATCTTCTCTTGTCGCTCGGCGGCAAAAAAGGGAGGCGTGGAATCCCTCGGCATAGGAAGTTGGCGCAGCGGAAGGAGCAATAAATCGAAAATATATAGCTGTCAATCGAAAAACAACGATTTTATTCGAGTTCCTTATGATCAAGGGAAAAGAACCCATTTCGATTTGATTCGATTGTCCCAACAGCCGCGTGCGGCATAGCCGGGCATGGCGGCTGAACTCCCGTGATTTTAAAATTGCGAATATTTGAGATTTGCCGGCGCAGATAGAAACGCAATCAAAACCTTTTGTTAACTAAATTTCATATAGAACGAAGATAATATCACTAGAAACGAAAACAAAAGAGTTGTGTATTTCATTTGTTTGCCAAACCGTGGTCGAAAATGCATGAAAAAGACCGCTGACCCTGTTCGAATCGGTGTCCTTGGCTGCGGAATGATCTCTCAAGCAGCCCATTTCGAGAGCTGCCAGAAAGCCCGAAACGCGCGCCTATACGCTATCTGCGATGCCGCAGACGACTTGCGGAATAGGATGACGCAGATCTGGGAACCCGAGGTAGCCTACAGCCGATACGATGAACTCCTTGCCGATCCTAAGGTTGAAGCGGTGATCATCGNAATCGCTGATCAGTTCCATGTCCCCACCGCAGTNCAAGCAATTGAAGCTGGCAAGCACGTCCTGGTCGAAAAACCGCTTGGCGTGAGTGTTGAGGAATGCGTCCATCTGCTCAAAGTGAAAAAGGCTGCTCCGGATTTGATCCTTCGGGTTGGCTCCATGAAGCGGTTCGATCCCGGCATAGCGTTTGCACGTCGTTTCGTTGACCAGGAGATGGGAAGCCGGCTTGCGATCAAAGCNTGGTATTGCGATTCGACTTCCCGATATACCGAGACCGCCAATTTACAGCCGTTGGTCGTACAGAGCGCCAACGCGAAGCGTCCGAAAGGCAACCCCAAAGCTAACCGGGAATCCTACTATCTCCTCGGCCATGGGAGTCATTTAGTTGATACTGCACGATTTTTGGGTGGTGAGATTGTACGAGTGAATGCCAAATTGGTGCAGAAGTACGATGCGTATTGTTGGTTTGTTTCTGCAGATTTTGCGGACGGCAGCGTTGGCCATCTGGACCTGACCTTGGCCGTGCGGATGGGGTGGCACGAAGGATTCCAGATATATGGGGAGTTTGGGAGCGTCGTAGGAAAGATCTTTAATCCATGGTATCTGAAGTCTGCCGAAGTGGAATGTTTTTCACTTCGAGATGGTCAATTCAAGCGGGTCCTCGGCGAGGACGCCCATTTCTATCGATTGCAGGTTGAATCGTTCGCTGATGCCGTCCGGGGCGAGGACAATTTCCCTGCGGCTGGGATTGAAGATGGTTTGGCGGCTATCAAAACGCTTCGAGCCATCCAGTTGTCTGTGCAAAACGAAGAACCGATCACGGTTGCCGACGTCACGGGAGCTATCTGATGAAAATCGGGATTTTCGCCAAGACTTTTAGTCGGCCGACGATCGAGGAGTTATTTCGATCAATCGCCAGTTACGGAATCTATTCCGTGCAATTCAACCTGTCTTTGCGCCGGCCTCGAAACTCTTCCGGAAAATGTGCCATCTGAACTGATTCAGCAGATACCTGACTCAGCAGAACAGGCAAAGGTCGAATTGTCTGCGATCTCCGGGACGTTCAATATGGCTCACCCTGTATTCTAGCGGGTTCGGCAGGAAAAGGCGCTAAAACTAGCCAAAAGTTACCATTTCGGCGTAATAGAAGTTACCACTTTCGCCCTCCATTTGCCGTCTAATCTGCGCCAGCAAGCCGGATGCTTTTTGCTGACTGTTACTTGGATTTGATTGTGCATAATATGATCTGATACCCGGTTGAGACCGCGCCAAACCCCGTTGTTTCGTTCCGAAACCGTTTTTCATTTAGCGGGAAGGTTCTCTCTACTGGTCCGTCTTGTCGGCGGTCGAATCAAAACCGGCCACTAGTGGTCGGTTTTGAGTGACCGCTGACATAGAAGTCCAACGGGTTGGGTGGCGAATAGTAATGTTTGCGCACAATTGAATCGAAAAAGGATCCTGCGCATATCCTCTTTTAAGGACCAGAGGCAAGCAGGCGAGGGATTTGCCGTCTGGCGACGCCAGGTCTAATCCATGTGCGGACGGTATCGAAAAACCACAAGAGAAGAAGAGCTAGCGTACAGCGATGTCTACAAAAGTAGTAACCTGCTGGCGTCGACCCCGTCGTCGTTGAAGAACTCATCGAAAGCGCCAAGATTCCAAACTTCACTCAGCGACGACTATCTCGACTCCGGATTCGATGAGGGCGGCAGCCAATTGCGGCGAGGGCTTAGCGCCGGTGACGAGAATATCAATCTCGTCAAGAGGGACGATGTGCGCAAAGACCGAGCGACCTAGCTTTGTGGCATCAGCCAACACGATCAAGCGCCGCGCGGCACCAACCATCGCGGCCATCATCGAAGCTTCTTCGGATATTGTCGTAGACAACCCGCGCTCCGAGATGCCGCCGACGCCAAGCACAGTGGTATCGGGACTGATAGGTCCCGCTTGCGGGAAACCCACCGTGCCGATCGTGATCTGAGATTGAACAAGGACCTGTCCGCCCAATTGGATCACATCAGATTTTAAAAGCCCAACTCCAGCTTGACGGAATTTTCGGCGGTTTGGGCTTATAACCCCTTATTGAGAAACTTGTTTTGATCCACTGTACGGGGAGAAAGGGTTTATTTCAGGGTTTCAGAATGATGCCGACCCGATCTGCTGCTCTAATGATGTGGAGTTGCATTAAATACGAAGCGCCATCGGGATCTCGCTGTTCCAATGCCTGCAGAATTCTTTCATGTTCCTGCACCGGCTCCCAGAGTCGTTTGTGCCTTGAAAGCGGCAATTTTTGCGATTCGAGGATCGCTTCTCGATTGAGACGATGGATTTCAGCAAACAGGCGATTCCCGCTCAGGATTACAATAATATCGTGAAATTTGAAGTCCTCATTGGCAGCCGCGAGTAGATCACCCTGCCGCATACTATCCTTCATGGATGCAAGGCTGCCGGTGAGATCGGCAATTGTCTGCGGCGTGACCTTCTCCGCCGCAAGGAGAGCTGCTCTGGATTCAAGAACCAATCGAAGTTCATAGACATCATTTTCGTTGAATCTGCTGGCATAATGCCAGCGGGTTAAATGCTTATCCGGTTCAGTAGAAGTGCCTAGAACTCGAGCTCGCCGACCGGGCTCAGTTGCGACCAGACCGAGAGTTTCCAGGATGGAGAGGGCTTCCCGTACGGAACTACGGCTAACCCAGAATCTGGACGCAAGTTCCCGCTCAGAAGGCAGCAAGGCACCCGCTTTGAGTTCTCCATGAGCGATAATGTCCTGAAGTTGTCGAACAATTTTGTGGGATACCCGAACGGCTCCATCGGAGGGAGGCAAAACGGCGGTTCGGTCAGAGGATCTGGCCCGGTGTTTCATCATTTGATTCTAGCGTAAAATTTAGGAAGGACTCCAGGAAGTCGTTTTCGATTTCATGTTTTCGCGGAGTGTCAACACGATGACTCCTTATGGTCCGATATACTGGGTGCGGGCGGAAATTCCGGCATGCTTTAGGTAAGCGTTCAAAGTTCGACAATCACAGCTTGACAGTACTGGAACCGTTTCTAGATTCAATCGAATCTGGTCAGACCATTATGGACAGACCAGGCCTCTCCTATCGAACAATTCAGGGCTTTAAGGTGGAATCTATGAATCATCGAAATCGAACCAACGGCCTCACCAGACGCGCCGTCATCAAAAGCGCCGCCGCCGCTGCCGCCTACAGTTTGCTCCCGAAATTCGGCACATCAGAAAGCTTTGCCGCCGAACCGACTCATACAATGGTAGTCGCTGCGCCGGCTACCCCGCAAAGCCTGGATCACGAATTTGACGTCAGTCTCGGTACAATCGATGCCGTAGGAGCTCTGTACGATGATCTCCTCGAATACGAGAAGATCCCGGATCCTCAGGTACCTGATGCGCTACGCGAAGACATCGCCGTTCATTCGGACAAGCCCTATAATCTGAATCTAAAGGGTAAACTGGCGGAGAAATGGGAGATAAGTTCAGATGGAACCGTTGCGCGATTCTTCCTGCGTCAGGGGGTCAAGAGCAACTGGGGAAACGAACTCACGGCCGATGACGTGAAGTGGACCTGGGACCGTAAGCTGCACTTGACTGGCCTCGGGCCTTTTCAGGCCGGAGTACTTAACATCACTCAGGAAGATCAGATTCAGGTGGAAGGCCGATACGTTGCGTCTTTTCACGTCCCCAAACCGAATCCGTTACTCCTGAAGCAGATGGTAAATCTTTCCAATCCGGTCTATGACTCTGTCAAATGCAAACAGGTCGCCACGAAAGATGATCCGTGGGCGCATAAATTCCTCGAGAACAATAGCGCTGGATTTGGCCCCTACGTCGTTAGTCAGTTAATTCGAGGTCAGCAGGCAGTGTTCAAGGCTCGCAGCGATTACTATCGCGGCAAGCCCTACATGGACACAGTCATCTTCAAGGAGGTGCCAACCTCTGCCACGCGACTTTCTCTGTTACAAGGTGGAAGCGTAGACATTGCGCAGTTTTTGCAGCCTCTCGAATACACGACTCTGAAAAAGGTGAGTGGTGTCTCGGTTGACGCAGTGAAGGCTTCTTTTGCGATTTGGGTGGAGCTGAACGCAAAAATGAAGCCATTCGATAACTTAAAAGTCCGACAGGCGATGAACTATGCGCTGCCACGGGAAGAAATTTTAAAGACTGTTTTCCAGGACCTGGCAGACAAGCAGACGGGATGCATTCCTGATATCTATCCTGATTTCACCGATAAGTTTTGGACGTACGATACGGATCTGGACAAGGCCAAATCGCTGTTGGCGGAAGCGGGATTCAAGGATGGCTTCAAAAGCGCATTAAGTTACGACGCCGGAAACCCGGTGCAGGAACCGATCGCAATCCTTTTTCAAACGGCACTACGAAAAATCGGAGTGGAAATAATTCTCAACAAGGTTCCTGCAGCGACGTTTTATGATTTCGTGACGAAACGGCAGCAGTCATTGATCTTTTATTTAGATTCGCCCTGGGTGCCAGATCCCGGGTACTCGACGCAATTATACTTTAATTCGAAATCCTACGTCGACTATAGCAACTATACGAACGCAGAGGTAGACGATTTGATTAAATCGGGGCTCCAGACCTTGGATCCGACAGTTCGCAACGAGACCTACACTAAGGTGCAACAGATCGTGATGAGTGAGGCTCCTTGGGTTTTCATTGCCTGGCCCCGCTACGTCCTCGCTCGTCGCTCGAATCTGAAAGGCTTCACCTACTACACTTCGAACAACCTTAGATTTCAGGATTTTTATCGTTCCTAATGCCATTGCCGCTGCAGAATCGGTTTAACGCGGAACTGAAGTCAGCTGTATGGTCGCTCATTCTCGAGCGTACCGGTTACGGGCTGCGTTATTTCGTTCAGTTTTTGAGGGTGTATCCGGGCTACGCAGCAGGTTATATAATAGTACTGACCGTTGCACTCGTGGCCGCGGTTGCTCCCCTGATCGCGCCTTACTCACCCGTCAATGCCGACGCCAGCGTCTATTTGCAGCCGCCGGCCTTGTCCCACGTGCTTGGGACAGATTCCACGGGTATGGACGTTTTCAGTCGAGTCATTTTCGCGCCCCGCATTGATTTGGCGATAGCAGTAATCGGAACCCTAGTCTCCTCCATTGTCGGTAGTTCAATCGGAGCATGGGTCGGTTACTTTCAGGCAACCACTGGTATCAGAAGTTTCTTAAGCAGCACAATCATGCGTGCGGCGGATGTCTTGCAGGCCTTTCCGGTCTTTGTTTTTGCGATCGCCTTGGTTGCGGTCTTTGGCCAAAGCATCAATAGCCTCGTCCTCGCAATCGCTTTCGTGAACATCCCTATCTACTTGAGACTCATGCGGAGCCAGGTTCTGAGGATCCGTGACATGCGTTATGTGGAGGCTGCCTACATTTTAGGTGTTCCCGATTGGGTGATCATTGGAAGACACATCATACCTAATAGCATCGCCCCCGCGCTCGCACAGCTTTCAGTCAACATAGGTTGGTCGATTCTTTTGACGGCTGGCCTGAGCTTTGTCGGGGCGGGCGTACGCGCACCCACTCCGGAATGGGGTAGCATGATCGCGATGGGATTCCCTAATGTCATGACTGGTCAATGGTGGCCTTCGGTGTTCCCCGGCCTTGCGCTCGCGATTACGGTTTTTGGCTTCGCCCTTATTGGAGCCAGCATTGAATTTTTGGCTGATCCGCGAAGGCGGCGAACGTTAGCCAGCGGAAAACCACCGCTTCCGACTCAGGCTTAAGGAATCCACGATGGTAATTCTCAGATACATCGGTTCCCGGTTGCTCTTTTTGGTCCCGCAGATTGTAGGCATTGTGCTGGTCGGATTTATCCTGATCAAAGCAGTACCCGGTGATCCAGCAACTCTAATGCTGGGACCAATGGCCTCAACAGATTCAATCGCTAGGTTACGGACCGATCTCGGGCTCGACCAGCCCCTACCGGTCCAATTCCTTATTTACCTCCAGAAACTAGCGCACGGAGACTTCGGCACTTCATGGCAGACAACTCAGCCCGTGCTTAGCGACCTCAGGACCAGATTTCCGGCGACACTGGAGTTGGTCACCTACGGGATGCTTCTGGCTTTGTTGATAGGAATCCCATTGGGAGTTTTATCGGCGGTGCGCAAGCGAGGGGCTATTGGCAAGATCGGCGGCATGTACGGCCTGGTAGCAGGCGCTCTACCGGATTTCTGGTTGGCGCTGGTCCTGGTTTTCGTCTTTTACAGCGAACTTCATTGGCTGGCTTCGCCCATCGGGCGTATCGACATCTCGGTCATTCCTCCGGATACAATCACGGGATTCTATACGATCGATAGTTTATTAACCGGCAACTGGGACGCCCTGGGTTCTTCGGTCCAGCATTTACTCTTGCCTGTCATCACGCTAGGTCTTATCAACGCCGGTCCGATCTTAAAGATGACCCAGTCGACCATGGATCGGATGCTTCAGGCGGACTTCAGTCAGTACGAACGTCTCTGTGGACTTCCGCCTCAGCTAATCATGCGGCATGCGTTTCGAAACGCGCTGCCCTCGATAATAACCATCGTTAGTGTCCTGTATGGTTTTTTGATCGGTGGTGCTGTCCTTGTCGAGATCGTGTTTAGCTGGGGAGGAGCTGGTCAGTATGCTGTACAAGGGGTGCTCAACTCCGACTTTAATCCGGTGCTGGGATTTGTGATTTTCTCGGCGTTATTCTCCTTGGTCGTCTACTTTCTCGTTGATCTGGCATACCTCGCGATCGATCCGAGGATCCGACATTAGTCGTTTTCAAAATGAATGCAATTATGCCTACCCAACCAACGAGCGAGAATATGGCAATGTCGTCTTCCGCGACGCTGGTCCTGGAGACTAGGGATTTGACTGTTAGCTACCGGCCGTACGGTCTACCGCCGGTCCAAGCCCTACGAAAGGTTAATGTCAAGATTGCGCTCGGTGAAATTCTTGGACTGGTCGGCGAATCCGGAGCGGGCAAAACTACTCTGGCAAAGGCGATCATGGGAGTAATTCCACAGCCCGGCGCGGTGGAATTCGGACAAATTCTCTTTAACGGAACGGATCTGGTTCGACAGCCCGAACATAAGTTAAATCAGCTTAGGGGGCGCGCAATCTCTATCATCGTTGCTAATCCCCGCGGAGAATTGAACCCGCTTCTTTCGATTGGTGAACAGTTAACCAATCTCGCTCGCTTTCATCTTCAAGCGTCGGTGCGCCAAGCGCGACAGCTCGCGCTGGACATGCTTAGAGCGGTTAAAATACCCGATCCAGCGCGCCGGTTCCGAGCGTATCCCCACGAGTTAAGCGGTGGGATGGCTCAGCGTGTTGTGATTGCCGCGGGACTGATCTGTGCGCCGCAGCTGGTCATTTCTGACGACGCAACCAGCGGGCTCGACGTCACGGTTCAGGTGCAAATCCTTGACCTTCTGAAGAAGCTGGCGCGCGAACGGCAGACATCGATGCTCTACATCACTCGGGACGCCGGCGTAGCAGCGAACTTTTGTGATCGAATAGCGATTCTTTACAAAGGCGAGATCGTTGAGGAGGCGCCTACCGCCGCTTTTTTCGCCGGCCCTGCCCACCCCTACAGCAATCTATTGTTGGCTGCTTTTTCTCATCATTCCGCTTTGCGCAAACGTTGGTCACGTGAAGTAGAGCCGCTCGCCAAAGATGAGATTGGAGGCTCTGCTTGTTTGTTCGCTGACCGTTGCCTGCTCCGTCAAGGAAGATGTTTCCATGAGCACCCGCAACTCCGGGAGCTGGCTCCAGGCCGTTTCGTACGTTGCCATTTCCCGGTGGAACGCCCCTCATCATGAAACCAGTAATAGAGGTAGAAAATCTGGTAAAACACTTCCCGATTGCGGGAAGCCGAGCGGTGGTGCAGGCGGTCAACGACGTTAGCTTCTCCATCCACAGGGGAGAGACGCTTTCGATCGTCGGAGAGTCGGGCTCCGGAAAGACGACCGTCGGCCGCTGCGTCCTCGGCCTGATTAAGCCGACCAGCGGGTCTATCCGATTCGAAGGGCGCGAGATGGGGCATCACTGGAACGTCCGTTCGCGCAGCCTTCGCGGGAAAGTACAGCTCGTCTTTCAAGAACCGGGCGAATCCTTGGATCCCCTGCTGCCCGTATGGAGATCGGTTGAAGAACCGATCCAGGCGATGATCCATTCGAGAAGAGAGCGGGATAAGAAAGTTCGGAGAGTGATAGAGCTTGTGAATCTTCCTTCCTCGATTCTACAGCAATATCCGGCAGAGCTGAGCGCCGGTCAGCAGCAGCGTGTCGCAATTGCACGCGCCATTATCACCGACCCCGAACTACTGGTGTTAGACGAACCTACCTCGGCGCTTTCTCCCACGGCGCGAGCCGAGATTATCGATTTGCTGATCCAAATACAGCGAGAGCTGTCCACCGCCTACCTGTTCATCTCGCATGACTTGAGCACGGTGTACCACATAAGCCACCGGATCGCGATCATGTATCTCGGAAAGATCGTCGAAGAGGGCGATTCCCGGGAGGTATTCCGCACACCGCATCATCCGTACAGTGTGGGATTGTTGTCTTCTGTCCTGTTGCCGAGTCCGAATCTGCGGCGAGAGACAACATTCGTGCTCGAAGGAGAAACCCCGAGCCCAGTCAATCTGCCAGATTGTTGTCCATTGGTCTCCCGTTGTCCTTTTCGCATTGATCGTTGCGGGCAAGCATTCCCGGCGGCGGAGGTCGTTACATCGGGCCATCGCGTTCATTGTTTTCGGCATGCCGAGGTCGCGGCAACAGAGCGCGCAACCGACACATTCGAACTCTTTCAGACCATAGCAGAGGAGATCCTGTCGGTGCCAGCCGTCTCGGACAACTAGTTCAATTAATACCTGCATGAACAATATAGGAGATAAACAATGGCAAAGCTCGCTGGAAAGATAAGCGCNGTTACTGGAGCCGCGCAGGGAATTGGGCGAGAAATCGCACTGCTGTTCGCTCGCGAGGGCGCAGACATTGCAATCGTCGATAGGAATAAAAAAAGTGGTGAAGCCGTGGCCGAACAAATCCGGTCGCTGGGCCGGCATTCGATTACCATTGTCGCGGATATTGGCGAAGAGGATCAAATAGAAGAAGGGTTCCGAAACATCTCACGAGAACTCGGTCTAGTCGATATTCTCGTTAACAACGCCGGCATTGATACGACTTCACTCGTTGTGGATATGCCAACATCGCTCTGGGACGAAATGCTTCGGATCAACTTGCGAAGCGTCTTTTTGTGCACGCGGGCTGTTCTACCAGGAATGATCAAAAAGGGGTCCGGTCGAATCATCAATCTCGCATCGCAGCTTGCATACAAGGGAGGACGAGAAATGGCCCATTATGCTGCTGCCAAGGCCGGTGTCATCGGTTTTACTCGTTCGCTCGCCTACGAAGTAGCGGAGCACGGCATTACGGTTAATGCGATTGCCCCTGGTCCAATTGATACCGAACTTTTCCGCAAACTTCCCGAAGAATGGCGCAAGCGAAAGCTCGCGGAACTTCCGATCGGCCGCGCGGGCAGGGTGGAGGAAATAGCGCCCACCGCATTGCTACTTGCTTCAGAGGAGGGTGCCTATTACCTCGGCGCTACCTTAAATCCAAATGGAGGGGACGTGATGGTTTGACCGCGATTCCCGACCGTACGGCGGACCATCCTTCAGCAAGTACAGAGTCCTTACAACATCAGAAAATGAACGTGAACCAACAGATCGTTATTGTCGGCACCGGTGGTACGATTTCGTCGCGCTACGATCCATCCCAGGGCCGGTCCGTTGCTTCTCAGCAAGTCGAAAAGATCGTCGCTTTGCTCCCCGACCAAACGGGATTGCCTCGTCTTGAGTTTCAAAACTTCGCCACCATCGGGAGCTTTGAGATGACAATGGAAATCGCGCACGAGCTGGTTAAGTACGTTGCAGAATTACTCGCTAGAACCGACGTTGGCGGCGTAGTGGTAACTCAGGGAACAGACACCATGGAGGAAACCAGCTTTTTGGCGGACCTCTTGTTGCCGTCGGGGAAACCGGTTGTCTTCACTGGCGCGCAGTTGCCGCACGATCACCCACAGACGGATGGTCCTCGGAATCTCGAAGATTCGATCCGAGCGGCAGCTTCTCCTAACACTGTCGGACTTGGAGTCATGGTCTGTTTCAATGGGCAATTGCATACTGCTCGCGACGCCACCAAGGTTCACACCAGCGCCTTGGAAACATTCCAATCTTACGAACATGGAGCATTGGGATGCGTTGATGCCGGGCATATAGTGATCTACCGGCGACCAGAGCTCCGGCTTTCGCTTTCTGCCGATAAGTTGGACAAGAGAGTCGATCTGATTGAGGCAGGTCTTGGTATTGACGCGCGACCTATCGACACTGCCCTGTCAGCTGGCGTAGACGGGATTGTTGTCAAGGCGTTCGGCCGAGGAAACGCGACAACCGACTTCGGCCGTGGTGTCAGCCGAGCTTGTGCTGTAGGCGTACCCGTCGTTGTCACCTCGCGTTGTCCGAGTGGACGGGTCAAGGCGATTTACGGCAGCGGAGGGGGTGGCGGCCGCGATCTCGAGGATGCCGGCGCAATCTTTGCCGGAGATATTAAAGGTCCCAAGGCCCGAGTTTTGTTGACGGTTGCTCTGAGTAATCCGAACACGCGCAGCCGCCTACGTGAACTATTTCACACGATAGCGCCTTAGCCTTGAGGAAGCCCTCCGGCCAAGCCGGAAGGTTTCCTCAAGGACTGATGACAGTCCAAGCTAACAAACTGCCGGCGCCAGCCGGCATTAACCAAAGATGAATGAGTTATGCCAAGAGAAATATTGTGTGCTTTCGGTGTAGATGTCGATGCCGTGGCGGGGTGGCTCGGTTCTTACGCTGGAGAAGATTCTCCAGATGATATCTCTCGGGGAATGTTCGCTGGCGAGGTCGGTTCGCCGCGACTGCTTAACCTCTTCAAAAAATACAATCTTCGGACGACCTGGTTTATTCCTGGTCACTCTGCTGAAACGTTTCCAGACCAAATGAAAGCGGTCGCGGACGCCGGGCATGAGATTGGGGTTCACGGCTATAGTCACGAAAACCCGATTGCAATGACCCGGGAGCAGGAGGAGGCAATCCTCGATAAATGCCTCGACGTGTTGACCAAGCTTTCTGGAAAACGGCCGACTGGCTATGTTGCTCCCTGGTGGGAATTCAGTCCTGTCACTAACGAGCTGCTCTTAGACAGAGGCATCAAATATGATCACAGTTTAATGCACAACGATTTCCATCCCTACTATGTAAGGGTTGGCGATACGTGGACGAAAATCGACTACAGCAAGCATCCGGATGCGTGGATGAAACCGCTGGTGCGAGGTAAGGAAACCGATCTTATCGAGATTCCAGCGAGCTGGTACCTGGATGATCTGCCGCCGATGATGTTCATTAAAAAGGCTCCCAACAGTCACGGGTTTGTCAGCCCACGACACCTGGAGGAATCCTGGCGTGATCAATTTGACTGGGTCTATCGCGAAAACGACCACGCGGTGTTTACCATGACGATCCATCCGGATGTATCGGGTCGGCCACAGGTGCTCCTAATGCTCGAGAGACTTATAGAGCACATCCAAAAGCAGCAAGGGACGAAATTCCTGACATTCGATGAAATCGCCGACGATTTTAGGCGCCGCTTCCCCCGCAAAAAATGACCTGAGTAAGAGGTATTCTTATGGAAACCAACAAGATTCCCCCCTCCACTCCACTCTCGGGCCGGATTGAACCAAGAGATGTCAAATACGCTACGATCATCGCGTTCCTGGCATGGGTATTCGCGGTATATGATTTCATCCTTTTCGGAACGCTTTTGCCGGCGATTGGGAAATTCTATAATTGGAATAGTGCGGAACAGGCGGCGCTTGCTACTTGGGTTGCGGTCGGGACCGCGATTGTTGCCGTACTAGTTGGGCCGGTTGTTGATAAATTGGGCCGTCGTGCAGGCATCATCATTACCGTTTCCGGCGCTGCCATCTGTTCATTCCTGACTTCTATTGGCGGATCTCTTGGGAAGGGCGTTCTCACGTTGATCCGCTCGCTTGCTGGGACCGGTTACGCGGAACAAACCGTCAACGCGACTTATCTCACCGAAATGTATGCCGCTGCTGGAGATCCTGTACTGGACCGCCGGAAGGGTTTCATCTACAGCTTGGTGCAGGGAGGATGGCCTATCGGTGCCCTAATCGCGGCCGGACTAACCGCCGTGCTGCTGCCTATTATCGGCTGGCAAGGCTGTTTTGTATTCGCGGCAATTCCGTCGTTAATCATTGCTTTCCTCGCTCGCAAACTCAAAGAGACACCTCAGTTTGAAGCCAGTCGAGAAATAGCGCGATTGCGACAGGCCGGAAAAGAAGCCGAGGCTCGAACTTTCGCTCAAGAGCTGAATATAAGCTACGAAGAGCATCAAGCAGCCGGGTTCGGCGCGGTATTTCGAGGCGAGGCACTTCGGGCTACCCTAGCAATAGGCGGAGCTTTCTTGCTCAATTGGTTCGCAATCCAGGTTTTCGCCGTTCTCGGGACGAGCGTGATCACGAGCGTTCATAATGTCACATTCCAGAATTCGCTAATCGTATTATTGCTGTCGAACGTAATCGGTTATTGCGGGTATCTCGTACACGGATTTGTTGGAGATAAAATCGGGAGGCGTAACGCGATCGCAATTGGCTGGATGATCAGCGGATTGGTATTTGCCGGAATGCTGTACGGTCCGAGTAATTTTGGAGTTGTAGTCCTTCTTTACAGTATCGGCCTCTTCTTTCTTATTGGGCCTTACGCAGCTCTGTTGTTCTTTATCGGGGAAAGTTATCCTACCGTGATCCGGGCGACCGGCGGATCTTTGATTAATGCGACCGGGCCAATCGGGGCGATTCTAGCCGGTCTTGGCGCGACAGCGCTCCTGAGTAACGGCAGCAATTGGCAAACCGCTGGCTTCTTCTTCGGCGCTTTGCCCTGTTTCGCCTCAGGGCTCTTGGTGCTGTGCGCCCGACAAGTTAGGCCAGGTGTCTAACTGAGGAGGGGAAGATGTGCGCACTCTGCGGACTACTAGGGACGGAACGTGATTGGTCAAGCTCGATGGCCAGTAGTCTGCCGATGAGGCAACAGCGCTTCTTAAGAATTGCCCAAGCCAATCGGATCCTAGGCTTCTTCCGCTTAACGTTGGAGGACTTTCAGGGAGTTTCTTACGTTTTGAGCAGTCCGACCGGCCGGCGCGAAATCGTTTCGGATTTTGGGCAACTCTGGCCGGTAGCTGAAACTTTGGTCGGCCGTCCGATTGACCCTTTAGACCCGGCTCTCCTGACTTGGCTAAGTTCAATTCCTCAATGACGCCGACACCTTCCGATCTTATTCCACTCATTGTGATTACCGGATTCCTGGGGAGCGGTAAGACAACGTTGTTGCGGAAATTACTGACCACGGATCTCGGTGGTGAAACGGCGGTATTGATTAATGAATTGGGGGAAATTGGGATAGATCATCTACTGGTCGGCGAAATCGCTCCGGACACAGTGCTTCTAAAAAGCGGCTGCGTTTGCTGCTCGATTCGAGGGGATCTCAAGGATGCATTGATTCAACTTTTTTCGAGACGGCAAAAGGAAGAAATTCCGAGGTTTCGACGTATTATTTTGGAGACTACCGGTCTGGCAGATCCAGCCCCTATTTTCGCGACGGTGCTCGCCGACCCGATGCTACGGCATCACTTCAGCCTAGGCGTGATTATCGCGGTGGTGGATTCATTCAATGCAAGTCTGCATGAGCAGTTGCATCCGGAATGGATGGCCCAGGTTACTTCCGCGGATCGATTGATTTTGACCAAGACAGACCTCGTTCCGGAACAGAATCGCGAAACGCTGCGAAAGCATCTCCGGAAGATTAATCCGACTGCAGTGATCGTGACCAATGCAGAAGTGAAGGAGGGGGATCCTTTACTCCTTAGTGCCGGACTGCATGAAGACAGTCCGGAAAGCGAGGCCGAACGATGGATCCGAAATTTCACGCACCCTATCCGGCAACAAGATGATCGTGCTGATGTCCATAAAGGACACGAAGATTCCGAACATCCCGATGTCAACTCGTTCTGCCTGGTTTTTGATCGCCAGATTGATTGGACCGCATTCGGACTATGGCTATCGATGTTGCTGAATCGGCATGGTCGCAGCATTCTCCGGGTGAAAGGAATTCTGAACCTTAGCGGAAGTGCTTATCCGATAGCGATTCACGGCGTACAGCATTTGGTGCATCCCCCAGTGCACCTTTCCGGCTGGCCAGACTCAGATCGCCGTTCGAGAATCGTTTTCATCGTTCGCGGCATTGAACGGGATGCCGTCGAAAGATCACTCAACACTTTTTGCCGATATTTGGGCTCAAGCTCGTTTTAGTTCGCGAATACCATGGATTCATCCGCTCCAATCCTCCAAGCAACTAATCTACACAAGCGTTATGGAGCGACGACCGCACTGGATGAAGTCTCGTTTTCTCTATNCCCGGGCGAGGTCTGTGGATTGTTGGGGGAAAATGGTGCTGGTAAGTCCACACTAGTCAAAGTCCTGAGCGGCATCGTCATTCCGGATGCCGGTGAAATCATTCTCGACCGGCTACCCTATCACCCCCGCAATATTCTAGACGCCAAAGCCGCCGGCTTGTCGACTGCATTTCAGGAGTTAAGTCTCATCCCTACCTTGTCCGTGGCAGTGAATCTTTTTCTGCCAAAACCGAAGGTAAACGCGCTTCGGTTGGTCTCAATGCGGAGCTTGGAAGAGGAAGCGAGCGCGATCTTGAATCAGTACGGGATTACCGGTGTGTCACCATCCGCATTGATCGGCGATCTACCGTTAGCAGCGCGACAGCGCATCGAGATAGTCCGGGCGATGCTGCAAAACCCACGGGTTCTACTGCTGGATGAACCGACCGCGGCTCTCTCCGAGCGTGAATGGCTGTTCGACCTGGTTGACGGGTTGATCGCTCGGGGGACCTCAATTCTTTATGTAACCCACCGGCTAGACGAGGTACGACGTCTCTGTAAGCGATGCATTATGCTGCGCAACGGAAAAAAGGTATTAGAAGCGTCCACCGCCGGAATGACGGACGACGATGTATTTAGCAAAATGGCAGGGCGATCGGTGGTGGAGAGTTACCCTGTCCGCGAATCGAGTATTAATGATTCCGCACCGCCCGTTTTGGAGGTTCGCCACATTTCTGCGGCACGCGTTAACGAAATCTCGTTTGCGGTCCGGCGAGGCGAGGTCTTGGGCGTAGTGGCTCTGGAAGGGCAAGGCCAATCGGCCTTGTTCAAGGCGCTGGTCGGGCTGACTCCATTGAAGCAAGGCCATCTGGTGGTCGATGGTAAACGAGTGGTAATTCGCTCCCCGAGAGCGGCTCGTGTTGCCGGCCTCGTTCTAGTACCCGAAGAACGGAAGAGCGAAGGAATATTTAATGATCTAAGTACTGCGGCTAACATATCCATTCCGATCATTAACCAGGCGGCATCATTTGATTTCATTCGGGGAAAGAGAGAGCGACGACTGGTTGAGCGAGGGGCGGCTCTGGTTGATTTGCACAGTCGCTATCTACCGCCGAATATAGATGCCCTTTCTGGAGGTAATCAGCAAAAAGCGATTCTTGCCCGCTCTTTACTGACCGAACCGAAATGTTTGCTTCTGTTTGATCCGACCCGCGGTGTGGACGTCGGTACGAAATACAACATCTATCGAGTGATTCGTACGTTCGTCCGAGAAGGCGGTGCGGCCCTCTTTTATTCGACTGAATTAGACGAGCTGGTCCATCTCTGTGACCGCTGCATCGTGATCTATCGGGGCACCGTCGTGGCGGAGGTTAGCGAAAAGGAGCTATCACCGCATGTATTGTTGTCCTTGGCTGCTGGACACGCGAGTGAGGCGACCCAGTCAATGATAACGGCTAACTCGAGGAATGGTACATCCAGATGAGCCAAAGCACACGAGGGCAAAGAAGACCGATCCCCAGCAGCGCATTTGCGGCGCTTTTGTACGGGATCATGTTCGCAATCTATCTGTTGTACTCGCCCTCTGCGATAACTTTGGCCGGAATTACTGACCTACTTAATAACACGATTGTGCTGGCGATTGCCGCCGCCGGCCTCACCCTGGTCATACTGACCGCCGAACTAGATCTTTCATCGGTAGGAGTGATTGCGGTTACCAATGTAATCGTTGCGACAGTCAGCACTAAAGTTCCTGGTGGAGCGTTCATCACTCTAATTTTGGTTTGTCTGATTGGATTGCTAGTTGGGCTAATCAATGGCTGGTTAGTCGCTTTTCTGGGGTTGCAATCTTTAGCTGCTACTCTTGGCACGATGATCGCATGCCAAGGAGTTGCGTTGCTGATTTTGGAGGCGCCCGGTGGTGAGGTGGCCGCGTTTATCATGAATCGCCTGACCGATACGGTTTTCGGCTTCATGCCAGTCGCCGGATTGATCTTGCTACTGGCCGTTGCCGGATGGCTTTTGTTTCGTCGTACGCGGCTTGGTATTGCCATCTATGCGGTCGGCACGGATGCGTTGGCTGCACGCCTGAGTGGTCTCAATGTCAAAGCTACCAAGTGGCTTGCCTTTGGCTTGGCCGGCATGGCTTACGGCCTTGCCGGTTACATGCTGGGCGCACAAACCGGAACCGGCGATCCGCGGATCAGCAATTCCTTTTTGCTCTATGTATTTGCCGCCGTGGCCATCGGCGGAACCCCTCTCGGCGGCGGTCGTGGAGGCGTGATCGGGAGCGTGGTAGGTGCCGGTATATTAACGGTTATGCAAAAACTATTATTCGCTGTGGGCGTAGCCGAGTTCTACACGAATATTTTCAACGGAGTCATCATGATTGTGGCTATTCTGTTCGGGAATTTGTCCGCAATCCTGAGCCTACGCCAGAAAGCGATAATGTCCCAGCATAGGGACGGACAACTCGTACCCAACTAGGAACTGGTGATGAACGATATCCTGACACGCTCGCTCGTTTCCTCTAGAACCTTTAAGCCCGAGACGTTAACGGCGTTGCTGGTGTTATTAGGGGCCGTGCTCATGATGCTGGCAATGAAAGTATTGAATCCTGGCTTCGGCTCGGTTCAGCAAATAGCAGCGATTCTCACGACGTCAATTTTTCTGGTGGTCGCAGCATACGGTCAAGGATTGGTAATTCTTCTTGGGGGTATTGATCTCTCGATCGGCGTAGTCATGAGCATAGCTGGAATGATGATTGCCGGATTAACTAATGGATCGAATGAGGCGCTGACATGGGCGCTCCCAGTTACGTTGATTAGCTGTACCGCGATTGGCTTGCTTAACGGTTTGGGAGTTGCCTTTCTAAAGATTCCCCCGTTCATAATGACTTTGGCGAATGGGACCGCGTTTTTTGGAGTGGCGCTCGGAATTACCGCTGGCAGCTCACAACGAACGGTAGCTCCGGCGTTGCAGGTGTTGATGAGTGCCCAAATCGGCGGGATTCCCGTACCGATCGTGTTGATCGGTTGGTTTTTGGTCGCTGGTTCAGTATTGCAGAGCCGGACGACGGAGGGGCGGAAGATCTACGCCATTGGCAGCAGCCTGGCTGCGGCCCGGGTAGCTGGACTACCGATCGAAGCGCTGACCATTGCTGCTTATGGAGTTAGCGGCCTTTGTGCCGCTATCGCCGGGTTGCTTTTGGCCGGCTATTCATCAAGCGCCACTCTCGATATGGGCGATCCGTTCCTGATGCCGACGATCGCCGCTGTCGTGATCGGCGGTGCATGTGTGACGGGCGGGAGGGGGCTCTACTTTGGTACGTTCGCCGGCGCAATTTTCCTAAGCGCACTATCGACTATTATCACCGTATTGAGTCTTTCGCAGGGATGGCGAAACATCATTCAAGGAGGAATCATCATCATCGCACTAATCCTACAAACTAAACAATGGTATCTACTAAGTATTGTAAATCGCCAATTACCTGGAAAGCAATCGCTGGACGGCGTCCTGCCGCAAAATTCGGAGGTATGACTATGACAACGTTTCAATGGTTGGTGACCGTCGCCGCGGTTTGTACTCTGATCGCGCCGGAAGGTCGGCTGTATGCACAAAATGAACAGAAATATAAAGTATTTCTGGATATGAGCTATAGCGGTAATACCTGGCAGGCGGCTGCCGCCAATGGAATTAAGGCCTTGGCGGCCACTCCGCCCTACGACAAAATGATTGAGTTTAAGACAATCATCTCTGGTACCGACGTCCAGAGGCAAATATCGGATATCCAAAGCATGATCGCGGCCGGCGCCAAAGCGATTATCCTTTATCCGCTGTCGCCAACTGCGCTTAATCGGGTCATTCACCAGGCCTGCAGCAAAGGCATCGTGGTCTTTACCTATGATTCCACCGTGACCGAGCCTTTGGCCTACAATGTTAGTAATATAACGGCACGTTATGGTGCAAACACCGCTCAGTGGATGGTGAATAAGCTGGGAGGGAAGGGGGAAATTATCTTTAATCATGGAGTCGCGGGAACGGCGGTCACAAAAACCTACGATGAGCAGGCGTACGCCATCTTCAAAAAATATCCCGGCATCAAAATTGTAGGTGATTTCTACGGTAACTGGAACGATGCGACCTCGCAGGAGGAGGTTTCGAAAATCCTGGCGGCGCACCCGAACGTCGACGGTATCTGGACGGTGGATGGTACCTATGGCTCTTTGCAAGCGGTAGTCCAGAATCGACCTAACCGGTTGGTGGTAATCGCCGGACAGTCGAATAACGGTTATCGGTTAATGATGGCGGACCCTGCATTGCAGGCCAAGGGGCTTCAGGGAATATCTTCCAGCGCCGGGCCAGCGGTTGGAGGATATGCCTTTAAAGTGATGATGGAAGTCCTGCTCAGTAAAAAGAAACTTACTAATCACAACGTGGAGTATCCGCTTCCCTGGGTAGAGGCAAAAGATATTAAAATGTGTTCAGGCGATCGGTTCGAAGGCGGTTGCAATGTATTTCCGGAGGGCAAGGTGCCCCCGCTATTCCTGGACACTGCGTTGGATCCGAAGTTTCTTCCCGAGTTAAGTCTGGATGCAGTTCAGACGGGTAATCCGGCAGCCGGCGCGATGGTTCAACCGCTGCCCGATCCGAAGTACGCGGACAACCTTCCGGGAATCAATTGCCAGGAATGTAAAGCACCGGCGGACGCACTCGAACCTAATCTGGTTAGTCCGATTCCGGTAGCGAAATGATTGGCGCGGAGGGTGGAGTCGGAAGCTCGCGGGCGATTTTAAGAGACCGATCATGGTGATAACCGCAGTTCGCGAGAAGACAGTGCCGATCGCCTCTCCGATCGCAAATGCTTACATTGACTTTTCCCAGATGACCTGTTCGGTGGTGGCGGTTGTCACTGATGTCGTCCGAGAGGGTAAACGGGTAGTTGGCTATGGCTTCAGCTCCAACGGCCGCTATGGTCAAGGCTCCCTGATCAGGGAGCGCTTCGCACCGCGCCTCTTGGGCGCTGATCCGAAGACCCTGATTGATGAGGAGAATGAGAACCTGGATCCAGGACGAATTTGGGCTTGTTTGATGAGTAACGAGAAGCCCGGTGGGCACGGAGAGCGCTCCGTGGCAGTAGGTGCCATTGACATGGCCATTTGGGACGCGGTCGCTAAAATTGCCGAGCGGCCACTATTCCGACTGCTGGCTGAGCGCTACGGTACCGGAACAGCAAATCCCAAAGTGTTCGTATACGCGGCCGGAGGCTATTATTACCCGGGTAAAGACTTAGATGCCCTGAAACGCGAAATGCGGAGTTATCTCGACCGAGGTTATACCGTCGTCAAAATTAAGATCGGTGGAGCACCGCTCGCCCAAGATCTGAGGCGGATCGAAGCGGTTTTATCGGAGCTAGGACCAGGTCAGCAGCTTGCTGTCGATGCCAACGGACGCTTTGATCAGGCAACCGCGATCGCCTATGCCGAGGCGTTATCTGATTACCCGCTTTTTTGGTATGAGGAACCGGGTGATCCGCTCGATTTCGCGTTGCAGGCCGAACTGGCGAGCCACTATGAAAGCAGCCTGGCAACGGGTGAGAATCTTTTCTCGATGCAGGACGCCCGGAACTTGATTCGTTATGCTGGAATGCGATCCGATCGCGATTACCTCCAATTTGATTGTGCTCTGAGTTATGGTCTGGTTGAGTATCTGCGTACACTGCAAATGCTCGGTGGTTATGGATGGTCATGGCGACGCTGCATTCCCCATGGTGGCCATCAAATGTCGCTGAATATTGCCGCTGGCCTTGGATTAGGCGGCAATGAATCATATCCCGACCTCTTTCAGCCATATGGCGGTTTTCCGGACGCTGTCGCCGTTCAGAACGGATATGTTACGATACCCGATCTACCAGGGATAGGATTTGACGGTAAATCCGACCTCTACCAGAAATTGCGAGAGATTGCAGCTTAGCATGTAGTCAGAGCTTCCCGTCTTTTCCTACTATCAGCGGGCGAACTCAAGATCGCGCTTACAACTCCGGAAAACTGCTTATGCAGTCCGTTATAGGCAGAATGCCTGTCTCTTATCTACGACTCAGGCTCAACTCCTGCTTATTCGTTTGTTAACAAATGACTGCGCTCATCTCGCTGATCAGATATGTAAGACAAGTGAGTTCGACTCATATTATACCGTCTGTCTTCCATATAAGGTCCAAAAGCGGACTCATTGCTGCTGCCTTAATCGGGTTCGCTGCGCGAAAATCAACATTGAGTCAAAAAACAGAAGGGACCGTGCAGGCAAAATCTTCCGGGCCCGGCGAAGCCTGGCGATCAAGGCCAATCAATTCATCGGAGGAGCCTGACACTTTTCGTGCAGATATCATCCGCGCGTTTGACGTTGCGGAGCGCTTTCTAAAAAGGGCCGGTGCGTCATGGGACGATGTTATCAGTGTGGATTTTTGTCACACAGCTCTTGACGACAGGACGATTGGCATCATGAGCGAGCAGCTCTGTGCACGCAACATATTACGCAAATCGAGCTGGACATGCGTCAGTCTCGCGAATGTAGGCGAACCTGGATTTCGTGGCGAGATTCGGGTCACTGCGTTGGTCACTCATTTCCAATGCTCACTTCTGTCTGCCCAGACTCGCTCTTGGACGGTCTCTTTCACTAGCAGAATATAAATGGCAGCCGGTGGGTTCCGGTCTCATCTAGGCATTGAGGAATTCTCGCCAACGCCGAACGAGATAGTTCTGTTCGTCCATGAAGCTGTTCCAGACTCGGACATGAGACATTCGTGTTGCGTAAGAGCCGCCGTCTCGGATATCACCGGAACGCACACAAACTCCTCCGAAAGGATCAACCAGATCGCTGGCGGCGGCTTGCCCGGCGTACCAAAAATTCCACTCTTTTTCCTCCAGAAATGACCTCGCCCGTTGGGGGGTCGCTGCGTAATAGCCTTGCCGCGACAGGATGGCCCCCGGCTTACCACTGAGCCACCAGTTCAGGTAACCGTAAGCGGCTTCCAAAACCGCGCCTGTCACGCGTGACGAGAGACAAAGTCCCGCATACCAACCACGATAACCTTCGACCGGCGCCGAACAAACAACATCGACTCCCGTTTGTCGCAGGCGGAAAACCGAAGGAGACCAAATGCTTTGTAGACATACACCTCCACGACTCATGAGGCGTTCTGCTTCTTCGCCATAACTCCAGAATCCGCGGAAGTGGCCAATTTTCTTTTTGCGGATCAGGATCGATGCGATGGAGTCGATCTCCTCTTCATCCAGATTGCCAATGTCATTGAATTTCAGATGGCCGCTCGATTCGAGAGCCAGTGCGGCTTCGATAATACCTACTGAAGGATCGGAGGCCAAAGCAACCTTGCCATGCCAACGGTCGTCCAGTAACCAGGACCAGCTGTCTGGTTCTTTGCCTACGATACCGTTAGGAGCGCTGCGAATGTATCCAGGCGCATCGACTCCATGGAGGGTCGGCACCATGCTCGCCCAATCGGATGGTTTGGAATCTAGTGTGCCGTCTTTCTGCAAAAATAGTGCCCCTTGAGGTCCATCACCGATAGCATCCGATCTAATCCGGTCTTTTGACCATAACGCGATCTCGCTCCAACCGGCAATCTTGCCAGTATCAATCGGCTGGATCGAACGCGAACTCCAGATTAGATCCACCGTATGCCACTGGTGATAGATATCGAATGAGTCTGGCGCCGTAACTGCCCGGCGAACCGCGTCCATGCTGTCTGCCACCTGGTCCTCGACAATAATTCCCAAGTCGCTTTCCGCCTGCCGGCGAATCGGTTCGATCAGGATCTCGTGAGTTCCAAGCACACGCAATCGTGGCCGTCTAGAATGCCGCCGTATCATATCTGTCCGGAAAAAAGACTTTCATCAACTGGAGCGAGCCAGATATGGCGCGACCTGAACGTCTTTCAAAATGGATAGTACTTTCAATCTGGAGCGGGTCCGAGAAGCCGCGGCTACGATATGCTTTTCCAGCGCTCCGGCTGCAGCAACTGGAGTTTTAAGGAGCAAACATTCGAAAACTAATCGATGCTCAGCTCGAACGGGTTCCGCCTGAATTGGACAGATCTTGGCCGCGAATTGGCGATTGATGAAAAACGAGAGATGGTTCTGCTCAATCGCGTCGATCAGCCGGCGATTCTTAATTGCCAGTACGCAGTCCCAATGGAGATCTCTTTCCAGATGATCAAGTTCCGATTCGCTGAGGTCTTGGGAGCTACTGTCGAGACGATCGCGACGTTGCATAACAAATTCCGGAGTCAGGGTCCCCGATGCCGCAATCAGGGCTGCCGGTTCCAGAATCTTTCGCATCGCGAAGTGCTCATCCAATCGTCGGGCGCTCAATGGGCCGGCGATCCAATGGGACCAGCGATCTTTTTCAATTAGGCCACGGCCGTGAATCCGATTAAGCACATCGCGGATAACGGTTCGACTAACATTGTAATGGTCGCAGAGGATCGCTTCTGAGATCTGGAAGGTACCAAATGGAGAACAAGACAAAATTTCCTCTTCGACCGCCTCGTAGATACGCTGCCAACTTGCCCGCAAAGCTCCGGTGCCCAGCGGTTCTATTATATTAAGAGACAATCTGTGCAGATTCGTCCGAATCGGCTGCAAG
>JGI12053J15887_10000072_pt1 | contig 29792 bp, 21 predicted proteins | sample MedBloCAOM1_O3_FD_15887 | JGI IMG/M metagenome (IMG submission 15887)
CGCGCGAGAAACTCTTTAATTTTGCGACATACACGAAAGTGGCGAGTTGGTCGAAATCCATAGCGATTGCTCGGCGGTGATTATAACTTACTTATAAAATCCGCTTTATAAAATCCGCGAGCGGTTGCAAAGCCCCTTTCAAGTGTTTATACCTGCAATGCCGTCTGCGAAGTCTGCGTTTCACGTCCCACCGGCATTAATATATCGCGATCTTTCAGTTTGTCGAGCATGGGGCGCCAGGTTGCTTCGATAGTTCCCTGGAAATGCACCGGCTGCACCCGCACCATCGGTAGAGTTCCGGGATGCAACAGCAATTTTGCCGCGCGAGGACTAGCCGTAAGGTAAATATGCTCTTCAATCACGCGCCTCAGCGAACTCTCTTCGAAGGCATCAATTTCCGCCAGCGTAACGAACTCGCGATGCAACACATCTTCCACTTCAGACCGCAGCACGTAAGCCAATCCGCCGGTCATGCCTGAACCAAAATTTACTCCCAGCGGCCCCAGTATAAGCGCGACGCCCCCGGTCATATATTCACAGCCGTGCTGGCCCACGCCCTCGACGACCGCGAGCGCACCGCTGTTGCGCACCCCAAACCGTTCGCCCGTGCGTCCCGCGACGTACAGTTGTCCAGAGGTCGCCCCATACAGCACGGTATTTCCCGCCAGCACGTCGCCGCGCCGCGAAGCAGCCCGGCCTGCCGAGATTGAAATTGTTCCGCCGGACAGTCCTTTACCGACGTAGTCATTGGCTTCGCCACGCAAACGCAGCGTCATGCCTTCCACCAAAAATGCGCCGAAGCTCTGCCCCGCCGAGCCGCGATATTCATGCACAATCTCACCATGCGACCGCCGGCCGGTTTTGTCCCTGCGCATCAATTCCCCGCTCATCCCCGCGCCCACGCTGCGATCCGAATTTTGGATCGCTTCAGTCTTGCGCGNAGCACCCAGGTCCTCGGCGAAATGCAGCGAAGCTTCCTTGGCTGGCTCGTGCAGCGTGGGCTCCTGTTGTGGAGCCACGCGCCGCGATTCGGAAATCGGCACGATCAACAACGCATCCATCCCGGAACGCGTTTCTAACAGGTCATACCATCCCGACAGTTCCTTAAGAGAGCGCACACCCAGCTGCGCCATGCGATTTCGTACTTCCTCAGCGAGGTACTGGAAATATGCCACCACCATTTCTGGCTTCCCCGTAAATCGCGCGCGCAATTTTTCGTCTTGTGTGGCGATGCCTACGGGACAAGTATTCAAATGGCATTGCCGCGCCATGACGCAGCCAATTGCCAGCAGCGACGCGGTGCCAAATCCAAATTCGTCGGCACCTAGAATTGCCGCCAAAATAATGTCGCGTGCAAATTTCAGGCCTCCGTCCACGCGGAGAGAGAGACGTGAACGGAGGCCAGCGCGAACCAGAGTGTCATGTGTTTCGCGCAAACCGATTTCCCACGGCAAACCGGTATTTTTAATCGATGTCAGCGGCGATGATCCGGTTCCACCATTGTGACCGCTGATGGTGATTACATCGGCGCCCGCTTTCGCAACGCCTGCGGCGATAATCCCGACTCCCGCGCCGGAAACCAGCTTCACTCCAATTCGCGCATAGGGATTCACGGCGCGCAAATCATGAATCAGCTGCGCCAGGTCCTCGATGCTGTAAATGTCGTGATGCGGTGGCGGTGAAATCAGCGGCGTCCCCGGAGTGGCGTGACGGATGCGCGCGATATATTCCGTAACTTTACGTGCCGGGAGCTGTCCACCTTCGCCAGGCTTGGAGCCTTGCGCCATTTTTATTTCGAGTTCTTCCGCGTGCACCAGGTAATCCGCGGTCACTCCAAATCTTCCAGACGCCACCTGCTTGATTTTGTTTGCTGCTTCCGGCTCATAGCGATAGGTGGCCGGGTCTTCCCCGCCTTCTCCGGTGTTGCTGCGCCCGCCCAAGAGATTCATCGCCACGGCTAGCGTGCGGTGCGCCTCTGGACCCAGCGAACCAAGCGACATGGCCTGCGTGCTGAAACGCTTCAGCACCGCTTCTATAGGTTCCACTTCCTCCATGGCAACCGGCGTTCCCGGCACGATATCCAGCAAATCGCGCAGAAATACCGTCCCCTGGCGTTCCGCAAGCTCTTCCAACGCGGAATACTTTTGCGCATCCGGCGCGCGTACGTGGGCATGCAGACGCCGCACCAGCTCCGGCGAATTAGCATGCAGCTCGGCGCCTTTGCGGAAACGATATAGACCCGCATCGCCCAGTTCATCCGCCGTTGCCGCGAAGGCTTTCTCATGCATGCGCAAATAATCGCCCAGCAGCTCGTCCAAACTTTTCTGCCCGGGAAAATCGGCGGCATCTTCAAAGAATTCCGCGCACAAATCTTCGGACAGTCCCACAACTTCGAAAAGCTGGCTATTGCGATAGCTCGCAACCGTAGACACGCCCATGCGCGCCAAAACTTTTCGTAGCCCGGCATTCACGGAGCTTCTCACCCGTTCCGCTCCGCCGCTTTCCAGCGCTTCCGCGAATTGATCAGCTAAATACGGCAATACCGCGCTCGCTCCCGCAGCCACTAGGAGCGCCACATGATGCGTGTCAAAAATCTGCGCGGATTCCACCACCAGCGGCACATCCCACAATCCTTCGCGCACCATCGCTTTCCACAACGCCGCCGTGGCCAGCAGCGCCGGCAAGCACGCGCGTTCCTTGCCGATGCCGCGATCGCTAAGGAGGAGGAATCCCGGGCGTCCGCCGCTACTCAGAGGGGTAGTTGCGATCTGAGCAATGGCACGGCGTGCGCCCGGGACTCCCATGGCGGCAGGGAAGGTGAAATCGATGCGGCGGGCTTCACCAAATACTTCGGTAAGCTCCGCGAACTGGGCAGCATCAATTAATGGCGTCGGCAAAGTGTGGCCGCCCTTCAAATGCACTTCGAGCGACATCACGTGTGATTCGCGAAGCGGATCGATGGGCGGATTGGTGACTTGCGCGAAACGCTGCTTGCAGTAATCCCACAGCGTCCGCGTCAGCGTGGACAGAAATGCCGGAGGCGCGTCATCGCCCATGCTCCAGTCGGCCTCTTTTCCATGCACCAGCGCGGAAAATAGTGTTTTAAATTGGTCTTCGGTCCAACCCGCAGCAGCAGCCATGCGTTTTGGTTGGTCGATGACCGCAGGCGCCTGGCGAGTAACAGAATTGGTTATTGGCCGCCGCGGAACTGGTCCCCGATCCACATTGGCGGCCAACCGCTTCAGAATATCCCGCCAGCGAAGGAAAAGCCCAGATGCTGGATCAGCCAGAATCATTTCGCCGGGACCCAAACGCTGCCGTTCCGCGATGCGCGATTCTTCAAAATCAATCAGTCCAGTTTCGGAACCGGCGATCAGCAACCCGTCATGCGTCAGCGTATAGCGCAGCGGCCGCAAGCCATTGCGATCCAGTTTTGCGCCCACCAATTGCCCGTCGGAGAAAACCAACGCGGCCGGGCCGTCCCACGGCTCCCCCTGTTGCGAAACCGCCGTCAACGCCGCGCGAACATCGCGCGACAGAACCGGATCCCTCTCAAATGCGGGCGGAACGAGCCCGAGCATCGCTTCCTCGGGTGACAACCCCTCCAGGAACTTCAACTCAAGCGCATTATCAAAACTCGCTGAATCACTGACATTGGGCTCCAACGCCCTGAACCACGCACCCACCTTCAAAGCCGTGCGCTGTTCGCGTTGTTTGGCTCCGATCCACCGCCGGTTGGACACAATGGTGTTGATTTCCCCGTTATGTGCCACGTGCCGGAATGGCTGAGCCAGGTCCCACGACGGCTGCGTATTGGTGGAATACCGTTGGTGAAATATCGCGAAGGTAGTGGCGAAGGAGGGATCGCGTAAATCCTCGTAAAACTGCGGAAATTGCCAGGGCGTCAGCAGGCCCTTGTACACCACCGTGCGCGATGACAGCGAACAGATATAACACCGCGGCGGCATGGCGATTTCCGCGCGCTTGCGCATCATGGCCATACGCCGCTCGAATCGCGCCGGCAATTTCGCGCGATTGATGGGCTCGACGAAAAACTGCCAAATCTCCGGCATCGTTTCCAGCGCCCGCCGGCCCAGTGACTTCTCGTCAACCGGCACGCGCCGCCATCCCAGAACGCGACACCGTTCGCTTTCCGCCGCGTGCTCTATCGCGGAACGCGCATCGCTCACCGCATGGGCTGCCAGGAAAGCGAATCCAAGCCCGAAATTCTGAGGAAGCGCGATGCCCTGCTCTTTTGCGCGGGCACGGAAAAAATCTTGCGGCAGCGAAGTAAGCAGCCCCGCGCCATCGCCGCTGGCGCCGTCCGCATCCACACCACCGCGATGCGTAAGCCGCTCCAGCGCGGTCAAGGCGTATTGGATAATGTCGTAGTTTGCGGAACCGCCCAGACGCGCCACGAAGCCCGTCCCACAGGCGTCGTGGTCAGGGTGCCCCCAATTCGGATGACGCCCATTCTGCCCCACGCCGGTGGGCGGAGAAACGGGTAACCGCTGGTCAGAGTACCTTGGGCGCCCGGAGGCCATATGTTTGTATAGGCCCTAGCACCGGGCAAGTAAAACTCAGAATTTGAATGCGCTGAATTCGTTTTCTGATGGGTGCTTTCTAGGTCGGCAAGAATATTAAAATTTTGTAATCTAAAACTTCGTGACCTCCGAGAAATGAAACTCGCGCACCTTCATTGACGGCACCACCATTTCGAACGCTTCTTCGCCAGTTGCGCGTACCGCCGGTCCCATCAGCTCCACATTCCGCAACATTTCCAATAAAGACTGGTTAAACCGGAAATTGCGCACCGCCGAAACGACGCGCCCTTTCTCCACCAGAAATAAACCATCCCTGGTCATCCCCGTCATGATCTTTTCGTAGGGGTCTACTTCCCGGATGTACCACAAACGTGTAACCAGCAATCCGCGCTCCGTCGAAGCGATCATTTCTTCCAGTGACGATTTGCCACCCGTGAAAACCAGGTTCATAGGCGCCTCACCATATTCGTTTGGCAGCATAAAGCCATGCCCGGTAGGTTTTTTGCCTGCGATTTTGGCGCTGCTGCGTGAATACACGAGGTTTTTCGGCACGCCGCTATCTACCAAATGTACTTTTTGCCGCGGTATTCCTTCCCCGTCAAATGGCACGCCTAGCTGCAACGGGTGGTAGGCGTCATCGTAAATCGAAATATTCTTGCCAAATACTTGCTTACCCAAGCGCTCGTTAAGGCACGAACGCTTATCTTGCAACGCGGTGGCAGCAAAATCGTAGAAAAGAAACCCCGCCAAATCGAGCACCGCGGCCGGCTCCAGAATGACGGTGTATCGCCCAGCGGGTAATTCGCGAGCGTCAACGGCGAGATGCGCCTTTTCGCTGGCGCGCGCAGCCAGCTTCTGCGGATCAAAATTTCGCACATCCGCGGAATTGGCTTTCGCCCAGCTCGCCGCCGGTTCCTCCTGCATGGTGATGGAAAATTCTCCGTGCGTCTCGCGGTACGCCGCAAATAGCCCCCGCGAATTTCCAAGCGCCGTCTGGCTCTGCCCGGTGGCAAATATCCCGGCAGCAATTTGTGCTTTTTTGATCGCCAGGCCGCAGGCTCGCCGCACTGCCAGCGCGCGGTCTTCGGGAGTAATCGCCGCTGTTTGTTTTACAAAACGATTCACCCGCGAATATTTCTGTGCACCCGGCATCGGGAGCAAGAGTGGATTTTTCGGTTGGCTGGCCGCCAGTGAAAGCGATCCTTCAATCGCGTTTCGCAGCGAATGTTCATCAATGCGATTGGTCGTCGCACGCGCAGTGCGACCCTCAAATACCGTTCGAACGGAGACCGTTAATCCGTGTTCCGCTACGTTCTGATGAATCGCGTTGTTAGCGAAACGCGTCAGCGCATCAGCCGCTTCATCGACGTGGACTTCTGTTTCTTCCACACCAATCTTTTTCGCGAGACGCAATACGGTCTCGATGATTTGATGAAGTTCGCGCCCAGGCAACAATTCGATCGGGCCGGCTACTTCGCCCCTCTTCGGGCGCGCATGTATTTTAGCGGAGGCTTTCATTGATCCGAGAATGCCGCCCCGATATGCACGTTCCTGAATCGTGAAGGAGAAGCGCCGTGTCCCGTACCCATCGTTTGCATCGGCTGCCCCTTGCCGCAATTCGGCGTGCCCCACAAGGTCCAGTATTCTGCATTACAGATGGCGTCGCAGGAATTCCAGAACTCCGTAGTAATCCCGCTATAACTGGGATTTTTCAGCATACGGATCTTCTTGCCGCCCTTAATTTCCCAGCCGATTTCCGTGGAAAATTGAAACTGGTACCGCCGGTCGTCAATAGACCATGACCGATTGGTCTCCATCAAGATTCCATCGCCGGTACTTTGGATCAAGTCGTCAAAGTCCCAATTCCCCGGCAGCAAACTCACGTTAGTCATGCGAATAATTGGCAAACGGTTCCAGCCCTCGGTGCGCATGGTGCCAGAGGAACGCTGCAATCCAATCAGATGCGCGGTCTCGCGATTCGAAAGATAGCCGCGGAATTGCCCCGCCTGGATAATGTCCGTGCATTGCGCGGGCACGCCCTCGTCGTCATAGGCAAACGTGCCTAAACCCTGGCCATGCTCCAGCCGCGCGTCCGCCACCACATTCACTATTTCCGATGCGTACTTCAGGCGATTCACCTGGTCGAGAGTAAGAAAACTGGTGCCCGCGAAATTCGCTTCTTCGCCGAGCACGCGATCCAGCTCAATGGGATGCCCGACCGATTCATGAATCTGCAATCCCAATTGGCTCCCGCCCAGAATCAGAGTCCCTTTTTTCTCTGGGCATTGCACAGCGCTGTGCAGCGCCACCGCTTCTTCCGCAATTACCGCCGCATTTTTCACCAGGTCCAACGATTCGATCAGCTCGTACCCCTGCAAAGCGTGCTGTCCGCCAAAACTATTGGGATACGAACGCTTCTGAATTTCCTCATTCTTGAATGAAGTCGCCACGATCCCGCATCCAGACGTCACTTTACGCTGATGAATGCGCGAGCCAATGCTGGACGCAAACCAGCTATCCGTTTTGCGGAATTGCATATCGGTTTCCGTCAGCGTCACGCCTTTCACCCGGCGCATTTCCGCGTCCGCCGCCAACAGAAGAGTAAGTTGCGTCTCCAACGGAATTTCAAAGGGGTCTTTGCGAAACGGGCTCTGCCAACTATCGATGTGCGCCCGCTCGTCAACCATCACGACGTCATGGCGTTTGGCTGTAGCCGAAGCTTTCGCAATCGCCACCGCCTGCGCCGCGCAACTGGCCACTCCCTCGCGTGTCAGGCGGTCCGTCGACGCAAATCCCCACGCCCCGTTGGCCAGAACGCGAATCCCTAAACCGATCGATTCAGACTGTGCCAACGTGCCAACTTTGCCATTTTTGGTGGTCAAATCGCGTTGCCGCTGATGCATAACGCGCACATCGGCGTAAGAAGCCCCGCGCAGACGTGCAGTTTCAAGAGCTAGGTTTGTCCAGTTGTACATGGTTCAGGGTTTCTTGCGTTCGCTTGAGCATTGCGACCGGTCAATCGAAAGGCCGGGAGAATCAGAAACAATGAAGTTGCAAGGAACATGAAGCTCGACACGGAACTTTAACCATTCAATCGCGCCGAGGCCATCTTGTCCAGCGGAGCCATCGACTCGCGAGTCCAGAATCTGAAGACGGCCTTTCCCGATTGACAAGGATTCCAGAGCGGCAATGGCATCTTGCGATTCTTTGTCTAATTCTGCTTCGGACTTGTGTTCGGAAAGCGGGTGCGAGGACACGCCTAAGTTTACCAACTCCGCTGCGCGATGGAAGACTTGCTGATCGAGGACGAAGTTAAAATCTCTCGGCCCCTTGACGGCATCCTCTGCAGGAGTGCCGTACGAAGTGTCCAGGTAACGGACGTTGCCGAAGTGGTAGGGCGGAGTAACTACCCACACGTATTCATCACTCCCGGAGTTGGTTTGCTCGGCAGGCATGACTTCGATCCACCAACCGGATGAAGCCTCCTGGCTATTCAAGCGAAAACGGAGCAGCCCAAACGGACGATCAAAGTTTTTGTCGGCGGAGACTTCTCCGCTGAACGTGAGCTGAATGCAGCGTCCCTTAGTGAACTCCGTGTTCATGGTGCCGCACACAAGATCCGCTGGAGCCGACTTTTGCGCCTGTCGACTTTGGAGAGGGAGAACTAACAGGATAAACACCAAAAAACCGGTAAGCAGAATAACCGCGCGCACTTGAGTGAATCGCATGAGGCTGGAATTGCACATCCAATTGAAAACTGGAATCGGTCCGTCTCGGCGATGGCGCTGAAATTAGCGGCGACCTCGGCGGCAGTGGGATGCGAGTGTATAGCGCTGCTACCATAGCGCCGCAAAAAATTACTGACTAGGTGCCTTCTTGCCAGGACGTCAAATAATGTTCCTGCTCGGGCGTAAGCCTATCCAGCTTGTGGCCCATGCTCTCCAGCTTCAAGCGTGCAATCTCTTTGTCCAAATGTTCCGGCACCACATATACCTGCGGTTTAAGCGTCTTGTGATTCGCGCGCAAATACTCAGCAGACAGCGCCTGATTAGCGAAGCTCATGTCCATCACCGAAGCCGGATGCCCTTCGGCAGTCGCCAGATTGACGAGCCGACCTTCGCCCAACAAATAAACCTTGCGGTCGCCCTTCAACGTATATTCGTCCACCAGCGGACGAACTTCACGCTTGCCGCTCGACAATTTCTCCAGCGCGGGGATATCGATCTCCACGTTGAAGTGCCCGGAGTTACAAACGATCGCCCCTGCCTTCATCTTTTCAAAATGCTCGGCGCGAATCACGCTCTTGTTTCCGGTCACGGTGATGAATATGTCGCCTTCTTTGACCGCCTGTTCCATCGGCATCACGCGGAACCCGTCCATCACCGCTTCAATGCCCTTCACCGGATCAATTTCCGTTACGATCACGTCCGCGCCCAAGCCCTTCGCGCGCATCGCCACCCCGCGCCCGCACCAACCGTAACCGGCCACCACAACTTTCAGTCCCGCGATCAACACATTCGTTGCGCGAATCACGCCATCGATCGTGGATTGCCCGGTCCCATAACGATTATCAAAAAAGTGCTTGGTCATGGCGTCATTCACGGCCACGATCGGATACTTCAGCGTTCCATCCTTAGCCATGGCGCGCAAGCGAATCACGCCAGTAGTCGTCTCTTCCGTTCCGGCAATCACGTGCGGCACCAGGTCAGTGCGCTTGGTCAGCAGCATGGTGACCAGGTCAGCGCCATCGTCCATGGTGAATTGCGGTTTGTGGTCCAGCGCCGCGCGCAAGTGCGTGTAATAGGTCTCGTTGTCCTCGCCCTTGATGGCGAACGTCGGGATGTTGTAATCGCGATTCAGCGACGCCGCCACTTCATCCTGCGTCGAAAGCGGATTTGACGCGCACAGCACCGCCTCCGCTCCGCCATCGCGCAGCGCTATCATCAGGTTGGCGGTCTCGCTGGTGACGTGCAGGCAAGCGGAAATGCGCAGGCCCTTGAGCGGTTGCTCTTTCAAGAACCTCTTGCGGATCGATTCGAGCACCGGCATCTGCTGCTGCGCCCACTCGATCTTGCGTTTACCTGCGTCAGCCAGCCTGATATCTTTCACATCACCTTTTTTTAGTTCGGCGGTAGCCAATGAAATGCTCCTTAATTAATTTTTGCCCGCGAAAATTTCGCTCAAGGAAAGGAAAAAGAAATACTCAAGAACTAGCGGCGTGCTCCGACTTCCGCAGTCGCATTCGCCTTCGTCGACGAACCAAGACCGGCAGCCTCGCGCAAAGCGCTGGCGCGGTCAGTGCGCTCCCAGGAAAATCCCGGACGGCCAAAGTGGCCATAAGCCGCGGTGGCCTTATAAATAGGCCGGCGCAGATCCAGCGCTTCAATAATTCCCTTCGGCGTCAGCGAGAAAAATTCGCGGATTAACTTGGTGATTTTTTCTTCCGATACCGTTTCCGTGCCGAACGTATCAGCCATAACCGAAACAGGCTCAGCCACGCCGATAGCATAAGCAAGCTGCACTTCTGCTTTGCGCGCCAACCCAGCAGCCACAATATTCTTCGCAATATACCGCGCCATGTAGCACGCGGAACGGTCTACCTTGCTCGGATCCTTACCAGAGAAAGCTCCTCCACCGTGGCGGCTATAGCCTCCGTAAGTATCCACGATAATTTTCCGTCCGGTCAGACCGGCGTCGCCCATCGGGCCGCCAATCACAAATCGCCCGGTAGGATTGATGTGATATTTCGTTTTGGAATCCAGCATCGCCGCGGGAATGATGGGCTTAATAATGTGAGTAGTGACGGCTTCGCGAAGATCTTCGTTAGAAACTTTATGGTCGTGCTGAGTGGAAATCACCACGGTATCAATTCGTGCCGGCCGGCCATTGCGGTATTCGATAGTGACTTGGGATTTTCCATCAGGACGAAGGAAATCAACTTTCTTGGACTTGCGAACTTCCGAGAGGCGCTGCGTAAGGCGGTGGGCAAGTTGGATGGGCATGGGCATCAGCTCATCCGTTTCGTCGCAGGCGTAACCAAACATCAAGCCCTGGTCGCCTGCTCCTCCGGTATCTACTCCCATGGCGATGTCCGGCGACTGCCGCTTTACCGTACACATCACCGCGCAGGTTTCGCTATCGTAGCCGTACTTAGCGCGGTCGTAGCCCACGCCTCGGATGGTCTCNCGCACCAGCTCGTCATAATCCACGTGCGCGCTGGTGGTAATCTCTCCGGCAATCACCGCCAACCCGGTGGTGACNAGCGTCTCGCAGGCCACGCGACCCTGGGGGTCCTGCCGCATTACTTCATCGAGCACCGCGTCCGAAATCTGGTCGGCGATTTTATCGGGGTGACCTTCCGTCACGGATTCCGAGGTGAACAGGAAATTGCGTAGGGCTTCGCTCAAAACAAATCTCCTTCGTGTTCTGCCGGGGACGGCAGTTTAGGCGGCGCAAATTGCGCGGCTTCTAAATTATAGTAGGTACCTTTGAACGGTACCATTCGAAAAGGCAAGAATCAAATTGCTGAATCGAAATGCCTTAGACGCCATGTGAACGGTAACAGAAGGCGGTTGAGTGGTTTGGGTACCTATTGTTGGAAAGTCCTTAGGCCACGTCCGCGTCGTCCAATTGCACGCTCAGCTTTCCTTTGGTCTTCTTGGCCATCAAATAAGACCGGATAAACGGGTCCAGATCGCCATCCAGAATCCGGTCCACGTCGCCCACTTCAAACTTAGTGCGGTGATCCTTAATCAACCGGTATGGCTGCATCACGTAGGAACGGATCTGGCTGCCAAAGGAAATATCCAGCTTCGATTCGTCCAGTTTATCTGTAGCCGCCTGGCGCTTTTGAATTTCCAGGTCGTATAGCCGGGAGCGCATCATCTTCATCGCGATCTCGCGGTTTTTGTGTTGGCTGCGCTCCGCCTGGCACTGCACCACAATATTCGTGGCCAGGTGCGTGATGCGCACTGCGGTCTCGACTTTATTTACGTTTTGCCCGCCCGCGCCCCCGGCGCGAAAGGTATCCACGCGAATTTCTTCCGGTTTTACATCAATCTCAATGCGGTCATCAATTTCCGGAATCACAAACACCGAAGCAAACGAAGTATGCCGCCGCGCCGCTTGATCGAAAGGCGAAATACGCACCAGCCGATGCACCCCCGTTTCGCCGGTGAGCAGCCCGTAGGCATTTTCGCCACTAAACTGAATTGTCGCGGACTTGATGCCTGCTTCTTCTCCCGGAGTTTCATCCAGCACCAAAGCACTCATGCCCTTGCGCTCCGCCCAGCGCAAATACATGCGCAGTAAAATGGACGCCCAGTCTTGCGACTCCGTGCCGCCAGCGCCCGGCTTGATGGTCATGATGGCGTTCAGGTGATCGTTCTCGCCCGAAAGCAAAGTCTTGGTTTCCAGCTCCGCGACGTAGGTCTCCGCGGCATTCAACTCGCGGTCCAAATCCTTCAGCAAATCGTTGCGCTGCTCCGCGTTGGTTTCTTCCTGCGCTAAATTAATGTATGTCTCGATATCCTCGGACATCGACGCCAGTTTATCGTCAGCGCCCACCTGGTCCTCGGCGCGCTTGCGGTCACGCAGCACGGCCTGTGCGGCTTCCTGATTGCTCCAGAAATTGGGGTCCGCGACGCGCGCTTCGAGGGATTTCAGGCGATCGCGATGCTGCGGAGCGTCAAAGATAACTCCGCACAAGGGTGATGCGTTGTTTTAGCCCTTCATACTTGTGCTGCAAATCTTCAATAATCATACGGGAGAACGCGACGAGACCGGATTGGGAACCACTCGAATGGGCGAGGCCAGAAAATCCACGGGTATCGGAATACTATCGCGCGAAACATTTCCTTTCCAAAAAGTTGACGCCAACAGAATAGCGGAAACCGCCACACAGAGCCAGGCGAACCAATCTCCGAATCGCGCGTAAATCGTACGATCGGTGCGAAAATCGTATGGCAAATCGGCACTCGCGCGCACGTCGGTAGGCAACGGCTCGTAGATTCGGCCGTAAGGATCGACAGATGCAGTGAATCCATTATTCGTCACGCGAAGCAGCCATCGGCGGTTTTCCACCGCGCGCACGCGAGCCATCAATAAATGCTGTCGTGCTGCGGCGGAACGCCCGAACCAGCCGTCATTCGAAATATTCACCAGCAGTGTTGCGCCGTCGGCGGCGAAGCGCCTGACCTCTCCCGGATAGATCGCCTCGTAACAAATAAATACTCCCAGCGAATAACCACCCGGCAATGAACCTACACCATATGTTTGGCCTTTACGAAATCCGCCTACTTCATCCGACACACGATTCACCACTTCATGAATCAGAGGGAAAGGCTCGTACTCGCCAAAAGGCACCAGGTGGATTTTGTCGTAAGAAAAAATTCTTTGCCCTTGCGGATTGAAAAGCAGCGCGCTGTTAAAGGGCAGCTGCGCCGCGTGCGCGGTTGTTGCCGCTCCATCCGCGAGCGGTTTCCACTCGATGACTCCAACCAAGAATGGATGACCGAATTTCGCCGCAAGCTGGCTGGCGAATTGCGCAAATCTCGGATCTTGATACGAAAACGGCGCCGGCGCCTCCGGCCAAACCAGTAGGTCCACGTCGTGGCCGCGGGGCGCAAGACTCAGGCGCGCCACTTCCTGCATGTCGCCGGTGTGGCTGGCAAACCAGTTCGAACCGTATTCAGGCACTTCCGGAAAGTTCAGTTGTACTGCTCGTGCCACGTGATTTGTTTGTGGCTGCGGAACAAGTCGCGGCCCAATCACCATGGCGGCAATAAGGCAGCCCGCTGCCGCCGCCAGCACGCCGAATCTTCGCCTCGCCGTCGCCGACCGTCCGGTTTCCGCCCACGCCAGTAAAGCATTGAACGCCGCCACCAAAAACGACAGCCCATAAATTCCGGTGATACTGGTCAGTTGAATAAGTCCAAGATTTGCCGCCGCAGGATAACCCAGCAAATTCCAGGGGAAACTTATTTCAGGCAAACGCGCGCGCACAAATTCGAAGGTCACCCATACAAAGGGCGCCCCAACACAAGCCAGTGCGATGCTGTGCATCGAGAGTCGCTGCACGATCCACGCAAACATCCCGATTAAAATTCCCCACACCGAGGCAATCAGCAGCAGCACACCCCATCCGCCCAGGCGAGACACGCCACCGTGAACGGCCAGCACAGTAGCGATCCACGGCACGGACGTAAGGCAAAACAGCAGCCCGTGAAGAAATCCGCAGGCAAACGCGACCGCTGGACGCGCCCCAAATATCGAGACCAGCAGAACGCCAATGCAGATCCAGGAATAAATGCTCAGGTAAAAACCAACGTAGGAGAGGGAAAGTGCGGCTCCGGAAACCGCCGCGATCACCAGCCGCAAACTCGGGGGTATCCGCACGCCCGGACGCGGACGCAGATACGCTATCCAATTTCTTTGCTTCATCCGCGCTTCACGATAGCCCGGAAACCCGCGCCCTCCAAACCCTTCTTGGCGGCTTCCGCGGATTTCTTATCCGAGTAAGGTCCTACTTGCACGCGGTAATATTTGCTTCCTTGCGGGGTCAAAACGAACGCGGGAAATTTATTTTTTTGCAAACGCTTGGCGAGATCCAGCGCATCGGATTCTCGACGCACCGCCATGACTTGCAATGTGTAGCCGCCCGACTGTGGCGGCTTCGGTGACTCAAAAACCGCGGTTACCGGCTTGCTGCTATTTTGCGGCACAGTTTTTGCCGAGGGAGAAACGCCTAAAGGTGAAACGGGCTTGAGGTGATCACCCGTTTCCTTCTGTTTATCTCCGCTATAAAGCTCCCAGCCGGAATCCTCAGGAACTGGCGCATTGGTCGCTGGCACATTCGTCGCATGCTTTGAGCCGGCCTCAGATTTCTTCGCAACGGTGTCCGGCACGTCGTGTAGCGTATTGGCGGCGCGCACCTGCCCATCATACTGATTGCGCCCCATCACGTAGCCCAGGGTGAAAAACACCGCTGAGAAAACCAGCATCAGCAGGAATAAGCCGATGACGTGCCGGCTTTCCAACACCCGTTCGCCCGCGCCTCGTTTTTTTCCCGCCATCAATAACCTTTTCTTCTGCCCTACTTGACGCTTATTTGCCGCTCGCCGGCCCGTTGCCTAAAGCCCGCGTCCACTGGTTAATAATATCGATGGGCAGAGGAAACACAATCGTTGTGTTCTTCTCAGTACCTATTTCCGTCAGTGTTTGCAGATATCGCAGCTGAATCGCGGTTGGTTGCGTCTCCAATACTTTTGCGGCATCGGCAAGTTTTTGCGACGCTTCATACTCGCCCTCAGCATGAATAATTTTTGCCCTCCGCTCGCGTTCCGCTTCCGCTTGCCGGGCGATGGCGCGCTGCATCTGCTCGGGAATATCCACCTGCTTCACTTCCACTTTGGAGACCTTGATGCCCCAGGGCTCCGTGTCCGTGTCCAGAATAATCTGCAGCTTGGCATTTACTTTATCGCGCTGCGATAAAATTTCGTCCAATTCGAATTGGCCCACGATGCTGCGTAGCGTGGTCTGCGCCAGTTGCGAAGTGGCGTACTGATAATTCTGCACCTGCGACATCGCCAGGTTCGCATCCACCACCCGGAAATAACAAACCGCATTTACTTTCACCGATACGTTATCGCGCGTAATGATGTCTTGCGGCGGCACGTCCAAAGTCTCGAGCCGCATATTGATGCGGTAAAGAGTTTCGATGGGCCAGAAAACCAGGTTGATTCCCGCCGTTTTCGCTGTCGGGAGCAAGCGCCCCAAGCGCAACACAACTCCGCGCTCCCACTCCTTAATGATGTACAAGGAATTCCAGAACCAGATGAGGCCAATGCCTATAATCACCACGATTCCCAGGAAACCTATTTCCATGCTGTCCTCCCCACGCTGGACAACTTCTTAGCTGTGGCTCTTAACTGTGGCTGGCCGCCGGCGACTGCGCCGGTTCGACATAAAGTTTCAACCCTTCGATTCGCAGCACGCGCACCGGCGCACCTTCCGGCGCCTCCTGCGACGACACCGCGCCCCACAATTCACCATGAATTCTAATCATGCCTTCCACACCGGCGCGCAACGCCGAAACCGCAACGCCCTGCTCGCCGATCAATTCTTCCATGCCCGTGGCCGCTTTCCATTTTCGAGAGCGTAACACCAGCCGCATCAGGAACACCGTGAGTGCGGCAAACGGCAGGGTCGCCGCCAACGCAATTCCCAAGCTCACTCCGCCGTTCGTCAATGGCGAACGCACCAGAAACATGGCCCCCAGCAACATGGATATAATTCCGCCCACCGCCAGCACTCCATGGCTTGTGAACTTAGCTTCCAGAATAAAAAATCCCAACGCCAGTAAGATTAAAAATAGCCCAGCATAATTTACCGGCAGCAAGTGCATGGCATAGAGCGCCAACACGGTGCAAATCCCGCCGAAAACACCCGGTGCCACTACGCCCGGGTGCGTAAATTCCGTATAAAGACCCAGCACTCCTATGAGTAACAAAATAAAAAACGCATCAGGTTCCACGATACGCGCCAGAAATTTCTGGCGTGTGGACAATTCGAATGGCACAGAAACGGGATGCTCCAGCGCCAGCGTCACCTTGCTTCCGTCAAACCGCGTGATCGATCGTCCATTCAGCTGCCGCAGCAAATCCTCGCGCGAGCCGGCCACCACGTCGATCAACTTATTTTCCAGAGCCTCTTTTTCCGTGAATGCCTTGGCTTCCGTGATGGCCGTCTCCGCCAGCGCAGGGTTTCGTCCACGGCGCTCCGTGAAGCTGCGCAAAAACGCCATCGCATCGTTGTTGATTTTCTTGCGGAATGTTTCGTCGATCTGCTGCGCGAATCCGCCGATCATAATCACCGGCGATGCCGCACCCGCGTGCGTGCCCGGAGCCATGGCCGCAATATCCGTCGCAAGCAAAATATAAAATCCCGCCGAAGCTCCTCGCGCGCCAGTCGGCGCAACATACACGGCCACCGGCACCGGCGACGCCAGAATGTGTTGAATAATATTTTTCATCGAATCGCTGAGCCCGCCCGGCGTATCCATGGTAACCAGCACCAGCGCGGCATGCCGTTGCGCGGCATTCGCCAGCCCCTCTTCGATGTACGTCGCCAGAATCGGTTCCACTTCCCCGTCGAGCTTCAGCTCCACCACTTCGGCCACTTGTGGCGACGCAGGCTCTTCCACCGCCGCGTTCGAACGAACTCCAAACATCGCCGCCAAACACGCCATGCCCAAAACGCTCCCGAACACGCCGGCGCGTCCAAGCTTCCCGGACAAGCTCATAAAAAATCCATTCCAGCGTTTCATTGCGGGCCTCCTTTCGGAGATACTGCTGCCGGCTTTCCACTTTGCAAATGTTCCAGCAATTGCTTGGCTTCCGCATAGTTTGGTGCGAGCTTCAGCGCCCGCTCCACTTCCGCGCGCGCCAACACAGGCTTTTTCTGCTCCAGGTAAACGCGCGCCAGCGTGGTGCGCACCACCGCCGAATCTCGCGTCTCCAGCGACAACAAGAACTCCTTAACCGCGTCGTCCAACTTGCCCTGGCGGCGCGCAATTTCACCCAGCCCGAGATGCGCCGCGGCATTCCCTTTATCCGAAGCCAAGGTCACGTGATATTCGCGCTCCGCGGCTTCCAGTTGCCCGCCCGAAAGTTCCTGCCTCGCACGCCGCAGATGTGTTGCAGGCGTATCGCGGGCCTCTTGAGGCCCGCCCGTTGCCGCGCGCGCTTCCACCGACTCCATCTCAAAGCGCAGCGTCTCCGGATCAATCTCCGTGGTCACCCGTTCAAAATGCGTCAACGAATCGCTCTTCGAATCCAAATGCGTAGTGGTCACGCCACTGGGACCAAACGTTTCCAGTGCGGCATTTCGCTCTTGGTCCGCCTCGTCCTGCTTACCGGCTTTTTCCAGCGCCGCGACTAGCAACGAGCGGTCCTCAGGAATATCCGGCTCGCGATGCGATGCTTCGCGAAATAGCGCTGCGGCCCCGTTAAAATCTCCCTGTCGTATGGCGATTAATCCAAGATTAAACGGATAGTCGTCTTCATCCGGATCAAGTGCAGACGCGCGTCGCAAATCTTCCTGCGCCGCCGGGAATTTATTTTGCCGCGCCTTCGCCATCGCCAGATTATTCAACACCTCTGGAAAATCCACGCCGGGAGTGCTGCTGCTGCGCAATAAAGTCTGCAGCGTCGCAAACGCTTCTTCCGCCTGGTCCGGTTGATTCATCGACAACCTGCACACGCCCATGGAAAATAGCGCCTCCAGGTAACGATCGTGCGTCTTCGGCACCTTGGCGTACCACGGCAACGCCGCCGCACAATCTTTTCGCGTAAAATAAGCTTCCCCGAGAGCGTAATTCGGTTCCACCCATTCCGGTTCCAGACGTACCGCTTCCCGCAATTCACGCAAGCGCGTTTCGTCGTCGTTGGCGATCAGTCCGCGAATGTAGTGCTCAAACGCATCCAGGCGAACGGCCTTATGCATCTGGCTGAATTCCGTCAGGCTCAACGGGTACGCGTGATCGTTCTCCGACAACATCCGCCACATCAACCGCGTGTGCAGGTCCATCACCGTTTCGAGCGGGCCGCTTTCGTGCAGCGGCTGCAACAGCGCCGCCGGATTTACCCGCAGCAACCGGCCATCAACCGTCAAATTCTTTCCGTCGTAATTAAAGCTGCCAAACACCACGAAGTCCGCGTCCAGATCCTCCGCTACATGCAACATCGTTGCGCGGCTTAATTTCGCCGTGGTGGGGATGCCGTAGCGCTCCAACTCCCCCAAGCGCCATGAATGCGAATAGACCTGCTCTCCAGCAGACGAGAGTCCCTGGATGGTGAGTTCTTCCAGACCTTCGGAAAGCCAGTCCAGGCGCGACGAAGGTCCCGAATTTTGAAATGGAAAAACCAGATAAATGCCGTGCGACGAATTGTCTTTGCCGGCGCCCGTATTACCTGCGGCCGCGCCTGATGATGTACCCGATGTCGCGCCCGCGGCATTTCCCGCGGCCGCACCGCGCGACGGAGAAGCGTTAGGCGAAGCTTGCGTACTTTGCGGTGAACAATAATTCCAGGTGGGAAAAAACAAGCTGGCAACAAAAACAATCAGTAATTCATGAATGTAACTACGCGGCACCATGTTTCGACATTGTATCAGAGGCGAACCACTCTAAATGCTCGCGATGTTCCTTCACGCCAACACTCAGCGACACGGCAACTTATTTTCGCGAATACTCCTCCAGAACGCGTCGCTTAGCGTGCCGCGCTTTCCACCGGCTTGGGCGCTAGAATTTCCTGAATCTCCGGATTCGCCAGCATGCTTGCAAAGTCCGGATCGGTCTTAGCCCCGTTCAACTCCTTAAAACCTTCATCCTTCGCCTTGCGCAAATAAACGATGCATCGCTCAAGGTTGCCAGCTTGCGCGAATGATTTCGCCAGCATGTAATAAAAACGTCCGCGATCCGTCACCGATCGATCTTGCAACACGGAACCATTTCTCGTGCCATTGTGCTCAAAAAAATGTGGGTCCAGCGTCAGCGCCTGGTGAAAAGATGCCAGCGATTGCTCATATTTCTTATCCCCAAAATAGGCGTAGGCCAGGTTGCTGTACAGCACCGCCATATCTTTGCGGATGCTTATAGCTTTTTGGTATGACTTGATGGCTTTGCCGTATTTTTTGCGTTGGTACCACACCGTCCCGATATTATTTTGCGCATCCGCGTAGGTCGGATCCACCTTCGTGGCCCGCTCGTAATATTTGAGCGCCAGCTTCAGCGCCTCTTGTTGGTGCAGCGCGATGCCCAGCTTATTCAAATACACCGCATTGCGCGGGTTCTCGTCTGTCAGTCGCTTGTAGGTTTCCGCCGCGTCGCGATAGTCCTTGCGCACCATATACAGATCGGCAAGTTGCTCCGTCGTCAGCGCCGGGCGCACCACGATTGCGGAGGAATCCACCCGCTCTTGCTGCACCGCGGGCGCATCCGACACCATTCCATTTCGTTCGAAAGTTTGTCCTGCGGAGGGAACGCTGAAAGAAAAAATGCTAAGACCTAGAAGGAGAAAGCTAGATGGAACTGCCGCATGAAAGCTGATCATGGGGAGTCTCCCTTCTCCGGCGGAGGCTTGGCCTTGTCGGGATCCTTCTTCTTGCCCCCAAAGATACCAAAAATCTTCTGTAAAGCGTTCTTTTTCTTTTGCCCTGCTTCGCCCTCGGCACCATTGGCCCCGTTAACGTTGGCGGCCCCGTTGGCGTCCACCGGGGCATCTGGCCCGGCCTGGCCAGAACCGATTCGCCCGTCCGCGCCAACCTGCTGCGGCGTTTTTTGCCCGCCGCCGAATATATGGGAAAGCCACGATCCGGCAGTCGCCAACCGGCCGCCATGCAGCTCGCATAATTGTGTCGGCGCCGAACCCGCCACGTAAAACTCGGACCGCGTGGTTGGACAGTTTGGTGTCGCCAGCTCCATCGTCTCGGGATCAATCATCACCGCCTGCACGCCTGCGGGCATGGTGAAATCCTTAGCGTCATGATATGCCGGCAAAGCAGTGGCGCGGATCATAAAATCCGCCCACACCGGCGCAGCCGCCACGCCACCCGCCAAGCCCAGATCGCGGTTGTCGTCAAACCCGATCCAGATGACACAAACCAGGTCGGTGGTGAAGCCCGCAAACCATCCATCGCGCGACGTTCCCGTTTTTCCAGCGGCCGGAAGCGTGAACCCCTTCTGGCGCACTGCCGCGCCGGTGCCGCGATTCAGCACATCTTTCATCACGCTGGTGGTCAAATACGCGACTCGCGGATCGAGCGCCGTACGCGTCTGCGGCTCAATTTCTTCCAGCATCCGGCCATCCGCGCCCACAACGCGTTTCAGAAATTCCGGCTCCGCCCGCGTGCCGATCGTTGCAAAGGTGGTGTATCCCGCCGCCACCTCAACAGGCGTCATTTCGTAGGCGCCCAGCGCCACGGCAGGCGTCGGCTGAATGTTATTACCGAGCCCCATCTGCCTGGCGATCTGCACCACCCGGCCATAGCCGATCAGTTCCGCAACTTTTACGGTCGCCACGTTCAGCGAATTCGTCAGTGCATCCCGCACCGTGACGTGCCCCATGAATTTTTCGCCGTAATTATTGGGGGTGTAGTCTTTGCCATCGAAGCTGAACGTCGTCGGCTCNTCATCCAGCGTCGTCGCCGGCGTCACAATCGGNTGCACATTATCTACAGCATTGTCNAAGGCCGCCGCATACACAAACGGCTTAAACACTGAGCCCGGTTGCCGGTGAGCCAGGGCGTGATTCAGCTGGCTCTGCCCGTAATCCCGGCCGCCTATGACCGCTTTGATCTCTCCGGTCTTGGGGTCCAGCGCCACCAGCGCAATCTGAGCCTGCGGGATCGCTTCGTTCGGCGCCCCCTTCTTAGCCTTAGCTTTTCGCCATCTCTCGTACTTCTTGGCCAATAACTTGTCGACATTCTTCATCCCGGCATCCACGGCCGCCGCGGCCGCGCGTTGCAGCGCAGGATCGAGAGTGGTGTACACCCGAAAATTCTGACTCACTAATTCGTTCTCGGAATATTTCGCCAGCAAATGGTCCTTCACCATATCCACGAAATACGGAGCTTCGCTGCCGGCCACCGAAGTGCGCACCAGCTTGATGGGCTCGCGCTTGGCTTCCTGAATGTCCGCTTCGCTGATGTATTTATTCTCGAGCATTTGCGTCAGCACCCGGTCGCGTGCCTGGGCGCCCCGTTCTGGATGCCGGTCCGCTGCCGAGTAATAATTCGGCGCACGAATAATCCCCGCCAGGTAGGCGCACTCCGCAAGCGTGAGTTGCCGCATATCCTTGCCAAAGTACGCCACGCTCGCTTCAGAAAATCCACGGATGCCAAAGCTGCCGCGATTGCCTAGATACACTTCGTTGGCATACAGCTCAAAAATCTGCTGCTTCGAAAATCGCTGTTCCAGTTCGATTGCCACCATGGCTTCGGCAACTTTTCGTCGCCAGGTGCGTTCGTTGGAGAAAAAGAACGTACGTGCCACTTGCATGGTGATAGTACTCGCGCCCTGATAGTGGCTGCTGGTATGGCGCAAGTCCGCCCACGCGGCGCCCACGATCCGCACAAAATCGAACCCGCCATGTTCCAGGTATCGTTTGTCCTCCGCGGACATGATGGCGTGCACCAGCGCGGGCGGCAGGTCCTGGTAATGTACCGGCCGGCGTTTCTCTCGCGCACTGTCAAAAAGATTGGTGATCAGTTCCGGCTCGATCTCAGCGCTGCCGAAATCTGTTCCTCCACCAAGCGGACGAATACTTTTGATGGTCTTTCCGGCAAACTGCACACTCAAGCCGTTAGTCGCGGCAAAATAGGAATACTTTGAGGGGCGAATTTCGACCGTGTTTCCCTGGACAACAAATTGCCCCAGCGAATTATCGTCTCGCGCCGGCCGGTAACCCACCTTGGTGAGATAGGTGGTCATCTCCGCGGAGGTCCATGGTTCTCCCACGGAGATCTGTCGCGGCGCGGAGAAAAGCTGGGTGGTGTTCTGTAGTACGCGCCCGGAAAGCCGCGCGTCAATCATTCGCGAATATTTAACGTAGTAGTAGGTATAGACGCCTGCGGTGGTCAGGACTACCGCGAAAACAATGCCCAGAAGCGTGAGCCCAACAATTGAAGTAAAAAATCCCTTTTGAAGACGAATGCGCAAACTTTGGCTCCAACCCCGTAAATTCATTGTCTCGCAAGCGCCTCTAGTTACAAAGACGGACTTGGACGCTCAAATGTTGCCCGCGGCGTCCCGCCCGAGTCGTCTAAACAGACGGCTTCGAAGTGATCTTCAAGAATAGCGGCCACAATTTCTAATACAGCGACTTATTTTCACTCGAGGGTGTGAAATGCAAGTCCATGTGGTAGGCAAGCAAATCGATCGGAACGGTGTAATCCATGGCAATCCTCACAACTTGCTGACTCGATTCGATCTTTATGTCTTCTCTTTTTGCCGGAATTCCCAGGTCTTGCACTACTTTGAAGACATTTTCGCGTATCTGCTCTTCCGTATAGCGGTTCACCACCGCAAAACGCGCTTGTTCCTGGATTTTGTCCGCCAGTTGGTATTCCGCCGCGTAGGGCGGAACGATCTTTACCGCCGCGTAAACCGCAAAGACGAATACCGCCGTAACAAGGATGGCCTTTATTTTGCCCGCCCCCCGCTCGCTACACCGAACTCTCGGGCGCATTGGATCCAGCACACACTGGTCTCCGCGCTCCTGCCCGCGAATGAACGCGTCTCTAGTCTTCATACTTCGAAGCTAGCATCGGCCCAGACAGGTGTCTAGAACGCCCGAAACGCCTGTTTCCGTAAATGAACTGGTAAGGGCAACCTCAGGTGACTCCGGGGAGGCTGATCGCGGATTAGGTTCGTTTGCAGCCCATCATTCAATCAATCCGCCAGCTGGTCAGTAAGCCCGCGCAAAAATGGCGCGCTCAGCCGCCGGCTTCCCGCAATTAACGCAGCTACCCCCGTGGGCGCTCTTTTCATTGTCCTGATCGAGTGGAATACAACGCATGGTAGCTCGCGCTTCTTCCTTGATCTTGGCTTCACACTCAGCACGGCCGCACCAATGCGCAAACGCAAAGCCCGTTTCCACCGCTTTTTTCAATTCGTCGTAGTTCTTGGCGTCGTGCGTGTGCGACTGACGAAACGCCAGCGCCTTGTCATGTAGGGACTGCTGGATTTCGGCCAGCAGACCTTCAACCGCCCTTGGCAGGTCCGCCAAAGGTGCGCTTACTTTCCCTTCCCTGCCCGGCCGGTCGCGCCGCGCCAGCACGGCCGACTGCTTGGCCACGTCCTTGGGCCCCAGTTCCACGCGCAAAGGAACGCCGCGCATCTCCCAGTCGTTAAACTTCCATCCCGGGCTAGGACCATCCCGTTCATCCAGCGTTACGCGAACATTGGCTTTTGTTAATTCTTCTTTGATCTTCCGCGCCACGCCCTGCACGCTTGTTTTCTCTTCGTCAGTCTTATAAATCGGCACAATTACGACCTGGTAAGGCGCCAGTTTAGGCGGCAGCACCAATCCCTGATCGTCCCCATGCACCATGATGATCGCGCCGATAAACCGCGTGGATAGCCCCCACGAGGTGGTCCAGCAATATTGCTGCTGGCCATGCTGGTCGAGATACTTCACATCAAAAGCTTGCGCAAAATTTTGTCCCAGGAAGTGTGATGTCCCCGATTGCAGCGCCTTTCCATCCCCCATCATGGCTTCGATAGAAAACGTATGATCGGCGCCCGCAAATTTTTCCGCGTCGGATTTTTTCCCCGGTATCACTGGAATCGCCGCATCGTTCACCGCAAAATCGGTATAAATATCCAGCATCTGCCGCGTTTCGGCTTCGGCTTCTTCGCGCGTGGCGTGCGCGGTATGCCCTTCTTGCCAGTAAAATTCCAGCGTGCGCAGGAAAAGTTTGGTGCGCAGCTCCCAGCGCACCACGCTGTTCCATTGATTCATCAACACCGGCAAGTCCCGGTAAGACTGAATCCATTTGGACCACATGTGCCCAATGATCGTNTCGGATGTCGGCCGGATCACCAGCGGCTCGGCCAGTTCTTCCCCGCCGCCAATGGTTACGACCGCCAGCTCCGGCGAGAATCCCTCCACGTGATGCTTTTCCTTGTCGATAAAACTGCGTGGAATCAGCATCGGGAAAGCCACATTCTGATGGCCGGTGGCCTTGAAGCGCCTGTCCAGCGCCTGGGTGATGTTTTCCCACAAAGCCCAGCCATAGGGCCGCACCACCATGCAGCCGCGCACCGGCGCGTAATCGGCAAGCTGCGCTTTCAATACCAGTTGGTTGTACCACTCGGAAAAATCTTCTGCGCGGGTGGGGAGTTTTTCTTCAGCCATGCGGCGGTTGACCTGTTCTCCTGCTTTTCTTGGGTTTAGAGCGGCTAACGTCCTGCAAAAAAATCAATCGGTTAGTAACTACGAAGCGTAACGAACGGTTCGCACACTGTCAACGCGCCGGCGCTGCGACGCAATTTGAATAAGAGACAGTACCGGCATTTCCGAAATCATTCTTCGACGGCACGCAAACCTTGCCAGCAAGTTCTACCAGCATTATGATTTCCGTCGCCAGCTAACTGCCAGTAAACGCGAGGGTCATTATGAAACGTCTCACCTTCACACTTCTCTGCTCAATTTTTGTGCTGACTTTATTTCCCTCGAAAGCTGGCGCCCAGGAGTGGGCCCCGGCAAAACTCAAGCAATCCCCCCGTCATCGCGAGTGGGCCACCGTCAAATATGACTCGCGCGCCGTCCAGACTTTCATCGTATACCCCGAATCAAAAGACAAAAGGCCCGTGGTCCTGATCATCCACGAAATTTTTGGCCTGTCTGATTGGGCCCAGTTGCTTGCCGACGAAGTGGCTGAGGCCGGTTACATCGCCGTCGCCCCTGACCTGCTTTCCGGCATGGCGCCGAATGGCGGCCGCACTTCCGATTTTCCTGGCGACAAAGTCACCGAAGCTGTGAGCCATTTAAATCCCGATCAGGTCACCGCCGATCTCAACGCCGTAGCCGACTACGCGCTGAAATTGCCGGCCTCAAACGGCAAGCTTTTCGTCGTGGGATTCTGTTGGGGAGGCGGGCAGGCCTTCCGTTTCGCAACCAATCGTCCGGATCTTGCCGCTGCGTTCGTATTTTACGGCCCGCCGCCAGACAAAGAGGCCATGAAGCGAATCAAAGCTCCAGTCTACGGTTTCTACGCCGGCAATGATGAACGTATCGGCGCCACCGTTCCCGACACCATAGCGAACATGAAGGCCGCAGGCAAAACGTTCGAACCCGTCACATACGAGGGCGCGGGCCATGGATTCATGCGCGCCGGAGAAGCTCCTGACGCTAAAGAAGCCGACCGCAAAGCTCGCGCTGACGCCTGGAAACGGTGGAAGAGCCTAATGGAGCGTTTAAGCTAGCTCCCTCACGCTCTTTTTCTGCACACTTTTCTTAACACCAGTAGCGCTCGCGCGCCCTGAAAAGATCAACTCATGATAGCAACACTCATGGGCGGCACCGGCCTAACGGGTTCGTTTCTGGTTCGGGATCTTCTGGCTGATTCGGCGATAACCAGAGTGATCTCCGTTTCGCGAAAGCCTTTAAATATCTCGAATGCAAAACTGACAGAGGTCTTGGTCTCGAACCTGGCGGAATTACCGTCGATTGAATCAAGAATTCGCGGCCAACTATATTTTTGTTGTCTCGGCACCACGATCAAAAAAGCCGGCAGCAAAGAGAACTTCGAAAAAGTCGATCACGACACGGTTGTCGCCTTTGCGAAAATTGCCAAGGCGCACGATGCAACCTCATTCACCTTTATTTCGGCTGTGGGTGCCAACGCAAAATCGATGATTTTTTACAATCGGGTCAAGGGCCGGACGGAAGACGATGGAAAGGCTCTTGGGCTGCGCTCTTTAATTATCTTTAGACCCGCCCTCTTGGTCGGACCACGTGCCGGATTTCGTTTGGGCGAAAGGCTCGCGGCTATGACGCTGGTTCCCCTTTCACGCTTGTTCCCGACTCGAATCCAGAAGAGCCTCATCACAAGAGCCGAAACTTTGGCAATGCGGATGTTGGCCATGGGAAAAGCGGCGCCTTTGGGAATTCACATCATTGTGGCAAAGGACATCTAGACATGGCGCTCAGCGCAAGCTACAAAAGAAATCTCTGGGTATGGCACAGGAAAGTCCCACTCCGGTACCAAGCCCCGATTTGGCACCACCACTTTTTTTCTCCGCTTCCTACATCAACACCCCGATCCCCTTTGTAGTACCGAGGTACTATCATAATTTTTGCTGGGCTATCTTCCGAGCGGTACGGCCCGGCTATGGTTTTTCTTTTGCCGCCAGGGCACACTCTCTGTAGATACAGTTTTTTAGCGGGAGAGGTTATCTAGCATGGCAACCAGGCAGGAAACCTTGCAGAAGACATTGGCCAGCAGCGGCTCATCCACACGATCCGCGGTTGTCGAGCGTCGAGGCAGCCGCCGCTGCAAGATGACCCAACTGATGCGCATCCGTCCATCCGACCCAGAAACGAAATACTTCGAAGACCTGCGCCGCACCGTCAGCGCCTCACGCAGCGGGATTTATTTCCACACTACGGAACTGGATTACGAAGTGGGCCAGCGACTTTTTGTCACCATGCCGTATTCCGCCGATCCCTGCACAATTGGCCGCGAATATCTTGCCGAAGTGGTTCGCAAGGACGCGCTAAAGAACGACATGACCGGCATCGGGTTCAAAACCCTGACGGAAATAGCCGAACAGCCTAGCTACTCCTTCCACGCACCCGGCCAACAGAAATAAATTCGCCTCCATAAAAGAACAGGCATCCCGTCATGGAGGATGCCCTGTCCCTGTGCTCGCGTACTGAAATTTGACCCCAGCGTATTTAGGCCGTGATGGGCCTCCCCAAGCTACTCCCCCTGCCGAACATGCTCAACGTGCGGTGTCGCAATATTCCGAGTTGCCGGTTGATCGGGTGCGTGCGGCCCAGAAAGCTCAACACCGGGCTCCGGCGTGGCACCAGTTTGTTCATGGCGATGTTCAGACGCACGTCGCGACGCGCGAATTTCAACCCTGCCTGTAAAGCTTCCACCGCGTCCTCGCGCCGGCCCGCGGTCTTATACACATCCGCGAGGTTTAGATAGAGTTGCGCCTGGTTGCGCTTCATGCGCACCGCCGAATCGCACAACCTTTCCGCTTCCCCCCATTTTCTTTCGGAGCGCGCCAGGACCACTCCAAGATATGACATGTAGTATGGATTGTTACGGTCGAGGTCTACCGCACGGCGCATATGCGGCAGAGCTTTTTCCGCATAATTATCGCGCAGCAGGTTCAGACCTGTTTTGAATTCCCGGAACGCTTCGGTCTCCATCATAGGTTTTCCCCCGTTAACGATATTCACTGCGAATTTCTTGGAATTTCCTGCACAAACGCCGCCTTCAGAGCCATCCCCGAGCTTGCTTTTCACTTACTGCGACGGGCAGAAGTTGACCAGTCTTAACATGAATGAACAGCCGCGCGAGGATGAGAATACCTAACAGCGTTGCGTAAAGAATTCCCATGCGAGTTGGTGCGAGATTACTCGACCAATGTTTTGGAAACTACTGGCCGAACGGCCAGTCTTGGGACAGCCGGACCAGTTTACTAAAGGGTTTTACCCGTCGGAAATCTGTGACCAAGCTTTGTGGCGCTGCAACAAGCGCTTTCGCGGTCAGGCGCTCACTTGCACGCGGCTCGCGGCACGAGCGTTCATGCGCGCCGCATAGACGGGAAAACGTCCCGCCAGTTCCGCCACCTGTTTGCGCACACCTTGTTCCACGGTGCTGTCACCGAGGTGCTCTAGAACATCAGCGACCCAGCCGCCCACCTCTTGCATCTCCGGTTCGCGCAGGCCCCGCGTGGTTACCGACGGGCTGCCCAGGCGTATTCCTCCACCTTTCATCGGAGGCAATGGATCAAAAGGAATGGAGTTCTTATTGACCGTAATTCCAGCGCGATCCAAAGCTTTTTCCGCGTCGGTTCCGGTGATCCCGCGCGAATGCACTTCCACCAGGAATAAATGATTGTCTGTGCCCCCGCTAACAATGCGAAACCCACGCTTGGCGATGGCCGCTGCCATGGCCTTGGCGTTCAGCGCCACCTGCTTCTGATACTCCTTAAAGGAGGGCTCCATCGCTTCCTTCAAGCACACCGCTTTGGCAGAAATGATGTGTACCAGTGGCCCGCCCTGCGTACCGGGAAACGTCAACTTATCCAATTCTTTCGCGAACGCTGTTTTACACAGCACCATTCCCCCGCGCGGTCCTCGCAACGTTTTGTGCGTCGTGGTGGAGACAAAATCCGCGTGCGGCACCGGGCTCGGATGGATTCCCGCCGCCACCAACCCCGCGATGTGCGCCATATCCACAAAAAATAACGCCCCGGCAGTCTTGGCAATTTTGCCGATGCGCTCGAAATCGATGATTCGCGAATACGCGCTCGCGCCGGCCACAATCATTTTGGGTTTATGTTCCTGCGCTAATTTCTCCAGCTCTTGGTAATCGATGCGCTCGTCATCCTTCTTAACTCCGTAAGGCACAAACTTGTACATTCGCCCGGAAAAATTCAGCGGATGCCCATGCGTTAAATGCCCGCCGTGCGCCAGGTTCATTCCCAACACGGTGTCCCCGGGTTGCAGCGCGGACATATACACCGCCACGTTGGCGGAGGTTCCAGAATGCGCCTGCACATTGGCATGCTCGGCGCCGAATAATTCTTTCGCGCGGTCGATGGCCAGTTGTTCCACGTGGTCGGCATACTCGCAGCCGCCGTAATAGCGCTTGCCTGGATAGCCCTCGGCGTATTTGTTCGTGAAAATCGAGCCCATGGCTTCGAGCACCGCTTCGGAGACCAGATTTTCGGAGGGGATCAGCTCCAGGCCCGTGGCCTGCCTGCGCGCTTCATCGCGCAACAGATCGGCGATCTGCGGATCGACAATATCGAGCGGTCGATTCATGCGCTCATTTTCATTGGTGGTGGGACTCATGATCACTCCTGGATGTGGAAGGACGCAGGCGAAATTCTATCGGACCGCGCGGCACCGCGCAAACCAGCTGCTAAATCCTGTGCCCACTTTCTGTTTTTTTATTTACAACAGCGTTCCGCGCAGGATCAGCAGCGCCACGGAAAAATAAATGCACAGCCCGGTCACATCCACCAGCGTGGCTACAAACGGAGCCGAACTTGCCGCAGGATCGAATCCCAATCGACGCAAAATAAACGGCAACATACTGCCCGCCAGGGTTCCGAACATCACTACGCCAATCAAGCTGGCCCACACGGTGAACGCCAGCAGCAGGTAATGCGCGCCGTAGTTCGTAAGATGCAGGTGTTGCCACAACACAATGCGAAAAAATCCGATCACCCCCAGCATGAATCCCAGCGCGAGGCCTGAAATCAGTTCTCTGCGGAACACTCTGAACCAGTCGCGTAATTTCAATTCCTGCAACGCCAGCGCGCGAATAATCAGCGATGCCGCCTGCGAACCGGAATTCCCACCGCTGCTGATTACCAGCGGCACAAACAACGCCAGCACAACTGCTCTGGCAATTTCCGCTTCAAAAAATGACATCGCCGTGGCCGTCAGCATTTCCCCCAGAAACAGCGCCGACAGCCAGCCCCCGCGCTTGCGAATC
>JGI12053J15887_10000074_pt1 | contig 28811 bp, 20 predicted proteins | sample MedBloCAOM1_O3_FD_15887 | JGI IMG/M metagenome (IMG submission 15887)
TCGATGGACAGTTGAAACGTCCCGTCGTGTTGCCTCTGGGTCCATGCAAGTCGGGTTTACCCGACTTGCGTCGTCTAACTGCCGATCTCGGGCAAGCCCGAGATTGGTGTCTCGCTTCGCTCGCCCGGGACATGAGGTCAGCCGCTTTCGCGCGCAGACGGCAGCGGTCATTTTGGCCAAACGAACCCACGTTGCAGAACTGCAACAATGCCAAGCGCTGGCGTCACCGGTGTTGCCGGAACCCCTAAACCGCCTTGCGCTCGCTCCCCGACAATAGCGTCGCGACCCAGCGCGTGGATTCGCGCTGCTCGCAGACGGTGAGAATTGCGATCACGATCGGTACGCCGATAAACGCGCCCGGGATGCCCCAGAGGAAGGCCCAGAAGAACACCGCGAACAGCACCAGGAATGGCGACACGGCGAGAGCGGCGCCCGCGATGCGCGGCTCGAGGTAGCTGCCGATCAGAAACTGGATCAGGTTGAGGCACAGGAACACGATGATGGCCAGTTGCCAGGACTCGAACTGCGCCAGGGCAAACAAGGTCGGAAACACCGTCGCGACCAAGGGGCCGATGAACGGGATGTAGTTCAGTACGAACGCGATCACGCCCCACGCCGTCGCCAGCTCGAGCCCGGCCAGCAGGGCGAAACCCCATACCACTGCGCCGGTCAGGACGCTCATGATGCTGCGGACGAGCATGTATTTCTGAAACTTGTCGGCGATCTTCTCGCTTGATCGCAGGACCGTTTGCGCAGTCTCCTGGTTGCGGAGGCTTTCGATATTCTTCCTGGCGGTGTCGACCTCGAGCAGACCGAGGATCATGAATACGAAGGTGATCACGGTAAAGGTCAGCAGGCCGTGAATTCGCGCACCGATCTCCTGAACCGCGCGAATGAGCCAGCTGGCGTTGAAATTGTCCACCAACAGGCTCGTAAGCAGGATGCCGTGTCCCTCGAGCCAGTCCGTCAGTTGCATATACAGTTCTTGAAATCTGGCGGCGTTGACGATGAGCCACCGGCCGACTGTCCCGAAGCTCCAGGCGATCAGGGCCCCGAGCACGGTCACCACGACGAGCGTCACGAGCAGCGTCGCGAGCAGCGCCAACAGCGCGGGCATCCTGACCTGCAGGGCCCGTTGCAGCGGCCATACGATGGCAATGACGAAGAGCGAGAATGCGACCGGTGCGAGGATCGAGCGTGCGAAGTAGAGCGCCGCAAGCACCAGTACCGTGGTGCAGAGGCCGAGCATGATCAGTGCGGGCCGGCTGGTCATACCGGCCTCGTCTGGTCAAGCGCATGCCATCGATGGGTTGTCATGCGCTAAAATGAACCGAAGACGGAGCCAAGTGCGATCACCGCGACGAGCGCGAGGATCGCGCCGACGATTGCGACCATGACGATATCGAAGTAGCTCTCGCGGTGCGACAAGCCGCACAATGCGAGCAGCGTCACCACGGCACCGTTGTGCGGAAGGCTGTCGAGCGTTCCGGAGCCGATCACGGCGACACGGTGCATCAGCGCGGGGTTGATCCCGGTCTGCGCCGCGAGCTGCATATAGGTGTTGCCGAGCGCGTCGAGCGCGATCGTGAGACCGCCCGAAGCCGAGCCGGTGAGCGCCGCCAGCACGTTCGTGGCGACCGCCAACGACACGAGCGGTCCGCCCTCGATCGACAACACCCAATCGCGCACCGCATCGAACGCGGGGAGCGCCGCCACGACGGCGCCGAAGCCCACCAGGCTTGCGACGCTGATGGCCGGCAACACCGAGGCATTGGCGCCGGCATCCATGCTCGCGCGCAACGCCGGAAGGTAACGCCAGTTGACGGCAATGAGCGTTGCGATCGCGCAAGCGAGCGCGACCATCACCGCCCACACGCCCGCGACCGCCGGCAGCGACGTTGAGCCCCAGTATTCCTCCGCCAGGAACGAAAAGTCGAGACGCGGCAGCACAAGGAGCGACATCAGCAAGTTGACGATCAGCACGACGACCAGCGGCAGCACCGCCCGAACGATGGTGGGTGAGCTTTCGCTGTGATGACCGCGATGGATTTCGGCGGGATCGAACTCGCGTGCGGTGGTGGCGAGTTCGCGCACGCGCAGATCGTCCGCCGCGGCACGACCGGCGGTGTCGTCGGCGGCGCCGTAACCCTCGCCGCGGCGGCGTGCGGCGCGCTCCGCCCGCGCCAACCACCACAAACCGAAACCCAGCATGATGGCGGATGCGATGATCCCGAGTCCGGGCGCGGCGAACGGCGTGGTGCCGAAGAACGGCATCGGGATCGCATTCTGGATCGCCGGCGTTCCCGGCATGGCCGACATGGTGAACGTCGAGGTCCCGAGCGCGATCGCCGCGGGCATCAACCGGCGTGGAATGGCGGCTGCGCGAAAGACTTCCTGCGCCATGGGCACCAGCACAAAGAACGCTACGAACAGGCTGACGCCGCCATAGGTCACCAGCGCGCCGGCCAGGACGACCGCAAGCATGGCGTGGCGCTCGCCCAGCCGTTCGCGCAGGAAGCCCGCGATCGCCGAGACCGAGCCGCTGTCGTCCATGAGCTTGCCGAACAAGGCGCCGAGCAGGAACAACGGGAAGAACTGCGCCAGGAAGGTGGCCGCGCTGGACATGAAGGTTTGGGTCCAGCTCGCCAGCAGCGGCTCGCCGGCGAACGCGGCGGCGAGCAGCGCGGCGGCGGGCGCGAGCAGCAGCACGCTCCAGCCGCGCAGCGCGAGCCAGATCAGCAGCACCAGGCCGAGCAGGATTCCAATCAGGCCCATGATGTCATACGCCTTCCAGCAGTTCGTCGAGATCGAGGGTCGAGCGCCGGCCCAGGTCCTCGTGGTGGTCGGTCAGGAATGCTTGTCCGGCGCGCCGCCCCTCATCGCGCAGCATGGAGAGAAATTCCCACTCGGCGTTGAGCTTGGACGAGTAGCCGAGCCCGACCATGACCTCGCTGGAGACGCGATGAATGCGCATGTGCGCCCATTTGGCGCCTTCGGAGTCGCCGCTGTGAGCGACCTGCCGCAGCAAGGCGATCATCCGCAACTCCTTGAGCAGCACGGCGTTGAACGAGACCTCGTTGAGCCGGTTGAGGATGTCGCGGGCCGATCGAGGCGAGCCCGATCGTTCGATCGGGTTGATCTGCACCAGGATCGTATCCTGCGAGCGGCATTCACGTACCAGCGGCGTGATGGTCGGATTGCCGGAGTAGCCGCCGTCCCAATAGCTTTCGCCGTCGATCTCGATGGCCTGGAACATGGTCGGCAGGCAGGCTGACGCCAGCAGCACATCCGGCGTGATCTCTGCGTTGCGGAACACCCGGCCGCGTCCGGTGTGGACATTGGTGGCGGTGACGAAGAGCTTGATCGGCGCTTGGGTCAGCCGGTCGAAATCGACGACCTCCGCCAGGATGTTGCGCAGGGGATTTGCGCCGCTGGGGCTGAGGTCGTAGGGCGAGAACACGCGCGCCATCATGTCCATGGCGACGAACATGGGCGAATAGTCGAGCGTCCAGCGGCCCAGCAGCACGTCCAGCGGACTGCGCCGGAATGGGCTGAGCACGGCCGCCTGGGAGACGCGCCGCCAGAAATTCTCCAGCGCCGCGCGCGCCCCCTCGGCGCCGTTGTGGGCGAAGCCGTCGACCAGCACCGCGGCATTCATCGCGCCGGCCGAGGTGCCGGAGATGCCGTCGATGCCGAGCCAGGGCTCCTCGAGCAGCCGGTCGAGCACGCCCCAGGTGAACGCGCCGTGCGCGCCGCCGCCTTGCAGCGCGAAGTCCACGAGAATGGGAGTGCGGCTCACGGCCTCGGGGCTTGTCGTCATCTTCCTTCACCCGAACGTTCGGAGCGCTCGCACGCAATGGCGCAAGAATGCAGCATTCCATCAAAAGGATCGAGGGCTGTCTGCAGCTTTACAGTGAGGCACGGCCCGAGTAGATCTGGCCTCGCGCCGGCAGGGCGTACCCCGTCCGCGGTAAGGGATGCTCCCACCTGCTCGATTGCCGGCGGCAGTTCAAGACGAACCTCTTTCGCCCCTGATGCGCGGACCCGGGGCGGCCTTTCATGAAGGAGGTATCGTCCATGTCTCGTCCTGCGATCATCTTTGTGTCCAGTGGCTGCGGCGGTGCGTCGTGACGCGCTTCATGGTCGAGCCGCTGCCTGCGCGCCCCAGTCTCGAGATGCAGCGCAAGCTCGCGAAACGGCTGTTGCGGGACGCGTGGTCCGGCGATGCCGAAGCCATTGCGCGGGTGCAGGCGTTCCATCCTGGCTCCGCCGATCCGGATGCACTGAAACTGCACGATGCCCAGCTCGTGATCGCCCGGGGTTACGGGTTCGAGTCCTGGGCCGCGATGACGCGGAAGATCGAATCGCTCACGATGACGCCGATCGAACGGTTCGATGCCGCCGTTCGCGCCGGCGATGCCGAACGAGCGCACGAACTGCTGGCCGGCCACGCGGACGTGCGCGCGCGCATCGATGAGCCGCGCTTCGACTTCGATTCACCTGCAATTCACCAAGGGAAAAAGAACCTGCCGCTGGTCGACGTCCTGCTGCGGCATGGAGCCGACATCAACGCGCGCTCCGCCTGGTGGGCCGGCGGCTTCGGAATTCTCGAGTCGGGCCTGACACTGGACGAAGCGCGGCCGCTTATCGAGCGTGGCGCACGCGTGACGGTATGGGCGGCTGCGGGCCTCGGGCTCCTGGACGAGCTGAAAGAGCTGTTGCGGGCCGGTCCCGATCTCGTCAGCGCACGCGGCGGCGACGGCAAGACCCCGCTTCATTGTGCTGCGAATTGCGAGATCGCCCGGCTTCTGCTCGACAGCGGAGCCGAGCTGGAGACGCGGGACGTCGATCATGCGTCAACTCCACTGCAATACCTCATCAACGATGCGGCCATCGCCCGGCTGCTGATCGACCGTGGCGCCGGCGTCGACATCTTCGCCGCCGTCGCGCTCGACGACCGTGGTCCAATCGAGCATTGCCTGCGCGCCGATCCGAAATGCGCGGACGCCAGGATCGGCCGGCCGCCGTTCACGGCCCCTGGTGGGCACATCTACGGCTGGACACTGGGCTTCGATCTCACCCCGATCGACCTCGCGCGCCAACGAGCGAACGACGAGGCGGTCACACTGCTGCTGTCCCGCGCGTCGCCGAAGGTCCGCTACCTCGATGCCTGTTGGTCCGCTGATGGCGAGCGTGCGCGCGCCGAGCTCGCCGCGCATCCGCGCCTGATGAGCGAGCTCGATGAGGAGGACCGTCGCGTCATCAATCATGCCGCCTGGTGGTATCGACCGGCGGCCGTGCGACTGATGCTGGAGCTTGGTTTCGACCTGCACGTCAGGGGCGCGCACCAGTCGACGGTGCTCGACCGGGCATGCTTCCATGGCTATGCCGACATCGTCGAGGCCTTGCTGGCGCACGATCGGAATCCTCCGCTGACGGTCGAGAACGAGTTCGGCGGCACGCCCGTCGGCACCTGCATCTACGGCTCGATGAATGGTTGGGACACCGGTCACCCGCGGGATCACGAGCGCACCCTGGCCCTGTTGCTGGAAGCCGGCGCCCGCCCGGACCCGACAATCATTCCAACGGGAAACGACGCGATCGATGGCGTGCTGCGCGACTGGTTCAGGAGCAGGCGCGGGCTTGCGGAAACGAAATGAGCCGGCGAGCGACTGTTCGTCCGGCACCAACCGCTATTTCTGCTTCGGTATCGCGCCGGCGGGGACTGTGGAGGTGCGCGTGAACCCCGGGATCCTGCGTAGCACCACCTTCAAGGGGTCGTTGACCCAGGCCTCGGTCATGAAATCGATATGCTTGACGTCGTCGGTGGCGGCGATGAACGCCACGCTGCCGCGCGCAAGATTGGCTGGCAGCGCGTTTTGGAAGGGTATGTCGCGCGCCGTGAGCATGCGCTGCAGCGTTGTGTTCTCCTCGCGCGAAGCCTTACCGAACGTGCTGACGAAGAAGGCCGGGGGCCGCTTCTCCAGCCAGCCCGCGAACTTGTCGTATTCGCCGTAAAGCGCATCGAACAGCGCGACCCCGCGCAGGCGGTCGTCGGCGCGGCCGGACTGGAGGACGAACGCCGCGGGGTTGTAGCCGCCGCTGTAGGCGGCGACCACGACCGGCGCGGCGTGAAACGTTCCGCGTGCGCGGGCATCGCCGTAAAGCTCGGTCAGCCGCTCGCCGGCCTCGCGCACGAATTGCGCGAACACGCCCGGCTCCCAAAACCGGCCGGCGCTGGAATCGAGCGCGTTCACGGCGAACTGCGGCGCCACCAGCACGGCGTTGAGCCCGGATTCGGTGACCTGTCGCGGCACCGCCTGGCGATTGCCCACGTCGCGCGCGAGCGTCGCTTCGTTGCCGTGGAAGAACACGATCATGAGCGTGGGCCGGCGCGGGTCGAAGCCCTTGGGAATGTGCAGCAGGACGCGCTGGTCGCTGTAGGTCTGGTCTTCCCAGTAGGTGCCGCCGCGGACCGTGGAGTGGCCACGCCGCTCGCCGTCGAGCACGTCGAGGAACGGGCGGTTCTTGTCCGGCACGTCGCCGTGATAGGGGAACGGCGTCACGTCGAAGGGTACCAGCGCGGTCTTCGACGACGGCAACGGCGCAAGCTCGCGCTTGGGCGCGGGGGCGGCCATGGCGATCGTGGCGCTTTGCGACAACAGGGCGGACACAATGAGCGCAAGCGATACCGCGAGGCGGCGGATCGTGGTGCCGCGTGTACGGACTCGATGCCTGCTTCGCCCGGTCATGCGGCCGTGGGCACCGGCGCTGGCGTCGGCACCTCAGATGGTTGCAGCGGCAGGAGCACCGCGAAGAAAACCGGCATCGCCAGCAGGTAGGCGGCGCCGGCGATCATCAGCACGGCGTTGAGCCCGAACGAGGTCGCGATGATGGGGACGGCGGCCGCGCCGATGACGGAGAAGCAGCCGTTGATGCCCCACGCCCACAGGAACATGTGATCCTTGCCCAGCCGAGCCAGCGACGTCATGGCGGTCGGCATCGGAAATCCCATCAGGAACGCGGGCGGGAAGATGAGCGCGAAGCAGAACAATAGGCGCAGCGCGTACGGCAAGGTGCCGATCAGGTCGAGCACGCGGTCGAGAAAGAGTCCGTAGCCGACCAGCAGCACGCCGATGGCGATAAAGATCTTCGGCATCATGCCGCGGGCGCGATCGAGGTAACGCTCCGATACGAAGGCGCCTAGACCGGAAAACACCAGCATGCCGGTGATCAGGACGGATGCGGACACGGTCGCGTTGCTGAGTGCCAGCATGAAATCGGAGATCAGACCGACCTCGACCATGATGTAGCCGGCGCCCAGGCAGGCGAAATAGATGATGGTGCGGAACTTGCCGGGGTTGTGGCTGAAGATGGTGCGCCAGCCGAAGATGAGGGGGATGAGCACCAGCGACAACGCCGCCAGGCAGGCAATGGCGAGCGTTGCCCACAACAGCAGATAGCCCCATTCATCCTGCAGCAGCTCGAGCCGGTCGGTGACGCGCGCGAGGTCGCCTGGTTTGACGTAGGCGGCGAAGTACGGCCGCTTGTTGGTGAGGGGCCGGGTATCGAACACGTAGCGGTCGGCAATGTCCTCCCATCCGCCGTGGACGAGATGGTGCCAGGCCAGTTGGCCCATGACGGTCGCCGGCACCGCCGCGCCTGGCTTTTCAGGCGCGGGGTAGGGGTCGCCCGGCGGCGGGTCCGCCGGCGGTGTTCCCTCCGGCGTCGACTCTTCCATGGGATCGGATTGCGAGCTGTCTTCGAAGAAGATCTGGTGCCGATAGTCCTCCAGCACCTTGGCGGTCTGCGACGCGTCGTATTCGAAGCCGGGATAGTAGATCTCGTCGAACGACATCGCGCGCGTGTGCTCGCGCAGCTTGGCGATGTCCTCGGCGTCAAAGCCGCCGCGCTTATAGAGCACGGTCGCGGTCGAGAGATAGCTCGACACCACGAAGAATCGATTCTTGATCTCGCCGTCATCGACCTCGCGCGCGGCTGCCGCCATGGTGGTGTAGAGCTTCAGCACCGACTTCGGCGGCTCCTCCTTGTTCCACAGCGTCACCGAAAGGACGCCGCCGTCCTTGAGCGCGCGCATGTAGCTGTTCATCGCTTCGCGCGTGTAGGAGTACTTCTCGACGATGGCGAAGCCGCCCGGGCTCGACAGCCCCGCGGAATCCGCGAGGCTCAGGTCGATGATGTCGTAACGCTCCGACGTGTGCGCGAGATAGAGCCGGCCGTCGTAGTCGATGACGTGCACCTTGGGATTGTTGAGCACGTCGCCGGTGAAATCGCGCAACCCCTTGTCGGTGCGGAAGGCGTCGAGCACCGCGGGATTGCCCTCCGCCACGGTGACGGTCTTGGAGTTGTTGCGTAACGCGACGGAGGTCGAGATGCCGCCGCCGAACTGGACCACGAATGTGTCGGGCGCCTGCTTGATCAGGTAGGGATAGACCATCGGCAGGAAGCGGTAATAGATCGTCTGCTCCGCGGGCAAGTCGCGAATGATGCCGCTCGGGCCCTCGCCGTCGATATACATCCCGAGATAGGCGTTCTCGGGCATCTTCGGCAGGCTGAATGCCGCGTTGTCGGAGAGCCCGGGCGCGAAGTGCAGATACGAGCTGGAATAGACTTCGAGGTATCCGAAGGGCGAGGCGCGCTCATAGACGCGCTCGCTGTCGGGAAATTTGCGCGCATAAGCGACGCCCTTGTAGTCGGACACCGCGAGCTTCGGGATGTCGAGGAGCGGCGGCAGCGCAAAGTGACAGGCGACCGACGCCACCGCCACGGCCGAGAGCCAGAGCGCGCCGCGGCGATTGGCGAGCGCCGAGAACCACAGCAGGCTGCCGAGGAACCAGAGGATGAGCGGCACGACGATGAGGTTCTCGGGCGGCGAAAGGTACATCGCCACCAGGAAGGCGAGCCCGCACAGGCCGGCGCCGGAGAGATCGGCGAAGTAGACGCGGCCGAAGATCTTGTTGGCCTTGAGGAATACGGTACCGAGATAGAGCGCGCCGGCGAGGAATGGCAACATGTAAAGCAAAAAATTTCCCAGCAGCCGCCACTTCTGCATGGGGTCGGAGATGAGGAAGATGGCGTTGAACGGAATCTGCTGCGCCAAAAGATTGGCGCCGACCGTCAGCGGGCCGAACAGCATCAGCGAGGCCGTGGCGACGCCGCGCCAGTGGCGGTCGAACCAGCCTTTGCCGATGCACATGACCGCGCTGGTAAGGCCGAAGCCCAGCATGGCGAGGCTCACCACCAGCGATCCGAAATGCGCCCAGCTTCCGACCGAGAAGATGCGCATGATGCAAATCTGCAGCGCGATCACCGCGCCGGCCTCGAGACCCACGGCGAGATAGAGTCCGGGCGTCGGCTTGAGGTCGAGATCGAAACGGGGCGGCGAGGGCTGGGCGAGCGTCATGGACGGCCCTGGGCGATAAATTCAAACGATTGGGACTTCACGGGAATTCTCGCTTGGCCGCCGGCGCATGGAATGGCAGCATCCGACGGACGCAAGCAACACCACGCCAATATGTCGGCGGTGGGGCCGTTGAGGCGCCGCCCCGTGTCCCGGACGCGCGAGCTTCGCGAGCGAAATCTGGGAGGACGGGGCAGGTATTCTGCGAGAAGAATGGATGGCAACGGAGCTCGGGCTTGCGCGAGTTCCGCAAACATCAGCCGCTGCACCGGGTAAACCCAACGTGCAGGGTCAAGCTTGGCAATGACGACCGACGTGGCTGGTGCTTGCCTTACGGCCCGCCCACGATCTTGAACTTCTGCACGCGCCGGCCCCAATCGGTCTCCGCCACGTAGAGGCTGCCTTTGGAGTCGACCGCGAGGGTGTGACCGTGGGTGAAGTTGCCGATCTGATGACCGGGCCGTCCGAAACTCGACAGGATCTTGCCGCTGGCATGGTCGAGTATATGGACCTGCTCGGTGCCGCCGTTCATCATGTACATGAACTTCTGCTCGCGATCGGGCGAGAACGCCACCCACCACGCGGTGCCGCGCTTGTCGGGGAGCTTGCCGGTCGCGTTGGGGATCGGGATGTTGCGCACGAACGTTCCGTCCTTCTGGTAGACCTGAACGCGGTTGCCCTGGCGGTCGCAGGCATAGATCAGCCCGGCATTGCTCATGGCGATGCAGTGCACGACTTCGGCGAACACGCCGGGCGCGCCGGCCTGGGTTTCCTCGTCCGTGGCCTGCCGTCCCCACTGCCGCAGGAACTTGCCGTCCTTGTCGAACACGGCGATGCGCCGGTTGCCGTAGCCGTCGGCGACGTAGATGTCGCCATTGCCGGGGTCGACCACCATGCCCGCGGGCATGTAGAACTGGTCGCGCGCCGCGTTGAGCCCTTTGCCGCGCCGCGTGCCGTCCACGGAGTCGAACTTTCCGCGCGTGCCGATCTGCAGCAGCAGCTTTCCGTCCGGCGCGTATTTCTGGATGGTCCCGTCGCCGTTGCCGGCGACCCAGACGTTCCCTTCCTGATCGACGAAACAGCCGTGAATCGAGCCGGGAACGGTGGTCTGATCGCCCCACGATCCGACCACGTTGCCTTCGGTATCGAACTTGATGATCGACGGCGCGGAGATCGACGTTTCCTTTTCCTCGTCGGTGATGTTGCGCCGGTTGACCACATAGACGTGGTCCTGCGCGCTCGTGCACACGCCGCCGAGCTGGCCGGTGATCCAGCCTTCCGGCAGGTCCTTCGGCCAGGTGGCGTCGACCGCGAATTTCGGAGCGGTCTGGGCCTGCAGGTCAGACGGACAGAGCGCGGCGGCAAAAGCGATCAGAACATAACGGCGAAGCTGTTTCATCGTTCACCCATTGTCTATCGAATTTCACTTTTTCACCGCCCTCATGCTTCGAGACGTGGTCTTCGACCGCTCCTCAGCATGAGGCCGACAGCTACTCGAATTTCTTGCCGCCGAGATAGACCGCTTCCATCGTGCGCATATTGGTGATGTCGTCGAGCGGATTTTTTGCGAGCACCAGAAGGTCGGCAGCCTTACCGGAGGCGAGCGTGCCGAACTCACGATCGATGCCGAGCATCTCCGCGTTGTTCTTCGAGAACGACTGGATGATCTGCATCGGGGTGAGCCCCGCGTCGCGCATGAGTTCCATCTGGCGATGCTCGAAGAAACCCTGGATGAAGTAGCGGTCGGGCGCGCCGCCGGAATCGGTGCCGAACCCGAAGCGGATGCCGGCATCGGCGAGTTTCTTGAGGTTCTTCTTGTCGATGTCGAACATCCGCAACCAGCGCGGCCGGTCGGGATCGTTCGCTTGATCCGTCCGTACCTTGGTCTTGAGCAACGCCAGCCGCTCCGGCGTCAAGCCTTTCTGGAAGAACGGATTGTCGGTGAAGCCGGGGCCGTCGCCGAACACGAACAGCGCCTCCTCGCGCGCCAGCGTGGAGATCACCGAGACGTCGCGCTCTTTCAGCTTGGCGATGAAGTCGTCCGGGATCTCCTGGTCGCGCACGTTGTGCGCCAGGATGTTGACGCCCTGGTCGACGACCCTGCGCGCATCGGCAAGCTCGACGATGTGGGCCATCCGGATCTTGCCGTGCTTGCGCGCCTGATCCATCACCGCGGCGGTGAATTCGGGCGTGAGCTTGGGATAGCGGCCGCCCTGGGCGTCGATCCATACTTTCACGAAGTCGGTGCCCTTGGCGACGATCTCGTCGACCTTCGCCCGTCCCTCGTCCGGTGTCTTTGCCTCCGAGCCCGGCTTGAACGGCTCCGACATGAAACGGTACATCACCGTCATGATGCGCGCGCCCCTGAGGTCGCCCGCCTTCTGCCGCTGCTTGAACTCCTGCACGTCGTCCTGATCGAAATACATGCTGGTCGTGGTGGTCACGCCGTAGAGCGCGTATTGGCGCAACTGCGGATCGCGCGGTGGCGGACCCACATGGCCGTGGCCATTGATGATGCCCGGCACAACGAATTTGCCGGTGAGATCGACAACCGTCGCGTTCGGCGGCGCCACAAGGCCATGCGCCATCTCGCGGATGCGCCCATTCTCCATCACGATCGTGATGTCGCGCTGCGGCGCTGTGCCGGTGCCGTCGATCACGGTGGCGTGGGTCAGGGCGGTGGTCTGCGCCGCTGCGCTCCCGCTGACGAGCGCAGCGGCGGCGAATATGACCAGGAAAGTCGCCCGCATCATCTCTCCCTCTAAAATTGGTTCTTTATTGATTGTTCAGTGCAATGACAGCCACGCCAAGCTATCAGCGCGCCGGGTGAAGGTCCACGCTCACAAGGCCACGCTCACAACGTCCACGCTCATTCTTGGAAGGCGGTCTCGCGCGTCCTGCGGAATTGCGGCAGCGCGATCAGCAGGACCACCGCGGCCGCCAGCACGAGCAGCGTCAGCGAGAGCGGCCGGGTGACGAAGATCGTGGGATCGCCGCGCGAGAGCACCATGGAGCGGCGTAGATTCTCCTCCATCAGCGGCCCCAGAATAAATCCGAGCACGAGCGGCGCCGGCTCCAAGCCGAACTTGACCAGAAGAAAGCCGAACAGTGCGAACAGCGCCGTGAGCACGACATCGGTGGTGCTGTTATTGACGGTGTAGATGCCGATCAGTGAGAACACCACGATGCAGGGAAACAGCAGCCGGTAGGGGACTTTGAGCAGGCGAACCCAGATCCCGATCAGCGGCAGGTTGATGACGACCAGCATCAGGTTGCCGATCCACATGCTGGCGACCATGCCCCAGAACAGGTCCGGCCGCTTGTCCATGACCGCCGCGCCCGGCGCGATGCCCTGGATGATCATGGCGCCCATCATCAGCGCCATCACCACGTTGGAGGGCAGGCCCAGGGTGAGCAGCGGAATGAACGAAGTCTGCGCCGCCGCGTTGTTCGCCGATTCCGGTCCGGCGACGCCCTCGATCGCGCCGCGTCCGAAGCGCGTCGGGTCGCGCGCGATTTTCTTCTCGAGGGTGTAGCTCGCGAACGATGCCAGCACCACGCCGCCGCCCGGCAGGATGCCGAGCAGCGAGCCCAGGCCGGTCCCGCGCAAGACCGCGGGCCAGGCCGAGCGGAAGTCGTCCCGCGTGAGCCACAGGTTCCTGATCGGCGACGTCAGCGCCTCGCGTTGCTGCGGCTTCTCCACATTGCGCATCACCTCGTTGATCCCGAACAGCCCCATGACCAGCGGGAGAAAGCCGATGCCGTCGAACAGCTCGGAGACGCCGAACGTGTAGCGCGCGGTCCCGGAATTCACGTCGGTGCCGCACAGGCCGAACAGCAGGCCGACGAAGATCATGGCAACGGCCTTGAGCAGCGAGCCCTGCGCCATCACCACCGCCGAAAGCAAACCGAGCACCATCAGCGAGAAATACTCGACCGACGTGAACTTCTCCGAGAACGCGGCGAGGATCGGCGCGAAGGCGGCGAGCGTCAGCGTCCCGACGCAGCCCGCGAAGAACGAGCCGAGCGCGGCGATCGTGAGGGCGGCGCCGGCGCGGCCCTGGCGCGCCATCTGGTAGCCGTCGAGGCAGGTAACCACCGACGACGTCTCGCCCGGCATGTTGACCATGATGGCGGTAGTCGAGCCGCCATATTGCGCACCGTAATAGATGCCGGCGAGCATGATCAGCGAGGTCAGGGGCGCGAGCCCATAGGTCGCCGGCAGCAGCATGGCGATGGTCGCGACCGGACCGATGCCGGGAAGCACGCCGATCAGGGTGCCCAGCAGGCACCCCGCCAGGCAAAAAAACAGATTCTGCGCCGTTGCCGCCGCGGCGAACCCGACCATCAGGTTGCTGACGATGTCCATGTCAGCCGCTACCGAACACCGGGATCGGCTGCCGCAGGCCGTAGATGAAGACGAGGACGCAGAAGAGCGCGAGCGCGATGCCGAGCGCGACCGCTTGCTTCCATTTCACGTCAGTAGAGGCCAGGGCGCAGATCACAGCCACGGCGAAGGTGGCAGGTGCGAGGCCGGCGCGGTCGATCAGCAAGGCGAACGTGAGCACCGCGGCGAGAATGAGGAAGCTTGGGTACCACCGGCCCGCTTCAATCGGCGGACCGTCCACCGTCACTGCCCGCAGCCCGATCACGGCGCCGAACACGAGGAGGCCGATGCTCAGCAGCACCGGCATATAGCCCGGCCCCATGCGCGAGACGCTGCCGATGTCGTAATCGCGGCCGAACCAAAGCCCGGCGAGGCCGATGACGATCAGGATGATCGCGGCCCCGACATCCTGCGGGCTCTTGATGCGCAACATCATGGTTTGTGCGTGTGCACGGATGGCTCGCGCCAGGAGCCTGCAAACCTATTCGATTCTTCTCGTCTCGGGGCATTCCAACGGGACGCGTGGCTCTTGCCTCCGTCACCCGGCAATGACCGCTCGAAAAGCGATTTCCGCGGGTTGGTTGCCCCCGCAAGCTGTGATTAATTGGCATTCCACCTAGTGTCCCGATTCCGAAGTTCGCACACCCCCGCGGCATCGAACTTCGGAATGAAAGGGACACTGGCACCTTTATGCTTCCAGTGCGGTCTTTGGATTTGAAGTTCCTAAACGAGCCCGCGACTAAAATGGTAGGAACTTCAAATCCACCGCACTAGCCCCAGGTCATCGATGAAAAACATCAATCCGAACCCGTTCACCACCCGGCCCGAGATCGAGGGCACGTTCGGCGTGGTTGCGTCGACGCACTGGATTGCGACCGCGGTCGGCATGGCGGCGCTCGAGAAAGGCGGCAATGCCTTCGATGCCGCCGTCGCCACCGCCTTCACGCTGCAGGTGGTCGAGCCGCATCTCAATGGCCCGGGCGGCGATGTGCCGGTGATCATCAACGATGTCCGCACGGGCAAGACCGAGGTGATCTGCGGCCAGGGACCGGCGCCGGCCAAGGCCACCATCGCGCATTACCGCGGCCTCGGCCTCGACATGGTGCCCGGCACCGGCCTGCTCGCGGCCTGCGTTCCCGGCATGTTCGATACCTGGATGCTGCTGCTGCGCGACTACGGCACCATGCGGCTCGCCGATGTGCTGGCGCCGGCGATCTATTACGCCAGCCACGGCCACCCCCTGGTCGAGCGCGCGCACGCCACCATCGCGACCGTCGAAGCGCTGTTCCGCAAGCATTGGCCGACATCGGCGGCGGTCTATCTCCCCGGCGGCGAGGTGCCGGAGACGGGGACGTTGTTCGCCAACAAGACGTTGGCCGAGACCTACACGCGCGTGCTGCGCGAGGCGCGGAGCGCGGGCGGCGACCGCGTACGCGAGATCGAAGCGGCGCGCAAGGCCTGGTCGCAGGGTTTCGTCGCCGAGGCGATCGACCGCTTCTGCCGCACCCAGGCGGTGATGGACACCAGCGGGGAGGCCCACCACGGCGTGCTCACGGGCGACGACATGGCACGCTGGCACGCGCATATCGAGGCGCCGCTCACCTATGACTACGGCCGCTACACCGTGTGCAAGCCCGGGCCGTGGGCGCAGGGTCCGGTGATGCTGCAGCAGCTCGCGCTGCTGAAAGGGTTCGATCTCGACAGCCTCGACCCGACCAATGCGGATTTCGTCCATATCCTGGTGGAATGCTCCAAGCTCGCCTACGCCGACCGCGAAAAATTCTATGGCGATCCCGACTTCGTCGAAGTGCCGATGGCGACGCTGCTGTCCGATGCCTACAACGACGAGCGGCGCAAGCTCGTCGGCGACAAGGCCTCGCTCGAATTGTGTCCGGGTTCGGTCGAGGGCTTCGGCGCGGTGGTGAAGCTGCGTCGCGAGGAGGGTCAGCGCCACGCCGTCGGCGGCATGGGCGCGGGCGAGCCGACGGTCGGCCGCATCGGCGAGGTGCGCGGCGACACCGTGCATTTCGATATCGTCGATCAGGCCGGCAACATGGTGTCGGCGACGCCGTCCGGCGGCTGGCTGCAATCCTCGCCGGTCATCCCCGAGCTCGGCTTCTGCCTCGGCACGCGCGCGCAGATGTTCTGGCTGGAGGAGGGCCATCCCGCTTCGCTGGCGCCGGGCAAGCGGCCGCGTACCACGCTGTCCCCCACGCTCGCGCTGCGCGATGGAGAATCCTATCTCGCCTGGGGCTCGCCCGGCGGCGACCAGCAGGATCAATGGACGACGCAACTGTTCATGCGCCACGTCCATGCCGGGATGAACCTGCAAGAGGCGATCGACGCGCCGGCCTGGCACTCCGAGCATTTCCCGATCTCGTTCTGGCCGCGCACGGCGCGGCCCGGAGTGCTCGTGGTCGAGCGCCGGCTGCCGCCGGCCACCGTGAAGGAGCTCGATCGCCGCGGTCACCTCGTCGAGGTCGACGCCGACTGGTGCGAGGGCCGGCTCACCGCCGCCTCGCGCGACGGCCGTCGCCGCCGTGCCGCCGCCAATCCGCGCGGCATGCAGGCTTACGCCGCTGGGCGGTGAGCGATCGATGAACGGCGCCGCGCTCGTTGCCGAAATTCTCAAGCGTGAGGGCACCGAGTTCCTCGCCTGCTACCCGCGCAANCCGCTGATCGAAGCGTGCGCCGCGCTCGACATCCGTCCCATCTTGTGCCGGCAGGAGCGGGTCGGCGTCGGCATGGCCGATGGCTATACCCGCATCAAGCGCGGCAAGCGCAACGGCGTGTTTGCGGCGCAGGCGGGTCCCGGGATCGAGAACGCCTTTCCCGGCATTGCGCAGGCCTATTCCGAAAACGTGCCGTTGCTGATCATTCCGGCAGGATTGCCGCTGGCACGGCAATACGTGCGGCCAACGTTCCGTGCTGCCGATGTCTATCGGCCGGTCACCAAGTGGTCGGCGCTGGCGCATTCGGTCGAGGAACTGCCGGAGCTGATCCGCCGCGCCTATCACGCCATGCGCAGCGGCAAGGGCGGGCCGGTCCTGCTCGAAATTCCGGCCGAGATATGGGAGGCCGAATATCGCGGCGAGCTCAACTATGCGCCGGTGCCGGTGCAGCGCTCGGCGCCCGATCCCGACGCGGTCAAGGCCGCCGTCAAAATGCTGCTGTCGGCGAAAAGCCCGCTGCTGTGGGCCGGGCAGGGCGTGCTCTATGCGGAGGCGAGCGACCGGCTCGCGGCGCTCGCCGAACTCATTCCCGCGCCGGTGGTCACCACCAATCCGGGCAAGAGTGCCATCCCCGAAAGCCACCCGCTGGCGCTCGGCGCCTCCACGCGCTCGCGACCGAAGATGTTCACCGAGTTCATGGCGAAAGCCGATCTGGTATTGGCCATCGGTTCGAGCCTCACGCGCACGCTGTTCGGGCCGGGCGTGCCGCCGGGCAAGGCGATCATCCATTCCACCAACGATCCCGGCGATATCAGCAAGGAGTACCGGTCCGATCACGCCTTGATCGGCGACGCCGCGCTGGTGCTCGATGCGCTGATCGCGGAAACCGGCCGGCAAAAGCGCGGCGGCGGCGGCAATGCGCTCGCCGCGCTCAAGGAGGAGGTCGCCGCGGCCAAGACGGCGTGGCTGGCGGAATGGGCAAAGCAGCTCGATTCCGATGAGACGCCGATCAACCAGTATCGTGTGATCCGAGATCTCATGCGCACCGTGGACCGCGACAACATCATCATCACGCACGATTCGGGCAGCCCGCGCGAACAGCTCCTGCCGTTCTGGGAGACGACGGCACCCGGCTCCTATATGGGCTGGGGCAAGTCGACCCAGCTCGGCTACGGGCTCGGGATCATCATGGGCGCCAAGCTCGCCGCGCCCGACAAGCTCTGCGTCAACATCATGGGCGACGCGGCGATCGGCATGACCGGCATGGACATCGAGACCGCCGCGCGCAACCGCATCGCGATCCTCACGGTGGTGTTCAACAACGGCGTCATGGCCGCCGAGCGCGACGTGCTCGAGCTCTCCACCAAGAAGTATGGCGCGCTGACCGTCGGTGGTAACTACGCCAGGGTGGCCGAGGGACTCAACGTCGCCGCGACGCGGGTCGAGAAACCGGCCGACATCGTGCCGGCGATCAAGGATGCCGTCGCGGTCACGCAATCCGGCGCGCCATTTCTGCTCGAGATCGTCGCCAAGGAAGGCTACGACTTCTCGCGCTATCCGCTCGCAGGGCTGTAATTCGCAAGCAGATCGACCATTCGGTCGTGCAAGTTTGAATTTGCGTCGTACTCGGACGGACCGCGCGGGCGCATAGTCGGCGGGGGCTGCGAAAGGTATGCATTGATGGTCCGCTCTGAACGAATTCGGTCGGTGATGCTTATCGGTCTCGCCGCTGTCTTCATTTTGCTGGCCATCGGCTTTGCAATAAATTGGCTAACCGGACACGAGACGCATCGATCCGAAATTATTATGGTTCTAGGCGGCCTTCTCCTCTGCTTCTCTCTTCTATGGATTCGACATACCCAGAAGCTCCGGCGGTGAGGGCCCCGCACAGGCGAGTCAAAAACCAGCGAGGCCCGTGACGTCGCATTCGTGCCGACAACATCGGACTGCCTGCAAAGGATCCTGCGGTTTGCGTGTCGCGCGCTACCGCGCATGGACAAATTCTACTCGTCCACATCGAGCCCTAGCGCCAACCGTCCGCTGAAGCGGAGCTGGGGCCGCTCCTGAGGCCGATGGAACCGCGCGCCTTGAACGTCGCGAAACAATCGTTCAAGACCCGCTGCGCGGTAGAACGAGCTGCCGCCCGCGGCCTCCATGGCTTTCTCCACCACGCGCATCGCGGCGCGGCCGACCAGCGTTCGCGCAATCCAGATGCGGTTCGTCGTCTCCGGTCCGGGCTCGCCGGTATCGGCCGCTTCGACCATGTCCCGGAGCGCCATTCTGGCGGCAGCAAGGTCATTCTCCATTTCACCGACAAGATAAGGAAGCCCGGGATCGTCGGGCCGTTTGATCGCTATTGCCAGCGCCGCATCGCGCGCGGCCTCGGCCACGCCGAGATAGACCGCATAGACGAGCGGAAGCGGAATCATGCCCGGGTTGAGGTGAAACGCCAGGCTCCATTTGCCGGCGGGTCGCCGCAGCGCAATGGTGGAGTCCGGCACGAAGGCATCCTTGATGATCACATCGTGTGATCCGGTCCCCCGCATGCCGAGCACGCGCCAGTTATCTTGCCGAGCGATGGTTGGCTCCGTGACCGGAATGGCAAAGTGCAGCGCGGTTGGGCCCGCTTCAGGATCGTCGTAGACCGCTTGCGTCATGAACAGGTCGCCGGCAGGAATGCCGCTTGCAAAAATCTTCCGCGCGCTGATTCGCCAGCCGCCTTCGACGCGCTCGGCCTTTCCCGATGGTGTCAACCATTCGGACGCACCGCTCGTCACCAGGATCAGCTTCTCGTCGGCGATGCGCCGAAGCAGACGCTCGAACGGTTCGGGATCGCGCCGCCAGCGCCAGGCTGCGGTTGCGACGACATGGGTGTGCATCGACAAGGTGAGCGCCGTGGAACCGCAGTAATGCGCGAGCGTGCGCAGCATGCCGCAGAGCGCGGGATAGGATGCACCGCCGCCGCCAAGCTCCCTCGGCACGCCAGCCGCGAAAACGCCCCGTTCTTTGAGCTCGGCGAAATTCTCTGCGACGAAGGCATCGTCGGCATCGCAGCGGTTCGAGCGCTCCGCGAAGCGGGGACCGACCTCGTGCATCAGGGCAGACCAATCCCTGGCCTGGTCGGGGCGAATGTCCGGACTGGAAGAAAGGCACATCGGGCACTCCTTCCCCTCTTGACCCTGTGTGGGCAGCGCAATGAACTCGAAGTCGACTGCTGACTGGCTTCCCCCCACGGCGCGGTCTCGCCAGGCGAACAAACGAGCGACCGCTCACGGCGCCGGCTTCAGGAGCGCATCCCGACCGAAGTGAATCTGCGAGGGGTCGCGTACGCCGCAAGCCAATTTCCCAACGACACCGGCGCGGCGCCGAGGGCAAATGGCGTAAGCGACAGTCTAATGATCGTTCTAAATGCCGGCTAGGCGGCCGGGCGCACCACGGGAAAGTCTCGGCCAACCACTTTGTCGAGCCGAATCCAGCCGGGAAGTTGCCGGGCCAAATCCCGGTCGCCCTCAATGAACAAGGCTTTCCCCGCCATGTCTCGCCACAACACGTGGCCTAGATAGACCGCGACGAAATCGGCGATATTTCCACGACATATGAGGTCCACCGGATAGCCCGGGTCCTTGGCGCAGACATCGACACCCGATCGCTCGAGCAACAACCAAAGGATGCGGAACTGGGTGCGACTCGCCGGCACGCCCGAGAACTCAAACCGGACAACGACGCGTCGATCCGGAAGCGCATCTCGAACTGCCCGCTTGCGGAAGCCCCACACCAGGATGGTCGGATCGAGGTCGCCGGGTTTGAGGCGGTCGCGCGCGTGAACCAGCCCCCAATGACCAAGCTCGCTCACGACCGAGCGGAAGGCGTTGCCGGCCGGCGTCAGCCAGTACTCGTTGCCGGTTCCAGCCGCGCGGGCGCGCCGTTCGACGAGCCCGTGATCCTCCAATCCGCGCAACCGCGCAACCAGCACCGCTCGCGATATCAGCGGGACGCCGCGATGGATGTCGTTGAACGAATGAACGTCGGCCATCAGCTCGCGCAGGATGAGAGGCGTCCAGCGCGTGGCAAACACTTCCGATGCTTTCGCGATCGGACAAAACTGATTGTAGCCAACGTCCATTCCGGCAATTGAACCACTTCCGCCGTCGCCAGGCTAGTTCGAAAAACAGACTTGTTGGATCGGCGTAGCGGGCCCACACCGCCCCTGCGCAGCGGAAAGCCTGATCTTGAAGCCGGTCGCGGGCGATAGACGTCCGTGCATGCGGCTCGGTGCGAACTGCAACCCTCGGGAGAAGACGATGATCAAGACTCTGCCCACGGCAGCCATTGCGTTCACGGGAGCGGTCTGGATCTCGCTTGTGTCTCCGGCGCTCTCCCAGGACACGGCCGAGAGTCAATTCGGCTCGGTCCATTTCGCCACGTCGTGCAGCGAGACCGCGCAGCGACGGTTCGACCGCGGGATGCGGTATCAGCACTCGTTCTGGTACAAGGCGTCCAAGGAAATATTCGAGGATGCACTGAAGGCTGATCCGGAATGCGCCATCGCCTATTGGGGCATCGCGTTGAGCCTGCTTTACAATCCGCACAGTCCGCCGACCGCCGAAAATCTTCCGCTCGGACTCGCAGCCCTTCGGAAAGGACAGGCGGTCGGAGCGAAGACCGAGCCCGAGCGCGACTATATCGATGCGCTCGCCGTCCTCTACGCCGACTACGACAAGATCGACCACCGCACCCGCGTCCAGGCCTATCTGAAGGCGATGGAGCAGTTGGCGCAGCGTTATCCCGACGACGACGAAGCGCAGATTTATTATGCGTTGGCCCTGAATGTCGCGGCATCGCCCGCCGACAAGACCTTGTCCAATCAGATCAAGGGTACGCAGATCCTGGAACCGATCTTCAAGCGGCAGCCGCGGCATCCGGGCGTCGCCCATTATCTCATCCACCTCTACGACTATCCCGCGATCGCGGAGAAGGGTCTCGATGCTGCAAGGCGTTACGCCAAGATCGCGCCAGCCGCACCGCACGCTCAACACATGCCGTCGCACATCTTCACCCGCGTCGGTTATTGGCAGGAATCGATCGCATCCAATGGTGCGTCGGCGCAGGCGGCGAAGCAAAGCAAGGATTTCGACGAGCAAATGCACGCCATGGACTACATGGTTTATGCCTATCTGCAGCAGGCGCAGGACAACAAGGCGCGGTCGGTGATCCAGGAAATGAGGGGCATCACCGGCTTCAATCCAAATGTGCTCATAGGACCCTATGCGCTGGCCGCAAGCTCGGCTCGCTACGCCTTGGAACGCGACGATTGGAAAGCGGCGGCTGCCTCGGAAGTGCGCCCGACCAAGTTCCCCCATGTGGATGCGATCACCCATTTCGCACGCGCCTTGGGCGCGGCTCGCTCAGGCAATGCAGCAGCGGCCCGAGCAGACGTCGCAAGATTGGCCGACCTGCGCGACAAGCTGCAGCAGGCGAAGGATGCCTATTGGGCCGAGCAAGTCGACATTCAACGGCAGATCGCGAGCGCCTGGATCCTCTATGCCGACGGCGAGTATGATGATGCGCTCAAGGCCATGAGCGCCGCGGCTGATGCCGAAGACCGGACCGAAAAGCATGTGGTGACCCCGGGCGTGCCAAAAGCGGCGCGGGAGATGTACGGACTTATGCAACTCAATCGGGGCATGGCGAGCGAGGCGCTCGCCGCCTTCGAAACGATGCTAAAGAAGGAGCCCAACCGACTGGGCGCGACGGTCGGCGCGGCGAAGGCGGCCGAGCAGGCGGGGGATGCCGCCAAGGCGCGCGTGTATTACGCCAAGGTCGTCGCGCTCACCGAAGGTGCCGATCCGATCAGGCCGGACATCGCCGCCGCGCGAGCATTCATGTCGGAGCACTGACGGCGCGAAGGACGGCAACTGCGATGCAGAAGATCATCGCCGTTGCCGTTGCCGCCGCCGGCTTCGGAGGATTGCTCGGCTCGGCTGCCTTGTTCGGGTCGAACCCGTCGGACGTTGGGGAAACGGCACCGCGTGATACCCGACCCTCCTGGACCGAGATCGGATGGCCATTCCCGATCGATCAGTGGGGGAGCGGCAAAGCCTTCAATTGCAAGCCGTCGGATTGCGGCGTCGAAATCAACGTGTATGTCCGGGCAAAAATCGGCTTTTGCAATTGCGCGACCGGTGTAGCCGACGACGAAGAACTCGAGCGGGTCGGCGATCTTCAACTTGTCGCCAGCCCTCCGTATTCGGCAGCCGGGCCGGGCCGGCCGATCGCCGCTGCTCGAATGCAAGGCCGCAGCCGTCCATACCTGATCATCGGTTCATTCGGCTCGCCGAAATCCGCTCTCGCGATGGCGCTCAACGACCGCTGCGACGTGATCGTGGCCACCGCGATCGTCAATGGCCGTCCGCCGATATCGGCGGAGAATGCGGTCATCCGATTCTTGAATGGCGATGTGATATCGCGATGGGCCGACGTGGCGCTCGGCTTGTAACCGGTGGTCCGAGGGCTGCCTTCCGGTTGACGACTTGGCGATCCCCGCGCGTCTTGGAGGTAGCGCCGTTCGCTGTTCCAAACGCGCGGGAGATCGCGAGACGTGGGCCCGTTTTGGCCAAACGCTTGAGGCGCCGAGGGAAGGCGCGTCAGCTCACTCCGTCTTCCACGGCACGGCCTTGCGCTCGATCTCCTGGAACACCACCGAGGTGATCAGCCCCAGGATGCCGATGGTGACGATCCCGACGAACATGATGTCGACCTGAAGGAGTTCCCACGAATTCCAGATCAGGTAGCCGATGCCGCTCTTGGTGGCGACGAACTCGGACGCCACCAGCACGATGAACGACACCGCGAGCGCAATACGCAGGCCCGCGAAGATCATCGGCAGCGCGCCAAAGAACACGACGCGGGTGAACATCACCATCTGGCTCGCGCCGTAGTTCTTCGCCACGTCCCAGTAGATCTTCTCGATGTTGGCGGCGCCGACATAGGTGTTCACGATCACGGGGAAGAATACCGCGATCGCCACCAGCGCGATCTTCGAGGCGTCGCCGAACCCGAACGCCAGCAGCAAGAGCGGCATCAGCGCGATCTTCGGGATCGGGAACAGCGCGGCGATGAGCGGGTCGAAGAAGATGCGCACCGGCTTGAACATCGCCATGAGGAGCCCGATCGCGACCGCGGGCACCGCGCCGATGACGTAGCCGAGCGAGACGCGGTAGAGCGTGACGCCCACGTGCCACGCAAGCTCGCCGCTGGCGATCAGCGTCACGAAGCGTTGCGCAATGTCGCTCGGCGCGGGAATGAAGCGGCGGTCGCCGATCCCCAGCATCAACAGCACTTGCCAGAGGGCGATCAGCGCGATCGGAGAGATCAGGTAGAGCAGCCGCTCGCGCGCTTTGCCGGATAATACGTTCATTGCTCCTCCTCGCCGCGCGCGCGCATCACCTCGTCCTCCAGCACCTGCCAGATGTCGAGCTTGAGCCGGCCGAATTCGGGCGACGCCGACAGCGTGATCAGATCGCGCGGGCGCGGGAACGGCACGTCGATGATCTGCTTGATGCGGCCGGGCTGCGCGGTCATCACCACGGTGCGGTCGCCGAGCAGCAAGGCTTCCTCGATCGAATGGGTGATGTAGATCACGGTCTTGCGGGTCTGCTCCCAGATCCGCACCAGCTCGGCTTGCAGGATCACCCGGTTCTGGGCGTCGAGCGCGGCCAGCGGCTCATCCATCAGCAGCATTCCGGGATCGGTCACGAAGGCGCGCGCGATCGCGCTGCGCTGGCGCATGCCGCCGGAGAGCTGGTGGGGGTAGTGCCGACGGAACTTGGTCAGCCCCACGAGCTTGAGAGCAGCCTCGACCCGCGCCGCCGCCTCGGCCGCCGGCACCCGGCGCGTCATCAGGCCGAAGCCGACATTGGTCTCCACGCTCATCCAGGGGAAGAGGCCGCTCTCCTGGAACACCATCGCGTTCTCGATCGCCCACCCCGGCGCCTCGACCTTGATGGTGCCGCTGGTCTCCTTCGCCAGTCCGGCGAGGATGCGCAGCAGCGTCGATTTTCCGCAGCCCGATGGACCGACAATGCAGACGAATTCACCCGGCGCGATGCGCAGATTGATGTCGTCGAGCGCCACCACGCTACCCTGGCCGCTCAGGAATTCCTTGCCCAGTCCGACGATGTCGACCGCTGCCCCGCGCCGCTCAACGGCCATTCGAGTCGTCCTCAGCGGCTCGCCGCGCAGGCGGCAGCAGATGTAGGGTGGGCAAAGGCGCGAAGCGAAAAGCGTGCGGCGCATTTATCACGTGAGCGGCGGCGTGCCCACGCGGTTTGGTCATCGACATCATGGTTGTTGCATCGGTTGCGAAGTCCGCGTGGGCACACCGCGCCCTGGAGGTATCCAACCTGGTAGAGCCGAGTACGGCGCCTTTGCCCACCCTACGGCCGCTGTTTCAACGGCATCCCGCGAGCGTGCTGGCCTTGTTCTCGAGCTCGAACGGCCCGAGCTTACTCACGGCATGATCCACGTAACTCTTGTCCACGATCCGGTCGGCCGGAAACTCGCTGTTGCTCATCTTGCTCTTCACGAACCAGGTCTGCATGTCGAGCATGCTGTCGATGTTGATGCTGCCGTTCGGGCTGCGTGCTGGCCACGGATATTTGTGCAGCAATTCCGAACGGGTCTCGGTGCCGGTGCGCATGGCAAGGTCGATCATCGCCGGCCGGATCGCGCCGCCGTGATAGGCCTGGCAATAGTCCCGGATGCCGCGCAGATAGGCGACGTAGTAGTTGCGCATGAGCTCCCGGTTGGCCTTGGTGAAATCGGTATTGACCATGCTCACCGCTATGGTGAGGGGATGCGGCTTGACGGTGTCGTCGGGGTCCTTGAAGTTGACGGCATGCCCGCCGTCGAGCAATTGCGCGGTGAAGGGCGGGATCGTGATCGCGGCGTCGATCGCCTTGTTGTTGAACGCGATGGCGTATTGCGTGAACGGAATGACCTTGATGTCCACATCGTTGATGGTGAGCCCGTCGGATTCCAGCAGCTTGCCGACTTCATAGGTCGACACCGCGCCCTGGCCGTTGGTGGCGATGGTCTTGCCCTTGAGCTGGCGCAGCTGCGTGATCTGTTCCTTGAGGTCGGGGCGCAGCATCAGATTGTGCCCAAGCGGGCTCGAGACCCGATCCAGCACCATGGTCACCGGCAGGTTCTTTTCCAGCGCGTTGAAGTAGCCGGCGGAAATTCCGCCCTCGACCAGCTGCAACTGGTTCTGCGCCAGCAGCGCAATCGAGTTGGCGGCGGTATCGAGCGTCTCGGTGGCGACCTTGATGCCGTAGTCCTTGAAGTAGCCCTTCTCGACCGCCCACAGGATCGCGACCGTGGAGATCGAGCGCACGGCGCCGACCTTGACGGTCACCTCCTGGGCGCCCGCAGCCGGCACGTGAACGGCACCGAGGGTGACGAGGCACGCAAGCAGGCTGCGCTGAAGCACGAAGCTCATACGTTGTTCTCCCTGATGCGCGTGACCGCGCTATTTGGATTGAATGAAATAGCGTCCCTCGCCGTCGCGATCGAGACCTTTCTGCCGCAGCGCATCGAGCGCGAGCACGATCTCGCGCCCATCGCGGCTGCCCACTGCCGCCATGAGTTCCTCGAAAAACTTGGGTCCCTGCGCCAGCGCCGCCGCCACCGATGGGAAGCGTTCGCCTTGAAATCGCGGCGGCTCGGGCACGCGCGTTTCGATCCGCGCGTTGGTGCCGAACGGCCAGGTCAGGTCGAAGCCGGCCTTCGCGCCGGTGCGCGCGCCGGTGAGCGACGGGTCGAGCGGCAAAGTTCGCATGCCGTCCACCACCACGAGGTCGCGGTCGGGTTGGAACCTGGTCGCCAGCGCCCAGTCCATCTGCTCGTCGGAAAAGATGTCCACGTCGGGATCGACGATGAACACGTTCTTGACGTTGACCAGCGCGCCGAAGCAGGCAGCAATTGCGTTGCGCGCCTCGCCCGGAACGCGCTGGCGCAGCGCCACGCGCAGATTGAACATGCCGCCGCTGGAGGCGGTGGCATGCACGGCGACCGGTTCCCGTACCGCGGTCTCGAGCGCGCGCCAGATCATGACTTCGGTGCGCAACGCGTTGAGCAGGGCGGTATCGGTGCGCGCGAGCGACCACCCGCCGATGGTCGAGGTCTGAAACAGCGCGTCGCGGCGGCGCGTGATCGCGGTGAGGTGGAAGACCGGGTTGCGCTTGAGCGCGCCGTAATAGCCGAGAAACTCGCCGTAGGGGCCTTCCGCCTCCACATGGCCGCGCGGGTCGAGATAGCCCTCGAGCACCCACTCGGCGTCGGCGGGGACACGGATATCGTTGCTGACGCACTTCACCACCGGGAGCGGAGCGTCGCGCAACGACGCCACGAGCCCGAGCTCGTCGACCGGCAGGCGCATGACCGCAGCGATATGGTCGATCGGGTGTGCGCCGACGACGAAGCTCACGGGCAGCGGCTTGCCGGCGGCGACGCTCGCTTCGTAGATCGCGCGCAGGTCGCTGGGCGAGACCAGGTCGATGCCGGCTTCGCGGCGGCCGCGGAGCATGAGCCGGCGCACGCCTACATTGGTCCAGCCGGTCTTCGGATCGACCACGAAGTCGATCGAGGAGGAGATGTAGGGGGCGCCGTCGGCGCCGTGCCCGAGATGGACCGGAAGCGTGGTGAGATCGGCGTCGTCGCCGGTGAGCACAACCTCCTGCACCGGCGCCTCGGCGCGGGAGACATCGAGCACGTCCGCTTTGTTGCGCAGCCGGCGCAGCAATTCGGGCAGGAGCTCGCCCGGCTTGACCCCGAAGGCGCGGGCGATCCGCGCGCGGCTGCCGGTGACGTTGCCGACAAGTTCCTGGCGCTCCGGACCCACCGCGCGAAACAGCACCGCTTTGGGATTGCCCTCGAGGATGGCCGCGACATCGGCGAGGTCCGTCGCCTCGCTTACGGTCTTGAGGTCATCGCCCAGCCCTTCGACGAAGCGGCGCAGGCGGAAGCGATCGACGTCGGCCAGCGTCGACGGGCCCGCGGCGTGCGTCTTTTCAACGATGCCCATTTCTGCGATGCCCGGTGGCTGTCTTCGGTGCAGTGGATTATAGCGAAACGCTAGTGTGGCGGTTCAGAAGTCCGCGCCATTCTTGCGGCGAGTTCGAAATGCGGACTTCTGAACCAAAGCCACACTAGATCAATGAGTTGCGAGTGTCCTTCGATTCCGAAGTTCGCAAACGAGGGTGCCGCACAACGATGCGAACTTTGGAATCGGGACACTAGGTTGCGACCATAAACGATGACCGCGGCCAATTGGCAATGGCGTTGCCCAAGTCGTCATGCTCCGGGCGGGCGCCCGACTCTCGGTCTCAAGCCGACAATGGACGAGGGAGAATGCACGGAATGGACTCCAGTGACGGCCTCTCGGCGAACCCGCAACGCGGGCCGTTCATCGGCCGGCCCATGCCGCGGTTCGAGGACCTGCGGCTCGTGCGCGGCGGCGGTCGCTACACCGATGACGTCTCAGTCCCGGAGCAGACATGGGTCGTGTTCGTGCGCGCCCCGCATGCCCATGCGACGATCGTATCGATCGACGCCTCGGCCGCGCGCGAGCATCCCGGCGTGCTGGCGGTGCTCACCGGCGACGATTATGTCGCCGACGGTCACCTCGGCATGGCGCATTTTCCCAATCCCGCTGATGCCAACGACATCAGCATTCCGACCTTCATGCCCATGGCGGAGCGGAAGATTCTCGATGAGCTGCAACTGCCGCTCGCGACCGGACGGGTACGCTATGTCGGCGAGGCGGTGGCGATCGTGGTGGCGGAGAGCCTCGTGGCCGCCCGCGACGCCGCCGAGAAGGTCGTGGTCGAATACGAGATCCTGCCCGCGGTCAGTGATGTCGCGGAAGCGCTGTCCCGCGAGGCGCCGACGATCTGGCCGGACGCACCCAGCAATCTTGCGCTCGACAGCGAGTTTGGCGATCGCGCCGCGGTCGAGGCCGCCATCGCGGGCGCCCACGTCGTCATCGAGCAGACCATCCGCAACCAGCGCACCGCGAGCGCGTTCATGGAGCCGCGCTCGGCCATCGGCCGTTACGACGAGACCGAGGGCCAGTACACCCTGATCTCGGGATGCCAGGGCGTGCATCGCGTGCGGCATCCACTGGCGGGCTGCCTCAAGGTGCCGCAGGAGCGTGTGCGGGTGATCTGCCCCGATGTCGGCGGCGGCTTCGGCTCGCGCACCAATCTCTATCCGGAGCAGGTCGCGGTGGTGTGGGCAGCGCGCCGGGTGGGCCGTCCGGTGAAATGGACCG